>Ga0210033_1000007_pt1 | contig 168584 bp, 169 predicted proteins | sample CryGeymeta201501_FD_185465 | JGI IMG/M metagenome (GOLD analysis project Ga0210033, IMG submission 185465) | Groundwater microbial communities from Crystal Geyser aquifers in Utah, USA - Crystal Geyser metaG 2015-01 (SPAdes) (version 2) | ecosystem: Environmental > Aquatic > Deep subsurface >... | reverse complement strand
ATCTACAACCACCACATCCCGCAGCGAGCTTTGAACCACCAGACGCCAATCCAGGCATTGAAAAAATGGCAGACGGAAAAGCCCGAATTATTCGTCAAGCGCGTTTATAAACAGGCGGGACTTGACAGCTAGACAGGATGATTTAACGCGAAGCAGCCCGACTCCAGAGTAACGTGCTTGGGCGCGGTCGGCACGCAAAGCTACACCACAGGCAGGATGACACAACGATGGAATACAGGCGTGATTCGAGGTGTTTCGAATCAAATGAACCCGGAATTACTGGTCAGGTTCAATACGCAACGGTGAAATTATATTATCTTTTGATTCAAGCGTAAAAACGAATAGATCGTGGCAGACACGAAGGCGCCGGAGATATACTTTTCTTTCACTTTCATTCTGTGTCATCGTCCCCATAACTACACTGAGCTTGTTGCACCGTGTGATGATCTGCTTAAGTTCATCCTTGGTCATGGACATTGGGGCATTTGTTTTTTTGCAGATGTCGTCGAATTCCACCTTCCAGTCCTGAGCATAGGCTGTACCAATAACGTGATTAAGTGCTGACAGAAAAAAATCAGCACCCTCCTTATTTAAAAGCCCAGCCAGTATTAGCAGCAGTGAAATACGCAGAAAGTTTTTCAATATTTTGTCTCTGATTTCATCGTCGGGTGACAAGCTTTACAACGCTGTATGGGGAACGCCACATTAATGTGGCAGACACCACAGAATTCCCCGTCCAAAATGCGAACCATCTCGAAATGTTTGGTGGTTTTCTTTTTTATATTAAAGATGGTTGGATGGCAATTATTGCAATCCAGCCATTCTATGTGAATATTGTGGGGGAAAATTGCTGGCGGAACACCGGACCATTCCGCCTCCAGTGTCAAATTCTCCTTGAAGGCCAAACCTTCGGCTGGCTTTAACGAAAGATAGTTCTGCGGGGTAATCCATCCTTGCTTCTTGGCTTTCGTCCAATCTATTTTGTTTCCGTAATTAGTATTAGGCAATTGTGATACGGTATCCGCAAATTTCACTCCGCTTGAGTTCTGTCCTCCGTCATGGCATTTATCGCAGTTCGGTTTTTCATGGCTAAATGCAACTTTACCATCATGGCAGCCAGAAGCGCCACAATGCAGGCCAGCCCTATTCGTTTTTTCAGTTATCTCCGTTGTATTCGCCTTCATGTTGAATTCGAGCTCGAAATGACAAACCCTGCATGTATGTTTCTGCCGATGGGTCCAGTGGGAAAAAGTCACGGGCTTCATGCCGTTTTTTTCCGATGTTCTGTTGATGAGCACGTTTCCATACTCATTCGGAGGGGGAACAGGGGGCAGATCCCAGTTTCCAAACGAAAGCCGTGTCATCAGGACGATGAACAAACTTCCCAGAATAAAATGTTTTACATGACTGGTTTTGAATGACATCTTTGGCAATCGATAAGGGGAAATGCGACTGAGGTGTGGCAGACGCCACAGTATTTACCTTCAAATATCTCAAGCATCGAATATTGTTTGCTTCCCCTTTTTACGCTTTGAAATACCTCGGGATGGCATAATTCACAACTGTTCCAGACCACGTGTTTGTTGTGAGAAAAAATGATTTCTGGCATTCCCCTGACTTTCGGGTAAAGAGAAAAATCCTTATCAACTGGCAACGGAGCTCTTTTTATTGAAATGCCTTCAATAGTATCGATAAGCGTAACCGCGCCATCGGCTTCTGTTTTTACCCAGTTGATACCGTTTCCGAAACGTTCTTTAGCAAATTGTTTCGTATAATCATAAAAATCATATTGCTTTTTTACATACCTTCCCTGGGAATGACAACGATCACAGCGCTTCGTATCGTCGGTCAAATTCTTTGAACAGGCTTCAAATATAACGCGTTCTTCGTGGGTCATTTTCCCATTATGACATGCACCACAATAATAACCTTTCATGTTGTCTGCCGCTTTTACTTTTGTTTCGCCGGTTTTCATGGCAAATGCAAGATCAACATGGCAGAGTCTGCAGGTGAACTTCGAGCGGTGGAGCCAGTGGTCAAAAACAACAGGAGCAATCCCGGCCCGTTCCGCATAATTGTTCATGACCACTTGGCCATACTCATGCGGAAGTGGCCTTTTTTTTATTACCCCCCCCTCTCCCAACACGGTATTAATAGAGACCCATAGAAGACAGAATACGATAACTATCTTTTTCAATTGTCGCCCCTAATAAAATGGGAAATTAGACTGTGCGATCAAGGTATCCACAACCCGGATAATTTCTCGCGACACGGGAAATGTTGTGTGGTTGTTTTTCGAGCAAACCAGATTTTCTTCGTGCCACTGTTTCACGTTAACAAAGGGTAAGTATCTAGGAGATATATCGGGTAGATGAGGGCTATGGCACCGTGCTCACCCCAACAAACTGGATTCAAAGCACTTAATGTCATCAGAGTAATACTTAATCTACACTGCCACAACTTAACAGGGTGTTGAAAATCGCGCGTTTCTCCCACTTGATGGAAAAACGGGCCGAAATAATGCCGATATTGCACAATAAATAAGCAATATTTTCTTGTTTAGCATGCAATTTGACGGGTTTTTATACATTTGAGTATGCCATTTCCAACTGGACCTCGATTTTCAACACCCTGTTAATCGAGAATGTTTGAGCCCGAGCCAGATTTCAGCCCTTGATCCAGCCCATGAGCAGCAGGACCACCAGCAGGCCGGAGATCACGGCCAACCAGCGGTTGCGCGTCTGCTGCTGGTTCAGCATCAGTTCCAGGCCGGCTTCCAGTTTTTCCAGGCGATCCGCGCGCAAAGCCTGGTGCGCCAGGCGTGGCAATTGCGGGATCAGCGCACCCCAGTAGGGGGCCTCTTCCTTGAACGTGCGCAACCAGCCGCGCCAGCCGATCTGCTCATTCATCCAGCGTTCCAGGAACGGCTTGGCGGTGGCCCAGAGGTCGAGGTCGGGGTCGAGATCGCGGCCAAGGCCTTCGATGTTGAGCAAAGTCTTTTGCAGCAGCACCAGTTGCGGCAGGATTTCCATGCCGAAGCGGCGCGAGGTCTGGAACAGGCGCAAGAGCACGCGGCCGAAGGCGATTTCCTTCAGCGGCCGGTCGAACACCGGCTCGCATACCGCCCGGATGGCCGCCTCGAATTCGTCCACCCGTGTGTCCGCGGCTACCCAGCCGGCATCCAGGTGCGCTTGGGCCACCTTTTTGTAATCGCGCCGGAAGAAGGCCAGAAAGTTCTGCGCCAGGTAGTTTTTATCGACATCGGTCAGGGTGCCCATGATGCCGAAGTCGAGCGCGATGTACTTCCCCTCGGGGGTGACCAGGATGTTGCCGGGGTGCATATCGGCATGGAAAAAACCATCGCGGAACACCTGGGTGAAGAAGATTTCCACCCCGGCGCGCGCCAGACGCGGGATGTCCACGCCCTGGCGCTTCAGTTCGTCGAGGCGCGAGATCGGCGTGCCATCCATCCAGCTCATCACCATCACTTCCTCGGCGCAGTAATCCCAGTAAACCTCGGGCACAGCCAGCAGCGAAGAAGTGGCGAAATTACGGTGCAGTTGCGAGCAGTTAGAGGCTTCGCGCATCTGGTCCAGTTCGTCGCCCAAATGTTTGGCGAACTCGGCCACCACCTCGCGCGGTTTCAGGCGTTTGCCATCCCACCAGAGCAGTTCGACCAGGTGGGCAAGGGCGTCGAGGAGCCGCATATCGTGGCCGATGACCTTCTGGATGCCGGGGCGCAGCACTTTAACCGCCACCGCTTCACCCGATTTCAGGCGCGCCCTGTGCACCTGCGCCACGGAAGCGGAAGCCACCGGCGTCGGGTCAAATTCGGCGAATACGTCGGCGGCCTCGCGCCCATAGGCGTGGCGCAGCACCGCCAGCGCCTGTTCGCTGGGAAAGGGCGGCACCTGATCCTGCAGCTTCGCCAGCTCATCGGCGATGTCCGGCGGAATGAGATCTCGCCGGGTGGACAACATCTGGCCGAACTTGACGAAAATCGGCCCTAGGCGTTCCAGCGCCAGGCGCAGCCGCTCGCCACGCGGCGCCGACAGGTCGCGCCAGAAGAACAGGGTCTGCACCAACCAGCGCACGAGTTTCACCCGCTCATGGCCGAGGAAAAACTCATCCAGCCCAAAACGGGATGCGGTGAGGCAGATGCGCAGGAGGCGGAAAAGGATCATCAGGCTTTACGGTTGGCTTCGAGCAGACGCAATCGCGCCTCCAACCGGTCCGCGTCCTCGCGCAGGCGGTCCACTTCGGCGATGAACTCATGCACGGCGAGCGGCTCGGCAAGCCACGCCTGTTCGTGGACGGCGTATTCGGCGAGGTTGCGGCCGACGGATTCGACCGCCTGGCCGCGCCAGTTCATGACGCCCTGGATGAACCGATCGACCCGGCTGGCGGCGATGTCGCCCAGGGTGGGCCGCAACGCCAGCACCCAGTCGAAATCGGCGAGTGCCGTGGCCAGGTCGGCGGCAAGCACGCCGTCGCCAGCCACCTGGAAGAGATCACCGAGCTTGCCGCCGGCCAGCCATTGCGGCACGGCGGCAAGATCGGGTAAGAGCTGTACATCGGGCGCGGCATCCGCTGAGGCGGCGACGAAACCGCCATCGGCCTCGATGCAAACGGACAGCGGAATCAGCGGCAGGGCAAGCCGCACGCATTTGCCGGCATGGCGAACCAGCCGTGCTTTCGCGCTCGGTTGCTGGTCCAGCAGGGCGTTGAGGGAAGACCCAAGGGCGGCGGCGAAAAGGAAATCAGGAGTGGCGTCGGGCATGGCCGGATTGTATGCGATACGCCGATAATCCGGCCCCAGCCCACTTTTTCCTTGGTTCCATGAACATCGACGGCACCCCCACCCGCACGATCTGGCCCGCTGACGGCGCGGTCGAGATCATCGACCAGACTCGTTTGCCGCATGAATACGTTATCCATAGGCTAACCAGCCTGGAGGCTGCCGCCGAGGCGATTCGGGTGATGCGGGTGCGCGGGGCACCGCTGATCGGGGCCACTGCAGCCTACGGCCTGGCGCTGGCGGCCAGCCGCGACGACAGCGATGACGCGCTGCGCGGCGCCGGTGACGCGCTGATCGCCACCCGACCCACCGCCGTCAATTTGCAATGGGCGGTGCGCCGCGTGTTGGACTTGCTCCTGCCGCTGCCGCCGGAGCAGCGCGCGGCGGCTGCCTGGCGCGAGGCGGCGGCGATCTGCGATGAAGACGTGGCGCAAAACCAGGCCATCGGCCGCCATGGCGCCGACCTCATCAAGGCCATTGCCGCTCGTAAGATGGGCCCGCTCAACCTGCTTACCCATTGCAATGCCGGCTGGCTGGCCACGGTCGACTGGGGCACCGCGCTGGCGCCGGTCTACGCGGCGGTGGCGGCGGGTATAGCGCTGCACGTCTGGGTCGACGAGACCCGCCCGCGCAACCAGGGGGCCAGCCTCACCGCCTGGGAACTGGGAAAGCACGGCGTGCCGCATACGGTGATCGCCGACAACGCCGGCGGCCACCTGATGCAGCATGGCCGCGTCGATATATGCATCGTCGGCACCGATCGAACCGCCGCCAACGGCGACGTCTGCAACAAGATCGGCACCTATCTCAAGGCGCTGGCGGCGCGGGATAACGGGGTGCCATTCTATGTCGCCGCGCCCGGCCCCAGCATCGACTTCACCCTGATGAGCGGGCGTGAGATTCCCATTGAGGAACGCAGCGCCGAGGAGGTGACCCATATCTCGGGCCTGGATGGCGAGGGGCGGGTTTCCACCGTGCAACTTACGCCCACCGGCAGCCCCGCCGCCAATCCGGCCTTCGATGTCACACCGGCGCGGCTGTTGACGGGGATCATCACCGAACGTGGGGTGTGCGGCGCCAGCCGTGCGGCTCTGGCTGGGCTTTATCCGGAGCGGCTGTAGCCATTCGGCGGATTACGCCTGCGGCTAATCCGCCCTACAGGAGACGATATGACCGAACTCGCCGAACAAGTCGCCGAAACCACGCGTCGCAGCGTGGTGCTCGGCCTCAACCAGGGCACTTCCGGCAATCTCAGCGCGCGTTCGACGGAGGGGTTTCTGATCACCCCTTCCGGGCGTGACATGACCCGCATCGGCGCCGCCGACATTGTGCCTGTGGACAGGGACGGCAACGTGCCCGCCGGACTGGCGCCGTCCAGCGAGTGGCGTTTCCATCGCGACCTCTATGCCGCTTTCCCGGAGGCGCAAGCGGTGGTGCACGCGCATTCGCCGTTTGCCGTGGCGCTGGCCTGCCTGCGCCGCGACATTCCGCCGTTTCATTACATGGTAGCGATGGCCGGCGGCACCGATATTCGCTGCGCCGCCTACGCCACTTTCGGCACCCAGGCTTTGTCTGCTGCCGTGCTCGCCGCCCTGCGCGGCCGCCGCGCCTGCCTGATGGCCAACCATGGCCTGCTGGCCTGGGGGCGCAGCCTGAACGGCGCGCTCGCTCTGGCCCAGGAAGTGGAAGCCCTGTGCGGCCAATATCTGCGCGCCAGCCAGGTGGGTGAACCGGTGTTGCTCACGGCGGCCGAGATGGCTGAGGTGCTGGAGAAGTTCAAGGGCTATGGGGCGCGGGATTGAGGCATTTCCCGCCATTGCATCGCGGACTCGGTCCGCTCCTACGGTTTGGGGGCTATCCGGTTAACCCGCGCAATCCGACTTTCTTGCCCCCGCGCTCTCGGTTAGCATGTTTGACGCACCGCACAACCCCGTAGGAGACGTTCATGCCGCAAACCAAGATTCTGCTCGACGAGAGCGACATTCCCACCCATTGGTACAACGTTGTCGCCGATATGCCCAACAAGCCGGCTCCACCACTGGGGCCAGACGGCAAGCCGATCGGGCCGGAAGCGCTGGCACCGATTTTCCCGATGGCGCTGATCGAGCAGGAAGTGTCGGCGGAACGCTGGATTCCCATCCCGGAGCCGGTGCGCGAGGCCTATCGCCTGTATCGCCCCTCGCCGATGTTCCGCGCGCGTCGCCTGGAACAGATGCTGGGCACCCCGGCGCATATCTATTACAAGTACGAAGGTGTCTCGCCGGCTGGCTCGCACAAGGTCAACACCTCGATCGCCCAGGCGTATTACAACGCCCAGGCTGGCATCCACCGCCTGGCCACTGAAACCGGCGCCGGGCAGTGGGGTTCGTCGCTGGCGCTGGCCGGGCAAATGTTCGGCATCGACGTGCGCGTGTTCATGGTGAAGGTGAGCTATGACCAGAAGCCGTTCCGCCGCTCGATGATGCACACCTGGGGCGCCGAGGTGTTCGCCAGCCCCTCGCCGCACACCGCGACCGGCCGCCGCGCCCTGGAAGTCGACCCGGATTCGCCCGGTTCTCTGGGGATGGCCATTTCCGAGGCCGTGGAAGAGGCGGCCAGCCGCCCGGACACCAACTACGCCTTGGGCTCGGTGCTCAACCATGTCTGCCATCACCAGACCATCATCGGCCAGGAAGCCAAGAAACAGTTCGAGAAAGTGGGTGAATACCCGGACGTAGTGATCGCTTGCTGCGGCGGCGGTTCCAACTTCGCCGGCGCCGCCTTCCCCTTCCTGGCGGACCAGGCGGCGGGCGACCCGAAGGCGAAGAACTTGCGCCTGGTGGCGGCGGAGCCGACCTCCTGCCCGACCCTTACGCGCGGCCACTACGCCTACGACTTCGGCGACAGCGTCGGCCTCACCCCGCTGATGCTGATGTACACCCTCGGCCACGACTTCATGCCGCCTTCCATCCACGCTGGCGGCCTGCGTTATCACGGCGATTCGCCCTTGGTGTCGCAGCTCTACCACGAGAAGTTGATCGAGGCGGTGGCGGTGCCGCAACTGGCCACCTTCGAGGCCGGTGTCGCCTTCGCCCGCACTGAGGGCATCATCCCGGCGCCCGAGTCTTGCCACGCCATCCGCGCCTGTATCGACGAAGCCATGCAGTGCAAGGCAAGCGGCGAGCCCAAGGTGCTGTTCTTCAACCTGTCCGGCCACGGCCACTTCGACATGGCCTCCTACGACAAGTATTTCTCCGGCCAACTGGAGGATTATGCGTACCCGGAGGCGGCCATCGACGAAGCCTTGCACCATCTGCCCAAGGTTGGTTGATGCGGCGCACCCGGGTTGTGAGCGATAGGGTGGCTCTGTTAGCATCGCGCGCCATGAAAACCTGTTATGCGCACTTTACGTTTCCGACCGCACTGGCGGCCGGGGACGATTGACGCGCACAGCGGCGTTAGATTCACCCGAGAAACCGCCAGGCCTGGCGGTTTTTTCGTTTCAGCCTCACAGGAGTTATCGAAATGCCCGGATACCGTACCGACGACACCCGCATCGAACAGGGCGATGAGCTGCTCGCGCCGATGCAGATCATGCGCGAACTGAAGGCCAGCGAAGCCGCCTTGCGCACCACCTACCAAGCGCGCACCCGTATTCATGATGTGCTCCGCGGCGCCGACGACCGTCTGGTGGTGGTGGTCGGCCCCTGTTCCATTCACGATACCGGCGCGGCGCTGGACTACGCGAAGAAGTTGAAGCCCCTGGCGGATGAACTGGTCCATGATCTGGTCGTGGTCATGCGCGTCTATTTCGAAAAGCCGCGTACCACGGTGGGCTGGAAAGGCCTGATCAACGACCCGAACCTGAACGAGAGTTTTGACATCAACGAAGGCCTGCGCCTGGCGCGCAAGCTGCTGCTGGAAATCAACGAACTGGGCCTGCCCTGCGGTACCGAATTCCTTGATCTCATCTCGCCGCAATACATCGCCGATCTGGTCGCCTGGGGCGCCATCGGCGCTCGCACCACGGAATCGCAATCGCATCGGCAACTGGCTTCCGGCCTGTCCTGCCCGGTGGGCTTCAAGAACGGCACCGATGGCAACCTGAAGATCGCGGTGGACGCGATCAAGGCCGCCGCCTCCCGCCACCACTTCGTTTCTGTCACCAAATCCGGCCATGTCGCGGTGTTCAAGACCAAGGGTAACGAGGATTGCCATGTCATCCTGCGCGGCGGCAAGCAGCCCAACTACGATGCCCAGAGCGTCAACGCCGCCTGCGCCGAACTGGCCAGCGCGGGTTTGCGGCAGCAGGTCATGATCGATTTCTCGCACGCCAACTCCAGCAAGCAGTATCAACGCCAGATGGATGTCGGTCGCGACGTCGCCGGCCAGCTCGCGACGGGCGACAAACGCATCATGGGGGTGATGATCGAAAGCCATCTGGTTCCCGGCCGCCAGGATCTGAAGCCCGGCGTTTCTCTCACCTACGGCCAGTCCATCACCGACGCCTGCATCGGTTGGGATGACAGCGAACCGCTGCTACGCGAACTCGCCGAAGCCGTGCGTAATCGCCGCCTGGCGCAGCCGAGCGAGGAGGAATAGGAAAGGCTCTGTTCGCGTCCAATGTTGAGTGGCATGACCGCGGTGCCGGCGAACTCGGCAGTTCCCTGGCCCGATTTCGGGCGCCGGAGAAGAGCGGGGTAAAAATGCCTCAGACGCGGGTGTCAGGTGGCTTCGGCGAATACCCGCGTTTCGCTGGACGGCTCCGCCAGCAAGCCACGAATGCGTTGCGCCAGGTTGCCGAGTTCTTCGATCTGGCGCGAGACCTCGAGGTGCATCTGGTCGAGTTCGCCGATGCGGTCTTCCAGCGTGTCGGCGGCCTTGTGGATGCGTTTGACGCTTTCCAGGCGGCGGCGCAATTGCATCTGGTGCTCGCGCACCTGGCCTTCCATCGGCGACATCACGGCTTTGAGCCAGCTTTCCACGTCCTTGTTGAGCACCTCGAAGACTTGCACCACGCGTGAGGCCAGGGTCTCGAAAAAACGCGAGGTCAGGGTGTACTGCTCGGTGGTGAGAAAGGTATAGAAGGTGTTGAACTGCTGGTCGTAGGCGCTTTCCAGACGCTGGATTTCCTTGCGGTAACGCAGTATCGAGAAGGGGGGGAGGGCGACCAGATTGATGCCGTGTTCACGGTTCAGCTTCTGGTACATGCCATCCATCATCTTGTTGATCTCTTCGATCTGGCCGTTGGCGGTGTCGAGATGCGCATCGACATGCTTGAAAAAACTGCTCATGGCATCGCGAATGCCCCGGGTGAATCGGCTTTGCACCATGGCTTCGCGGGCGTCGCGCACCTCGTTGCGCAGGATATCCATGCCGATCTGGGAGAACAGCTTGATGCTTTGCTGGGAGAAGATCGAACGCAGCGCCTGGAATTGTTGCAGCCCTCGCTCGAAGGTCTCCTTGTCGTCGGAGATCTTGAGCATGATGTGTTCCACCACATCCTGATTTTTCCCCTGCAAGCCGCGCAACTCGGTAAGTTGCTCCTCGATGCCGCGACGCCGCGCTTCCAGCAGGGATTCGCTGGAATAGAGCAGATCGGATAGTTCGGCATCGGTCTGGTCGCGGACAATGGCTTGTTTGGAGGAAATCAGTTCCTCGGACAGCGCTTTCTCCAGGGCGGCCAGCCGGCTCTTGGCCAGCAGCGCGGTATCGCCGTTGATCTTCGCCAACAGGCCTTTTTGCGCGGAGACCGGGTAGATCTGTGAGCTGTCGACGCCGAGCTGATCGGCGCAGGACTTCACCTGAGCGTCGATTTCCGCGTTGATCTGGGCTTCACTCTTGAGTTCGTCCCAGAGGCCGTCGATCTTGTTGAGCGCGACCAGACGGCCACGGTTCTTGCCGCGGGCGTAGATGTGGTTGCGCCAGACTTCGATATCGGACTTGGTGACACCGGTGTCCGCCGCCAGCACGAACAGCACCGCATGGGCATTGGGTAGCAGGTTGAAGGTGAGCTCCGGCTCCACGCCGATGGCATTCAGGCCCGGTGTGTCATACACCACCAGGCCTTTTTCCAGGAAGGGGTGCGGAAAGTTGATGATGGCGTGACGCCAGGCGGGGATGGTGACGGTGCCTTCGTCGTTCAGGCCGTTGCCGAAGTCGCGGTTGTTCGGGTCGTAGAGACCATATTGAGTGGCATCCTCGACGGAGACGTTCTTGACCCGGCACACTTCCTGCATGGCCTGGGTGACGTTATCCGCCGAAGAAGGGTCGATTTCGATGACAGTCCATTCTTCCGCGTAATGCTTGTATTCCGCGATGGTGGCGGTGGCGGCGCGGGTCTCGATTGGGAGGAGTTCAATTCTGGCTGGCTTGCTGGCGTCGTAGAGCAGTTCCGTTGGGCACATGGTGGTGCGCCCGGCGGTGGAAGGCAGCAGGCGTTGCTTCAGATCCGAGAGAAAGATGGCGTTGATCAGCTCGGACTTGCCGCGCGAGAACTCGGCGACGAAGGCGACATGGAGTTTGTCTTCCGCGAGCCGGTCGACCAGTTGCTGCAAGCGCAGGTCACGTTGCGCGTCGTTGAGATCTTCCCGGTTCAGCCATTGACGATAGTCGGCAATGCGATGCGAAAGATCCTCGCGCCACTGGCTATAGGCTTCGAAATCGTTGGCGAGCGAAGGGGTGCTCATACGGTATTCCTCCAGGGGCGCCCTTGGTCGGCGTGTTTTCCAGCGAGCCTTACCTGCAAATTCTGGCGGGCACTCTAGCATAAAACCCCTGTTTTCCAGGGGGCACACTCAACGTCGTTGGCAGCGTGGACAGTAACAAGTGGCCCGTGCGTTTTGCCGCAGGGTGCGGATGAGGCTGCCGCAAATGGTGCAGGGCTGTCCGGCGCGGCCGTAGACGCGGTAGGTCTGCTGGAACCAGCCGGGGTTGCCATGTCCATCCACGAAGTCGCGCAGGGTGCTGCCGCCGGCCTCGATGGCGCGCGCGAGGGTTTCCTTGATGGCGGTGGCCAGACGCGCACACCGTGGCCGGGAAAGGCGACCGGCACGGGTGCGCGGATCGACGCCGGCATGAAACAGGGCTTCGTTGGCATAGATGTTGCCCACCCCCACCAGAAGATGGGCATCCATGATCACCTGCTTGATCGCGCTGGAACGCCCCTGGCAGACCGCGTGCAGGCAGGCGCCGTCGAATTCGTCGGACAGAGGTTCCACGCCCAGGGAAGCGATGAGCGGGTGGCCGGCGGGGTCTGGCGTCCACAACAAAGCGCCAAAGCGGCGTGGGTCGTGATAGCGCAACACCTGGCCACCCTCCAGCAGCAGGTCGATGTGGTCGTGTTTCCGCACCGGCGTGTCGGCCGGCAGCAGGCGCAAGTTGCCCGACATGCCCAGGTGGATGATGAGCCAGGCATCGTCCAGTTGCATGAGCAGATATTTCCCTCGCCGCTGCAAGCCGAGTATCTGGCGGCCACGGATGCGCGTTTCCAGATCGGCCGGCACCGGCCAGCGCAGGCGGGCCTCCCGTACCACAGCGGCGATCAAGCGGCGTCCGCGCAAATGGGGGGCGAGGCTGCGTCGCACGGTTTCGACTTCAGGAAGTTCGGGCATGGCGGGATGGGCCCCTGGAAAAGACCAAGCTTATCGCTTTGCCCTAATGGTCATGGGCCAGCATAATGACCCGACGTAGCCCGGATTGATCACCATGAACCTCAAACCTCTCTCTATCGCACTCATTGCCGTTTCACTCTCCGCCTGCGCCCAGTCGCAGATCGTGGTTGAGCCGACACCGGTTCCCATCACGGCCAAGCCATCGAGTACCGGCCTGACGAGTCAGATGCTGTATCAGATCCTGCTCGGCGAGATTGCCAGCCAGCGTGGCGAGTTGCGCCTGGCCGCCGAAGCCTATACCGATCTGGCGAGCAAGACGCGGGATGCACGAATTGCGCAACGGGCTGTCGATCTGGCGCAGTACGCTCACCAACCCACGCTGGCCTTGCGCAATGCCCAGCTCTGGCGGGAGCTGGAGCAGGGCTCCGTGAAGGCGATGCAGAACCTGGCTTCGTTGTTGCTGGCCAATGGCCGGGTCAAGGATGCCAAGCCGCATCTGGAGGCGTGGTTGAAAGCGGGCGACAGCGTGGAAGTCTTCCCCCAGATGCACGCGCTGTTCGCGCGCCAGAGGGACAAGCAGGCCGTGCTGGATCTGGTCACCGACCTGGCGACGGCTTATCCCGCCCTGCCCGAAGCGCGTTTCGCCGTCGCGCAGGTTGCCACCCAGGCGGGCCAGTTGCCGCGCGCGCTGGCCGCGCTGGACGAGGCGTTGCGTCTGCGGCCGCAATGGGAAAAAGCCGCCCTGTTCAAGGCTCAGTTGCTGTCCAGAAAGGATGGTGACGGCGTCGCGCTGGCTTACCTGGACGATTTTCTGCGGGCCAATCCCGCTGCGCGCGAGGCGCGCATGGCTTATGCCAAACAACTGGCTCACGCCGGCCGCTTTGCCGATTCGCGGGTTGAATTCGAGCGCCTGACGCGGGATGCGCCGAACGATCCGGAAGCGCATTTCACGCTGGGTCTGATCGCCATGCAAACCAACGACTGGGCCAGCGCCCGGGGCGGATTTCTCAAAGCACTCGATCTCGGGCATCCGGATGCGGATAGCGTGCGCTATTACCTGGGGCAACTGGATGAAGCGGAAAACCAGTTCGAGGCCGCGCTGAAGTGGTATCGGCAGGTCAATGATGGGCGCCATCGCTTCGCCGCCCAGTTGCGCGTCGCCGCCTTGCTGAGCCATCTCGGTCGGGGGCGGGAGGCGCGCGACTGGCTGGCCACTTTGCCGGTTCAGGATGACGCCGAGCGCATTCAGGTGGTGCAGGCCGAAGCCCTGATCCTGCGCGATGCCAAGGACTATCCGGCGGTGTTCGAGGTGCTCAGCCGTGCGCTGGAGAAAATGCCGGATACGCCGGAACTCCTTTATGACCGGGCCATGGTGGCGGAAAAACTCGACCGCCTGGATGTGCTGGAACAGGACCTGCGCCGCGTGATCAAGCTCAAGCCGGATCATGCCCACGCCTACAACGCCCTCGGCTATACCCTGGCGGACCGTACCAATCGCTTGCCGGAAGCGGTCGAACTGCTGAAACAGGCGCTGAAACTCTCGCCGGACGACCCCTTCATCCTTGACAGCATGGGTTGGGCACAATTCAAGCAAAAGCGCCTGCCGGAAGCGGTCGAGCATCTGCGCCGCGCCTATAACACCAAGCCCGACCCGGAAATCGCCGCGCACCTGGGCGAAGCACTCTGGGTCAAGAACGCCAAGGGTGATCGTGACGAGGCGCGCCGTGTCTGGCACGGCTCGCTCCAGGTGCATCCCGATAATGAGAGTCTGCGCGAGGCCGTGTCGCGCCTGATGCCTTGAGTTTCATCTTTGCGCGCGGCCTGCCGCTCCTGCTGGCGGGTTTGTTGGCCGCCTGCGCGCAATGGCCGGCTCTGTTACCAGAACGCCGTTTACCGCCTCCGCCCCTCGTCCTGCCGGCGCCGCCCAGCGCCTTCCGTTTGGAAGGGCGGGTATCGCTCAATGCCAATGAGGAATCCTTTTCCGGCGGCATGACCTGGCGGCATGATGCCGCGCGGCAGGAGCTGCTGCTGCGCACCCCTCTTGGCCAAGGGGTGGCCGAGTTGCGCGGCGATGTTGAGGGGGTCGAATTGCTTGACTCCGAAGGCCACCTGCATCGGGCGGCGGATGCGGAAACCCTGGTGCGGCAGGCGCTGGGCGTGACCTTGCCGCTCGCTGGCCTGGCCTGGTGGGTGGTGGGCAATGTGCGGCCGGGCGTGCCGTTTCAGGCGGAAGCGGATGATGAAGGCCACTTGGCGGTGTTGAATCAGGATGGCTGGCGTATCGAGTTCTCCCGCTATGCCCAGGTTGGCGACCACTTTCTCCCTGGTAAGTTGGTGGCCCGACGCGCCGATGATCTGGAAATCCGTCTGGTGGTGGATCACTGGGAGTTGCCATGATGCGCTCCGTTTCCATTTATCCGGCGCCGGCCAAGCTGAATCTGTTCCTGCACGTGGTGGGGCGGCGGCCAGATGGTTATCACCTGTTGCAAAGCGTGTTCCGCTTTCTCGATTACGGTGACAGCCTGGACATCCAGGTGCGTCAAGATGGCGAGATTCGCCTGCTGAGCCCCCTTCCCGGCATCGCCCCGGAACAGGATTTGTGCTGGCGCGCCGCGCGCCTGTTGCAAGCGCACTGCGGTTGCCACCGTAGTTGTCTCCTCGGCGCGGATATTCGCCTGATCAAGCGCCTGCCGCTGGGGGGCGGCCTCGGCGGCGGTAGTTCCGATGCCGCCACGGTGCTGCTGGCGCTGAATCGCCTCTGGCGGCTCGATTTGCCAAGAAGCACGCTGCGGGAACTGGCGCTGCGTCTGGGTGCCGATGTGCCGGTGTTCGTGTTCGGCCACTCCGCTTTTGCCGAGGGCATTGGCGAAATCCTCACTCCCTGGACGCCCGCGCCCGCGTCCTATCTGGTATTGATCCCGCCTGTGCAGGTCTCCACCCCGCGTATCTTTGCCGATCCGGGATTGACACGAAATACACCCTCCGTCAGAATCGCGGGCCTCCTGAATGGCTATGGGCACAACGATCTTGAGCCAATAGCCTGCGCGCAGCACCCGGTGGTTGCCGACTATCTCGTTTGGCTGAAGGCATACGGGGATGCGCGCATGACCGGTTCGGGCGCCTGTGTTTTCGTGGCGTTTTCCGAGCGCGCTTTGGCGGTGGCGGCTTTAGCCCGCATCCGCGGTGAGCACGGCGATCAAGTGGAAGGTTTTGTCGCCGATGGCCTGGATCAGCACCCGCTTCACGCTTTTGCTGATTGAGGAACATCGGTCGAACTTGGGGAGTCGCCAAGTGGTAAGGCACCGGATTTTGATTCCGGCATTCGTAGGTTCGATCCCTACCTCCCCAGCCAGATAAAGTTCGCCCAGGGTCCTTCGCCCTGGCGAATAGACGGGGCGTGCGGCGTGGTCTGCACGCTTTTTTATTTTATTGGCCTGGGTACGAGTGCCAGGCTTGCTGATGGCAGAGGTTGCTGATGGCATATGACAGCTTGATGGTGTTCACCGGCAATGCGCATCCCAAGCTTGCCGAGGATGTGGTGCGCCACCTCAATATCAGCTTGGGGCGCGCGACCGTCGGGCGTTTCTCCGATGGTGAAGTGAACGTGGAAATTCTGGAGAACGTGCGCGGCAAGGATGTATTCGTGCTCCAGTCCACCTGCGTGCCCACCAATGACAGCCTGATGGAAATCATGTTGATGGTGGACGCCCTGCGCCGCGCCTCCGCCGGCCGCATCACCGCCGCCATTCCCTACATGGGCTATTCCCGCCAGGATCGCCGCGTGCGCTCCGCGCGGGTGCCGATCACCGCCCGCGTGGTCGCCGACATGCTCACCGTGGTCGGCGTCAACCGGGTGCTGACGATGGATCTGCACTCCGATCAGATTCAGGGTTTCTTCGATATGCCGGTCGACAACATCTATTCCACGCCGATTCTCATGGGCGACATCTGGAAGCAGAACTACGACAACCTGATGGTGGTGTCTCCCGATGTCGGCGGCGTCGTGCGCGCGCGCGCGGTCGCCAAGCGCCTGGAATGCGAGCTCGCCATCATCGACAAGCGCCGCCCCAGGCCCAATGTGGCCAAGGTGATGAACATCATCGGCGATGTGAAAGACCGCACCTGTCTGATCATGGACGACATGGTCGATACCGCGAATACCCTGTGCGAAGCCGCTTATGCCCTCAAAGCCAATGGCGCCCGCCGCGTGGTCGCGTATTGCACGCACGCCGTGCTGTCCGGCAGCGCGGTGGAGCGAGTGGGCAATTCGGCGCTCGACGAACTGGTGGTGACCGATACCATTCCGCTGCGCGACGACGCCAAGGCTTCTTCGCGCATCCGCCAGTTGTCGGTCGCCAACCTAATGGCTGAAACCATCCGCCGTATCAGTGACGAAGATTCCGTGAGCTCGCTGTTCAGCGAATAGCGAGTTGATGCAACCGGGCCGCCTGGTCGCGGGCGGCCCTTTTCCCACCCCAAGGAGCAAGACATGCAAATCGAAATCAACGCCGTCAAGCGTGGCACGCAGGGCACCGGAGCGAGCCGCCGCCTGCGTCGCGCCGGCAGAGTTCCCGGTATCGTTTACGGAGGCGGCAAGGAGGCCCAGTCCGTGGACTTCGACCACAAGGAACTCTACTTCGGCCTCAAGAACGAAGCCTTCCATTCCACCGTGCTGACCCTCAACCTGGAAGGCACGAAGGAATCCGTGCTGCTACGCGACTTCCAGATGCACCCCTACAAGCAAGTGGTGCAGCACATCGACTTCCTGCGCGTCGACGCCACCCACAAGATCCACATGAAAGTGCCCCTGCATTTCATCAATGCCGACATTGCCCCCGGCGTGAAGCAGTCTGGTGGGGTGGTCAGCCACCTTTACACCGAAGTGGAAGTGGTCTGCCTGCCGGCCGTCCTGCCCGAGTTTATCGAAGTGGATCTCTGCGATCTGGCTTCCGGGAGCTCCCTCCACATGTCCCACCTGAAACTGCCCAACGGCGTGGAATTGGCTGGCTTGCACGGCGAAGACCCCAGCGTGGTCACCATCCTTGGCACCAAGGTCGAAGAAGTCGAGCCAGAAGCCGCGAAAGAGGGCGAGGCGCCCACTCCCGCGGCCTGAGCCTGAACCATGCAGGCGGCTCCTCGCCTTGTTGTCGGCCTTGGCAACCCCGGCGCCGACTATTCCGAAACCCGGCACAACGCCGGGTTTTGGTTTTGTGAGCGTCTGGCGCGCGAACTCGGCACCCGCTTCTCCGTTGAGTCGCGTTTTCACGGCCGCGTGGCGCAGGCGCGGGCGGCTGGAGTGTGGCTGTTGCAGCCGCAGACCTTCATGAACCGTTCCGGACTATCGGTCGGCGCGTTCATTGGTTTCTATCGCATTCCGCCCGCCGAAATCCTCGTCGTGCACGATGAACTCGACATTCCGCCGGGCGAGCTCAGGCTTAAATTTGGCGGTGGCCTCGGTGGCCACAATGGCCTCAAGGACATTACCGCGCATCTGGGTACTCAGGATTTCTGGCGTCTACGTGTCGGCATTGGCCACCCGGGTGACCGCGATGAAGTGGTTAATTACGTACTCAAGCCGCCGCGCCGGGAAGAGCAGGATCAGATTGACGCCGCCCTCGACCGTGCCCTGCTTGCCTGGCCCCTGATCGCCAAGGGCGATTGGAATGCGGCAACCCAGCACGCCAACACCAAACCCGGCAAAACCGCCCCAAAAACCGCTCCCTAACCCGTCCCCTCGGAGAATCCATGAGTCTGAAATGCGGCATCGTCGGCCTGCCTAACGTCGGCAAGTCCACCCTGTTCAATGCCCTCACCAAGGCGGGGATCGCGGCGGAAAATTATCCTTTCTGCACCATCGAGCCCAATGTCGGCGTGGTGGAGGTGCCGGACCCGCGTATGGAACAACTGGCCGAGATCGTCAAGCCGCAACGGATGGTCCCGGCCATCGTCGAATTCGTCGATATCGCCGGCCTGGTGGCGGGGGCGTCCAAGGGCGAGGGCCTGGGCAATCAGTTTCTCGCCAACATCCGCGAGACCGACGCCATCGTCAACGTGGTGCGTTGTTTCGAGGACGAAAACGTGGTCCACGTCGCCGGCCGCATTGATCCGGTTTCCGACATCGAAGTCATCATCACCGAACTGGCCCTGGCCGACTTGGCCACGGTCGAAAAAGCCCATCAGCGCGACAGCAAGAAAGCCCGCGCCGGCGACAAGGAGGGCATCAAACTGATTGCCTTGTACGACAAGTTGCTGCCGCATCTGAATGAAGCCAAGCCGGTGCGCAGCCTGAAGTTGTCGGAGGACGAGAAGGCGCTGCTCGCGCCGCTGTGCCTGATGACTATCAAACCCGCCATGTACGTGGCCAACGTCGCCGAGGATGGTTTCGAGAACAACCCCCATCTCGACCGCCTGCATCAGATCGCGGATGCGGAGGGCGCTCCTGTGGTCGCCGTCTGCGCCGCCATCGAGGCCGAGATTTCCGTCCTCGACGAAGCCGACAAACAGGATTTCCTCGAGTCCATGGGCTTGCACGAGCCCGGCCTCAACCGCCTGATCCGCGCCGCCTACGACCTGCTCGGCCTGCAAACCTATTTCACCGCCGGGGTGAAGGAAGTCCGCGCCTGGACCATCCACAAGGGCGATACCGCCCCGCAGGCGGCCGGCGTCATTCACACCGACTTCGAGCGCGGCTTCATCCGCGCGCAAACCATCGCCTTCGAGGACTTCATCGCGTTCAAGGGCGAGCAGGGCGCCAAGGAGGCCGGCAAGATGCGTTCGGAAGGCAAGGACTATGTGGTGAAAGACGGCGATGTGTTGAATTTCTTGTTCAATGTGTGAGCGTGCTGGCCTGGCTCCGTCCGGTTTGGTGTTGCATGGGCCACGAGATCAATAAGCAGGAAAGCTAAACGTGCTTTTCAATTCCTACGCCTTTCTGTTTTTCTTCCTGCCGGCCACCTTGGTTGGTTTTTTCCAGATTGGCCGCTATAGCCGACCGCTTGCCGCGCTGTGGTTGTTTGCGGCGTCCCTGTTTTTCTATGGCTGGTGGAACCCGGCCTATGTTGGCCTGTTATTGGCGTCTATTCTGTTCAATTACGCAATCGGCACGGCGTTGTCCAGGGAGTACATGCGGGGTCATGCCAGGCGCAATAAATGGGTGCTTGGATTCGGTGTCGCGGTCGATCTGGGGTTGCTCGCCTACTACAAATACGCCCACTTCTTCGTCGCAAGCGCCAATTCCGCTTTGAGTCTGGGCTGGCAGATCGAACCCATCATTCTGCCGCTGGGCATTTCCTTCTTTACCTTCACCCAGATCGCATTCCTGGTGGATGCCTATCGCGGCGAGGTGAAAGAAGCCAACTTCATCCACTACGGCTTGTTCGTCACCTATTTCCCCCATCTGATCGCCGGGCCGGTCCTGCATCACAAGGAAATGATGCCGCAGTTCGCCTTGCCGACCACCTATCGGGTGCATTGGGAGAATCTCTCGGTCGGCCTGACCATTTTCACGATCGGCCTGTTCAAGAAAGTGGTGTTGGCCGATGGCATTTCCCCTTTCGCTGCTCCCGTGTTCGAGATGGCTGCCCACGGAGGAACGCTTGGTTTCCTTGAGGCGTGGGGCGGGGCATTGGCTTATACCTTCCAGCTTTATTTTGACTTTTCCGGCTATTCCGACATGGCCATCGGCCTGTCCCGCCTGTTCGGCGTGAAGTTGCCGCTCAACTTCGACTCGCCGTACAAGGCGGTGAATATCATCGACTTCTGGCGGCGTTGGCACATGACCCTGTCGCGCTTTCTGCGTGACTACCTGTATTTCGCGCTGGGAGGTAACCGTAAGGGCCCTGCGCGGCGTTACCTCAATTTGCTGGCTACCATGCTGCTGGGTGGCCTGTGGCATGGGGCCGGCTGGACCTTCGTGATCTGGGGCGCCCTGCACGGGTTCTATTTGATCATCAATCATGCCTGGCGGCAGATGCGTGCGGCACTTGGGCACGACTTGGAGCACAGCAGTCCGCTCGGGCGTTTCGCTGGCATGGCACTGACCTTTCTTGTGGTGGTTGTGGGCTGGGTGTTCTTCCGCGCCAGCAGCCTGGATGCCGCGCTGGTCATGCTGAACAGCATGCTGGGCCTGAATGGCATCACGCTGCCCGGCAGTTGGTATGGGCTATTCCACTGGCGACTCGTGCAACTGATGGGGAGCTTGGGAATCGGCTTTGGTTATGTGCCGATCTTCGCCGAGGGCCTGAGCTATTCCCCGCTGCTGGGCTGGATCGCTGCCCTCTGGGCGCTGGCCTGGCTGGCGCCCAATACCCAGCAGATCATGACCATTTATAAGCCCGCATTGGAATCAATTGGCACAATAAGCGAACCGGCTCATTATTTTTTATGGGGGCCTAATAAAGCATTTTCCTGGATGATGGGTTTTTTATTCGTAGTGGCCTTGTTTAGTATGGATCGAGTGAGTGAATTCCTCTATTTCCAGTTTTGAGTCGCCACCATGAATTACAGAAGATACTGCTTCACGTTTTTTTACCCGCTTCTTGTTGCTGTCATATTGATTTTTCCTTTAGAGATAATTACGCGAAATATTCCTAATGTTTATAAATCTAAAAACTATGGAATTATGAGTAATCGTGATCGTTACAAGGTACTTGTTCTGGGTAGTTCGCACACATACTATGGAGTCAACCCCGATTATATTGCTATGCCAGCATTTAATGCGGCGAATGTAAGCCAAGACTTAAAGTATGATCACTATATTCTTGATAAGGGTGTTAAAACATTAAGTGATTTGGAATTTGTTGTCGTTCCGTTATCCATGTTTTCGCTTTATTCTGAATTGGATACCGGGGTAGAGTCCTGGCGAAAATATAACTATAGGCATTGGTTCAACTACAATAAATACCCAACAACAGAGTTATTTAACATAAAAACTCACAGCGTATTTCTTGCCAGTCCAAACAAGCTTGGTATGATAGAGCGTTTATTTCAGTACTACCGTTGGGGTAATTTTGAAAAAACATGGTCTCGTGGGGGATGGGGTACGGAATATTCACGAGTGTCGTCCGAAAAAACACTTTTAGAAAGCGGAAAATCCGCTGCCTTACGTCACCAGATCGCGACTGAAATAAATGATCACAACATAAGTTATCTGGACGAAATAGCGGCAATTTGCAACAAAAAAAATGTTAAGCTTTTAATTGTCACAATGCCGGCGTATGCAACCTACCGCGAACATTTGAATGGAGGTCGCATTAAAACAATTATTGCGATCGCGACTGGGTTGGCTGCATCTAGCAATAAGATTCGCTACGTTAATTCCTTGGATGATGCAATATTCGTTAAATCGGACTTTCATGATGCAGATCATTTAAATCATGAAGGAGCCAAGAAGTTTAGTCGAATTATTAGTCGTTTTATCGAGGAATGGAAATCTAGCGAGGAAATAGGAGAGCACAATAACCACCATAACAAGTGAGGGGCCCAGGATAGTCAATTGGGGTTTGTCGCGTTTCGAGTCGAAGCGGCCTGAATTATGGTCATGCGGAGACGAAGTAATATTTGGGCAGATTAGCCAAGCTATCCAAACTCCCCAGCCAGTTGCCTGCCGTCAGGCCGTGCCTTGATGTGGCACTGAACGCCACTATCAGAGTTGGGGAACAGAGTTGGGGAACAGGATGTATACCTACCGGATACACTTACTGGGGGTTCCGTGGCTACCAGATCGCGGCTGAGACCCTGCCTGCAGCCCCCTACTACCCCCGGTAGTGGCCGGATCCTCCAGATTCAATCCATCTATGGTTAAGGTTGTTGTTGACAAGCCCGTCCCGCATCGGAATAATGCCGCGCTTTCCCGGTGGGGTACCCAAGCGGTCAACGGGATCAGACTGTAAATCTGACGGCTCTGCCTTCGAAGGTTCGAATCCTTCCCCCACCACCGGGTTTTACCGCGTCGCGCGACCTGTTGGCTGTGCGCTTGGTGGCGCGTCAGGGCGGGTGTAGTTCAATGGTAGAACCTCAGCCTTCCAAGCTGATGATGCGGGTTCGATTCCCGCTACCCGCTCCAGTTTGGAACAGGGTTGGAAGCCGCGTTACAGGTTTTGCCCATGTGGCTCAGAGGTAGAGCACTCCCTTGGTAAGGGAGAGGTCGACAGTTCGATTCTGTCCATGGGCACCAATTTGATTGTGTTTATTTTTTGTTGATCCGTTATTTGCTAGGGGATAGACGATGGCCAAGGAAAAATTCGAGCGTACGAAGCCGCACGTGAACGTTGGGACGATTGGACACGTTGACCACGGCAAGACCACGCTGACCGCAGCGATCACCACGATACTGTCGAAGAAGTTTGGCGGTTCCGCCAAGAACTACGCCGACATCGACTCGGCGCCGGAAGAAAAGGCGCGCGGCATCACCATCAACACCGCGCACGTCGAGTACGAGACCGAGCACCGCCACTACGCCCACGTCGACTGCCCCGGCCACGCCGACTATGTGAAAAACATGATCACCGGCGCCGCCCAGATGGACGGCGCCATCCTGGTCGTATCCGCCGCCGACGGCCCGATGCCGCAGACCCGCGAGCACATCCTGCTGGCCCGCCAGGTGGGCGTGCCCTACATCATCGTCTACATGAACAAAGCCGACATGGTCGACGACGCCGAGCTACTCGAGCTGGTCGAAATGGAAGTGCGTGAACTGCTCAGCAAGTACGACTTCCCGGGTGACGACACCCCCATCATCATCGGCTCCGCCCTGAAAGCCCTGGAAGGCGACCAATCCGACATTGGCGAGCCCAGCATCATGCGCCTGGCCGACGCCCTCGACAGCTACATCCCCATGCCCGAACGCGCGGTGGACAAACCCTTCCTGCTACCGGTGGAAGACGTCTTCTCCATCTCCGGCCGCGGCACGGTGGTCACCGGCCGGGTAGAGCGCGGCATCATCAAGGTGGGTGAAGAAATCGAAATCGTTGGCATCAAGCCCACGGTCAAGACCATCTGCACCGGGGTAGAAATGTTCCGCAAGCTGCTCGACCAAGGCCAGGCAGGCGACAACATCGGCGTCCTGCTGCGCGGCACCAAGCGAGAAGATGTCGAACGCGGCCAGGTATTGGCCAAGCCCGGCAGCATCACCCCGCACACCAAGTTCGCCGCCGAGATCTACGTGCTGTCCAAGGATGAAGGTGGTCGCCACACTCCGTTCTTCAACGGCTATCGTCCCCAGTTCTACTTCCGCACCACCGACGTCACCGGCTCGATCGATCTGCCGGCGGGCACCGAGATGGTGATGCCAGGTGACAACATCAGCATCACGGTTGCGCTGATCGCCCCGATCGCGATGGAAGAAGGCCTGCGCTTCGCGATTCGCGAAGGTGGCCGTACCGTCGGCGCCGGCGTGGTCGCGAAAATCATCGAGTAATCAGCGGTTCCGGTAGCAAAGTCCGATGGCAAAAGGCGGTTGCGAACAGCGCCGCCTTTTCTTGTCGGCAAGTACAGGCCAGTAGCTCAATTGGCAGAGCGTCGGTCTCCAAAACCGAAGGTTGGGGGTTCGACACCCTCCTGGCCTGCCACCACCTAACACTGTCCGACGGATACGCTGGACGGAGACGACACCCACTTCATGGCTGACAACATCAAATTACTGGCTGCGGGTCTGCTGATTGCGGCTGGCATTGCCGGTTTTTATTTTTTCGCGGATAGCCCCACCGTCGTGCGTGTCCTTTCGGTACTGGCGGGTCTGGGGGCGGCGGTGGGTGTGGTCTGGTACACCTCGGTTGGGCAGCGTTTTTTTGCCTTCAGCCAGGAGTCGGTCACCGAAGCGCGCAAAGTGGTCTGGCCGACGCGCAAGGAAACCTTGCAGATGACCGGCGTGGTGGTGGCATTCGCGGTCGTCATGGCGCTGTTCCTGTGGATGGTTGATGGCGTTCTCATGTACCTGGTGAAACTTCTCATGGGCAGGGGCGAGTAATGGCGATGCAGTGGTATGTGGTCCATGCCTATTCCGGTTTCGAAAAGAGCGTGATGCGTGCGCTGAAGGACCGGGTAGAGCGCTCCGGCATGCGGGACAAATTCGGTGAGATTATGGTGCCGGTGGAAGAAGTCGTCGAAATGAAGGGCGGCAAGAAGATGACCACCGAGCGCAAATTTTTCCCAGGCTATGTGCTGGTGCAGATGGAGATGGACGATGACACCTGGCACTTGGTGAAAAGCACGGCCAAGGTAACCGGTTTTGTCGGCGGTAGCGGTAACAAGCCCGCGCCGATCAGTGAAAAAGAAGTCGAGGCCATCATGCAGCAGATGCAGGAAGGCGTGGAGAAACCCAAGCACAAGATCACCTTTGAAATTGGCGAGGTGGTGCGGGTCGTGGATGGGCCATTCAATGATTTCAACGGCATTGTGGAAGAAGTCAATTACGAGAAGAACAAGTTGCGTGTCTCGGTCACCATTTTTGGTCGTGGCACGCCGGTCGAACTGGATTTTGCCCAGATCGAGAAGGCATAAGGCGGTTGGCTTTATCGCCTTCACGGTTTGCGCCGGGATGGCCCGGCAAGAGGAGCGCTCCGGTTAACCGGGGTGCGCTAGAACTCACTTCAGGAGTTAAGTAAATGGCCAAGAAAATTGTCGGCTACGTCAAGCTGCAAGTGCCAGCGGGCAAAGCCAATCCCTCGCCGCCTATTGGCCCCGCATTGGGCCAGCGCGGTTTGAATATCATGGAATTCTGCAAAGCGTTCAACGCCCAGACTCAGGGTCTGGAGCCGGGTCTGCCGATTCCCGTGGTGATCACCGCCTACGCGGACAAGTCCTTCACTTTCATCATGAAGACGCCGCCGGCGACCATTCTGATCAAGAAGGCCGCGGGTATCAGCAAGGGCAGTGCCAAGCCGAACAGCGACAAGGTGGGGGTGATTACCCGCGCCCAGCTCGAAGAAATTGCCAAGGCCAAAATGCCTGACCTGACCGCCGCGGACATGGATGCCGCCGTGCGTACCATCGCCGGCAGCGCGCGCAGCATGGGTCTCAATGTGGAGGGCGTGTGACATGGCTTCCAAACGAGTCAAGGCCTTGAAGGCCAAGATTGATCGCACCAAGAACTATCCCGTCGACGAAGCACTGGCTCTGGTGAAAGAAGCCGCCACCGCCAAGTTCGATGAGTCTATCGACGCCGCCATCAACCTGGGCGTCGATCCGCGTAAATCCGACCAGGTGGTGCGCGGCTCCGTGGTGATGCCGCGTGGCATCGGCAAGAGCGTGCGCGTGGCGGTGTTCGCGCAAGGCGCCAACGTCGAGATCGCCAAGACCGCCGGTGCTGACATCGTCGGTTTCGAGGATCTTGCCGCTGAAGTGAAGGCTGGCAAGATGGACTTCGACGTGGTCATCGCCACCCCCGACGCGATGCGTGTGGTTGGCCAGTTGGGCCAGATACTGGGCCCCCGTGGCCTGATGCCGAACCCCAAGGTGGGCACCGTGACCCCGAACGTCGCCGAGGCCGTGAAGAACGCCAAGGCGGGCCAGGTTCAGTACCGTACCGACAAGGCCGGCATCATCCACGCCACCATCGGCCGTGCCTCGTTCGAGCCTGCCGCCTTGCGCGAAAACCTTGCCACCTTGCTGGAGGCACTGAACAAGGCCCGGCCAGCCGCGAGCAAGGGGGTATACATGAAGAAAGTGTCGGTCTCCAGCACCATGGGGGTTGGCGTGCGCGTCGACCACACTAGCCTGGCCGAAACGAGTAATTTTTAACTGGCTCCCTCTTGTGAGGGACAGAACTTTGGGCCGTTGCCGCCCCGAAAGGGACGGCGTCGGATCGTCAAAGACCGCAGGTGCCGACGGTTGGTGGTTGTATCCGAGAGCTTAATCGCGAGGCTTGCCCCGCAACCGGCGCAGACGGTGTTCCCGAACAGGATAAACAGCTAGTTCACGCTGGCATGACTCCTGGTCAGGTCGCCGTGGGTGCGGCGGACTTTCCGCCGCGTGTGGACTTGAAAGGAGAAGAGACCTTATGAGTCTTAATCTGGAAGACAAGAAGGCCGTAGTGGCTGAGGTGTCGGCGCGGATTGCCAATGCCCAGACCATCGTCGTGGCCGAATACCGTGGTGTGCCGGTGGTCAATCTGACCCATCTGCGCCGACGCGCCCGGGAATCCGGTGTTTATTTGCGCGTGCTGAAGAACACCCTGGTACGTCGCGCCGTCGCCGATACACCGTTTGCCGATCTCGGCCAGCACATGGTCGGGCCGCTGATTTACAGCATCTCCAGCGACCCTGTGGCTGCTGCGAAAGTGTTGAACGACTTCGCCAAAACCAACGACAAGCTGATTCTCAAAGCGGGCTCTTACGCCGGCCGGGTGTTGGATCAGGCGGGCGTGCAAGCGCTGGCCAGCATCCCCAGCCGCGAAGAGTTGCTCACCAAGTTGTTGGGCGTCATGCAGGCCCCGGTGTCCGGCTTTGTCGGCGTCCTGGCCGCGCTTGCCAAGCAACGCGAAGAAGCGGGTGTCGCCGCCTGATCGGCGGCGCCATGACTACATTTTGTAAAGACTTACGACTTAGGAGTTTGAAACATGGCCATTAGCAAAGAAGACATCCTGGAAGCCGTTGGCGCCATGACGGTGATGGATCTGAACGACCTGGTGAAAGCGTTCGAAGATAAGTTTGGTGTATCCGCCGCCTCTCTGGCAGTCGCTGGCCCCGGCGCTGCCGCTGCCGCGGTGGTAGAAGAGAAGACCGAGTTCGACGTGATTCTGACCGCCTGCGGTGCTCAGAAGGTCAACGTCATCAAGGTCGTGCGCGCGATCACCAGCCTAGGCTTGAAAGAAGCCAAGGATCTGGTGGACGGCGCTCCCAAGCCGGTCAAGGAAGGCATCTCCAAGACCGAGGCCGACGACATCCTGAAGCAATTGACCGAAGCGGGTGCGTCCGCCGAGATCAAGTAATTCAGTGTTGTTTCGGGTTTTTCCCGAGAGCGGGCTGGCGGCATTTTGCCGCCGGCCTTTTGCCGTTTCAGGAATCAGCTGCCAGAAATTGAGTGTGGATTTTCGATTTCTGATACCTGATCCCTGTCCCCTGGAGACGGAGTCCAAATGAGCTATACATTCGCCGAGAAAAAGCGCCTTCGCAAAAGCTTCGCAAAACGCGTGAGCGTGCAGCCGGTGCCTTATCTGTTGACCACCCAGATCGAGTCCTTCCGTGAATTCATTCAGGAAGGCGTGCCCGTGGAGGCACGTCAGAACATTGGGCTGGAAGCCGCCTTTACCTCGATTTTCCCCATCGTCGCCCATTCCGGCCATGCCCGTCTGGAGTATGTCAGCTACAACCTCGGTACGCCCGTGTTCGACATCGTCGAGTGCCAGCAACGGGGCCTGACCTATGCCGCCAGCATCCGCGCCCGTGTGCGTCTGGTGATTCTCGACCGCGAGAGCACCAAGGAGAAGATCAAGGAAGTGAAGGAGCAGGAGGTCTACATGGGCGAAATGCCGCTGATGACCCCCAACGGTTCTTTCGTCATCAACGGCACCGAACGCGTCATCGTCTCCCAGTTGCACCGCTCTCCCGGTGTGTTCTTCGAGCACGATCGCGGCAAGACGCATTCTTCCGGCAAGCTGCTGTTCTCCGCGCGCATCATCCCCTACCGTGGCTCCTGGCTGGACTACGAGTTCGATGCCAAAGATTTCGTGTATTTCCGCGTCGACCGTCGCCGCAAGATGCCGGTCACCATTCTGTTGAAGTCGCTGGGCTACAACGCCGAACAGATCCTGGAGATGTTCTTCGGGATGGAATCCTTCCACGTCACCAAGAAGGGCCTGGAAATGGCTTTGGTGCCGGAACGCCTCAAGGGCGAAACGGCCAAATTCGACATCCTGGCCAAGGACGGCAGCGTCATCATCGCCAAGGACAAGCGCGTTACCGCCCGCCACATCAAACAACTCGAGGAAGCCGGCATCAAGAAAGTGCTGGTGGACAACGAATTCATCCTGGGCCGCGTGCTGGCGAAAAATCTGGTGGACGCGGAAACCGGTGAGTTGCTGGCGCGCGCCAATGACGAGATCACCGAAGACCTGATGGCCAAACTGGCGGAAGCCAAGGTAGCCAGCTTCCAGACCCTGTTCACCAACGAACTCGACCACGGCGCCTTCATTTCCCAGACGCTGCGCGCCGACGAAACCGTGGACCAGTGGACCGCCCGGGTCGCCATCTATCGCATGATGCGCCCCGGCGAGCCGCCGACGGAAGATGCGGTGGAAACGTTGTTCAACCGCCTTTGCTTCAGCGACGACACCTACGATATGTCGAAGGTTGGCCGGATGAAGTTCAACCGTCGCATCGGCGCGCCTGGCAAGACCGCCTGGCAGATCAGGTTTCCGACGCACCACCGCGAGAACAAGCTGGCCGCCGCCCTGCGTAGCTACTTCCTGATTTGCCCGGAAGCCAGCCTGTCCAAGGCCAGCCTGGACGATGTGGCGACGCGTGAGGAGGCCGAAGCTCGCCTCGCCGACCTCAATAAGCATCTGAAGGCCTCCGGCCTCGATCCCAAGGCGCTCAATGCCCACGTCGAAGAGCGCTTCACGATGTCGCCCAAGGACATCGTCGCGGTCATCAAGATTCTGGTCGAACTGCGCAATGGCCGTGGCGAGATCGACGACATTGACCACCTCGGCAACCGCCGTGTGCGGTCAGTCGGCGAATTGGCGGAGAACCAGTTCCGCGCCGGTCTGGTGCGCGTCGAGCGCGCGGTCAAGGAGCGCCTGAATCAGGCCGAAAGCGATAACCTGATGCCGCATGACTTGATCAATGCCAAGCCGATCTCGGCGGCGATCAAGGAATTCTTCGGCTCCAGCCAGTTGTCGCAGTTCATGGACCAGACCAACCCGCTCTCCGAGATCACCCACAAGCGGCGTATTTCCGCCCTCGGCCCCGGTGGCCTGACCCGCGAGCGCGCCGGCTTCGAGGTGCGCGACGTACACCCGACCCACTATGGCCGGGTTTGCCCGATCGAGACGCCGGAAGGCCCGAACATCGGCCTGATCAACTCCCTGGCGCTGTATGCACGAACCAACGAATACGGTTTCATCGAGACGCCGTACCGAAGGGTGGTGGATCACAAGGTGACCGACCAGATCGAGTACCTCTCCGCCATCGAGGAAGGCCAGTATGTGATCGCCCAAGCCAATGCGGAACTCGACACCAAGGGCGCCTTCAGCGGCGATCTGGTGTCCTGCCGTAGCCGTAACGAATTCACCCTGGCCACACCCGACCGGATTCAGTACATGGACATCGCGCCATCGCAGATTGTCTCTGTGGCTGCTTCGCTGATTCCTTTTTTGGAACACGACGACGCTAACCGCGCGCTGATGGGCTCGAACATGCAGCGCCAGGCGGTACCTTGTCTGCGTCCTGACAAACCGCTGGTCGGCACCGGCCTCGAACGTACCTCAGCGGTTGACTCCGGTACCGTGGTGACCGCGCGGCGTGGCGGCATGGTCGATTACGTCGACGCCAGCCGCGTGGTGGTGCGTGTGAACGACGAGGAAACCGCCGCCGGTGAAGTCGGCGTCGACATCTACACTCTGACCAAGTACCAGCGTTCCAACCAGAACACCAACATCAACCAGCGTCCGCTGGTGCGCCCGGGCGACAAGATCGCGCGCGGCGATGTGATCGCCGACGGTGCTTCCACCGACAAGGGGGAACTGGCGCTGGGGCAGAATATGCTGGTCGCCTTCATGCCCTGGAACGGCTACAACTTCGAGGACTCCATCCTCATTTCCGAGCGCGTGGTCGCGGAAGACCGCTACACCTCCGTCCACATTGAGGAACTCAATTTGGTGGCGCGTGATACCAAGCTCGGCGCCGAGGAAATCACGCGCGACATTTCCAGCCTTTCGCAGGCACAACTGGGTCGCCTGGACGAGGCCGGCATCATCTATGTGGGTGCCGAAGTGAGCGCCGGCGATGTGCTGGTCGGCAAAGTCACACCGAAGGGCGAAACCCAGCTCACCCCGGAAGAAAAGCTGCTGCGCGCGATTTTCGGCGAGAAGGCTTCCGACGTGAAGGACACCTCCTTGCGCGTGCCAACTGGCATGAGTGGCACGGTCATCGATGTGCAGGTGTTCACCCGCGAAGGGATCGAGCGCGACTCCCGCGCCAACCAGATCATTGATGAGATGCTGCGCAAGTATCAGAAGGATTTGGCCGACCAGATGCGCATCGTCGAGGAAGATGCCTTCGCCCGGATGCGCCGCCTGCTGATCGGCAAGAGCGCCAAGGGTGGCCCGAAGAAATTGGCCAAGGGCGCGGAAGTCACCGCCGCCTATCTGGACGACCTGAACCCGCACGACTGGTTCGATATCCGCGCCAGTGACGAGGAAGTCTCCCGCCAGATGGAAGGCATCAAGGAGGGGCTCGACAAGCAGCGCGCCGACTTCGCGCAGATGCTGGAAACCAAGAAGCGCAAGCTCACCCAGGGTGACGAGCTAGCACCCGGCGTGATCAAGATGGTCAAGGTCTATCTGGCCGTGAAGCGCCGCCTGCAACCTGGCGACAAGATGGCCGGCCGCCACGGCAACAAGGGGGTCATCTCTCTGATCGTGCCAGTGGAAGACATGCCGTTCATGGCCGACGGCACCCCGGTCGACATCGTCTTGAACCCGCTCGGTGTGCCATCACGGATGAACGTCGGCCAGATTCTCGAAGTCCATCTGGGCTGGGCCTCGCGCGGCCTTGGCCTGCGCATCGACGAAATGCTGCAAGCCCAGGCCAAGGCCGGTGAGGTCCGCAAGTTCCTCGACAAGGTCTATAACGCCTCCGGCAAGGCTGAGGATATCAAGGGGCTGACTGACAAGGAAATCCTGGAAATGGCCGGTAACCTGACCAAGGGGGTGCCATTCGCCACCCCGGTGTTCGATGGCGCTTCCGAGGAAGATATTCAGTCCATGCTCGATCTCGCCTACAGCGATGCCGATCCGCGTACCCAGAAGCTCGGCTTCACCCCGGCCAAGACCCAGGTGCAGCTCTACGATGGCCGTTCCGGTGAGGCCTTCGACCGCACCGTTACGGTAGGCATCATGCATGTGCTGAAACTGCACCACCTGGTTGATGACAAGATGCACGCGCGTTCCACCGGCCCCTACTCCCTGGTTACTCAGCAGCCACTGGGTGGCAAGGCGCAATTTGGCGGGCAGCGTTTTGGTGAGATGGAAGTGTGGGCGCTGGAAGCCTATGGTGCCGCCTATGTCCTGCAGGAAATGCTCACCGTCAAGTCCGACGACGTCACCGGCCGCACCAAGGTGTACGAAAACATCGTCAAGGGCGAGCATAGGATCGACGCCGGCATGCCGGAGTCCTTCAACGTGCTGGTGAAGGAAATACGGTCGTTGGCTATCGACATCGACCTGGAACGCTATTGAGCTGGATGGGGTGATCGCGGCGAGCCGCATCGCACACGCCGCGTGATGCGGTTCGACCCTCATCGCATCCTACGGTCCTCACGGAGACGCACATGAAAGCACTACTCGATCTATTTAAACAGGTCACCCAGGAAGAGGAATTTGACGCCATCAAGATCGGCCTCGCCTCGCCCGAAAAAATTCGCTCCTGGTCTTTCGGCGAAGTAAAAAAGCCGGAGACCATTAACTACCGGACCTTCAAGCCGGAACGCGACGGCCTGTTCTGCGCCAAAATTTTCGGCCCTATCAAGGACTATGAGTGCCTGTGCGGCAAGTACAAGCGCCTCAAGCATCGCGGCGTGATCTGCGAGAAGTGCGGCGTTGAAGTGACGCAAGCCAAGGTGCGCCGTGAGCGCATGGGCCACATCGAACTGGCTAGCCCGGTCGCCCACATCTGGTTCCTCAAGTCACTGCCCAGCCGTCTCGGCATGGTGCTGGATATGACCCTGCGCGACATTGAGCGGGTGCTCTATTTTGAGGCTTATGTGGTGACCGATTCCGGCATGACCCCGCTCAATAAGGGCCAGTTGCTGACCGAGGACGATTACCTGGCGAAGCTGGAAGAGTACGGTGATGAATTCAAGGCGAGCATGGGTGCCGAAGGTGTGCGTGACTTGCTGAAGGGTATTGACCTGGTCGCGGAAGTCGAGAAGCTGCATGGCGATATGGAAAAGACCAGCTCCGACACCAAGATCAAGAAGCTGGCCAAGCGCTTGAAAGTGCTGGAAGCCTTCCACAAGTCGAAAATCCAGCCGGACTGGATGATTCTCTCCGTGCTGCCTGTCCTGCCGCCGGAACTGCGTCCGCTGGTGCCGCTGGATGGGGGCCGGTTCGCCACCTCCGACCTGAACGACCTGTATCGCCGCGTCATCAACCGGAATAACCGTCTCAAGCGCCTGCTGGAACTGAAAGCGCCAGACATCATCGTGCGCAACGAAAAACGCATGTTGCAGGAATCGGTCGACTCTCTGCTCGACAACGGTCGTCGCGGCAAGGCCATGACCGGCGCCAACAAGCGCCCGCTGAAGTCGCTGGCCGACATGATCAAGGGCAAGGGCGGCCGCTTCCGCCAGAACCTGCTGGGCAAGCGGGTCGATTATTCCGGCCGTTCCGTCATTGTCGTGGGTCCCTACCTCAAGCTGCACCAGTGCGGCCTGCCCAAGCTGATGGCGCTGGAACTGTTCAAGCCATTCATCTTCCATCGCCTGGAAGTCATGGGCCTGGCTACCACCATCAAAGCCGCCAAGCGCATGGTGGAAGATCAGGAACCGGTGGTCTGGGACATTCTGGAAGATGTCATTCGCGAACATCCGGTCATGCTGAACCGGGCGCCGACGCTGCACCGCCTGGGCATTCAGGCGTTTGAGCCGGTGTTGATTGAAGGCAAGGCCATCCAGTTGCACCCGTTGGTGTGTACCGCCTTCAACGCCGACTTCGATGGCGATCAGATGGCCGTGCATGTGCCGCTTTCCCTGGAAGCCCAGATGGAAGCGCGCACCTTGATGCTGGCTTCCAACAATGTGCTGTCGCCCGCCAACGGTGACCCGATCATCGTGCCGTCCCAGGATATTGTGCTCGGCCTCTATTACATGAGCCGCGAGCGGGTCAACGCGAAAGGCGAAGGCATGATGTTCGCCGATACCGACGAACTGCGCGGTGCCTGGCAATCCGGACTGGTCGACATCAACGCGCGCGTCACCGTACGCTTGCGCGAACGTAATTACGACGCCGCCGGACAAGTGGTTGAAACAGTCAAGCGCGTCCAGACTGTGGTCGGCCGCGCCTTTCTTTCGGAAATTCTGCCTCCCGGCCTGGACTTCGCGCATGTCGACAAGGCGTTGAAGAAGAAGGAAATCTCCAAACTGATCAACGCTTCCTTCCGTAAGTGCGGCCTCAAAGACACCGTGGTATTCGCCGACAAGCTGATGTACACCGGTTTCTCGATGGCGGCGAAGGGTGGCATCTCGATCTGCATGCAGGACATGCTGATGCCGCCGCAGAAACACGACATCCTGGCCGCCGCCGAGAGCGAGGTAAAGGAAATCGAATCCCAGTACACCTCTGGCCTGGTGACCCAGGGCGAGCGCTACAACAAGGTGGTGGACATCTGGGGCCAGGCCGGCGACAAAGTGGCCAAGGCCATGATGGAACAACTCTCCCATGAGACCGTTACCGACCGCGAAGGCAAGCAGGTCCGCCAGGAATCGTTCAACTCCATCTACATGATGGCCGACTCCGGCGCGCGCGGTTCCGCTGCCCAGATCCGCCAACTGGCCGGGATGCGTGGCCTGATGGCGAAGCCGGACGGCTCCATTATCGAGACACCTATTACGGCAAACTTCCGTGAGGGCCTCAACGTGTTGCAGTACTTCATCTCGACCCACGGCGCTCGTAAAGGTCTTGCCGATACCGCGTTGAAAACCGCCAACTCGGGCTATCTTACTCGTCGTCTGGTCGACGTGACTCAGGATCTGGTCATCACCGAACTTGATTGCGGCACTCAAAACGGCATGGTCATGAAAGCCCTGGTTGAAGGCGGCGACGTGGTGGAACCTCTGCGCGACCGCATTCTCGGCCGGGTGGCCGCCCTCGATGTGATTCATCCGGATACCGGTGAGACGGTGATCGACGCGGGAACGCTGCTTGACGAAGACATGGTTGAACTGATCGACGAGATGGGTATCGACGAAGTGAAGGTGCGTGCTCCGCTTACCTGCGATACCCGTTGGGGGCTTTGCGCCAAGTGCTACGGGCGTGACCTTGGCCGTGGCAACCTGATCAACTCCGGCGAGGCGGTTGGCGTTATCGCCGCCCAATCGATCGGCGAACCCGGTACCCAGCTCACCATGCGGACTTTTCACATCGGTGGTGCCGCTTCCCGTGCCGCCGCCGCCTCGCAACTGGAAGGCAAGTCGGCTGGGACTATTCGCTTTCAGCCCACCCTGCGTTATGTCACCAATATCAAGGGCGAGCAGGTGGCGATTTCACGCAACGGTGAAATACTCATCGTCGATGACAACCAGCGCGAGCGTGAGCGCCACAAAGTGCCTTATGGCGCCACCCTGGCGGTTACTGACGGTCAGGTCATCAAGGCCGGTACCGCCCTGGCTAACTGGGATCCGCATACCCGTCCCATCATCACCGAGTACGCTGGCCATGTGAAGTTCGAGAACGTGGAAGAGGGGGTCACCGTCGCCAAGCAGATCGACGAAGTAACGGGCCTGTCTACCCTGATTGTCATCGACGGCAAGCGCCGTGGCGCAGCACAAACCAAGGGCGTGCGGCCGCAGGTACGTCTAATTGACGCGGACGGCCAGGATGTCAAGGTGGCTGGAACTGACATCAGCGTGAACATTACCTTCCAAATGGGTTCGCTGATCACCGTGAAGGACGGCCAGGATGTGAACGTGGGTGACGTGCTGGCACGTATTCCCCAGGAAACCTCGAAGACCCGCGATATTACCGGCGGTCTGCCTCGCGTCGCGGAGCTGTTCGAAGCCCGCATACCGAAGGATGCCGGGGTACTGGCGGAACTCACCGGTACCGTCTCCTTTGGCAAGGACACCAAGGGCAAGCAACGCTTAGTCATTACCGACATGGAGGGTGTCCCGCATGAGTACCTAATCTCCAAGGACAAGCACGTCACGGTGCACGACGGCCAGATCGTCCAGAAGGGCGAAACCATTGTTGACGGACCCCCGGACCCGCACGACATATTGCGTTTGCAAGGCGTCGAGGCGCTCGCGCGCTACATCATTGACGAAGTGCAGGATGTCTATCGTTTGCAGGGTGTGAAAATCAACGACAAGCACATCGAAGTGGTGGTGCGCCAGATGCTGCGCCGCGTCAACGTGGCGGAACCGGGCGATACCGGATTCATCATGGGCGAACAAGTCGAGCGTTCCGAGTTTCTGCAGGAAAACGATCGTGTCATGGCCGAAGGCAAGCAGCCAGCCATTCACGACAACATCCTGCTGGGTATCACCAAGGCCTCGCTGTCGACCGACTCCTTCATCTCTGCGGCCTCCTTCCAGGAAACTACACGTGTCCTTACCGAAGCCGCCATCATGGGCAAGAGGGACGATTTGCGTGGCCTCAAGGAGAACGTCATCGTTGGCCGTCTGATCCCAGCCGGCACTGGCCTGGCCTACCACCGCACCCGCAAGGGCCAGGGCCATAACATTGACTTCCAGCCAGCGCAGCAGGGCGAGGAAATCGTGGTGGTGCTGCAAGGCGATGGGGACGATGCCTGAAGAAGGTTTTGATTACGGACTTGACAGAGCCCGTAATCACTCCTAGTATGCGCAGTCTTTTTTCCGGCCAGCCTGCCGTGTCGTGAGGGTTGTTGTGTAACTCGCGGCAACGCAGGCTGATTTGTCCAGGTTTCATGATTTGTTTAGTTGGGAACGCGTTAGATGCCGACCATCAACCAGTTGGTGCGGAAGCCACGTCAGGCTCCGCAAGAGAAGAGCAAAGTACCGGCCATGGAGGCCTGTCCGCAGAAGCGCGGTGTGTGTACTCGTGTCTATACCACCACGCCGAAGAAGCCGAACTCGGCGTTGCGAAAGGTGGCCAAGGTACGTCTGTCCAATGGCTTCGAGGTCATTGGCTACATCGGTGGCGAGGGGCATAACTTGCAAGAGCACTCGGTGGTGCTAGTGCGCGGCGGCCGGGTCAAGGACTTGCCTGGTGTGCGATACCACATCGTGCGTGGCAGCCTGGATACCGCCGGTGTCAAGGATCGTAAGCAGAGCCGTTCGAAGTACGGCGCAAAGCGCGCCAAGAAGGCCTAACCAGAGAGTTGCGAGGAAAAAATGCCCCGTCGTCGTGAGGTTCCCAAACGTATCATCCTGCCTGACCCGAAATTCGGTAGTCAGGAAGTGGCCAAATTCATGAACGTGATTATGAATAGTGGCAAAAAGGCGGTCGCCGAGCGCATCGTTTACGGTGCCTTTGAGCAGATTGGCAAGAAGAGTGGCAAGGATCCGGTAGAAGTCTTTGGGCAGGCTATGTCCAATGTACGCCCCGTGGTCGAGGTCAAATCCCGCCGTGTTGGCGGTGCCAATTACCAGGTTCCCGTGGAAGTGCGTCCCTCACGCCGCAATGCGCTGGCGATGCGCTGGCTCAAGGATGCGGCACGCAAGCGTGGTGAGAAATCCATGGATCAGCGTCTCGCGGGCGAGTTGCTGGATGCGGCTGAAGGCCGTGGTGGTGCCATGAAAAAGCGTGAAGAAATTCACCGCATGGCCGAAGCCAACAAGGCTTTCTCGCACTTCCGCTTCTGATAAGGAAATAGCACTGTGGCACGCAAGACCCCTATCGAGCGCTATCGTAATATCGGCATATCAGCGCACATCGACGCCGGCAAGACCACCACGACCGAACGAATTCTGTTCTACACCGGTGTCAATCACAAGATTGGTGAGGTGCACGACGGTGCCGCGACCATGGACTGGATGGAGCAGGAACAAGAGCGCGGCATCACCATTACCTCCGCCGCGACGACCTGCTTCTGGAAAGGCATGGATCTGTCTTTGCCCGAGCATCGCGTCAACATCATCGACACCCCGGGCCATGTGGACTTCACTATCGAGGTCGAGCGTTCCATGCGTGTGCTGGATGGGGCCTGCATGGTGTATTGCGCCGTGGGCGGTGTGCAACCGCAATCCGAGACAGTGTGGCGTCAGGCCAACAAATATGGCGTACCGCGCTTGGCCTTCGTCAATAAAATGGACCGCCAGGGTGCCAACTTCTTCCGCGTCTATGATCAGATGAAGACGCGCCTGAAGGCCAACCCAGTGTTGATCCAGGTGCCTATCGGTGCCGAAGACAAGTTCGAGGGCGTGGTCGACCTGGTTAAGATGAAATCCATCATCTGGGACGATGCGTCCCAGGGCATGAAATTTACTTACGGTGATATCCCGGCTGATCTCGTTGACACCTGCAACGAGTGGCGCGAAAAGATGGTCGAGGTTGCCGCCGAGGCGAGCGAAGAATTGATGAACAAGTACCTTGAGGAGGGTGACCTCTCTGAGGCGGAAATCAAGCAGGCGCTGCGTACTCGTACCATCGCAAGCGAAATCGTACCCATGTTGTGTGGCTCCGCTTTCAAAAACAAGGGCGTGCAAGCCATGCTGGATGCGGTGATCGACTATATGCCGTCACCAGTTGATATCCCCGCGGTCAAGTGTGAAACCGAAAACGGCGCTCCGGCGGAGCGAGCCGCAAGCGACACGGAGCCCTTCGCCGCCCTGGCATTCAAGATCATGACCGACCCCTTCGTCGGTCAGCTCACATTCTTCCGGGTCTATTCCGGTTCAGTGAGTGCGGGAGACACGATTTACAACTCGGTCAAGGGCAAGAAAGATCGTCTGGGTCGTATTCTGTTGATGCACGCCAACAACCGCGAAGAGATTAAGGAAGTGTATGCCGGCGATATCGCCGCTGCAGTTGGTCTGAAAGACGCGACCACCGGCGATACCATTTGTTCATTGGACAAGCCGGTCATTCTGGAGCGGATGGTGTTCCCCGAGCCCGTGATTCATGTCGCGGTGGAGCCCAAGACCAAGGTCGACCAGGAGAAGATGGGTCTTGCCCTCAACCGTTTGGCTCAAGAAGACCCCTCCTTCCGCGTGCGCACCGACGAGGAAACAGGTCAGACCATCATTTCCGGTATGGGTGAATTGCACCTGGAAATTCTGGTTGACCGCATGAAGCGAGAGTTCAGCGTCGAAGCCAATGTGGGCGCCCCCCAGGTTGCCTACCGTGAGGCCATTCGCAAGGCGGTCGAGCAGGAGGGCAAGTTCGTCAAGCAGTCCGGCGGCAAGGGCCAGTATGGCCACGTTTGGCTCAAGCTTGAGCCAAACGAGTCGGGTAAGGGTTTTGAATTCGTCGATGCCATCAAAGGCGGCACTGTGCCGCGTGAGTACATTCCCGCAGTCGAGAAAGGCCTAAAAGAAGCGCTGAACAATGGCGTGATGGCTGGTTTCCCCGTGGTCGATGTGAAGGTTACATTGTTCGACGGTTCCTATCATGAGGTGGACTCTTCCGAGCAGGCATTCAAGATGGCTGCGATCCTGGGCTTTAAAGACGGTATGCGCAAAGCCAGTCCCGCGCTGCTGGAGCCAATGATGGCTGTGGAAGTTGAGACCCCAGAAGATTACATGGGCGATGTCATGGGTGACTTGAACCGGCGTCGAGGCATTATCCAGGGTATGGACGATCTGCCCGTCGGCAAGTCAATCAAGGCCGAAGTACCGCTCGCAGAAATGTTCGGCTACTCCACCGATCTGCGTTCGATGTCGCAGGGCCGCGCTACTTATACGATGGAATTCAAGCACTATTCCGAGGCACCCAAATCGGTGGCGGAAGCGGTGATTAATAGTAAGAAGTGATAGAGGTTTATTGATATGGCCAAGGAAAAATTCGAGCGTACGAAGCCGCACGTGAACGTTGGGACGATTGGACACGTTGACCACGGCAAGACCACGCTGACCGCAGCGATCACCACGATACTGTCGAAGAAGTTTGGCGGTTCCGCCAAGAACTACGCCGACATCGACTCGGCGCCGGAAGAAAAGGCGCGCGGCATCACCATCAACACCGCGCACGTCGAGTACGAGACCGAGCACCGCCACTACGCCCACGTCGACTGCCCCGGCCACGCCGACTATGTGAAAAACATGATCACCGGCGCCGCCCAGATGGACGGCGCCATCCTGGTCGTATCCGCCGCCGACGGCCCGATGCCGCAGACCCGCGAGCACATCCTGCTGGCCCGCCAGGTGGGCGTGCCCTACATCATCGTCTACATGAACAAAGCCGACATGGTCGACGACGCCGAGCTACTCGAGCTGGTCGAAATGGAAGTGCGTGAACTGCTCAGCAAGTACGACTTCCCGGGTGACGACACCCCCATCATCATCGGCTCCGCCCTGAAAGCCCTGGAAGGCGACCAATCCGACATTGGCGAGCCCAGCATCATGCGCCTGGCCGACGCCCTCGACAGCTACATCCCCATGCCCGAACGCGCGGTGGACAAACCCTTCCTGCTACCGGTGGAAGACGTCTTCTCCATCTCCGGCCGCGGCACGGTGGTCACCGGCCGGGTAGAGCGCGGCATCATCAAGGTGGGTGAAGAAATCGAAATCGTTGGCATCAAGCCCACGGTCAAGACCATCTGCACCGGGGTAGAAATGTTCCGCAAGCTGCTCGACCAAGGCCAGGCAGGCGACAACATCGGCGTCCTGCTGCGCGGCACCAAGCGAGAAGATGTCGAACGCGGCCAGGTATTGGCCAAGCCCGGCAGCATCACCCCGCACACCAAGTTCGCCGCCGAGATCTACGTGCTGTCCAAGGATGAAGGTGGTCGCCACACTCCGTTCTTCAACGGCTATCGTCCCCAGTTCTACTTCCGCACCACCGACGTCACCGGCTCGATCGATCTGCCGGCGGGCACCGAGATGGTGATGCCAGGTGACAACATCAGCATCACGGTTGCGCTGATCGCCCCGATCGCGATGGAAGAAGGCCTGCGCTTCGCGATTCGCGAAGGTGGCCGTACCGTCGGCGCCGGCGTGGTCGCGAAAATCATCGAGTAATCAAGGCAATTAATATGCAAAACCAGAAAATCCGCATCCGCCTCAAAGCCTACGACTACAGGCTTATCGACCAGTCGGCCATGGAGATTGTCGATACCGCCAAGCGCACCGGCGCCGTGGTAAAGGGTCCCATCCCTCTACCTACCTCGATCGAGCGTTTCGACATCCTCCGCTCTCCCCATGTGAACAAGACCTCTCGTGATCAGTTGGAAATCCGCACTCACAAGCGCCTGATGGACATTATCGATCCCACAGATAAAACAGTCGACGCGCTGATGAAGTTGGATCTACCTGCTGGAGTCGACGTCGAGATCAAATTGTAGTAATTCAGGTTGCAACCTTAGTTCAAAAGCGCGTATAATACCTCGCTTACTGTGTGTGACCTGCCGGCCAATTGAAGTCGGCTCCTTGTGAGGAAATAAAAAATGAGTCTAGGCCTTGTTGGTCGGAAGATCGGCATGACCCGCGTTTTCGCCGAGGATGGCGCATCCATTCCGGTGACAGTGCTGGACGTGTCGAATAACCGTGTCAGTCAAGTCAAGACGGCCGCTACGGATGGCTACTCGGCTATTCAGGTCGCCTATGGCACTCGCAAACCGAGTCGCATCACCAAGCCCATAACTGGTCATTTAGCCAAGGCGGGTGTAGAGGCTGCGCGCGGATTTGCTGAGTTCCGAGTTAGTGCTGATGCGGTGGCGCAATTCGAGCCGGGTTCTGCGCTAAGCGCTGAGATATTCAAGGCTGGTCAGATGGTTGATGTCTCGGGTGTGACCCAGGGCAAGGGCTTCGCCGGTACTATTAAGCGCCACCACTTCAAATCGCAGCGTGCCACGCACGGTAACTCGCGTTCCCACAATGTTCCCGGCTCAATCGGCCAGGCGCAGGATCCTGGTAGGATATTTCCTGGTAAGCGGATGTCTGGCCACCTGGGCGCGGTTCAGCGTACCGTGCAGAATCTGGAGGTCGTGCGTGTTGATGCTGAGCGTCAACTGCTGCTGATTAAGGGTGCTGTTCCCGGCTCCAAGGGCGGTGATGTGGTGATCTGCTCCGCCGTGAAAATGGCTACTGAGGGAGCCGCATAATGGATTTGAAATTAATCAATGAGCAGGGTCAGGATGCCGGCTCCATGAGCGCCTCCGATGCCGTCTTTGCGCGTGATTACAACGAAGCTCTGGTGCATCAGTTGGTGACTGCCTACATGGCCAACGCTCGTACCGGCGATCGTTCCCAGTTGACGCGCGCCGAAGTGCGGCATAGCACCAAGAAGCCCTTCAAGCAAAAGGGTACAGGACGTGCTCGTGCTGGTATGACCTCTTCTCCTATTTGGCGTGGTGGCGGTCGAACCTTCCCGAACAAGCCAGATGAAAACTTCAGCCAGAAAGTTAACCGCAAGATGTTCCGTGCCGGTATTGCGACGATTTTCTCGCGTCTTGCTCAGAATGGCCGCCTTGCCGTGGTGGACAGCCTGGTTATCGATGCTCCCAAGACCAAGATATTGGCTGGGATGCTCAAAGATATGGGCATTATCAATCGGGTTCTGATCATCGCTCACGAGATCGATGAGAACCTGTGGTTGTCCTCTCGTAATCTGCCGAACGTATTGTTGCTGGAGCCGCAGCATGCCGACCCGGTCAGCCTGATTCGCTTTGACCGTGTGCTGATGACGCGCGATGCGGTCAAGTCCATCGAGGAGATGTACGCATGAGCGCCGTGCAGATGAAAGAGGAGCGCTTGCTCCAGGTAATCCTGGCCCCGGTTATCTCCGAAAAAGCGACGATGCTGGCCGACAAGCGCGAGCAGGTCATTTTTCATGTTGCCACCAGTGCGACCAAACCCGAGATCAAGGCTGCGGTCGAGTTACTGTTCAAGGTGCAGGTCAAAGATGTGCAGGTGACCAACGTGAAGGGCAAGAACAAGCGCTTCGGCCGCTTCATGGGTAAGCGTACAGGCTGGAAAAAGGCCTATGTTTGCCTGAAGCCAGGCCAAGAACTCAACTTCGCGGCAGGAGAATAAGTCATGTTGGTAAAAGTCAAACCGACCTCGGCTGGCCGTCGCGCTGTCGTCAAGGTTGTCACGCCTGGTTTGCACAAGGGCAAGCCGGTGGCTGCGTTGGTCGAGAAGCAGAACAGCAAAGCGGGCCGTAACAACAATGGCCATATCACCACGCGCCACAAAGGCGGTGGTCATAAGCAGCATTACCGAATCATCGACTTCAAGCGCAATAAGGATGGTGTTGCTGGAATGGTCGAGCGGATTGAATATGACCCTAACCGTAGTGCCCATATCGCGCTACTTTGTTACGCCGATGGTGAGCGCCGCTACATCATCGCCCCGCGTGGCATCGTAGTTGGTGCGACGCTGCTAAGCGGGGCCGATGCACCGATTAAGCCGGGTAACTGCATGCCCCTGCGCAATATTCCGGTAGGTTCCACTATACATTGCGTTGAGATGATGCCCGGCAAGGGCGCACAGATTGCCCGCTCCGCAGGTGCCAGTGTGCAACTCCTGGCACGTGAGGGTTCATATGCACAGCTGCGCCTGCGCTCTGGGGAAATTCGCCGTATCCATGTGGATTGCCGTGCCACGCTCGGCGAAGTGGGTAACGAAGAACACAATCTGAGATCCATCGGCAAAGCAGGTGCAATGCGCTGGCGTGGTGTGCGGCCGACAGTTCGTGGTACTGCTATGAACCCGGTTGATCACCCTCATGGTGGTGGTGAAGGTCGTACAGGCGAAGGTCGTGTACCTGTGTCACCTTGGGGCCAGCCTACCAAGGGCTACCGTACCCGTAATAACAAGCGTACCGATAATATGATCGTTCGTCGCCGTCACAAAGCGTAAAGGTGAGTTGAAATGGCTCGTTCCGTAAAAAAAGGCCCCTTCGTTGACGGGCACCTGATGAAAAAGGTACTGACAGCGCTGTCGGTCGGCGACAAGAAACCGATCAAGACTTGGTCGCGTCGTTCCACCATCCTGCCCGATTTCATCGGCTTGACGGTTGCTGTTCATAACGGCAAACAACATATCCCCGTGTACGTAACGGAAAACATGGTAGGCCACAAACTCGGCGAATTCGCGCTGACCCGGACGTTCAAGGGTCATGCTGCCGACAAGAAGGCCAAAAAGAAGTAAGGAGAGTAGCGATGCAAGTATCAGCAATTCTGCGCGGCACGCGGCTTTCCTCACAGAAGGCCCGCTTGGTAGCCGATATGGTGCGCGGCAAGCGCGTCGACCTCGCCCTGAATATCCTCACGTTCTCGCCGCAGAAGGCCGCATTTACCATCAAAAAAGTGCTCGAGTCGGCTATCGCCAATGCCGAGCACAATGACGGCGCGGACATTGACGAACTGAAGGTCAGGACAATCTACGTCGATCAGGGCCCCAGCCTGAAACGTTTTACCGCGCGGGCCAAAGGCCGCGGCAATCGCATCATCAAACCCACCTGTCACATCACAGTGACGGTTGGCGACTGAAGGAAGGCAAATGGGACAAAAGATTCATCCGATAGGATTCCGCCTGAGTGTAAATAAGGGTTGGACATCCAAGTGGTATGCGAACAGCAAGAACTATGCGACCACCCTGATCGAGGACATCAAGGTGCGTGAGTTTCTCAAAAAGAAGCTCTCACATGCTTCTCTCAGCCGTATCGTTATTGAACGTCCGGCCAAGAATGCCCGTATCACTTTGTACTCATCACGTCCTGGCGTGGTGATCGGGAAAAAGGGCGAGGACATAGAGTCACTGCGCCGCCAGCTCAATGCCATGATGTCCGTACCAGTGACATTGAACATTGAGGAAGTGCGCAAGCCCGAGACTGATGCTCAGCTGATCTCTGATTCGATCGCCAACCAGCTCGAGAAGCGCATCATGTTCCGCCGTGCCATGAAGCGCGCCATGCAGAACGCCATGCGCTTCGGTGCTCAGGGCATCAAGATCATGTCTGCGGGTCGTCTTAACGGCATAGAGATCGCCCGGACTGAGTGGTACCGTGAAGGGCGTGTGCCACTGCACACCCTGCGCGCTGATATTGACTACGGCTTCTCCGAAGCCAAGACCACCTACGGGATCATTGGTATCAAGGTTTGGGTTTACAAGGGTGACACCTTGGCTCGCAGTGAAAAGCCTCTGGCCATACCTGAGCCGGAGCGTCGGCCGCGTCGCCCGGCAGCGCGGCCAGCAAAGGAGTTGTAAATGCTTCAGCCAGCTAGAAGGAAGTACCGCAAGGAGCAGAAAGGCCGTAATACCGGCCTGGCTACCCGCGGAGCCAAAGTTAGTTTCGGCGAATTTGGATTGAAGGCCATCGCCCGTGGTCGTATAACGGCACGTCAGATTGAAGCCGCGCGGCGTGCCATGACCCGCCATATTAAGCGTGGCGGCCGTATCTGGATCCGAATTTTCCCGGATAAACCCATCTCCCAAAAACCCGCTGAGGTGCGTATGGGTAACGGCAAGGGTAATCCGGAGTACTACGTCGCTGAAATTCAACCCGGCAAGGTGCTTTACGAAATGGAAGGCGTTGATGAGGTGACCGCGCGTGAGGCTTTCCGCCTGGCGGCCTCCAAATTGCCTATCGCAACCACGTTTGTGACTCGCCACTTTGGGATGTGACATGAAAGCGAATGAACTCAATGCCAAAACTATGGAAGAACTGAAGCAGGAGATCAAGGAGTTGCTTCGTGCTCAGTTCAGCCTGCGTATGCAACTTTCCACCCAGCAGACCACCAAGACCCACGAGCTTCGCAAGGTTCGCCGTGACATCGCCCGTGCGCGCACTGTCATGCATGAACAGAATCTCAAGGCCGGTAACTGATGAGCAGGATCATGAGCGAAGAGACAACCGAAAACGTCACACGTGCCCTTACGGGTACCATCGTCAGTGACAAGATGAACAAAACCGTCACCGTACTTGTAGAGCGTAAGGTCAAACATCCGCTGTACGGCAAAATCATTCGTCTATCCAAGAAATACCACGCACACGACGAGAACAACGATTTCCATCTCGGGGATGTTGTAGTAATCGAGGAGTGCAGGCCGATTTCGCGTTCAAAGGCTTGGCGAGTTGCTCGTTTAGTGGAAAAAGCACGACTGGTGTAAGAAAAAGCTTGTGTAAATTCAGTCCTGAGAATAAGATTATGCGCTTGCATAATTAAGTCTTATTTAAGGTATGTGTTGTTGCGTAAGATAATCAATGTTATGCAACATAAATCGCGTGAAAACGCACAACCCGTACGGGATCCAAAACTGCCTATCCATTATGGTGGGCAAGTTGGAGAAGAAAAATGATCCAGATGCAATCTACGTTAGACGTAGCTGACAATACCGGTGCACGCACAGTTATGTGCATCAAGGTGTTGGGAGGCTCGAAGCGGCGTTATGCCGGTGTGGGCGATATCATCAAAGTCAGCATTAAAGATGCTGCGCCGCGTGGTCGCGTGAAGAAGGGTGACGTTTATAGTGCTGTTGTGGTGCGTACCGCCAAGGGCGTGCGTAGACCTGATGGCTCCCTCATTAAATTCGACAAAAATGCGGCAGTGCTACTCAACAACAAGCTTGAGCCTATTGGTACTCGTATTTTTGGGCCAGTCACGCGTGAACTGCGCACGGAGCGATTTATGAAGATCGTCTCCCTGGCGCCGGAAGTGTTGTAAGGAGTCTGATCATGCAAAAAATTCTCAAGGGCGATGAGGTCATAGTGTTGACCGGAAAGGACAAGGGCAAGCGTGGTTCGGTACTGCGTGTTCTTGACGGTAAACTGGTGGTCGAAGGAGTGAATCGTGTGCGGAAGGCGGTTAAGCCAAATCCGATGCGTGGCACGACTGGCGGTTTTCAGGACAAGGATATGCCTATTCATCTCTCCAATGTTGCTGTGTTTAATGCGGCTATAGGTAAAGGAGATCGTATAGGTATCAAAACGCTGGAGGATGGACGCAAGGTGCGTTTTTTCAAATCCAACGGTGAAGTACTGAACGCGTAAGGAGTGGTAATGGCTCGTATGCACGATTTTTACAAGGATACTGTGGCAAAGCAGCTTATGGACCGCTTTGGCTACAAATCCGTCATGGAAGTGCCGCGCATCACCAAGGTTACGCTGAACATGGGAGTTGGGGAGGCGGTTGGCGATAAGAAAATTATGGATCACGCAGTGGGTGACATGACTAAGATTGCTGGTCAAAAGCCTGTGGTTACGCTTTCCCGAAAATCAATCGCCGGTTTTAAAATACGTGATCATTATCCAGTTGGTTGCATGGTGACATTGCGTCGCGAACGCATGTACGAATTTCTGGATCGCTTGATTAGCGTAGCAATTCCCCGCATCCGTGACTTCCGTGGAATTGGCGGTAAGGGTTTCGATGGGCGTGGCAATTACAACATGGGTGTCAAGGAGCAAATCATCTTTCCCGAAATAGAATACGAGAAGATTGATATGCTGCGTGGTATGAACATCACTATAACAACGACCGCAAAAACCGATGAAGAAGCCAAGGCACTTCTGTCGGCTTTCAAGTTTCCTTTCAAGAATTGAGGTAGCGATGGCCAAGCTCGCACTGATCAACCGTGAAGACAAGCGCCGTCGCACGGTGAAGAAGTTTGCCGCAAAGCGCCATGCGCTTAAGACAATCATCAATGATGTAAATTTAAGTGATAGCGAACGCATGGAGGCTCGCCTTAAACTTCAATCGTTGCCTCGCAACAGCAGTGAAAGCCGACTGCGCAATCGCTGTCAGTTAACTGGGCGCCCACGCGGTGTGTTTCGTAAATTTGGTTTGTGCCGTAACAAGATCCGTGAGTTTGCCATGAAGGGCGAGATTCCCGGCGTGGTTAAGGCTAGCTGGTAAGGGGTGCATATATGAGTATGAGTGATCCCGTCGCCGACATGTTGACCCGGATTCGCAACGGTCAGATGGTCGAAAAAAATACGGTGAAAATGCCGTCGTCAAAATTGAAGAATGCGATTGCCCAAGTTCTTAAGGATGAGGGATACATCGACGACTTCCACGTGCGTGACAAGGGTGGATTGCCGGAAATGGAAGTGGCTCTGCGCTATTACGCGGGCCGCCCTGTAATAGAGAAAATCGAGCGTGTCAGTCGCCCCGGCCTGCGCATTTATAAAGGCCGAGATGAATTACCGCGTGTGATGAATGGCCTTGGTGTAGCTATCGTTTCCACTTCCCAGGGCGTGATGACAGACCGCAAAGCGCGCGCCATGGGTGTGGGTGGTGAAATTCTCTGCGTAGTGGCGTGAGGTAAATAATGTCGCGCGTTGCCAAAAATCCTATTGTCGTGCCGTCTGGTGTAGAAATTAATCTCACCAACGACACCATTTCCATCAAGGGCCCCTTGGGTACCTTGACGCAATCCTTGGTTAGCCAGGTCAGCATTACTCATGCTGAGGGTCATCTGCAGGTTGTTAATACCAATGAATCGCATGAAGCACAGGCCATGTCTGGCACCACGCGAGCCCTACTGGCAAACATGGTACTGGGTGTTACCAAGGGTTTTGAGCGCAAGCTGACTCTGGTCGGCGTTGGCTATCGAGCTCAGGCACAGGGCAAAATGCTCAATTTGACACTGGGCTTTTCGCACCCGGTTGAGCACCTGATGCCCGATGGCATCAAGGTAGAAACACCGACCCAGACCGAGATCGTGATCAAGGGCATGGACAAGCAGGTAGTTGGCCAAGTGGCCGCCGATGTGCGGGCGTATCGCAAACCTGAGCCTTACAAGGGTAAAGGCGTCCGCTATGCGGATGAAGTCGTGGTTCGTAAAGAGACCAAGAAGAAATAACCTGGAGCGATTGCAATGGACAAGAAATTACGTCGGCTGCGCAGGGCGCGTAAAACCCGCGCCAAAATCGCGGAGCTTGGTGCTATCCGCCTTTGCGTAAATCGCAGTAATACGCATATATATGCGCAGCTTATCGACGCGACGGGTGGCAATGTGCTGGCCTCCGCTTCTTCTCTCGAAAAAGATGTGCGTGGGCAACTAAGGGGTGGTGGCAATCTTGATGCTGCCAAAATGATTGGGCAGCGCATCGCTGAGAAAGCCAAGGCGATTGGTATTGAGAAGGTTTCTTTTGATCGCGCAGGCTTTGCGTTTCACGGCCGTGTTAAAGCGCTGGCTGAAGCAGCTCGCGAACACGGTTTACAGTTCTAAACGAGAAGATCATGGCAAAACCCCAACAGCAACAACAGGAAGATCGTGGTGACGGGCTACAGGAAAAGATGATTTCTGTTAATCGTGTCACCAAGGTGGTAAAGGGTGGCCGGATTCTTAGCTTTGCCGCGCTGACAGTGGTTGGTGATGGTGACGGTAGCGTTGGCATGGGCAAAGGCAAGGCCCGTGAGGTTCCGGTTGCCGTAACCAAGGCGATGGACGAAGCCCGCCGCAAGATGGTCAAGGTATCACTGAAGGCGGGTACTTTCCATCATGCAGTCATCGGGCGCCATGGTGCTTCCCGAGTTTTGATTCAGCCTGCCTCGGAAGGCACCGGCATTATTGCCGGTGGTGCGATGCGTGCCGTGTTTGAGGTTATGGGCGTGCACAACGTGCTAGCCAAGTGTCTGGGTTCCACCAATCCTTACAATGTCGTTCGTGCGACGCTGAATGGTCTGTCACAGATGATGACGCCCAGCGAAATTGCGGCGAAGCGCGGAAAGACTGTCACTGAGATCCTGGAGTAAGCCATGAGCGTGACAAAAGGAAAAATCAAGGTGACTTTGGTCAGAAGTCCGATCGGTACCATACAGTCACATCGGGCCAGTGTTCGCGGTCTGGGTCTCATGCGTATGCACCAGAGTACGGTTTTGGAAGATACCCCCGCCGTCCGTGGCATGATCAATCGGGTTAACTACCTAGTGAAATTCGAGGTTGCGTGATGAAGCTCAACACAATCAAACCCGCTGCGGGTAGCACCCATTACAGCAAGCGTCCCGGTCGTGGTATTGGCTCTGGCTTGGGCAAGACGGGTGGACGCGGCCACAAAGGTCAGAAATCGCGTGCCGGTGGCTTTCATAAGGTCGGTTTTGAAGGTGGTCAGATGCCTTTGGCGCGCCGTCTCCCTAAGCGCGGTTTTGTCTCTCTCGACCGTGCTTTTAAGGCTGAAGTACGCCTGGATGACATCAATTCCCTGCCAGTCGACACCATCGACTTGCTGATCCTCAAACAGTCTGGCCTAGTGCCGCACCTGACGCGTAGCGCCAAAGTCATTCTGGCGGGTGAGATCAGCAAAGCAGTTAAACTAGTTGGCGTAGCCGTCACCAAGGGTGCTCGCACTGCTATCGAGTCTGCTGGCGGCAGCATCGCCGAAGTTTGAAATCGAGATAGGAGATACTCTTGGCTGGTGCTGCCAACCTACTAAATATGTCCGGCAAGATGGGTGATCTTAAAAGTCGTCTGTGGTTTTTGCTGGGCGCACTGGTTGTCTACCGTGTTGGGGCTCATATCCCGGTACCTGGTATCGATCCTGCTGCTTTGGAACAACTCTTCCGCAGCCAGCAGGGCGGTATTCTGGGTATGTTCAACATGTTTTCAGGTGGTGCTTTGTCACGCTTCACCGTCTTTGCCCTTGGGATCATGCCGTATATATCGGCCTCCATCATCATGCAGTTAATGGCGGTAGTATCACCGCAGTTAGAGTCACTGAAGAAAGAGGGTGAGGCGGGCCGTCGTAAGATTACGCAGTACACGCGTTATGGCACGGTGGTCCTTGCTACATTTCAAGCCATCGGTATCTCTATTGCGCTGGAAAGCCAGCCCGGTTTGGTGCTGGACGCTGGCCTCATGTTTCGCCTGACGACCATGATTACTTTGGTAGCTGGAACCATGTTCCTAATGTGGTTGGGCGAACAGATAACCGAGCGCGGCCTCGGTAATGGCATTTCGATTATCATATTTGCTGGTATTGCTGCTGGTCTACCGCACGCAATAGGTGGAACCCTCGAGTTAACCCGTACCGGTGCATTCTCTATCCCTCTTGTTCTTGTGCTATTTATAGGAGCGCTATTGGTAACTGCGTTGGTTGTCTTTGTTGAGCGTGGACAACGCAAAATTCTCGTCAATTATGCCAAGCGTCAAGTTGGCAACAAAGTTTATGGTGGACAAAGTTCCCATTTGCCTCTGAAGCTAAATATGGCGGGCGTCATACCTCCCATATTCGCTTCCAGCATCATTCTCTTTCCCGCGACAATCGCGGGTTGGTTCGGTAGTCATGAAGGGTTTACCTGGTTGAAGGATCTCGGTGCGGCCCTCTCGCCCGGCCAGCCTATCTATGTGTTGTTGTATGCAACAGCGATAATATTTTTCTGCTTTTTTTATACCGCCTTGGTGTTCAACCCCAGGGAAACGGCAGACAACCTCAAAAAAAGTGGAGCCTTTATCCCGGGGTATCGCCCTGGTGAACAGACTGCACGCTTTATTGATAAGGTCATGACGCGATTGACCCTGGTAGGTGCCGCATACATCACGTTGGTTTGCCTGTTGCCAGAATTTTTGATTGTCAACTGGAATGTGCCTTTTTATTTTGGTGGCACCTCGTTACTGATTATTGTGGTGGTGACTATGGATTTTATGGCTCAGGTTCAGGCCTATGTCATGACTCACCAGTACGAATCCCTGCTCAAGAAGGCTAACTTCAAGGGTGGTAATTTTATTGCCCGGTAACTGCGATGGCAAAAAAGCAATGCCATACAGATTATGGGTGAGGTAGTGAAAAACTTGCGGAATGCGATGTTTCGCAACGAGCCGGAAAATGGGCATGGAGTACTCGGTCATATCTCCGGGAGTATGCGTAAGCATTACATACGTATTCTTCCTGGTGACAAGGTCACGGCTGAACTTACGCCATCCGGCCTGTCGCGTGCCCGTATCGTCTACCGTGCGAAATTAAAGTTAGACAAAGGAGCCGAACATGCGTGTTCAAGCCTCTGTAAAGAAAATTTGCCGTAAATGCAAGATTGTTCGCCGCAAAGGTGTGGTTCGCGTAATTTGCAGCGAAGCACGCCACAAGCAGCGCCAAGGTTGATTCCGGCTTGCCAATGTGCAGGTTGATTCATTATAATTTTTAATTTTAGTTTGCTAGGGGTTAGTAGATGGCCCGTATCGCTGGGGTAAATATCCCGAACCATAAACATGCCGAGATCGCACTTACATCGATCTACGGTGTTGGCCGCACTCGTGCGCGGCTTATCTGCCTAGAGGCAGGTGTAAATCCTGCCCAGAAAATCAAGGATCTGACCGATAGTGACATTGAGAAGATCCGAGACCGCGTGGCCAAGTTTACGGTGGAAGGCGACCTGCGTCGTGAAGTCACCATGAACATCAAGCGCTTGATGGATCTGGGTTGTTACCGTGGTGTGCGTCATCGCAAAGGCCTACCGCTGCGTGGCCAGCGTACTCGCACCAATGCTCGTACCCGCAAGGGCCCCCGTAAGCAGATGCAGAACAAGAAGTAACAGGTAAACGACATGGCCAAGGCTAGTGCTGCGCGTGCGCGCAAGAAAGTTAAGAAGAATGTTGCAGAAGGTATTGCACACATTCATGCTTCTTTTAACAACACCATCATCACTATTACAGACCGCCAGGGCAATGCGCTGGCCTGGGCGACAGCGGGTGGCGCTGGATTCAAAGGGTCACGCAAGAGCACACCATTCGCGGCTCAGGTTGCGGCTGAAAATGCCGGGAAAATGGCGCTGGAGTTTGGTTTAAAGAATTTGGAGGTGCGCATCAAGGGCCCAGGTCCGGGTCGCGATTCCACTGTGCGCGCGCTGAATGGCCTTGGCTATAAGATCACCAGCATCTCCGATGTGACGCCTATGCCGCACAACGGTTGCCGTCCGCCCAAGAAACGCCGCATCTAAGCAACAGGAGAGCACAAGTGGCCCGTAACCTCGATCCAAAATGCCGTCAGTGCCGCCGTGAAGGCGAAAAGCTCTTCATCAAGGGCGAAAAATGTTTCAGTGACAAGTGTGCTATAGAACGCCGCAACCAGGCTCCCGGCCAGCACGGTGCCAAGAAAATGCGTGTCTCCGACTACGGTGGACAATTGCGTGAGAAGCAGAAGATTCGTCGTATCTATGGCGTTCTTGAGCGGCAGTTCCGTCTGACTTATTTTGCCGCCGATCGTCGTAAGGGTGTGACCGGTGAAAACTTGCTGCAAATGTTGGAATCGCGACTGGATACCGTTACCTATCGCATGGGTTTCGGTGCCTCTCGTACCGAAGCACGCCAGGCGGTGCGTCACAACGCTATTCTGGTTAACGGCAAGCGCGTCAACATTCCGTCCTATCAGGTCAAACCTGGCGACGTGGTTGAAGTGGCCGAAAAATCTAAGGGGCAGTTGCGCATCAAGTCCGCCGCCGAGGCGGCTGCGGGCCGTGGCTTCCCTGAGTGGGTCGAGGTTGATGCCAAGGCTCTAAAGGGTACTTACAAGGCGATGCCGCAACGTGCCGAATTGCCGCCCACCATCAACGAGCACTTGGTGATTGAGCTTTATTCCAAGTAATTGCCTGGTTCTCTGAAGGAAGCGAAATATGTCTAAAACCGGTGATTTGCTGCAACCGCGCATTGTTGAGGTCAACAGCATTTCCCCCCGCCAGGCTCGTATAACTCTCGAGCCGTTTGAGCGCGGGTACGGCCACACGCTGGGTAACGCATTGCGTCGCATCCTCTTGTCATCCATGCGTGGTTATGCACCCACCGAAGTTCGAATCGCTGGGGTTGTGCATGAATACTCCGTGATTGAGGGCGTACAGGAAGATGTAGTTGATATACTGCTCAACCTAAAGGGGTTGGCGGTCAAGCTGAACAGCCGCGACGAAGCCCTTCTGACCATCAATAAGTCGGGTGAAGGGGTGGTTACCGCAGCCGATATCCAGGCTGGTCATGATGTGGAAATCCTCAATCCCGATCATGTGATAGCGCACCTGACCAAGGGTGGCAATCTTGAGATGGAAATCAAGGTTGAAGGGGGGCGTGGCTATGTGCCCGCCAGTACGCGCGTCTTGGGTGATGAATCGCGCCCGGTTGGGGTGATCATGGTTGATGCCCTGTATAGTCCGGTCAGGAAGGTTAGCTTTAGTGTCGAAAGTGCTCGTGTCGAGCAGCGTACCGACCTGGACAAGCTGATTATCGAGATTGAGACCAACGGTGTAATCGAGCCGGCTGAAGCAGTGCGTTATTCTGCGCGCTTGCTGATCGAGCAATTGGCCTCCTTCGCCGACCTCAAGGGTGTGGCAACAATTGCCGAAGTTGGCGGCAAGGGACCTTCTTCACCGGTTGTTGACCCGATCCTGTTGCGTCCGGTCGACGAACTGGAACTAACGGTGCGCTCCGCCAACTGCCTGAAGGCGGAAAATATATATTACATCGGCGACCTGATACAACGTAGTGAAACCGAATTGCTCAAGACTCCCAACCTGGGCCGCAAATCTTTGAACGAGATCAAGGACGTGTTGGCAGCACGTGGCCTGACGCTCGGCATGAAGCTTGAAAACTGGCCTCCCGTTGGGCTCGAGAAACCCTGATTTCTATTAGGTAGAACAAAATGCGCCACCGTCTCGCACATCGCAAACTGAACCGCACCAGCAGCCACCGTGCTGCGCTGTTGCGCAATCTGTCCAATGCCCTGCTCAAGCATGAGACCATCAAAACCACGTTGCCCAAGGCCAAAGAGCTACGCAAGGTGGTCGAGCCCCTCATCACCCTGGGCAAGAAACCCAGCCTAACAAACCGTCGCTTGGCTTTTGATCGTCTGCGCGATCGTGATATGGTGGTCAAGCTGTTCGATGACCTTGGCCCTCGCTTCCAGGCTCGTCCCGGTGGCTATGTGCGTATCCTCAAGTTTGGCTTCCGTCAGGGTGACAATGCCCCCATGGCTTTGGTCGAATTGGTTGACCGTGTCGATGAGACTGTGGTGACTGAGTAAGGTGATAACTGCGTTGCAATAAAGCCGGCTATTGCCGGCTTTATTGTTTTCGATGCGGGTCTTTTGCAAATGGCTTCACGTTATGCGTATCGCTTCAAGAATTCGCCGTATCGGGGTGGGGAGGGCGGCGCTTTCGAGGTTGTCGAGGGCAAGCCATAAATGGTTTGGTTCGCTGGCAGTGGTGAGATGTTCCACTGGCAGTAGCCACGGTTGGATGTGCAGGCGGAAGTGGGTGAAGGTATGGAGACAGTCTGGGTGTTTGCTAATTTCTTCGGCGAGGAAACCCAGGCTGGCCGCCGCGCGAAGCAGGTCTGCATCGGCGGGGCATTCCGGCAAACTCCAGAGGCCCCCCCAGATGCCGGGGGCGGGGCGTTTTTCTAGCAGGATTTTGCCGCCATGCAGCAGGATCAGCATGGCGATGGTTTTTGTCGGCAGGGCTTTCTTTGGTCGCGCGCCTGGCAGTTCGCGTTGCCGCCCTTGGCGGTGTGCCACGCAGACGTCGTTGAACGGGCAGGCTTCGCAGCGTGGGCGGGCGCGGGTGCAGAGAGTGGCGCCGAGGTCCATCAGGCCCTGGGTGTAAGCGCGGATGTCCACATCGGGCAGGAGTGTTTCGGCCAGTGCCCACAGGCGGGTTTCCACCGCTTTTTCGCCGGGCCAGCCGTCGATTCCGAATACCCGCGCCAGCACCCGCTTGACGTTGCCGTCGAGGATGGCGTGACATTGCGCGAAGGCGAATGCGGCAATGGCGGCAGCAGTGGAGCGGCCAATGCCAGGCAGTTCGCGGATGGCGTCGATCTCTCGCGGAAAGTGGCCATGGTGTTCGCGAACGATATGCCTGGCCGCCGCGTGCAGGTTGCGCGCCCGGCTGTAGTAACCCAACCCGGCCCAGTGCGCCATCACGTCGTCGGCCGGAGACGCTGCCAGCGTGGCAAGGTCGGGAAAGCGGGCGAGGAAGCGGGTGTAGTAGGGAACCACGGTTTCCACCTGGGTCTGCTGCAACATGATTTCCGATAGCCAGATGCGGTAGGGGTCATAACTGCCCTGCCAGGGGAGGTCGTGGCGGCCGTGGTCTTGTTGCCAGGCGATGAGGCCGGGGGCGAAGCCGAGGTGTAAAGGGTCTGGGTGCATCAGTTGAGTGTGCCAGAATTGGGCCATGTCTCTAACCACACGCAATCACGACCGAGATGCCGCCGGCATGAAATATGTCTACCCGGTGGTTTCGCGCCGCTCGGGTGGCGTTTCGCTAGGAGTCAACCTGAATCCAAACAATGCCTGCAACTGGCGTTGCATTTATTGCCAAGTACCAAATCTGAAACGCGGCGGGCCGCCGCCGCTCGACCTGGTGCAACTGGAAGACGAATTGCGCCACATGCTCGATGCCATCGTGGGTGGTGATTTCCTGACCAACCAGGTGGAGGAAGGGATGCGCCGACTCAACGATGTGGCGTTGTCCGGCAATGGCGAGCCGACCAGTGCCCCCGAGTTTCCCTTCGTGGTGAAATTGATCAGCAGGGTGTTGGCGGATTTCAGCCTGCTGGGCCAGATCAAGCTGGTGTTGATCACCAATGGCAGCCTGGCCGACAAGCCGCAAGTGCAGGCCGGTTTGCGGACAATGGCGGGGCTGGGCGGCGAGGTGTGGTTCAAGTTCGACCGCGCCACGCGCTCGGGTTTGCGTCTGGTCAACGATACGGAAAGTGACCCGGAACGCCATTACCAGCGCCTTAAAACCGTGGCGACTCTATGCCCGACCTGGATGCAGACCTGCCTGTTCGCTTTGGATGGCAAGGCCCCGCCGGCAGAAGAAATGGAGGCCTGGCTGGCGCTGTTGGCGCGGGTCGTGACAGAAGCGGTGCCGCTACATGGGGTGTTGCTCTACAGCCTGGCGCGACCGCCGTTGCAGGCCGAGGCGGAACGGCTTTCCGCCTTGCCGGAGGCGTGGTTACGGGATTTGGCGCGGAGAGTGGAAGCGTTGGGTTTGACTGCCAAGGTCAGTGCGTAGGAGCGCTCCGTGTCCGCGATATAGCAAAAGTTGCAATCGCGGAAACGGTCCGCTCCTACGTTTCCTTCGGCTTGTCCGTAACCTCCTCCCGCTCCTTCAACCGTTCTTGCCAGCGTTTGTCCGGCACCACTCGCTGCTTGAAGCGCGGGGTGCGCACCGCTTTGGCGACGGGGTCGCGCGGGCGCCGAGGTGGGCCGGATATTCGTTTGCTCATCAGCTCAGCTTCTCTGGTAGATGTCCTCGAAGCGCACGATATCGTCCTCACCCAGATACGAACCAGATTGCACCTCGATCAGGTGCAGCGGAATTCGGCCAGGGTTTTCCAGGCGGTGTGTGGTGCCGAGCGGGATGTAGGTGGATTCATCCTCACACAGCAATTGTTCGACGCCGTCGCGGGTGATGCGGGCGGTGCCAGAGACGATAATCCAGTGTTCCGCGCGATGGTGATGCATCTGCAAGGAAAGCTTCTCGCCCGGTTTGACCATGATGCGCTTGACCTGGAAACGTTCGCCCAGGTCGATGCCTTCATACCAGCCCCAGGGGCGGAACACGCGGGTGTGGAATTCATGCTCGCTGCGGCCGTTGGCTTTCAGGTAATCCACCACCTTCTTCACCTCCTGGGCGCGCGATTTGTCGGCCACCAATATGGCATCCGGGGTTTCCACGATGAGCAGGTTGGAAACCCCGATGGCGGCCACCATGCGCGATTCCGCGCGGATCAGGGAGTTGCTCACGCTTTCCAGAAATACATCGCCGCGCGTGACGTTGCCAGCGGTGTCCTTCTCGCCTACTTCCCACAGCGCCGACCAGGCGCCGATGTCGTTCCAGCCGATGTCGGTGGGCACCACGGCGGCGTGCCGGGTGTGTTCCATGAGGGCGTAGTCGATGGAGTCCGATGGGCAAGCGGCGAATGCGCCCTTGTCGAGGCGGCAAAAGTCCAGGTCATGTTGGCCCCTGGCCAGGGCCTGTTCGCAGGCGGCGAGGATGTCCGGGCGGAATTCGCCCAGTTCATCGAGAAACTGTTTGCAGGAGAACAGGAACATGCCGCTGTTCCAGAAATAGTCGCCGGAAGCGAGAAATTGCTCGGCATCCTCGCGCCGCGGCTTTTCCACAAAACGGGCGACATTGTGAGCGCCGCAGGCATCCAGCGCGGTACCCTGCTGGATGTAGCCATAACCGGTTTCCGGCGCGTCCGGGACGATGCCGAAAGTCACCAGATGGCTGCAGGCCACGGCTTTCATGCCTTCACCAATGGCGGTGTGGAAAGCGGGCACATCGCGAATCAGGTGGTCGGCGGGAAGCAGCAGCATGACCGCGTCGGCATCCTGTTTCAGCAGGTGCAGGGCGGCGATGGCGGCGGCCGGGGCCGTGTTGCGGCCAATAGGTTCGAGGAAGATGGCGAGTGGAGTGACTTCGATGTCGCGCATCTGCTCGGCGATCAGGAAACGGTGATCGTTGTTGCAGACGATCAGTGGCGCCCCAGCGTCCATCAGGCCACTTAGACGCAGCACGGTTTCCTGCAACAGGGTCTTCTCGGAGGCCAGCGGCAGCAGTTGCTTGGGCAACGCGGCACGCGAGAGAGGCCACAAGCGGGTGCCGGAACCCCCGGAAAGAATGACGGGATACAGCGACATTGCGGCTTGCTCCAAGTGTTGTTAGGGAAGGGCCGGGAGGATAGCGATTTATCCGATTCTCCGGCAAACGCGCAGGTCACCTTATTCTGATTTATCCGACCACCTGGTAGCCGCCACTTCTGATAGCAGCGTGGATCGCCTCGGCTGTTGCCAGGGCGGGATCATGCGCAACATCCACCCGGCCCGATGCCAGGTCAACCTGCACCGCGCTGACACCGGGCAGGGCGCCCACCAGGTTCTTCACAGAATTCACACAGCCCATGCAGCTCATACCGGATACGGTCAAGGTCAGGGTATTCATGCGGTATCAATGCTCCGTTTGGGGTTAAGGGAATCGCTCATACGGCCATCCGCTCCGTAGAGCGTGCGGCTGCCGGCGGCGCTGCGCAGCACCTGTACGGCGGCCTGGGTACGCCGCAATTGTTCGTCGATAAGCAGGCTGTTGAGGCGGTTCAGGCGTTCCGCGTGGCGCGCCCTATCTTCCACCTGCCGCCAGGCTTCCGGCGCCAGGACGTCGCAGTGTTCACGCAGTGCGGCCAGGGTGGTCGTGGCGGGCAGGGCGAGTTCACGGGTCAATGCTTGCCAGAGGTCGGCGAGACGGCGATTTGTGGTTTCCCGTTGGGCGATCAGTGGCGCCAGGGCATCCGCCTGGTTGGTCGCCAGGACAGCCGCTTCCTGCTCCAGCAGGTTGATAAAGGCGCTGAGTTCGCGCGCCAGAGTGTCGAGGTGGGCGATGGTACTCATCGGTTATGGCGGTGGCTGAGTTGCTCTATGGTTTCCTGAACCATGCCTTCGGCCACCGCTTCCTCGTCCACCTTGAAGGTCCCGTCGATGATGGCCTGGCGGATGGATTCCACCTTGCCGGCATCTTCGGCCGGGAGGTCGGCGAGTTGCGTTTCCAGCTCGCGGATGCGCGAGGAGGTACCGGTGAGTTGGACGTTATCACTGATCGAACCGTCTATCGAAGCCGCTGTCTTGCCTCTGGATGACTTCGTTTTGACGCCCTTGGCCTGAATGTGGGTGATGTGCTGCAGCGCGCTATCTATTTTCACGACGGATTCCTCATCGGGGTTGCCAGCAATATATCGGCAAGCCGCCGGCAACCTTTAGATTGACGATGGAAACGGAAAAAAATCCCCTCATGGCCGCACCAGCACGCTGCCGTCGTCCTGCGCGATGCCCTGCATGATGCGTCCGGAGTGGATCTTGACCCGTACCGCTTCACCCGCCGTCGCCGCACCGAGTGCGCTGCCCTCCTGGTTGACGCTGAAACCGGCGCCGCGCACGACGATGCGCACGCGCTGTCCGGCATTGATGGTGGGTGGCCGCGACAGCCATTCCGCCAGCACCGGTTGCCCGGCCAAAATCGGCCGGTTGCTGCGCGCGCCAACCGGCAGGTGCTCGCTGCTTAGATAGTCGGTGGGGGGGCGCTCATAGTTAATGTTGCGCGCTTCCAGATCGGCGGAGCCGAGGATCGTGCGTGCCGGCAAGTAGCGCTGGGCAATCCAGGCGGGGCCGGAGAGACGCAACTGAAAGCCGAGGTACAGGCTCCACCTGAGCGGTGCCGCGCATTGAACATTGAGGCTGCCGCTGTTGCCGAGGTGGGCGCTGGCCGGCAGAGAAAACTGGAGATCGCGGCAAGCCGCCAGGCGCAGGCGCTCATCCACCGCGCCGGTCTGCGCGCGCGCGCGAACACCCGGCCAGGCCAGCGTGGCTTGCTGTTCCAGCCAGGTGTTGCCGAGCTGGCGCAGATATTGCATATCCTGAACTGGCTCGGCCGCCCATGTTGTCCAAGGCGCGACAACTAGAAAAACAAGAAAACGGAACGGGGACATGGGCGGTTTGGGGCAGGGGTTGAAGTTAGAATTCTCGATCATTTTTCGGATGCTGACATGGAACGTTCCAAGCAACCTGCTGATATCGCACGCGCGGCCATTCTCTTGCTGAGCACCCGCCGTCTGCCGCCGACACCGGACAACTTCCGGCGTGCCTATGCCGAGGTGAGTAGGAAAGAGGACAGCCGCCAGGATGAGGAGGCCATGCCCGTGGAGGCCACGCCCGAGTTACGCTGGGCGGAAGTGATTCGCCCCCTGATCAAGCAATGGGATGCCTATCAGACTGGCCTTACCCAGCCGAAAAAGCGCGAGATGCTGGAGCGCGTGCTGATCAACTTCGGCCACGACAGCGCCCAGTTGTTTGACAAACTCAGCAGCCTGGCGCGCTCCTGGATGGAGTCTGGCAGCGCCGGCACGGTACTGGAAGAAGTCGCCATCCAAGCCGCCGCGATGCCACTGGCGCCGCCTCCCAGTAGCGCCGGCTTGCAGCCGGCGAATTTGCCAACATCGCGGCTGGCCCTAAAGGATACCGGCCCTTTGGAACATAAAGCCGGCACTACAGAGGCCAGCCAGCCGGTCGCGGCAACTGACTCCTGGCCATCGTTGCGTCAGGCGCTGGTAGGTAATCTGCACCTGTTGGCGGGTAGTTGCGCGCTGCGCTGGCCGGATCTCGCCGAGCGTAGCGATCGTCTAGCCACCGCCCTGGTGGAAAGCGGCGCCGCCGATAGCACCCATTTCGACGAACTCGCCGCAATCTGGCGCGAGTTGTTGCTTCGCTCGGAAGATGACCACGAATTATCGATCGGCCTGCGCCGCCTGGTCGGACTGCTGTTCCTCAACCTGGGCGAACTGGTGGGTGACGATAGCTGGTTCTCCGGGCAGATGGCCGCCATGCAGGCGCTGATCGACGGTAACCTCAGCGCGGATGCCCTGTATGGTGCGGAACGCGGCCTGCGCGAGCTGGTGTTCAAGCAGGGGGTGATCAAGGGCAGCCTGGATGACGCCAAGGCAAAGCTGCGTTCCCTCATCACCACCTTCATTGACCGGATCGGCGCCATGTCTGACGACGCGGACGGCTACCACGCCCGCATCGGTGCCTATTCCGAACGGATTGGACAGGCGCACGACATCGGCGAATTGGGTGCGGTAATCGAAGACCTGACCAGTGACATGGACGGTATGCGCCTGGCCTTGCGCCGTAGCCACGGCGACTTGAAAGAGGCGCGTGCCCAGGCGGAACAGGCCGAGCAGCGCATCCACGCACTGGAAACCGAACTGGCCCAGGTCTCCAATCTGGTGCGCGAAGACCAGCTCACCGGCGCCCTCAACCGGCGTGGCCTGGATGAAGCTTTCACCCGCGAGCTGGCGCGCGCTGATCGGTTGGGCGCATCGCTGTCGATCGCCCTGCTGGACATCGACCACTTCAAGAAACTCAACGATTCGCTCGGCCACCAGGCGGGTGATGAAGCGCTCAAACACCTCACCCGCGTGGTGCGCGACTTCCTGCGCCCCACTGATTCTCTGGCCCGCTATGGCGGCGAGGAATTCCTCATTCTGTTGCCCAACACCGGTCTGGATGAGGCGGAAATGATCATGAAGCGCCTGCAAAGGGAACTCACCCGCCAGTTCTTCCTGCACGCCAACGACAAGGTGTTGATCACCTTCAGCGCCGGGGTGGCCGAACGCGGCCACGAAGAAGCACAGAATAGTTTTATCGCCCGCGCCGACGCCGCCATGTATTGCGCCAAAGAAGCCGGCAGAAATCGGGTCGAACGCGGCTGAAATTGCCGCCGGGTTTGCCGTCGGCGGCAATTCTTGCCGTGCCGGCTGTAGGAGCGGACTGTGTCCGCGATAGCCACGCGCGCAATCGCGGACACAGTCCGCTCCTACAGTCTGGCACGTCCCTTGCTTTATCTCCCCCACAGGAGACTGCCATGCTAAGCAAGATCGACAATGACCTCGCATTCGTTCAATCCGCGTTGAACCTTCGCGCGCGGCGACAAGAGGTTCTGGCCGCCAATATCGCCAATTCGGATACGCCGAACTACAAGGCGCGCGATCTGGATTTCGCGGCCGCGTTGAAAAATGCGCTGGGTGTCGCGGGCGGGCCGCTCACGCTCTCACGTACTTCCGCGCGGCATGTCGAAGCGAGCGGTGCCGGTGGCATGGCCGCCGGCCTCTTGAAATACCGCTCCAGCGTACAACCCAGCCTGGATGGCAACAGTGTGGACATGGATGTGGAGCGCGCCCACTTCACCGAGAACTCACTGCACTACCAATTCCTGCTCGATCGCGCGGCCGGCCAGTTCAAGATGCTGAGCATGGCCATCGCGGATAAATAAGCCATGTCGCTCAGCAACGTCTTCCACATCGCCGCTTCCGCCCTCACCGCGCAGTCCATGCGTCTGAACGCGGTGGCCTCGAACCTGGCCAATGCCGACTCCGCTCATGCCTCCACCGGCGAAGGCTACAAGGCCAAGTTGGTGGTGTTCCAGGCGGTGGCGGTGAACCAGGCCGCGCCTTGGGCGCAGGGTGTGCGCATGAAGGAAGTGATCGAAGACCCGGCGCCGCCGCGCATGGTTTATGACCCGAAGCACCCGCTGGCTGATGCCAAGGGCTACGTGGCCTACCCCAACGTGGATCCGGTGGAGGAGATGGTGAACATGATCTCCGCCTCGCGTTCGTACCAGACCAATGCCGAAGTGATGAGCACGACCAAGAGCCTGATGCAGCGGACTCTGGCCATCGCGCAAACCTGATAGGAGCGAAACATGGCCGTCGCCGCCATACAGAACCAGACCAGTAGCACCTCGTTGCTCAGCAGCTCCACCGCCGCCGAGATCGGTGATCGTTTTCTCAAACTCCTGGTCACCCAATTGAAGAACCAGGATCCGATGAACCCACTGGACAACGCCCAGCTCACCAGCCAATTGGCGCAACTGTCCACGGTGGAAGGCATCAACAAGATGAACGACTCCATCTCCGGCCTGACGACCCAGTACCGCGCTACCCAGGCCTTGCAGGGCGCTTCCCTGATCGGCCGGCAGGTATTGGCGGAAGGCGCCCAGCTTGATCTGGGCGCCGCCGGCGCGGCGGGTGGGGTGAACCTCTCTGCCGCCGCCGACAAGGTGGCGATCAATGTGCTGGATGGCAATGGCAAAGGGGTGCGCAGCTTCGATCTCGGTAGCCAGGACGCAGGTTTGAGCCGCTTCGCCTGGGATGGGCTGGATGCTTCGGGCAATACGCTGGCGCAGGGGACTTACCGGTTCGAGGTGGCGGCGACGGCGGCTGGCAAGGCGGTGGATGCCACCCCCTATTCACTGGCGCAAGTGCAAAGCGTGTCGCTGGCCGACAGCGGCCTGAACGTGGAACTCTCGGTTCTGGGCAGCCTGAGCCTGGACAAGATCAAACAAATCTTCTGAAGAGGAACGGGACATGGGCTTCAACCAGGGTTTAAGCGGACTCAATAGCGCGGCCAAGAATCTGGACGTGATCGGCAACAACATCGCCAACACCTCCACGGTCGGCTTCAAAGCCAGCCGCACCGAGTTCGCCGATGTCTACGCCGCCTCGCTTTTTGGCCAGAGCAGCCTTGATGTCGGTATCGGCAGCAAGGTAGCAGCGGTGGCGCAGCAGTTCAACCAGGGAAACGTCAGCGTGACCAACAACCCGTTGGATCTGGCTATCAGTGGCGAAGGGTTTTTTCAACTGGACCAGAATGGGCTTGCCACCTACACCCGCAACGGCCAATTCCAGATGGACAAGGATGGATTCATCGTCGACAACGCCGGGCGCAAGCTGACCGGCAACCTGGCTGCTGCGGGGGTGGTGGTTGGTGGGCCGCCGGTGGACTTGCAGGTTTCCCTGGGGGTGGCGCCGCCCAATGTGACGACCACGGCGCAGATCACCGCCAATCTGGATTCGACCAGCATCGCGCCAACCGGGGCAGTGCTGGGTACCGCATCCATCGTTCCCGCCACGCCTTCAACCTACAACTACTCCACGACCTTTACGGTCTACGACACAGCGGGTACCGCGCAGGGCCTGACGCTTTACTTTCAGAAGGCGGGCGCGGGCTGGAACGTGGCTGGCTATATCGGTGCCAACCAGGTGCTGCCGGTGGCCGGTGTGAATACCGCCGCGACCATGACGTTCGCGGCCAATGGAACGGTAGCGACGGTCAATGGTGTTGTACCTCCGGCGCCGGGTTCTATTTTGGCCACGACCGCCATTGTCGGCGGCATGCCCTCATTCAACCTGAACCTCACCCAACTGACCCAATACGGCAGTTCCTCCGGCGTCTCCTTTGTTTCCCAGGACGGCTATTCGGCCGGCCAGTTCGCCGGCCTCAGCGTGGACAAGACCGGGCTGCTGCAAGGCCGCTACACCAACGGCCAGACGCTGACCCTGGGCCAGGTGCTGATGACCAGTTTCCTCAATCCGAACGGGCTGCAACCGCAGGGTGACAACCAGTGGGCGGAGACCGCCGCCGCCGGCAAACAGAGTTCGGATGCGCCAGGTAATGGCGTGCTGGGCTACCTACAATCGGGTGCGGTGGAAGATTCCAACGTCGACCTCACCGCCGAACTGGTCAACATGATCGTCGCGCAGCGCATGTACCAGGCCAACGCGCAGACGGTAAAAACCCAGGATCAGGTTTTGCAGACGCTGGTGAACCTGCGCTAAGCGTGAGGTGTGATTGATGCGACAAGCCATCTCCACCCCCCGTTTTATTGCCACATCGCGTGGGAAGCGCTGAATGGACCGCGTGATCTACATCGCCATGGCCGGGGCGCGCGAGGTGACCCGCCAGCAGGCGGCGGTCTCGCACAATCTGGCCAACGTCTCCACCCACGGCTTTCGCCAGGAACTCAACGTGTTCCGCGCCCTGCCGGTGGTGGGGGAGGGCGCCAAGACCCGCGCCTTCGTGCTGGAAACCACCCCGCGCACGGACTTTACCCAGGGGGTGATTCAGCAGACCGAACGGCCCCTGGATGTGGCACTACGCGGGCCCGGCTGGATCGCGGTGCAAGGCGCCGATGGCCAGGAGGCGTATACCCGCATGGGCCATCTCCAGGTCAGCCAGAACGGCATGCTGCAAACCAGCAACGGGCTTAGCGTGCTGGGCGATGGCGGCCCCATCGCGGTGCCGCCGGATCAGGACATCCTGATCGGTCGCGACGGCACAATTTCCAGCGTGCCAGTGGGGCGCGACCTCAATGCTGTCGCCATCGCGGGTCGGATCAAGCTGACCAATCCGAGCGATACCGATCTGGTGCGCGGTGACGATGGCCTGTTTCGCCTCAACAGCGGCCAGCCGGCGCCAGCCGACGCCAATGTCACCCTGGTGTCGGGGGCGTTGGAAGCGAGCAATGTGAACCCCGCTGAAGCGCTGGTGAACATGGTCAGCTTGTCGCGCCAGTTCGAAATGAATATGCGCGTCCTGCGCGCCGCCCAGGACAACGAGAACAGCGCCAACAAAGTGCTGTCCGCCAACGGATAAGGAAACCCCATGCTCCGCTCCTTGCACATCGCCCGTACCGGTCTCGACGCCCAGCAAACCCAGCTCGACGTGGTCTCCAACAACCTGGCCAACGTCTCCACTACCGGCTACAAGAAGACCCGCGCGGTGTTTGAGGATCTGCTCTACCAGACCATCCGCCAGCCCGGCGCGCAGTCGTCGCAGCAGACGCAACTGCCCTCCGGCTTCCAGTTGGGCGTGGGGGTGCGGCCAGTGGCCACTGAGCGGATGTTCACCCAGGGTAGCTTGACCCAGACCAGCAACCCGCTGGATATGGCGATCAACGGCCGCGGCTTCTTCCAGATTCAGTTGCCGGACGGCAGCATCGCCTATACCCGCGATGGTTCTTTTCAGACGGATAGCCAGGGCACCCTGGTGACCGCCAGCGGTTATACCGTGGTGCCGCAGATGCAGGTTCCGGTCGATGCCCAGGCGATCACGCTCGCGCGCGATGGCGTGCTGTCGGTGACGCAGCCGGGCAATCCGCCGGTGATCACCCAGCTTGGCCAGATCCAGTTGGCCAACTTCATCAATTACGCCGGTTTGCAGAGCCTGGGGGAGAACCTGTTCCAGGAAACCGCCGCCTCGGGCGCGCCGCAGATCAACAACCCTGGAAGCAATGGCCTGGGTGTGCTCAATCAGAGTTTTACCGAGGCCTCCAACGTCAACGTGGCGGAAGAGCTGGTGAACATGATCATTTCCCAGCGCGCCTATGAACTGAATTCCCGCGCCATCACCACCTCGGATCAGATGTTGCAGAAGCTGACGCAGATATGAGGGTGAGCCGCGTTGGTAAATAGGAGCACGACATGAACAAGTACCCCGCAATCACGCTGCTTTGGCTGCTGGCCGGCTGTTCAACCGTGCCGGATAGCCAGATCAAACAGCCGCTCACGGCCCTCCCGGCGTCTCCCGCCGTGGTGGCGGACAACAATGGCGCCATCTTCCAGGCGGGTAAACCCAGCCCCAAGATGGGGGTCGCCCTGTTCGAAGACCGGCGTGCCCGCCAGGTGGGGGACACGCTGACGGTCAACCTGGTAGAAAATTCCAGCGCGAAACGCACGTCCAGTACCACCGACCAGCGCAAGGTCAGCGGCAATATCAGCCTTCCCGCGCCGACGTTACTAGGACATCACAATGTCCTCGGCGCGACCACCTGGTCGCCTTCATCCGACAACAAGCTGGAAAGCACGGACAATCGCAGCAACGTCAACACGGTGTCGGGCGCCATCACCGTCACCGTGACCGAGGTGCTGCCCAATGGCAATCTGAGGGTGGCCGGCGAGAAGCAGCTTTCCATCAACAATGAAAGCGAATACATCCGCCTCGCCGGTGTGGTCAACCCCCAATTGGTCAGTGTCGGCAACAGCATCAATTCCACTCAGCTTGCCGACGTGCAGTTCGAATCAAAGAGCACCCAGAGCATCGATAAATCCCAATTCAACACCCTGTTGGCGCGCTTTTTCCTGACCGTGTTGCCGTTCTAACGGGCATGGCGAACAAGCACCTCCGCAAATCATGGGCGTCTCACGCTCAGCCCGTTCCCTCACCCCCCAGCCCCTCTCCCGGCGGGAGAGGGGAGCTTCGAGCGTCGCTGTCGCTGCGTTTACGTTAAGGAAGCCATCATGAAACGCCCCATCCTCTTATTTCTTGCGCTGGTTCTGTTCCCATTCGCATCGGCCCAGGCCGAGCGGATCAAGGACATTGCCAGCATCGACGGCGTCCGTTCCAACCCGTTGGTCGGCTACGGCGTGGTGGTAGGCCTCGACAACACCGGCGACACTTCCGCCATCACCTCCCAGGGTTTGAGCAATCTGATGAACAATCTGGGGCTCGCCCCCGGCCAGAACTTCACCAGCAAGAACACCGCCTCGGTCATGGTGACCGCCTCTCTGCCCGCCTTCATCCGCCCTGGTGAGCGCATCGACGTGACCGTCTCGGCGCTGGGCGGTTCCAAGAGCCTCCGCGGTGGCACCCTCCTGATGACGCCGCTGAAAGGTGCGGACGGGCAGATTTACGTGATGGCCCAGGGCTCGCTGCTGGTCGGCGGCGCCGGGGCTGCGGCGGGGGGTTCCTCCACTGTAATCAACCATCTCTCCGCCGGCCGGATTCCCGGCGGTGGCACGGTGGAGCGCAGCGTGCCAATGCGGGTGGGGCAGGGCGATTTCATTACCCTGGAGCTGAAGGAATCCGATTTCACCACCGCCAGCCGGGTGAGTGACGCCATCGAGCGCGGCCTCGGCCGCGGCGTGGCCATTGCGTTGGATGCGCGCGTGATCCAGGTGCGCGCGCCGACCGATCCGGGGCGGCGCGTGGCCTTTATCTCGCAACTGGAAAATCTCAACCTCAACCCCGGCCTGGCGACTCCCAAGGTCATCATCAATGCCCGTACCGGCTCCATCGTCATGAATCAGTTGGTAAGCGTGGACAAATGCGCCATCGCCCACGGCAATCTATCGGTCACCATCACCTCCGAAGCTCAGGTTTCCCAGCCCAATCCGCTCTCCGGCGGCCAGACCGCCGTGACCCAGAAGGCGGATGTGCAGGTGAAGAGCGAGAAGGGCGAATTGATGGCGGTGCCGGCCACCGCTTCGCTCAATGACGTGGTCAAGGCGCTCAACACGCTCGGCGCCACCCCCCAAGATCTGCTCGCCATCCTCCAGGCGATGAAGGCCGCGGGCGCGCTCAAGGCGGATCTGGAGATCATCTGATGCTGGCCAGCACCACCGCCCTTGCCAACGACACCCTCAGCGTCGATGTCGCCGGCGCCCAGGCGCTCAAGGCCCGTGTCGCGGCTGGTGGCAAAGACGCCTTGCGGGTGGCGGCGCAGCAGTTCGAGGCGCTGATGGTCGGCATGATGTTGAAGAGCCTGCGCGAGACGAAATTTTCCGAGGAAGACGACCCCCTCACCGGCGGCGAAGGCGTCAAGCTCTATCGTGACCTGCTCGACCAGCAATGGGCCGACAATCTCTCCAAAGGGCGTGGCCTGGGCTTTGCCGACATGATCGTGAAGAGCATGGAGCAATATGGGACTGCCGCGTCGGTAGGAGCGGATCGTGTCCGTGATTTGCCCGCGGAGGATCGCGGACACGGTCCGCTCCTACCGGGAGGCGATCCCGCCCAGGCCGCCTCCGCTCCCAACGACCGCAAGCGCGCTTTCCTGGAAACCCTGCGTCCCCATGCCGAAGCGGCCGCGGCGGCGACCGGCGTGCCGGCCGAATACATCCTTGCCCATGCGGCGCTGGAATCCGGCTGGGGCGCGCGTGAAATCACCGGGACCGATGGCCAGGCCTCGCACAACTTGTTCGGCATCAAGGCCGGCGGCAAATGGCGGGGCGCCTCCGTGGCCACGCTGACCACCGAATACCGCCAGGGGGTGCCGGTAAAACTGGAGCAGCGTTTCCGCGCCTACGCCGATTACGGCGCCGCTTTCGGCGATTACGCGAATCTGCTCAAGGCCCGCTATGGCGCCGCGCTGGAGAGCGCCGGCAGCTTCGCCGAGGGTCTGGCGGCCGGCGGCTATGCCAGCGACCCGGCTTACGCCGGAAAACTGAAATCGGTCATCGCCAGTGTGGCGTTGGCGGGGGCTTAAAGAAGTATCGGCAAAAAGCCGTTATTGAACGCAACAGGAGGTTGCAATGGCATCTGGAATTCTTGGGATCGGCATCTCGGGCTTGAACGCCGCCCAGGCCGGTATCCGCACCACCGAGCACAACATCAGCAACGTCAACACGGCCGGTTATCGCCGCCAGGACACGGTTTATGCCTCGCAAACCCCAACCTTTACCGGTGCTGGCTGGTTCGGCAATGGCGTGGCCATCGACTCGGTGCGCAGCCAGTACAGCCAGTTCCTCGACAACGAAGTGCTGCTCGATCAGACCCAGTTATCGCGCCATGAGACCTATGCGGCCCAGGCCGGCCAGGTCGATAAGTTGCTGGGAGATGATCGCAGCAGCCTCTCCGCCTCACTGAATGCCTTTTTCAACTCCGCCAACGAAGTGGCCAACGACCCCACTTCCGTCGCCGCGCGCCAAGTCATGCTGGCCTCCGGCCGGAATTTGGCCGGACGGGTGAACACCCTCTACAACTCGCTGCAACAGAGGCTGGATGATAGCAACCAGGCCGTCGCCAGCCTGAGTACTCAGATCAACACCTCCGCCAGGCAGATCGCCACCCTGAACCAGAGCATTGCTCGCCTGGAAGCGCAGAACGGCCAGCCCGCCAACGATCTGCGCGACCAGCGCGACCAGGCCATCGCCGACCTGAACAAGCTGGTCGACGTCACCACCGTGCGGCAGTCGAGCGGTGAGTTGAACGTATTCATCGGCAGCGGCCAGATTCTGGTGTCGGGTAATCAGGCCAACCAGTTCAATACGCCGGTGGCGGACGCCAACGACCCCTACAACTTGAGCCCGGCGCCGCGGCTACCGCAACTGAATGTCTCCGGCGCCAGCGTGACCCTGACCGGCAGCCAGATCAGCGGCGGTGAACTGGGCGGTTGGCTGGCGGTGCGTGACGAGGTGGTGAAGCCGGCGCTGGCCGACCTGAACCGCATCGCCGTGGCCATTGGCGCCGAGGTGAACCGGGTGCATAACGGTGGGGCGTACTACGACTCGACGGCCGGCGCGATGGCGGCGGGTGGCGACTTTTTTTCCGGGGTAGTGGCGCAGACCGGCGCAACGGCTTCCTGGATCGGCGTGAACTTCACCAGCAATCGGCTGGCCAACGAGGCTTACACGGTCAGCTACGATGGCGCCAATTACACGGTAACGCGCGTCTCGGACAGTGCCGCCGCCGCCTTCGCCGCGGGCGCCGAGGTGATGTTGGGTGGCGTGCCGCAAGGGTTCAAGTTGGCGGACGGAACTCCCGTCCCCGCGGCGGGCAATACCTGGACACTCAATTTCCAGGACTACGCCCACACCATGTCGGTGGCAGTAACCCATATCGAGCAGATCGCCGCCGCCGACTCGACCATCACCGGCCCCGGCGACAACAGCAACATGCTGGCCCTGGCCGCGCTGCAAACCACGGGCATCCTCGACAATGGCGGCACCACCTTCGCCAACGGCTACACCCAGATGGTCGGCAAAGGCGCTGCGTTGGCCGCAGAAGCCGATCTGAACAGCAAGGCTTTCTCCTCGCTGACCACCCAGGCCAGGGATGCGCAACAGTCGGTGTCCGGCGTTAACCTCGATGAAGAAGCCGCCAACCTGATTCGTTTCCAGCAGGCCTACCAGGCCGCCGCCAAAGCCATCAGCGTCGCCAATACCCTGTTCGACGAAATTCTTGCCCTCGGACGCTAGGAGATAAGCCATGCGTATCAGCTCCCTGTCCTACTTCACTTCCAGCCTGTCCGCCATGCAGGACAACCAGTCGCAGATCGCGCGCTTGAGCGAGCAGATCGGCAGCGGGCAACGCCTGCTCGCCGCCAAGGACGACCCGCTGGCGGCGGGAAAGGCCATGCAGTTGTCCAGCCGCATCGCCGTGCGCGAGCAATATCTGGCGAATCAGCAGAAGGCGGGCCTGGCACTCAATTACGAAAACACCGTCCTGAAAGAAATGGACAAGTCCTTGACCGACGCCCGCGCGCTGCTGACGCAGAGCAATGGCAGCGATGCGCAGCCCGTGCGCGACCAGCACGCGGAAATGCTGAAAAACCTGTATCTGCACCTCAAGGATCTGGCCAATAGCCGCGACACCGAAGGCCATTACATTTTTGCCGGCTTCAATACCCAGCTTGGCAGTGCGACACCGCCGTTCGATCACCCCCAGGGGTATCCGACCATCGCGGCATCAACCGCCAGCACCTATAACGGCACAGCCGACGGCGCCCTGCCCAGTACGCAGGGGGTTCGCTCGATCACTATGGATGACGGGCGCTCGGTTCAGGTGAGCGACAACCTGGAGAATGTGCTCAAGTTTCCCGTCGCCAGCCCGGTGGCTATCCCTTTCGCGGATCCCAATCCCCCACATGCCATCACCACCGTCAACACCACGGACGTGTTTCAAGCCCTCGACCAGATCGCCATCACCCTGCGCGACACCAATCTGACCACCACCCAGGTGGAGCAGGCGGTGAGCGATACGATGAACGGACTCACCGCCACTTTGGACCGCCTGGGCGGGATCGAGCGGCGGCTGGCTGCTGCGACCCTGGAGTTGAACGACGTCCAGAAGACCACGGAAAGCCTGCTGTTGATCGACAGGAATGCGCTCTCTGACCTGACCCAGGTTGACCAGGCAGCCGCCATCATCGAAATGCAATCACGCCAGACCAGCCTGCAAGCCGCGCAGCAGGCTTACGCGGCGACCAGTAAGTTGTCGCTGTTCAGCTACCTGTAATGGGGGTTGATTCCGACGCATTCCTCCGCGCCAAGCTCAACGCCGAGACCGGTCGCCTTCCCTGGCCTGAACTGCAACGCCACTTTCTGGGCCGTCGTCAACGCGCCCTGGGTGCTGCTGCGGGAAATGTAGCGCCGGTGCTACCAGTCAGAACCGGTTGGTGAAGCGGTAATCCGCCGGCAGCCCCAGCGTGTCCGCCCAAATGTTGCGCGCCCAGCCACGCATGTATTCGAGTTCCTTCGCGCTCTCCTCGCGGGAAACGCCGCCGCCCGGTTGCACTTCCATGCTTTTTTCCGCCGGGTTGTAGCGGAACACGGTTGCGACGTGGAAGGCGGTGTGATCGGTGCTGGCGGAATAGCAGGTGCTGGTGAGCACCGGTTCCGGGTCGGGCTGGCGGCCGTTGAAGATTTCCGCCAGCGCCGAGGCGCACAGCTTGCCGCTGTTGTTGGCCAGGGCGGCGGCCTTCGACAGGTTGGACAGAATGGAGTCGCCCAGGATGTGCACATCGGGCACTTCGGTGGACTCGAAGCTGCGGTAATCCACCGGGCACCAGTTGCCGTTGTCTCCCGTACGCGCGCCGATCAGGGCGGTGAGGGTGGCGGCGCGCATCGGCGGCACCAGATTGATGACGTCGCCCTTCACGTCGTCGAACTCGCTGGCCACTTTCATCGCCGCCGCATCGATTGTCACGGTCACATTGCTGGGGCGGTAGTCGATCAGGCTGTTTTCACTGCCATAGCCGTAGTGCTTTTTCCAGGCGGCCAGAAACAGTTCCTTCTTGGCGATGATGTCCGGGTTGCCGTCCAGCACAATGATTTTGCCGCGCGGCTTGGCTTTCTTCAGATAGTTGGCCACCAGACTGATCCGTTCATAGGGCGCGGGCGGGCAGCGATAGGGGGCCATCGGGATTGCCATGACGAAAACGCCGCCCTCCGGCATCGCCTCCAGTTGCCGGCGCAGCATGCCGGTCTGATCCGGGCTGGCCTTCCAGGCGTGCTTGATCACCTTGCGCGCCGCCGCGTCATAGCCCGTAATCTGGTCGAACATCAATTCGATGCCCGCCGCCAGCACCAGGCGGTCATAGCCAAAACGCTGGCCGGACGCCGTGCTGACACGATGTTTTTCAGGGTCGATGGCGACCACGCTATCCGCCACGAAATGGTCCACTACCGCCTGGATGCGGTCGTAGGGAAAGGTGATGTCCTCCATATCGTTCAACCCGGCGATGACCGTATTGGACATGGGGCAGGAGATGAAGCGTGGATTCGGTTCGATCAAGGTAACTTCGACACGCGGCTCCCAGAGTTTCAGATAACGCGCGCAAGCCGCGCCGCCATAACCCGCGCCGACGATGACCACGCGCGGCCGCGCCTTTCCGGCAATGGCTCGGTCACTCAGGGCGAACAGCCCGGCGCTGGCGGCGTAGCGCAGAAATTCACGGCGGGGAAGGGGCATGGCGGTTCTCCTGATCGAGGCCAGCAAACGGCGTTAATGTTACCGACGGGGGTATTCACGATACTTCGATCCCAAAAAAATTTTATTTGCAAAAAAATAAGTCTGATTAGGGTGGCACAAACCCCGGTGCTATTCTCGCCGCCGATTTGCATCAACCCTCGCTGGTCCAGCCTGTCCGTCCATACAATTCTGAAGGAGCGTTCATGTCTCGTCTCGTCAAACCCCACGGTGGTGGAGAACTCAAGCCCCTGCTGCTTGAAGGTGCCGTCCGTAAAGCCGAACTGGCCCGTGCCAAGACCCTGCCTCAGGTGAAGATGACCTCGCGCGAAACGGGCGACCTGATCATGATGGGCATCGGCGGCTTCACGCCGCTTGAGGGTTTCATGACCCACGCCGACTGGGCGGGCGTATGCGACGGCTACAAGACCGCGACCGGCCTGTTCTGGCCCATTCCCGTGACCCTGTCCACCGACACCGTGACCGCCGGCGGCCTCAGTCTGGGCCAGGATATCGCCCTGGTGGACGGCGCCAGCGGCGAGATCATGGGCACCATGAAGGTCACCGAGATCTACGGCATCGACAAGGGCCACGAGTGCATGCAGGTCTACAAGACCACCGATAGCGCACACCCCGGCGTCAAGATGGTGATGGATCAGGGTTCGGTGAACCTGGCCGGCCCGGTCAAGGTGCTGTCCACCGGTAATTTCAAGGCCGAGTACGGCGACCAGTTCATGACCCCCGCCGAAACCCGTGCCGCCTTCGAGAAGCTGGGCTGGGCCAAGGTTGCCGCGTTCCAGACGCGCAACCCGATGCACCGTTCGCACGAATACCTGGCCAAGATCGCCATCGAAACCATGGATGGCCTGCTGATCCACTCGCTGCTGGGCGCCCTGAAGCCGGGCGACATTCCCGCCGAAGTCCGTTCCGAAGCCATCGGCACCCTGATCGACAACTATTTCGTCAAGAACACCGTGATCCAGGCCGGTTATCCCCTGGACATGCGTTATGCCGGCCCCCGCGAAGCCCTGCTGCACGCCCTGTTCCGCCAGAACTACGGCTGCTCGCACCTGATCGTCGGCCGTGACCACGCTGGCGTCGGCGACTACTACGGCCCCTTCGATGCCCAGAAGATTTTTGACGAAATTCCCGCCGGTTCTCTCGAAACCAAGAACATGAACATCGACTGGACCTTCTGGTGCAACAAGTGCGGTGGCATGGCTTCCATGCGCACCTGCCCGCACGGCAAGGACGACCGTGTCCTGCTGTCCGGCACCAAGGTGCGCGCGATGCTTTCCGAAGGCCAGGATCTGCCTCCCACCTTCAGCCGTCCAGAAGTCGCCAAGGTGCTGCAGAAGTACTACGCCGGGCTGACCACGGAACAGAACGTCAAGGTCGAACTCAAGGGCCATTCGGCCGCGTAAGTTGTAGGTCGGGTTAGGCGCGGCTTCATGCGCCGTAACCCGGCATGGACGCCGGTCGTCGGGTTACGCGGTAAAGCCGCTAACCCGACCTACAAAGGCGCCAAGAAATTCGGAATCGAGCCCGCCGGAAGCGGATTCGCGATACGCCCAGGCCTTGGTTGGGCTCGGTTTTTCTGAATGGGCCGCGTCAACAACGCGGATTGTTAGCTAACAAGGAGTGAATGAATGCCTACCTTCGTCCGTACCGACAAGTGCGACGGCTGCAAGGGTCAAGACAAGACCGCATGCATGTACATCTGCCCGCACGACCTGATGAAACTGGACCGTGATGGTTCCGAAACCGGCCACGCCATGCGCGCCTTCAACCAGGAACCCGAGCAGTGCTGGGAATGCTATTCCTGCGTGAAGATCTGCCCGCAGCAGGCTATCGAAGTCCGCCACTATGCAGACATCGTGCCTCTGGGCGGTTCCGTTCAGCCCCTGCGTGGTTCCGACTCCATCATGTGGACCATCAAGTTCCGTAACGGCGTGCTGAAGCGCTTCAAGTTCCCGATTCGTACCACCCCCGAGGGTTCCATTGACTGCTACGGTGGCAAGCCCGCGGCTGCTCTGGCCAATATCGGCAACCCCGGTTTCTTTACCGGTTCCGCCAATGGCGGCCTGGTCAAGGGCTATCGCGCCGGCAACCCCGCCGAACTGATCCGCAAGTAATCCGGTTAAACAAGAGGTAATAGAAATGGCTGAATTTGGAAATCCCGATGTCATCCAGGAAGATCTCGACATCCTGCTGATCGGCGGCGGCATGGCCTGTTGTGGCGCCGCTTTTGAAGTCATGCGCTGGGCTGAAGCCGCGAAAGCGGAAAAAGGCATCGACCTGAAGATCAAGCTGGTCGACAAAGCCGCCATGGACCGTTCTGGTGCCGTGGCTCAAGGTCTGTCCGCCATCAACACCTACATCGGCACCGAGCTGGACCCCGCCGACTACGCCCGTATGGTCTCCAACGACCTGATGGGTATCACCCGTGATGACCTGGCCTACGACGTGGGCCGCCATGTCGACGATTCCGTACACCTGTTCGAAGAGTGGGGCCTGCCGATCTGGAAGACCGATGCCAACGGCGAGCGCCACGACGGCGCCGCCTCCATCGGCGAAGGCCTGCCCTCCCTCAAGGACGGTGGCAAGCCCGTGCGTTCCGGCAAGTGGCAAATCATGATCAACGGCGAATCCTACAAGTGGATCGTCGCCGAAGCCGCCAAAAAAGCTTTGGGCATGGACCGCATCGAAGAGCGCATCTTCATCGTCAAACTGGTGAACGACGCCAATGACAAGAACCGCATCGCCGGTGCTGTCGGCTTCTCCACCCGCAATCACACCCTTCATGTCTACAAGGCCAAGGCCATCCTGCTGGCCGCCGGCGGTTGCGTGAATATCTTCCGTCCGCGTTCCGTGGGTGAAGGCACCGGCCGTGCCTGGTACCCGGTGTGGAACGCCGGCTCCACCTACGCCATGGCCGCCGAAGCCGGCGCCGAACTGACCATGATGGAAAACCGCTTCGTGCCCGCCCGCTTCAAGGACGGTTACGGCCCGGTTGGCGCCTGGTTCCTGCTGTTCAAGGCCCGCGCCGCCAATGGTTACGGCGAAGATTACATGACCAAGAACAAGGACATGCTGGACCAGTACCCCCCTTACGGCCAGGCTGCCGTTCCCGCTTCCTGTCTGCGTAATCACCTCATGCTGAAGGAAATGAAGGAAGGCCGTGGCCCGATCTGGATGGATACTGTGACCGCCCTGGCCAAGCTGCGCGACACCCTGACTCCGCGCGAAGTGAAGCACCTCGAAGCCGAAGCCTGGGAAGACTTCCTGGACATGTGCGTCGGCCAGTGCGGCATCTGGGTTGGCGAGAATGTCGAGCCCGAGAAGAAGAACTCCGAGCTGATGCCCACCGAGCCCTACCTGCTGGGTTCCCACTCCGGTTGTTGCGGTATCTGGGTTTCTGGTCCCGAAGACCTCGGCGCCCCCACCGAAGAAATGCATGCCGACAAGGACAAGATCCCCGCTCACCTGCCTTCCGGCTGGAACTGGGGCTATCGTTCCATGACCACCGTCAAGGGTCTGTTCACCGCCGGTGACGGCGTGGGTGCTTCTGGCCACAAGTTCTCCTCCGGCTCGCACGCGGAAGGCCGTCTGGCCGCCATGGCCATGGTCAAGTACTGCATCGACAACAAGGATCTGAAGGTCGAGCTGGACACCTCCGTCGAAACCCTGGTCGAAGACATCTATCGTCCGGTGCGTAACTACCTGGAGTTCAAGGACTACACCACCGCCATCGACATCAACCCCAACTACATCACCCCCAAGATGCTGCAATTCCGTCTGCAGAAGATCATGGATGAGTACGTTGCCGGTATCGCCACTTACTACAACACCAACGACAAGATGTTGGCCGTGGCGGAAGAAAAACTGGAAATGTTGAAAGAAGACGCCATGAAGATGCGTGCGAAAGACCTGCACGAACTGCTGCGCGCCTGGGAAAACTACCACCGGATTCTCACGGCGGAAGCCCACATGAAGCACATCCAGTTCCGCGAAGAAAGCCGTTACCCCGGCTTCTACTACCGCACCGACAAGAACTTCGTCGATGAGGAAAACTGGAAGTGTTTCGGCAACTCCATCTACGACAAGACCACCCATACCTGGACGAACTTCAAGCGCGCCCATGTTGACCTGGTGGACAAGTCCAAGCTGTTCAAGGCCGCCGCACACTAAACGGTTGCTGTAGCTAAAGAAGCCGGGCGCCCATAAGGCGCCCGGTTTTTTTTCGCTGTAGCGCCGCCGCGACACGCTTTTGCGTGCTGAATAGAGTTGCTATCCGCAAGTGACAGCCCTTGCGAATGGCGTTTCCTTCCCCATTTAACCGTTTCTTTCCGCACCGCTTTTTCGAGGCCGCACATGGACGAGACCCAATTCAAGGACCTGGCACAGGACGCTCCTTTCGATCTGAGCCCGGTCATGCCCAACATGATGGAAGGCGACAAGGTCATCCAGTTCCGTTGCCATAAAGACGTGAAGTGCTGGAACGCCTGCTGCGCCAACATCGACATCACCCTCACCCCTTACGACATCCTGCGCCTGAAGAACCACCTCGAAATGTCCTCCGGTGATTTCCTCAAGCGCTACACCGTGCCCTATGAAATGGATCAAGACGGCATGCCCGGGGTCAAGCTGCGCCCGGTCGAAGCCGGCACCGCCTGCCAGTTCATGAAACCGGAAGGCTGCGGCGTCTACCAGGACCGCCCCACCGCTTGCCGTTACTACCCGGTGGCCCTGCTGTCCCTGCGCCGCCAGGATGAATACAGCGACCGCGCCGTCTATGCCCTGGTGCAGGAAGCACACTGCCTGGGCCACCAGGAGCCGCGTTCACTCACCATCGATGAATACCGCAAGGAACAAGGCGTCGACGACTACGACGAGAAGGGCCGCGGCTGGCGGCAACTGGTACTGAAACGCAAATCCGCCGGCCCCGGCATCGGCAAGCCACCGGCCGTTTCCAACCAATTGTTTTTCATGGCCAGCTACGACATCGACCGCTTCCGCGCCTTTGTCTCCAGCGATTCCTTCAAGCGCACCTATGACATCCCCCTGGACGTCATGGCTACCCTGTTGGCCGACGACGAAGCCTTGCTGGAGTTTGGCTACAACTTCCTCAAGCACAGCCTTTTCGGCGAGAAGTTTCTGGAAGAACAACCGGGTGCCTACGAAGCCCGCACGGAGCGCCTCAAGGCAAAGTCGGAAAAAGTGCGCGAGGAATACCTGGCCAACCGGGAACAACTGGAAGAAGACAAATACAGCGAACCCGGCCGTCCCGGTGACCTCGGTTGTGGCAGCAAGGACTGCGGCTGACACAATCGCGCAACGGCGTTCAAACTAACGTGAAAGGGAGGCTGTAATGGGCACACCCATTCCCATCCGAGCGAATGGTTGTCGAAAAAAGAGCAGGAGGCGAGTGGAATACCGGCATGAAACCTGAAAAACCTGGCGTCGGAAATCGGCGTCGGCCACGTTACTGGGAAACAAGTTCGCGGCTCCCTTGTAGCGCCGGCTGGAAGCCGGCGCTACAAGGGAGCCCGGTTTCATCATCCGGGGTTACCGAAGGGTATAAGTAGCGACTTGGCCGCCGTTTTTTGGCGGCTTAGTCGTTCGCTTAGGGGCTTTATCAGGGGCTTTATCAGGCCTCGCCGCCATGCCGGTTAGGTACTGGCGAACGAAGCCGGGACAATTAATAAATCATTTTGTGAATTTGGTTTCTTCCAGGATCACTTTGTATTGGTAACCCGCGCCAAGGTTGACATTGGTTTTTACCAGGCCGTGGGCGGTGACGACATCGCCCACGGAGGGTGTTTCCAGCGTCACGGCGATGATTCTGTCGTCAGGCGATTTACCCGTTCCATCGGCCAGGGTGGCCCAATTCTTGCCAAGAATGTTTTTGCTGATTTTCACCACCTTGGCCCGCAGCAGGACTTTGCCGCCTTTCAGCTTGTCTTTCTCAGCGAAGATTTCCGCGATGCTTTTTCCATCCTTGGGCTTCACGATCTCACTCGACTTGACTGGGGCAATCGCCACATTCGCGGCGCTGAGGCCCTTGTGGACGTCATCTTTCGGCATTTCTTTCGGCATTTCTTTGGGCTTATTCTTGCCAGGGACATGAACGCGCGTGACAAAGCGGATGGAATCAAAGGTTTTGTCCATCGCCTTGCTGTGAAATTGGGTCATGATGTCCCCGCCCGAGTATTCGATTACCTCGCCGACCGAGACTCGCATTGGCAAAGTCGCAATCCATACCTCCTTGCCGGATTCCCTGACTTTCAGGTAGCTATAGCCTCCGGCGGTCTTCACATAAGTGACGGCGCCCTTGTGTATTTCCTCCTTCGCGGCGGGCGGGGCGGCGGTCTCCTTCGCGGCAGGCGCGGCGGAGGCGAACAGGGCAGCCGCCAGGGCGGGAATCAACAGCTTGTAGGTCTTCATCATTGCTCCAATAGTTTGCGGAAATGCTCAAGATTATCCCTGGCAACCCTGTTGGTCGGGTCAAGGGCCAGGGCATGATTTTCCTCCCTTATCGCGGCGGCCATCCTGCCGGATTTTGCCTGCACCACAGCGAGATTATTCCTCAAGGTGGACGAATCTTCGCCCACGGCGATGGCTTTCTTCAAATTGTCCTCAGCCTTCGCCATGTCCCCCGTCTGGAGGTAGAGCATGCCCAGGTTCGAATAGGCCACTCCCAGATTCGAACTGTGCGCCACGGCACGCTCGAAGGATTGAATCGCGCCAGGTCTGTCTCCCGTTTGCATACGAATCAGTGCGTGAAGGTAATACGCCTCACCGTCCGCAGGATTGATCTCGGCCGCGCGCAGAAAGGCTCCCTTGGCGGTGGATATAGCCCGTCGCTCCGCCAGAGACTTGCCCCAATCCTTCAGCAGTGCCGCTGCCCGGATTTCTTCACCCTTGGTGGTGGCCATGTCCGGGAAGGATTCTGGCTCCCTGCTCTCAAGCAACGCCCTGACGTTATCCCGCAAGGCTGTGCTGGAATAGAGCGATCTCGGCGCCCGGTATTCCAGTAGGGGCAGATTGTCGGTGTTCATATCTCCGCTTTGGGCAAACCGGCGGGCGCCGGCCTCATCCAGCAGGAAGGCATTGAACAGGGAAGCCGCATCCGGATAACCGATGCGCGCCAGGCTGGAACCCACCTTTGAGCCTGGCTCGAACAGCGCATTCAAGGCCACTGGATTGATTTTGATCGGCTCGGCGCTACCCAGGAAAAACACATCCGGATAATTGGGGTCGGCCCACAGACTGACATGGGGAAAGACGGACATGAATGTCCGCACGACCAGGCGAAAAGTCTCCACATCGACGCCATAAAGATGCATCCACTGCACCATCACACCGCCCTTGTTCAGGCTATTGCGGGCGTTGACAAAGGCTTCGCGGGTAAACAGCCGCGAAGACCCCGCCTGCCAGGGATTGGAAGGCTCGGAGATGATGACGTCATATTTTTTCCTGGCCGCGTGGACGCAGGAACGGGCATCGTCGACGATGAGGTTGAAGCGGCGGTCGTCGATGATGTGGTAATTCTCTTCGGCGAAGAACGCGCTCGCCTCGCGCATGGCCGGCTCGATCTCGACACAGTCGATGCGCTTCACCTCATGCCGTCCCACGGCGCCGGCGGTGATGCCGCTGGCATAGCCGATAATGAGGACCATCCTTCGCATCCGGCTTGGCCAGCAGTGGCAGGTGTCCCAGCAATACCTGGGTGTTCATGTCCCGGAAGTTGTCCGCGTCGGTCTTGCCATCTACCACCAGACGCACGTGCCTTCCTTCCTGGTTCACCGACACCGTGGCCATCGGTCCCTCGCGGTAATAAAGCTGCTCCATCCTGGCCATCCGCTGTTCAATGGGCAGCTTCTGGTATTGCACCGCATAGGCATACGGCCCGCTGGTCATCTTGAGCTTGTCCCAGGCGGGCTGCCAGACCAGGGCGAGCAGCAGGATGAAGGATACCGACAGGGCCGGCGCCAAAAAACGCCTTCCGCCTCGCTTCTTCGCCAGGACATAGAGGGACAGCGCCAACCCGCTGACCAGATTGATGTAAATGGTCAGGATCAGGGTGTGCTGTATCCCCAGCTTCGGCAGCAGGACAAAACCGGCCAGGAAGGCGCCGAGGATGGCGCCGATGGTGTTGCCCGCATAAAGCAGCCCGATGCGTTGGCCGCTGTTGCCGAAGTGCTCCACCACCAGTGCGCTGGCCACCGGGAAGGAGGCACCCATGAACAGGGTGGCGGGCACCATGACCAGGAAGCAAAGCAGGGAATTAGCCAGCAGGAACAGGCTGTAATGCTCGCCGACCGCGCCGAACAATGAGACGAAGGCATCCGGCAGTCGGCCAAAAATGGCCGCGGTGGCCAGGGCCAGCAAGCCGATGAGAATCTGGCAGAAAGCCAGCAGGCCGAGGCCGGGTTTCCTGTGGCTTGAATAGCGCCCGATCAGCGCGCTGCCCAGGGCGATACCCACCAGAAACGTGGCCAGCATGGTGGTAAAAGCATAGGTGGAAGAGCCGATCACCAGGGTCAACACCCGAGTCCACGCCACCTCGTAGATCAGCGCGGCCAGACCTGAGAAAAACAAGATGGCGATGGCGATAACGGCATTGGCCGACCAGCCGGGTTTGTCCGGCGTGTTCCACCCGGGCTGTTCCGCCGCCATGTCCTGGCGCAGGAGTGGCTGCTGGTAGGCGAACAGGAATATCCCGATATTGATCAGCCCGCTGGCGATCAGCAGCGCCTTGATGCCCATCAACTGAAGCAGGAACATACCCGCCGCGATGGCGCCGATTACCGCGCCGAGGGTATTGATGAAATAGAGCAGCGAGATCGAACGCGCGGTATTCGCGCCATGCTCCTTCAGGAAGACCTTGGACAGGACCGGCAAGGTGCCGCCCATCATGATGGTGGGCGGTAGCAGCAGCACACAGGACAGGCCGAACCGGAGCAGGGCCGCTCCCCAGAAGCCCAGGTCCGCGCGCCCCTGGATCAGGATATAGACCTGCTCGATCGCCGCGAAGGTCAGTGGCGTCGCCATCGCCAAAAGGCCGATGACGAGTTCAAGCCGGCCATAAAACCGTACCGGTTCGGCGGTCTTGTCCGCTTTGTCGCCCAACAGGGCGGAACCGATCGCCAGCCCGCCCATGAATACCGCCAGCACGGTGCTCACCGCCAGGGTGGTGGAACCGAAAAACAGGGTCAAAAGCCGCGTCCACACCACCTGATAGACGAGGGCGGTCGCCCCCGAGAGCAGGAACAGGAATTGGAATTTTCGTTGCAAGGTGATTGGCGTTTTCATCAGGCTAGGTCACTGCTGGTTGTCGAACAGGGTCAATCTCAAACACCGCCAAGGCCAAGCGTTGCATCTTTGCGCTGCCGCGCCTACGGGGAGTCGCGGCCAAGATTGTTTGTTCAACAAATACCGGTGACATCGCCTTGATTAGACGTGGTAATTCGCACATCTGTAGCGGCGATGTTTCTCCGCTGCGTTTCACGGCAGCGGGCCGATGATTCCATGTCAATACGAGGCACAGACCGCCGCTCAAATGACCCTTGCCGCCATGGCGGGTGGGCTGGCCAGGGTCAGCGTCCCGCCATGATGGCCCTTGAACGAGGGTTCGAACCGGTCGGAATCGTCGGATGGGTTCACGGTGTAGCGGTGAATGACTGTCTCACTCACCGCCATGCCGCCGGCAAAGTTGTGTACCCGGAAGGGCATTGGCACCCCCTCGACCAGACGGTAGTCCGAGAACACCGCCCCCAGGTCCGTCGCGGCGCCGCCAAAGGTGATGTGGCCGCTGACCCGAACAATGTAATGGCTGGCGCTATCGACGTTGACCCGCATGGACGGCCCCTCCGCATCCGAGACCTCCAGCACCTCGGTCTCGACGCCATCGACGGCCTCCTTGCCGGCATGGCGCAGGTTGTAAACGCCCTTCAGCAGGCCGTAGGGAAGATCGAGCTGCTTGTACTGGTAAACCACGGCGAGCGCGCCCGGGCCGGAAACGGATTTCAGCGCGCCGCCGCCGCCACTGCGCCAGACCTGCTCGCCATTGAGGATTCTGACCTCGGCGCCGCGCTGATACGCCGTTTCCACGCGCAATAGCCGGGACCGCCGCAACCAGCGTTTGTAAGACCCTTGATCGCCGCGCATCCGTGCTTTGATTTCTCCCTCCGCATTCACGGCCACGATGCGCTCGATCGCCGCCGCGCCGCCGTAAGCCTGGACAATCTTTTCGACCACGGCCAGGGAGGCCGGATCCTGCTCCAGCGCCGCCGCCGGAAAACTCGGCAGCAAGGCCGCACAGAAGGTTAGCCGCGACAGGTTTTTTAAAATGGACATGAATCACATCTCGTTCAGGTTGGGGAAATCAGGGCGTCAGCGACGGCTCAATAGGTGCTTTTCAGCGGAAAGTTGATGGGGTCATGGGTCGCGCCGTGGCAATTCAAATAGCACTTGCCACTGCCAGGCCCGGTCTTTTCGAAGTAGCGCCGGCCCTGGCCGTCGGCCAGGACGATGTTGAGATCGAAGTTGATGAGATGAGCGTTGTTGACCGGATTGCCCTGGGTGTTGCTGACCCCGTGGGCATCGTGGCAGGCCGAACACGGCGCTTGATAAGTCACGATATGCGAGTTATGCGCCTTGAAGCTCTGGTTGGCGAGCAGGCTCGCCCGGCTGTGGCAGGTGTAGCAAACCTCATAGGCCAGGGGGCTTTCCGTGGCGTTGTCGGCGGTCGTGTAATTCTTCGCCAGCAGATAGGCGTTGGTTGAGCCATGGGGACCCTTGGGGCCGCTGGCATTATCGTTGTTGTGGCAGTCGGTGCAGCCAATCCGGCTGGTGGTGGTATAGGGCGGCAGCAGGCTGGGCATGTACTGGTTGACCCCGATTCCCGCCACCGGGTGGAAGGAGGGGTTGGCCGGGTCGAATTCCAGCCGGGTGTTCAACTGGGCGATCTGCCGGGTAATCGAGAGACCGGTGCTGACGTTGTTGTCGCCGTGGCACTTGTAACAAATTTCCTGCTGGTTCTGGGCGTACTTGACGGCCTGGCCGGAGGCATCAATACCCGTCACGCCGGTGATCGCCCCGGAGACCATGGGCGCGCCCGGCGACGGCGTCGCGTTCGACTGATGGGCATTATGACAATCGGCGCATTCGACGTGTTTTGGCACCCCGCCCAGGACAAAGTTTTCCACCGGGTTGTGCTGGCCCATGTAGTTCTGCACAAAGTGGCCATAGGGCTTGGCCAGTTCGTTGCCGATATTCTGGGTCGCCACGTTGCCGGTATGGCAGGCCAGGCAGTTGTCCTCGTCGATGGCGTAGTTCATCAATCGCTGATGCCCGCCCGCCGAATGCGAGACGTGGCAGTTGCCACAGCCGTTTTCCGCCACCGTCGGATAAGTCGAATTGGGCCAGGGGTTGGCACCGGCGCCGTTCCATATCTTGCCGGAGGTGGAATGCGAGGTCAGCGTCCAGCCGTCCTTGCTGTGACAGGTGGTGCACAGTCCGGAATATTGATTGACCATCACCAGGAACTTGCCATTGCTGTTGTCGTGCGAATCGTGACAGGCAGTGCATTGCAGTTCTTTGTTCTGGTCCAGCCGCACCTGCGGCGGCAGGGCCAAAGGGTCATTCAGTTCGAGGTTGCTGCTGGCCAGGGCGCTGTCATAGACCAACGAGACCGGATGGTCGTCCGACAGATCGGTACCCAGATTCGTGCGCCCGGCCGGCAGGAAGCGCACGCCGCCGGCGAAGGGGATTTCCGCCGGCCGAGTCAACAATGCGCCCAGGGCGACGGTGCCATCGTGGCAACTCAGACAGAGTTTCGAGGCGCCGGTCGGCTGCCCCACGGCGGCATGGAGGGTGGTGCTCTGATAGGGTGTGTAGCTGGCCGTCGTGTCGCTTTTGTTCCAGAGATAGGGGATGTCGCGCCGGGTGTTATGGGGCGCGTGGCAGAAGACGCAGATCTCGCTCTCGGTGGTCGATTTCACCGGGCCGGGGCCGGAGACCGAGAGGTTGTGCTTGGTATCCAGGATGCTGCCGGAGGACACCGGGCCGGGGATGAGCAGGCTTCCCAAGGCGAGGAAGACCAGACCGATTTTGTAACGCTTGGGCATCATGGCAATTCCCCTCCCTTCAGGTACTGGAATATCTGGACGCGTTTGTTGTACGAGTCCGACACATAAATTCGGTTGTGGCGGTCGATGAAAATGCCTGAGGGCAACCAGAACTCGCCTAATTCCTGGCCGGGTTTACCGAATGACATGAGCAGCCTGCCCTCCGGGTCGAATACCTGAATGTTGTCGAACAGCGCATCCACCACGTAAATATTGCCATCGCCATCCACGGCCACGCCCTTCGGCCGTGAGAAATAGCCGGGGCCGTCACCGGCCGCGCCGAAGCTACGGATGAATTTCCCTTCCGGGGTCAGCACCTGCACCCGGAAGTTGAGCGCATCGGTCACGAAGATCGTGCCGGCCCGTGAGACCGCGATATGGGTGGGCGAGTGGAATTGCCCGGTTTCGGCCCCCTCCAGGCCGATCACCCCCTTCAGGCTGTGGTCGGCCAGGGAATAGCGCTGAATGCCGGAATGGAGGGTATCCACGACCAGCAATTCATCCGTCGCCTCATTCACCGCGATGCCGGTCGGCCGCCCCAGGCCGCCGCTCTTGATTTCCCCCACCGGCTGGTCTTCGCCTTTGGCGAATATCTTGACCACGGCCTGGACCGAATCGGTGACATAAATGCGGCCACGCCGGTCATCGACGGCGATGCCGATGGGCGACACAAAGCCATCCCCTTTTTCCGGCAGCAGAGCATAGTTTTCTTCCTGTCGGTCATAGACGTGGATCTTCTTCAGGAAGTTGTCCACCACATACAAGCGGCCTTCCGCATCTACCGCCAGGCCATAGGGATTGACCATGGGAGTCGCTGGCTTGCCGAGCAGGTATTTCAGGAAGCCCTTGAAGACGCCGTCCTTGATGCCCAGGTCTTCCGGCCGCGCGATGGCATTCACGAAGCTGATCCGCGGAATCTCCGGCGGCGCCGGCCAGAGAATGACTGTCGCGGGCTTGCTGTCCGGCACCGCCATCTTGAAGCAGCCGGCGGTCAGTGTAGCCAGTCCCACAGCCAGGCAGACGGCCAACCCGTATCTAAAGATGCGCTTGAGTCTCATCATTTCCTCGCTTGCAAGATACGCTTAACCCGAACATTTGATCATGCCCGCGACGAAGGCTGCGGCGGTATTTAACAACCGCCAACCGTGGCATAGCCAAAGTATCCGCCATCAATACAACGCTCTGCGCAGCGTTACAAACACGGAATTCCGCTTGCGACTCTGGCCGCTCTGCGAATCTTCCTGTTCCAGGAAGCGGTAGGTGGCATCGGCCCGCCAGATGCCATAAGACCATTCCCACACGGCCGCCGCGCCCTTGTCCAAGGTGCTCAGGGTCGTGCCCTCGCTGACGTTGTACAACGCCTCGAGCCGTATCTTGCTGGTGCCCGAAATAAGCCGCTGCAAGTCGGCCCTGAAACTGTAAAACTTGTCCTGGGCGCCGGTTTCCTTCAGGGTCGTCTGGCCATAGGTGGCCGATGCCCCCAGAGAGGTCGTGTACGATGGCCGGAACCGTAGGCTTTCTTCCAGGCGCCACCGCTGCACGGAAATACCCGCCGATGAGGTGGTGTCTTCGTAGTAAAACCGCGTGGTGCTCCACTTCCAGGTCAGGTCGGAATCCAGGGTCTGCCGGGTGTCCTCATTCAAGACATCCGGGCGGATGCCGGAGAGAAAGTCCTGCTGGGAATGGGAATAACGGTAGTCGATCCGCCAGGCCGACCAGAGATAGAAACCGAGGCCATAGCTTTGCCCATAGGTGGCATCGTTGAAGGCGGGATTGCTCAGATAGGTGTAATTCACCGACACGGTCTGACCATTCGTAATCGCACCAAAGGCTTTCTGCCTTATTTGGACCGATGTGCCTATGGCCGCGACCGTGTAATCGAAGTCTTTAATGTAAACAATACTCCCATCAGAACTGGTGACCTGGATGCTGGCTAAGTCCACGTTTCTGTTATTGAGTATGAAGTCCCCGGTAGTTAGTCGATGAGGCTCGTTAGCCGGCAAGTTCACCCCGCCCACCGATCGATTGGTCACTCGGTAATCGTGTCCCATGCTGGCATAGATCATGCCCCAGGGAATGCTGCGCTGATAACTGAAAGCCAGATTGCCGCCATAACCGCTGCTGCCGGAGGAACTTCGGCTGGCGCCCACCCCCACCGCGGTGGTGAGATTTTCATACAAGGTGTGCGACAGGCCGGCGCCGACCGACATCTGGTCGATGCTGGTTCCCTGGACCGTATCCTGGTTGTAATTGAATGTGTAATTGCTGCTGAGCTTCTTCCGGTGCCGCCAGCTCAGGTTCTCCGCCAGGGAAAAGCCCGAAGCGGTGTACAAGCCGCTGTTTGACCAGCGGTAGGACAAGCTGGAGTTCAATGACTTGCGGCTGTCAGGCGTGATCCGGTAATTGTTCAGCAGGTTGCCGAACAGATTCTCGGTATGGATGGCCGATCCCTCCGTAATCCGATCCTGGATCGTATAGGAGGCATTGAGATCGGTGTCATTGCTTTTCCGGTTATGCCGCATGATCAGGCGGACATCGTCGCGGGTTTCCTGGGCATCGTAAAACCCGGTTTGCGTCGTCGAGTTATGGCTATAGGCCAGTGAGCTGGGCAGCACCTTGTACTTCAGCCGCAGGGTGGCGCCATAGCTGTCGCTCTCCGATTCTGACTGGGTGGCGAGGCTGCTGGTCAAGGTCGAGCGCTGTTTATTGGCGAACAGGCTCACGGTATAGGGTTTATACGGCAGCAAGGTCAAGTCAAAGCCATAACCCAGTAAAAACGAGTTGCTGGTGTTCCCTTGCGACTGGTCGGATTTGTCCATCGTCTGCTGCCATTCCGGCAACAGGTGGAGGGTATAGGTGGCCAGGGTAGGGTGATACAGCCAGCCCGCCGTTTCGAGGTCGAGCCGCTCGTTCAGGTAATGGGCCTCGTTGGTCGCGTTGAGGTGAGGCCCGGTCCGGGTCTCGGAGTCGAAACGATAGGAAACATCGGCGCCCAGTTTCGGCCGGTCGATGGTGAATTGCCGGCCACGATACTCCGCCCAGGCGTCGTTGCCGAGCGGCAGCAGGCAAAGCTGGGCAAGCCCCGCCGCGAGCCACCAGGCCCGCCGTCCTCTATTCACCGACCAGCGTTTTCCGCTGGCGGCGCGGCAGCGATGGCCCATTACCATAGCTCTTGATAATCCGCCTTCAACAGGTGGCTATCCTTGCCCAGATGGGCGTTGTGGCATGACAGACAGTCCGGCTGGTCCTTGTGCGCGGCCTGGTTGTGGATCAGACCCTCGGCATGGCATTCACGGCAAATTTCCGCCGCCTTTTTCGCCAGCATATAGGGCTCGGGGCCGGCGTGGGGACCATGGCACAGGGTGCAAACCCCGGTGCTTACCGGGCCGTGCAGCCAGAGGCCATCCGCCTCTGCCCGCGCCCGCGTCTTGTCGGTGTGGCAGCCAACGCACAACTCGGGCAGGGGCACCACCAACTTGCCGGAAACCCCCGTGGTCACGGTGATGTCGCTCTTCACCTCCTCCTTTTTGCCGAAGCCCCGGTAACCGCCGCTGCCTGACGTCTGGTGGCAGAGATAGCACTGATTGGCGGCATAAGGGCCGTGCGAGAAGCGGGTGGATTTGACGACGATACTTTGCCCTCGGCTCACCTTCTTGATCTCAACCGGTTTGACCTCTTCCTCCTCCGGTTTTTCCTCCTCGCCGTAAGGCGGTACCCCGGTGAAGAAAAAGGTCAGCACCTTATAGCGGGTGAGCGGGTCGCAACCGGTCGCCAGGGTCATGACCAAGCCCAGCGCCAGCGCCAGGCCGAGCCCCCGCCACACACCCCGGCCAAGCCGATGAGGCCCCGGCCGGCGCGGCGCGCCAGTCCATGACGACATGCCGCATCAACCTTATTTAATGTTCGCGCTTTCCTCTTTGGCGGGTTCCACTTCTCTGCCGAGGCCTCCCTGTTTAGGAGATTCCGCCGCCATGGGCTTGATCTCGACCGGTGGCAGGGGCTTGCCGATCCAGTCGCCGAAGCCATAGACATTGACCTTGTGGTCGCCCAGCAGATTGCCGACATAGACCAGATAGTTGACCTTGAAGTTTGGGTCGACGTACTGCTTGAAATAGTCCACGTTGTCGTAATCGATATGCAGCCCCGAGGGTAGATACATGCTGCCGGTATGGGGGCCGTAGCCGCCGAAGAACATGACCAGGTCGGTGGATTGTTGATCGAAAATCTGCGCGTTCTCGAAGGCGCCATCCACGGCATAGATAAAGCCGTCACGGTCGACGTCGATGCCTTTGGGCCGGGCAAAGCCGCCCAGGGTATCGCCCTGATAGCCGTATTGCTTGAGGTACTTCCCGCTTGGGTCGAACTTCTGAATGCGGAAATTGAACGAGTCGTTGACGTAGATGTTGCCTTCGCGGTCCACGATCACATGGGTTGGGCGGTTGAAATGGCCATCCTTGTCGCCGGGCTCACCGATGGTCTGCACGGTCTTGCCGGTCTCCTTGTCTACCACCTGCACGACTGATTTCTTGAACTCGACGACATAGAGCTTGTCCTTGTACACCGCCACATCCGCCGGCCGATCGAACTGGTCGGGCTCGCCATAGGCGCGCACAAACTGGTTATCCTTGTCGAAGACCAGGATCTGCTTGCGGCCGGTGTCGGCGACATACTTGACGTCATCCTCGCTGACCCACAGGCCCATCGGGTCACCAATGGCGCCTTCCTTCTGGTCCTCGATCTGGTTCAAGGTCTTCTTGGCCAGGTCGATAAACAATATCTTGCGGAAGGTCCGGTCGAGAATATAGATTCGGCCTTTGGACGCGCCAAAATCCTGCGGCCGAGCGATCATCTTCTTCGCCTGGCGGCCGCCGACCAGCCATTCCTTCAAGCCGCCCGATGATGCCGCGCCACCGATGTCCTCCTCGGTGGTGATCGCCACCAGGAACTGCAACTTGGGCGACTGCGGCAGGGCCGGGAAAAACGCCGTCTCGGCGGGCTTTTCCACCGTCCCGGCACACCCCGCCAGCACAGCGGCGGCAGATAACGTCAACAAGATATTTCTCACGGTAGCGTTCCTCATGTTAAAGATTGATGGGGTAAATCCTGTGGCAGTGCGCTCGTGGCGGCGGGCTTGCTCGCCGCCGCCTCCGTTAAACAACCGGAATTGGCTTCATGCCGTAGGAGCGGGCCGTGTGATGAAGCTCCTACGGCGGGTTTCGTTTTTTCGGGTGGCCATCCGAGCATGGCCGGCTGGTTACCGCTAATTCGACACCCCGCGGCCGCGCGCTGGGTCATTTCTTTTCCTTGCCGCAAGCCGCCTGCAATTCCGCCTCGCTGGCGTCTTTGCCCTTCCTGGGCGTGGTTTTCAGGGTGTAGATCTCGCTCTTGCAGCGGTCGTAGGCAATGCTGCTGTGGCAGGCTGGCGAGCAGGTGCCGCCGGTCTCGGTCTTTTCGTATTTGATCCCCAGTATTCGGGTGCCGAAGTGCATCGACGTGTTGATGAGTTTGGGTTGTCGGGAGCCGTGGGGGGAATGGCAGGCGCCACAGTAGCGGCCCTTGTCGCGGTTGACGTGGCGGTAATGCAGGTTGAGGTTGCCGCTGCGGAAACCGGTGTCGGTGAGCGTCCGTGGTTCCTTGAACATATCGCTGGCATGGCAGGTGAAGCACAGGCCATAGGTCGCCTCGGAATAGCTGGCGTAGAAGTCGAGTGGGTACGCCGCGGCCAGCAACCGGCGAGCGTCCGAGGCATGTGGCTGGTGGCAGGTGGTGCACAGCCCCGCCTCGAAGGGCGGGTGAAGCTGCATGTCCGGAATCTCGTCCTTGCCCTTGTCGCTTTCGTTGGCCTTAGCGTCCTTGCCCTTGTCCGCCTTGGCCTTGGCTTCGGCCTCCGCCTTGGCCTTCGCCTCGAACATCCACTTGGTCGCCGGCAGGGTGATGCCCTTGGCATCCTTCTGCACTTTGTCGTGACAGCCGAAGCACAGATCGGGCGGCTCCTTCCTCAACATGCGGGGGTTTTCCTCTTGGTGCGGATGATGGCAGCCCAGGCATTTGCCCTCCGCCACCGGGCCATGCACCACCTTGCCATTGAACTTGTCCTCGCCATGACAACCCTGACAAAGTTGCTTCACCGGCTCTTTCAGCAGTTTGGCCTGATCCGACTGATGCGGGTCGTGGCAACTGGTGCACATGCCGGATTCGAACGGCATGTGCCGAACCTTCTTGCTCGGCGCTTGTTCGTTGTGGCACTCGAAGCAAAGCTCGGAGATGGTGTCCGGCTGCGGCTTGAAGGTGTGTGTGTTGGGTGCGGCGGGGCGATGGCAGAACTTGCAGGCCTGGCCGGTGGAGGCGGCGCGGTGGACATGTTTCTTTTTGCCGTAATCCTGGTGGCAGCTCGCGGTGCAGGACGCCTCGGTATCGATCTTGCCGGTCGGCGCGGCTGGCGCCACGGGCGATGCGGGTGCGGCTGGCGCCGCTGGTATGGTAGGCGCCGCTGGCGATGCGGGTTTGGCCGGCGCCGCCAAGGTCAGCGCCGACAGCAGAAAGACCACGCCCGCAAAAACCGCCACACTGGCCCCAAGGCGCGGGGCATGATTTCTCAACGTATTATTCCTGTGGTTCATCTCTGGCATGCCCTTGCGCGACTGTTTGTAGCGTAACACAGGCACAACGTTTCATGCCTGTTGAAGCGGCCTGGGGTGCGGGCACCCCAGCGAAAACATCCCGACTATTAGGCGTGAAACAAAGTTCCGAGGAAACACGAGGCCACTTTACTTTTAACCCGAATAATCCATTAGCCGAAGTAGACGCCCCTGTAGCGCCGGCGAGACGCCGGCGCTACAGGCAAGCAAAATGGCGCAGCGGGCTGAACAGTCACAGCCTATTTTATGTGGCAGGTCAGGCACAGGCCGGAAGGCACGCCGCCTTCGTCGGGGGACTGCGCGGTGCGCAGCAGGTGGGTGTTGGCGACCGATTCCTGGTCGTGCACGTCGTGGCAGGTGGAACACTGCACCTTGCCGTTGTCCAGCGTGGCTGCCACCGTCTGGCCCTTGGTCCAGGTCGCCGTGGCCGGGTTGGTGAAGTTCTTGCCATCGCCGGCCTCGCCGACCGGGAAGGCGACGGAGATCGGGTGTACGCCGCGCAGGTCGATGTTGGCGCCGTCATAGAACTTGCCAACCACCGCATGTGCCTCGGTATTGGCCATGGTCAAGTCTGGGTCGGCAACATATTTATCGAAGGCGTCGAGGGTCACCGTGCCGTCATGGCAGCCCAGGCAGAGCTTGGCGGTGCCGTCCGGCTGGGCGTCCTGGGAGCCGGTCAGGGTCTTGCTCCAGGCGTTACTGTACATGGTGTAGCTAGCGGAGCTGACCTGGTGGTTCCACAACAGGCCGTTCAGATAACGCCTTGAGGCGCGAGCATGATCGTGCGGCACATGGCAGACTCGGCAGACCTCGCCGCTGGCGTTGAGAGAGGCGGGGTCTCCGAGCCCTCCGGCGGTGCCGAAGTTGTGCACGCTGGGTACAATGCCTAACCCCTTACCCACACCCAGCTCCGCCCACACAGGAATGGACACCGTCCATAGCAGTGCCAGAGCGCGGCGTAACGTAATGGGTTTCCCTTGCTGTCGTTTCTATGCTTCGTTGTCATCGCTTCTCTTGTTGTTCTCTTGCTCATCCGGTTAATAACCGATCGTGGCCAAAGCGGCTGCCACAAAACCTTGTCGGGTTGAAATCCGACCTGCAAATCACCACACATCACAACAAAAAGAGGAGCCCGATACGCTGGGCCCCTCTTGTTTTCTTCCCCCTCCTGAAAAAAACCGGGAGGGGCGCACGGGCGCTACATCCGCATTACTTGACGTGGCAGGTCAAACACAGGCCCGAGGGCAAGCCGCCTTCGGCGGGGCTATTCGCCGTGCGCAGCAGGTGGGTGCCGGCGATCGATTCCTGGTCGTGCACGTCGTGGCAGGTGGAACACTGCACCTTGCCGTTGTCGAGGGTGGAGGCTACCGTCTGGCCCTTGGCCCAGGTGGCCGTGGCGGGGTTGGCGAAATTCTTGCCGTCGCCGGTCTCGCCGACCGGGAAGGCGACGGAGATCGGGTGGGTGCCGCGCAGGTCGAGGTTGGCGCCGTCCGAGAACCAGGGGACGACCGTCAGGCCATGCAGGTTGCGCATGGTGTTGGTGCCGTCGCCGACATACTTGTCGAAGGTATCCATCGCCACCGTGCCGTCATGGCAGCCCAGGCAGAGCTTGGAGTGGCCGTCCGGCTGGGCCGACTGTGTACCGGTCAGGGTCTTGCTCCAGGTATTGTCGTACATGGTGTAAGTCGCGCTGCTGACCTCGTGGTTCCACAACAGGCCGTTCAGATAACGCTGCGAAGCACGGGCGTGATCGTGCGGCACGTGGCAAACCCGGCAGATCTCACCGCTGTCGTTGATGGCACCACCGACATCGCCGGAGACGAAATTGTGCGGACTCAGGTTTGTGGCGATGCCCAGCCCCTGTGCCGACCCTCCCTCCGCCCACAGTGGCGTGGACACGACCATCAGCAGTGCCAGCGCGGCGTAACGTAATGGGTTTCCCTTGCTGTCGTTTCTATGCTTCATTGTCAATCGCTCCTTTTATTGTTCTCTTGCTCATCCGGTTAATGGCCGATCGCGGCCAAAGCGGCTCCCACAAAACCTTGTCGGGTTGAAATCCGACCTGCAAATCACCACAAATCACAACAAAAAGAGGAGCCCGATACGCTGGGCCCCTCTTTTTTTCTCCCTCCCGAAAAAAAACCGGGAGGGGCGGAAGGTGCTACCTCGCTATTACTTGATGTGGCAGGTCAGGCACAGGCCGGAAGCGTTACCCGTGCTGGCGGTTTGGCCGGCGCGCAGCAGGTGGGTGGTGGCAATCGATTCCTGGTTGTGCACGTCGTGGCAGGTGGAGCACTGTACCTTGCCATTATCCAGGGTGGAGGCCACCGTGCCGCCGCCTTGCCAGGTCTGCGTCGCGGGGTCGTTGAACTGCGTGTCGCCCACGGGGAATTTAATGGACAGCGGGTGGGTACCACGCAAGTCGATGTTGGCGCCATCGGAGAAGTTGGTGACCTTGGCATCGACGCTGTAGGCGTTGGCGAAGACGCTGCCGCCGGCATACTTGTCGAAGGTGTCGATGCCGACCGAACCGTCATGGCAGCCCAGGCACAGCTTGGCGGTGCCGTCCGGCTGAGCGGACTGAATGCCGCCGAGGGTCGAACTCCATGTATTGTCGTACATGGTGTAGGTGGCGGAGCTGACGCCATGGTTCCACAACAGGCCGTTCAGGTAACGCTGCGAGGCACGGGCGTGATCGTGAGGCACGTGGCAGACGCGGCAGATTTCCTTGCGGCCGTTCCAGCCGGTCGCCGAAGCTTCGTCAAAGGCCACGTTGCCGCCGAGGACGTTGATGTTGTCCGAGAAATCGTGGACGCTGCCGACTATGCCGGCATGAGCGACACCGAAGGAACCTGCACCCAGGGCCAAGGTCATCATTACGACTAGCTTTTTCATTTCAATGCTCCTGAAAAAAAGTCCAACTAAAAAGAAGATTCCGTTCTGCGATTTTGGGCTTCCTGGTTTAAGAGATCTTAGACTTCCTTATCTTTTAAACCTTGAAGCGCACTCTTCTTAATGCAAGGACTATGCCAGAGCGTGAAACCCCTATTTATCAATAGGTTACGATTTTTACCCTGTGCCAGACCATGCCAGTTTGACATTTGTCATTGTCACCCTGGCACGGTTTTCCCGTTTTCGTCGAGCTTTCGTCGTTTTTTCGCCACCCCGGCCGGCCCGCCCTCTCCCAGGGAAGGCGGTCGGTGAGTGCCGGATGGCGGCGCGCTTAGAACAACGCGACCTGCGTATTGCCGCCGCGCCCCGAGGCCAGCTCCACGCTGCACGGGGCTTGGGGCTTGCACAGCAGGATCTGGGCGAGTTCGATGGCATTGCCGTCGCTCTTGGGTTTGCCCCACAGCGGGAAATACTTGGCAGTGCTCGGCTGGACGTCGCCCTCCAGGACCAGGTCATCATTCATCAGGCTGGCCAGGTCATTGCAGAACATATACAAATCGCCGTCCGCCGCATTCAGATACTCGCAGACCCAGCGCTTGGGTTGGTTGGGCTGGGGAGGGCGGAGGTTCATCTGAACGCCGGTGTGCTGGGCTTTTTCTTCGCCCTGGCCGGAAGCGTAGGTGCTATCGCGGTCATCCATCGGGATGAGGGTGTTCAGGGCGATGGTTTCGTTTGTGGCGAAAACAGGGGGGGCGGAAGCATAGGTACTATCGCGGTCATCCAGCGGGACGTTGCTGTCCTCGGCCAGGGCGTCGAGGGTGAGGGCGCTGAGTAGCACAAATAGCGATCCTTGCAGGATCAGTTTGGTGACAGTTGTCGCTTGCATCTCGGTTCTCCCGATAAGGTCATGGGAGTTCGAAACGGTGCGACGCAAATAGGGACAGCTTGCGCGCGGTAACGGTAATGGCGTACAGATGCGCGTACAGATGCCTCTAGCGAAACGACGGGCGTATGCGGCCCACGGTTTCGGCAATCCCTCGGTCATAGGCGGTGGAGCTGCCCTTAGACGGTGACTTTGCGTCCCTGCCTTTCGGCAGGTTTGCCTTTTTCGAACACGTTTGGAAGCTGATTCGCAGGCTTCCGATCCCGATTACGACCGGCCGCGGAAAATCTTTAGGATTTTTTTGAAATTATTTTCACGACTGGCGCGGACGGGCTTTCCCCTTACGCCGGCAGGAACCCGGATTGCTGGGTGAACGTTTTGTCGGGATGAATATCTGATAGGATCGCGCGCCGTTCCAGCTTGGGATTCGGCGTTTCCCGTGCCTCGGGTTCGGGTGCCGCCAAGCCAGGCTGGAATATCGTGCGGCGTGATCCCTCTAGCCGCCACCGCATAACTCATTGGATGGAAATAAATGAATCCCTTCTGGTCTGTAGCCGCATTCTGGATTATTGCCGCGCTGTTTGTGGTGGTCGCACTCGTTTTGGTCCTGACGCCCTTGCTGCGCAGGAAGCCGCGCAGTGCCCATGCCGAGCGACGCGACGTCAACATCGCGGTGTACCGCGACCAGATGAAGGAAATGGAAGCGGAACGGGTCAGTGGCCTGCTCCCGGAAGACCAGTTCGAAACCGCCAAGGTCGAGCTCGAAAGCCGTCTGGCCGAGGACGCCCTCGGGCAAGCCGCCGCGACACCGCACGCGACCGGGAACCTTCGCCCGCTGGCCTACGCCCTGGGCGCCATTTTGCCGATCGCCGCTGTCAGCCTCTATTTCTGGCTGGGCAATCCCGCCACCCTTACGGGCGTTCCCAAGGCGCCCGCCGAGGCGGAGGCCATGATGGGCGAACATGACATCAAGAAAATGCTGCAACAGGCGGAAGCAAAGGTCGAGGCGGATCCCAAGGATGGCCAAAGCTGGGCCATTCTGGGCAGGACTTACGCCACCCAGGGACGCTGGCCGGAGGCCTGGAAGGCTTACCAGTTAGCCGCCGAACTGTTGCCGGATGATGCGTCCCTGCTCTCCGGCGAGGCCGAGGCGCTGGCCGTCATCAAGGGCGGCACGCTGCAGGGTGAGCCGATGAATCTGGTGGAGAAGGCGCTGGCCATCAATTCCAGCGACACGAAGGCTCTGGAACTGGCGGCGGCCAGCGCCTTCCAGGAAAAGAACTACGCTCAGGCGGCGGCCTATCTCGATAAGCTGTACAAGCTGTTGCCGCCCGACGATCCCTTTGCCAAACAAGTCCTGACCGCTTTAACCGATGCCCGGCGACAGGCACAAACCGGCGGCCTGGACAACCTGAGCGCGCAGCCTGCGCCCCCTCCGGTCGCGAACGCCACCATCCGCGGCAGTCTCGATCTTGCCCCCGCCTTCGCGGCCAAGCTCACCGGCAAAGAGACGATTTTCCTGTTCGCGCGCCTGCCTCAGGGTGGCCCACCGGTGGCCGCGGTGCGCGGACCCGCCGCGAGGTTTCCGATGGATTTTGAACTGAGCGACCGCTTGGCCATGAATCCCGGCAACTTGCTCTCGCAGCATCAGCAGGTGACCCTGGTGGCGCGAATTTCCAAATCCGGCGGCCCCATGGCGCAGAGCGGCGATCTGGAAGGCAGCGTAAAAGGGGTGGCGGTCGGCGCCCAGGGCGTGAAACTGGTCATCGACCGGGCCGTTCCCTGACCTGAAGGTATTGGCCGGCCTGGGATGCCCCGGAATAGGAAATCCATCGTAGGAGCGGACCCTGTCCGCGATAAAGGATTAACGGTAGATTGAAAAAGAGTCTCGATACCATCGTTTTTGCCTCCTTCATCCTGGTTTTTTCAGGGGTGCTCGCCATTGGTGGCGCTTCCTTGCTGATGGTGCAGAGGATGATGGACAAGACCAATTCCATCGCGGAGGAAAGTCGCGATGTGGATTTCATCAATCATCTGCACAACAAGGCCTACAGCCTGATCACCGCCATTCACCTGCGGATGATCCACGGGGAAGACAAAAACCCGGTGCGCACATTCCGGCTCTCCAATGAGATCGACCATGATATTGAGGAATATCTCAAGGCAGAGAAGGACTCGCCCTATCCGGAGAGCAGAGAGGAGATCCGCCTGCTGACTAGCCTGCGGGATAACCTCCAGTCCTTGCGGCTGGCATCCCAGAATACCCAGCGGCCGCAAGGCCTGGACCCCATGGCCTACATCCTGATGGACAAGATGATGGACCAATACATCCAGGACGTCGCGGCGGAGGCCCGTCAGATCAACCGGATCCATTTCGGCATCATCACCAGCAAAGTCGAAAAAAACCGCCAAAGCATGTCTTTGGTCGTCTATCTCTATTTGCTGTTCTCGCTGACCGGCCTGGTTCTGGTCTATCTCGGCTACCGTCTCCATTCCCGCTATGTCGTCAAACCGATCCTGGCTCTCGCGGCCTCTACCCAGCGGCTCGCCCACGGGGATATGGATATCCGGGTCAAGAGCGACTCCAAAACCGAGATCGGCCAGCTCTACCAGGCCTTCAATAGCATGGCCGAGCGGCTCCAGTCGCATCAGGAAGACCTCGTCACCTTCAATCGTGAACTGGAGCGCAAGGTTCAGGCGCGTACCCAGGAACTGGAGGCGGCCAATGCCAAGCTGTTGCGTCTGGAGAAAATGGCCATGCTGGGCCAGATCGCCACCAGCGTGAATCACGAAATTCGCACCCCGCTCAACACGCTGTCGATGAACCTGCAATTGATCAAAAAGGCGCTTGGCGGCTGCGGCGAGAGCCATATCACCACCTGTCGGGCGCGGCAGGGCAATCTTCTGGATCGCATGGCCCTGATCGACAGCGAAGTGCTCAGAGTGAGCGGCATGTTGGAGGAGTTCGTCAGCTACGCCCGCCTCAAGCCGCCGGAACCGACCGAACTGGAACTCAACAAGGTGGTCGGCTACGTGGCCGAGATGCTCACGGAAAAGGCGGAACAGGCTCACGTGGCCCTGCGTCTGTCCCTCATCGAACCTTCTCCGCCGCTGTGGGCCGATAAAAACAAGCTGATTCAGGTGCTGGTCAATCTGTGCGTGAATGCGATTCAGGCGATGCCGGATGGCGGGACTTTGACGGTGGCGACCGCACAGCGAGAAGACTGGGTGGAAATAACCGTTGCCGATACCGGCACGGGCATCACGGAGGAGGATCTGAGCAAGATATTCCTTCCCTTCTTCACGAAAAAGCCATCCGGCCTCGGCTTTGGATTGGCCATCGTGCAACGGATCATCGAGGACCACGGTGGCAAGATCACCTGCCAGAGCCGAATCGGAGAAGGCACGCTGTTCACCGTCCAGTTGCCGCTTCGCCCATAACCGCTTCGCCCATAACCCGCCAGATGGAATCGAGGATGACCGCATCACTGTTGATCGTCGATGACGACAAACTGACCCGGGAGACCCTCGCCAGCGCTTTGGGCGACGCCTATCGCGTCCAGACGGCAAGCGGGGGGCGCGCGGCGCTGGATATCCTGGCGGCGGATCGGATCGATGTCGTCCTATCCGATATGACGATGCCCGGCATGGACGGTCTTGGCCTGCTGGAGGCGATCAACCTTCAGGAAGATAGACCCGCGGTCATCTTCATCACCGGCCAGGCGACGGTGGAGTCGGCGGTGCGGGCAATGAAGCTGGGCGCCCATGATTACGTCACCAAACCCGTTAATCTGGACCGTCTCGAACTGCTGCTGGAGAAGGCACTGGAGAGCCGGAACTTGCGCCAGGAGAACGCGCAGCTCAAACACCGGTTACGGGAGAAACAGGCCGACATTCAGTTGGTGGGGCAATCGCCGGCCATGCGCAAGATTGTCGAGCTGGCGATTCAGGTCGCGTTCACCGATGCCAGCGTGTTGATCGAGGGGGAAAGCGGCACCGGCAAGGAGCTGATCGCCAGCCTCATCCATCACCACAGCCCCCGCGCCAGCGCCCCATTCATCAAGGTGAATTGCGCCGCCTTCGCCGAGGGGGTGCTGGAGTCGGAACTGTTCGGCCACGAAAAGGGCGCTTTCACCGGCGCCACGGCGACCCGCAAGGGGCGCTTTGAAATGGCCGATGGCGGCACCCTGTTCCTCGATGAGATCGGCGACCTGCCGACCTCAGCCCAGGTCAAACTGCTGCGTTTTCTCCAGGAACGCACTTTCGAGCGGGTGGGCGGTGGCAAGACGTTCAAGGTGGATGTGCGGATCATCTCCGCCACCAACAAGATTCTCAAAGAGCAGGTTGCCGCCGGGGAATTCAGGGAAGACCTGTATTACCGCCTGCGCGTCGTCGCCCTGGTGCTGCCGCCGCTGCGGGAACGGCCGGGGGATATCGACCCGTTGATCGATCATTTCCTGCGTCACTTCAGCAAGTTCCACCACCGGCCGATCAAGGGGATGGACGAAGAGGTGCGCCACCTGCTGAATTCGCATGGCTGGCCCGGCAACGTGCGGGAACTCATCAACTGCATCGAGAGCATGGTGGTCATGGCCAGAGACAACCACATCACCCTGGACGATGTTCCCGATCATCTGGTGGCCACCTACGATATGCCAGCGGGTGGCGCGGAGGGAGAAGGTGTCCTGGCCGACATGGAGCGACAGGCTATCGTCGATGCGCTCCACAAGACCGATGGAAACAAGATGGAGACCGCGAGAATCCTCGGGATCGGCTTGCGCACGCTGTATCGGAAGATCGACAAATGGCGGCTTTGAACCTCGCGGTTTTATCGGCGGCGCCCTGTTTTCAGGAAGCGGGCCGGGTTTATGGAAGTCCGGCGCCGTCACCGGACAGACAAGCACACGGATAAATTGGGCTGTGGGTATCCTCCACAATCCCCATGCAAGAGGAAATGCCATGAGATTTGACCGTTTGATAGCGATCACCGGTGGGATGTTATTTTTCGCGGGCATCACGCTGGCAATCGCCGCCGCGGAGCCCGTCAAGCCCTTGCCACCCGTCAAGACTGAGTCAGTCAAGGCCGAGCCCGCGCAGGCCGCGCCGGTCACTACCGCCTCGATGGTGGAGTCGCTTTGCGCCGGATGCCATGGCATGGACGGCATCAGCCCCGCATCAAGCTTCCCACACCTGGCGGGCCAGCATACCGATTACCTGCTGCATGAGATGGAGTTATACAAGTCCAAGAAACGTGACAACGAAACGATGTCCCCCCTCGTGCAGGATCTGTCAGCGCAAGACCTGGCCAAGCTGGCGGCCTATTTTTCCAAGCAAAAACCCGCGCCCGGCGCGGTCAATAATCCTGAACTTCTGGCCCTTGGGAAAAAAATTTACCTGCAAGGCAATTCGGATAGCGCTGTCCCCCCTTGTGACATCTGCCATGCGCAGGATGGCCATGGCATCCCCCACTTCCCGCGGGTAGCCGGCCAGTACGCCGATTACACCATCGAACAATTCAGGCTCTATGCCCAGGGCGGCCGCAAATCCCCCAACAACATCATGCCCAACATTGCGAAACGGCTGACGGAAGCGGAAATCAAGGCCGTTGCCGAATACATGGCCAGCATGAACTAGCGCGTCGTTGCGGCGGGTTACTCCTTTGCGACCGCTGGCGCATCGCGGATACCGAAAAGTAGTGGCTTCATCACACGGCCCACTCCCACGGCATGGCGGGTGTTTCACGTTGATCCGATATGTTTATCCCAGATTGATCGTTATCTACACTTTCGTCATAGCCCAGTTGCATTTCAGAATCTAATCCGTCATACATGAATAAGACATCTGTAGAAACGAGTAACAAAACTGCCCTTGCAATGCCATCTACAGCTTGGCATTTCAGCCGTTATCTTTCCTGGGTTTTCTGGGGAATCCTGGCTGTATTTCTTGGCGTCTATTGCGCACAACCGATTAGCGACCCTGATTTTTGGTGGCACCTCAAGAGCGGCGAGGTCATGCTCAATCAAGGGGGCCTGCTCCACAATGACCCCTTCAACTATACCAGCGACTCCGTAATATCCATACGCGAATCCGTTATCCTTAAAGGATATTGGCTTTGGCAGGTAGTCGCCGCATTGTTTTATCACGCCGGAGGGGTTTACGGAATCTTCGCGTTGAAAGCGGTGACACTGCTTTTGCTGATTGGTGGCGTTCTGCGAGAAATGCACCGCCAAGCGGTATCATTTCTCACGAAGCAAGCGCTGATAGGGCTTGGTGCTGTAATAATAATCGGCGGGTATCAAGGGTTCTTACTTGAGCGCCCGCAAATGTTTTCATTTATCCTTATGACGGTTCAACTTGGCATGTTTGCCAAAATTCGTCTGGAGCAGCGCCCTAGTTGGATGCTACTGCCGCTAATGTCCTTATGGTCTAATATTCATGGCGGCTTCGTCGTTGGGGATATTCTGCTTGCGCTCTTCGCGGTAGGTGCGGTTATCCAGTACCGTCACGAACCCACTCGCCTCATATTGCTTCTCTGCTGGGCAGGCGCCGGAATTGTTGCCTCGTTAGCCAATCCGGCCGGGTGGAACGCCATCATTGAGGTGGTTAATTTCGCCCAGCAAAATATGATGAACAAAATAGACGAATACAAAAGCAGTTGGGTTCAGTTTAAGGATGCGAAACTGATCGGATTGCTCTGGTTGGTCGCTTTATTGCATTTATTTGGATTATTGTTTGCGCGTAAAATTTTCTGGCCGGAAATAATTATTTCGCTATTCTTAATTGCGTTCGGAGTGGTCTATCTGCGCAATGTCCCCTTTGTTGTGCTATCCATGATGCCTATGGTGGGTTGGTATCTGGATCGAGCGGGTGAGCGGTTTGGCTTTACACAAATGCGCCGGGCACAGTCAGGTGTGTTGATTGTTTTGTCCGCACTTCTGGTTTGGCAGACAGCCATGGAATGGCACATAAAAAAAAATGGCTGGCCAATTCGTAATATAGTCCCGGTAAACATGGCTGCATTTATTCAAACCTCCGGACTCTCCGGACATTTGTTTAATGACTATGGTGCTGGCGGTTATTTGAACTGGGCCTTATTTCCGCTATGGCAAACCTTTATTGATAGCAGGGGGCTAGATAATCGTGTATTCCATGATTACGGTGAAATATTAGAGGGCACGGATAAGGATGCGATACTGTTCAACAAATATAACATCGATGTCATTGCGCTCAATATCATGTTGCCAAGTGGCAGGGTTACGCCGTTGCTTGAATTGTTTAACAACCCTGACTGGGCCCCGGTTTATCTCGACAGTAATTATTTTGTGCTTGCAAAAAACACGGAAAAAAACAGTGCCGCACTCAGCAGAATAATGATTAACAAACAATTGTTTATGAATTCACTTCTAAATATGTTCGATAGGCGTGTGGGTAATTATCCGGGGGATGTCGGTCTAATTGCGGGTTACACGAGCCTGCTGATTTATGCGGAAAGATATGCGGAAGCAGAATTTATGCTAAATAAGCTTGAGCAGGAGCAAGCGGGGGCTAATATGGTTGCCTTTTTAAGGCATGAGTTGACTCAGCGTCGTCTAAATTATTACCGTGCAATTGGGGGCTGATGCTCATGGCTCTTTCAAGAAACACCATCCAACGGGTTTATTTTTAGGGTGCGCCGCGCGCACTCCCCAGCGTCAGACTGTTAGCTTCCGGCGTTGAACCTGAATTCATCCCGAGTTGTTCATGCCGTGCTGGGGCCTCCATAGTGCCGGCCTCCGTGGCCTCTACTAATGGACAATTCAGGCTCATTCGATGACGCTCCTACGCCCAGGTTCATTCCAACGCAAAACACGAGCAGTGCCGAATTCTCCCTCTCTCCCAAGGCCACCCCATGAACGCTCACACGCTCGCTCCCGAAGCCCATTTCATCCAGAAAGAACCCTATTACGAAGCGGTCGGCAACGAGATCGCGATCTTCCTGGCGGCTTATGCCAACCGCTTGCCGATTCTGCTGAAGGGCCCCACCGGCTGCGGCAAGACCCGCTTCATGGAGCACATGGCTTGGCATTTGCGGCGGCCGCTGATCACGGTGTCCTGCCATGACGACCTGACCACTTCTGATCTGGTGGGGCGCTATCTGGTAAAGGGGGGTGAGACCGTCTGGATGGATGGCCCGCTCACTCGCGCCGTGCGCGTCGGCGGCATCTGTTACCTGGATGAAATCGTGGAGGCGCGCAAGGACACCATGGTGGTGATTCACCCCCTGGCCGACGACCGCCGCACTCTGCCGATGGAGAAGTTGGGCCAGTTGCTGGAAGCCTCGGCCGATTTTTGTTTAGCCATTTCCTACAACCCCGGCTACCAGAGCGTGCTGAAAGACCTCAAGCAATCCACCCGGCAGCGCTTTGTCGCCCTGGAGTTCGATTACCCGGCGCCAGACCTGGAAGCGCGCATCGTCGCCAAAGAGTCTGGTGTCGATGCCACTTTGGCCTCCCGCCTGGTGCGCTTTGCCCAGACCACCCGCAACCTCAAGGGCGCCGGCCTGGAAGAAGGGGCGTCCACCCGCCTGCTGGTGCATGCCGGCAAGCTGATTTCCAGCGGCATCGACCCGGTGCTGGCCTGCCAGAGCGCCGTCGCCCAGGCGATTACCGACGATGCCGACATGCTGGCGGCGATCCAGGAACTGTCTTCTTCATTGTTCTGATCTTGTATGTGGCCCTATACTTGGTCAAGTTAATAATCCAAATAGAGGGCTGATATGCAAACCGTCAACATCCATGAAGCCAAGGCCAAGCTGTCCGAATACCTCACCGCGGTGGAAGCGGGCGAGACGGTGGTGATCTGCCGCCGCAACGTGCCGGTGGCGGAAATCGTGCCGATCCGCCAGCCGCGCAAGGCGCCGCGTCCAGTGGGGCTGGCTTGCGATGCTGGCTATGAGATTCCAGCGAGCTTCTTTGATCCGCTGCCTGACGATCTGATTGCCGCCTTCAACGGCGAAGTGCCCGATCGATAACATGGATCAAGCTGTGCCTACACTCATCGCTGCCGAACCACCCACTCGTTACAAGAAATGAAGATTCTGCTCGATACCTGCACGTTTCTCTGGTTGATCCGCGACCGCCCAGAGGCCAGTCCCATCGCGAGAGCCCTGTTCAGCGATGCTGGCAACGAGATATACCTCTCATCGATATCGGCCTGGGAGATCGCGGTCAAGCACCGCCTCGGCAAGTTGCCCCTGGGCGATGAGCCAGTGCGTTATGTTCCCGGTGAGCGCGACAAACATGGTGTCGAAGCGCTGCCCCTGCTTGAGGCGGATACGCTGGTGCTGGACAAACTGCCCATGCTGCACAACGACCCCTTCGACCGCATGTTGATCTGCCAGGCCATCACCCATCAGATGACCCTCCTGACCCCCGATCCGCTGATTACCCAGTATCCCGTGCTTACCCGCTGGTGAGCATGAACAGCGAAGCCATCACCCTGTTGTTGGAAGGCCTGCTGGAAGCGGACTTTTCCTTCCGCAAAGTCGGCCCCGCCGCCGAGAAACTGGCCGCCTTAGCCGAAGCTGATCAGGATTTCGTGCTCGACTGGGTCAAACGGGTTGCCAGTTCCAATCTGGAAGTCGCCTGGCAGTTCGCGCGCCGCGCACCTGTCCTGATTGGCCGCATGGATCGCCGCTTGATGGAAGCCTGGGTGGTGGGCGCTTGTGATACCTACGACCGCGAGGGCTTGCGCCAGGCGCTGCAAGTGCTGGAAGAGGCCGACCACTACGGCGAACGGCAATTGGAAATGACCGCCGGCGTTTTGTTCGAGGACCTGGCCGGGGTGCTTGGCAACTTCGTGCACGGCTTGTCCGGGCGGCGCCTGCGCATGGAGCAGGGCGAGAGCCTCTATACCGATACGGAGAAAATTGTTCTACCCGGCGTGATCGCCCGTTTTCCCGTGGTGGCGGATAACTTCAAGCTGGCCAAGGCGGCGGTGGCCCTGCTCTGGGCACAGACCCGCTTCGGCGGCTTCCGCGCCGATCTCGCCGCGGCCGTCGCCGGTTTTCCCGATCCCGTACGCGCCCTGGCACAACTGCACGGCCTGGAAACCCTGCGTCTGTCCGCCTGCATCGCGCGCGAATTGCCGGGCCTGCACCGCGACATGGAACGGCTGAAAAGCCAATTGGGCGAGGGCCTGCCGGCCGGTTGGGAAACCCTCGCGCGGCGGCTGGCCGAGCCGCAAGCCGACCTCGAAGACAGCCTCGCCTTGTTGGGTGAGGCCGTGCATCTGCCCGATTTCAAACCGTGGTGTTACCAGGGCGAAATCAAGCCCGCAGCCGTGGCCGCCGCCTTCGCCGCGCGCCAGGAAAAGGAGAAGGCGCGGCTCCGCGTGAAACTGGCCGAGTTGCTGGAAGAACACACCCGCCACCAACCCGGCCAGCCACCCGGCGAGGAACGCGCCGCGGCGGAATTCACCGCCGAGGTCAACGATGAAGCAGACCGCCTGGATATGGAAATCACCCTCGACGGCGCGCCCATCGCCCCGCCCGAGGACGTGAAGGCGCTGCTTTCCTCCGTCTACCTGGATTTCGGCGAAATTCCCCCGGAATACCTGGTGCCGGCCGGCGACGGTGAATACGACCCCAGCCTGCTGTTTGATCAGAGCGCGGATCCGGATTCGGTCTGGCAGGGCACTTATCACGAGGAGGGCGCGTTGTTTTATCCGGAGTGGGATAGGGGCCGCGAGCACTACCGCAAGAACTGGTGTGTGGTGCGGGAAAAGGACGTACCGCCGGTGTATGACGGCTTTTACCGGGACACCCTGGATAAACACGCCGGCCTGGTGAAACAACTGCGCCGCAGCTTCGAGGCCATGCGCGATGAAAACCGCATGTTGAAACGCCAGACCGATGGCGACGAGGTGGACCTCGACGCCCTGGTCGAAGCCCTGGCCGATGCCCGCGACGGTCGTGAAATGAGTGATCGTTTGTTCGTGCGCCGGCATCGCGCGGAACGCAACATCGCGGTCGCTTTCATGGTCGACATGAGTGGTTCCACCCGCGGCTGGATCAACGAGGCCGAGCGCGAAGCCCTGGTGTTGCTGTGCGAAGCGCTGGAACGCCTGGGCGACCGCTATGCCATCTACGGCTTTTCCGGAACGACCCGCAAACGCTGCGAGCTGTTCCGCATCAAGACCTTCGCCGAGCCTTGCGGCGACGAGGTGAAGGCGCGCATCTCCGGCATCCGCGCTCAGGAATACACGCGCATGGGCTTCGCCATCCGCCACCTCTCCAAACTGCTGAACGAAGTCGATGCCGCGACCAGGGTGTTGGTTACGCTCTCCGACGGCCGCCCGGATGATTACTTCGACGGCTATCGCGGCCAGTATGGCATCGAGGACACCCGCATGGCCCTGCTGGAAGCGCGCCGCGCCGGGGTACACCCGTTCTGCATCACCATCGACCGCGAAGCGCGTGATTACCTGCCGCGGATGTACGGCGCCGCCCGCTACATCATCCTCGACGACGTGCGGCAACTGCCGTTCAAGGTTTCCGACGTTTACCGGCGGCTGACGCGATGAAAGGGGGTTTCCCCTAAGGTAATATAAGAGATGTTAATGCCCTTCGGCCTCAACCCCATGACCACCGTCACGCTGCAACAGGTTCTCAATCGCACGGTTCAGACCGTGTCGGCGGTGACGCCGCTGGCCGAGGTCTGGCGGCAGATGGAAGTGCAGCGCATCAGTTGTGTGGTGGTGCTGGATGGGCAGAAGCCCGTGGGCATTTTCACCGAGCGTGACAGCGTGGCGCTGGTGGCGAGTGGCGGCTGGCGGCCAGGTTGGCAGGAAAGCGAGCCGATCGGCGGTTACCTGCATGAGCCGCTGGTCGTCAGCAACCTTGGCATGGACATCCATCGCGCCTATCAGCTCATGGCCGCGCGCAATGTCCGCCACTTGCTGCTGGTGGACGGTGGCGGTGCCTTGCTGGGCCTGGTCAGCGAAGGCGACCTGCTGCACGGCATCGGCCTGGAGCAACTGGTGCAGCCACGCACGGTGGTCTCGGCCATGACCAGCAAAGTGGTCATCCTGAACGAGAACGACAGCCTGCTGGCCGCCGCCCAGGTCATGTCGGAGCGGGTATTGAGCTGCGTGGTGGTGCTGCGCGACGGCAGCCCGGCAGGGATACTGACGGAGTACGACGTGGTGCGCCTGTCCTGCCAAGGAGGCGATCCCGCGGGCCTGCGCCTGGGGACGGTGATGAGCCAGCCGCTGATCGTGGTCGAGGCCGAAACGCTGCTGGCGGTGGCCATGCGTCGTATGGAACAGGCCAACATCCGTCGCCTGGTGGTGATAGACGCGGCGGGCGGACTGGTCGGCCTGCTCACCCGCCACGACGTGGTGAAGGCCTTGCAGGAACACTACGTCGAGTTGTTGCAGGCCACCATCGAGCGCCTGGAACAAGACCTCAACCGCACCCGCGACCACCTGCAATCGGTGGAACACCGGCTCATGGAACGCAGCGTGATGAGCCAGGTGAATGATGCCGTTTTCGTGGTCGATATGGCCAGCGGCCGCGTGGTGGAGGCCAACGAACAGGCGGGCGATCTGCTCGGCCTCAGCCAGAGCGAACTCCTCGAACGCCATTGCCACGGTTTCGCGGAACTCTGCGGCGGCGCCGAAAACTGGCCGGCCTGGGCGGCAGCCTTCGCCCAGCGGGGCATCCAGACCGAGGAAACCCGTTTCCGACGCAACACCGGCGAGTGGTTTCCGGTAGAAATCAGCCTGCGCCATGTGTCGGATGGCGGACGCGCCTACCTGGTCGCGGTGGCGCGCGACATCAGCCAGCGCCGGCGCCATGAAGCGCGTATTCGTCTGGATCGTGAGCAGCAGAAGGCGTTGCGGGAAATTTTGGAAATCAGCATCGGCGACGGGGGCTTGCGTGAACGCCTGGGACGCTGCCTGGATCGCCTGCTGGCGGTTTCCTGGCTCAACCTGCTGCCCAGGGGCGGCATTTTCGTCATGGACTGTGGCAGCCTGCGCCTGCTCGCCGAGCGTAATTTCTCGCCGGAAATTCAGGCCAGTTGCGCCCGCGTGGCGCTGGGCCAGTGTCTCTGCGGCCGCGCGGCGCAAAGTGGCAAAACCGAATACGCCGACTGCGTCGACCATCGCCACGAAACGACCTATCCCGGCATGACCGATCACGGCCACTACAGCCTGCCCCTCAAGGCCGCGGGCGAGGTGCTGGGGGTGCTGGTGCTGTACCTGCCGGTGGGGCACCCGCGCCTCGCCGAAGAACAGGAGTTTCTCGAAGCCGTGAGCGACGCCCTGGCCGGCGTGCTGCGGCGTGACCGGGTGGAACAGGCGGTGGCCGCCAAGGAAGCGGAGATCCATCTGCTGCTGGATTCCACGGCGGAAGCGATCTTTGGTATCGATCAGCATTGCCGCTGCACCTTCGTCAATCACGCTTGCCTGGAAATGCTGGGTTACGACACGGCCTCCGTACTGCTCGGACAGCCCATCCACGACCGCATCCATCACCACCATGCCGATGGCCGCCGCCACCTGGCGGCGGATTGCCCGATCCTGCTGGGCGCAACCCTGCAAGAGAAACGGCACGGCGATGACGAGGTGCTCTGGCGCCGCGACGGCACGCCGCTGCCGGTGGAATACTGGTCGCATCCGGTCCTGCGCGAGGGCAAGCAGGTCGGCGCGGTGGTCACCTTCATCGACATCAGCCAGCGGCTGGCCGCGGCGGCGCAGCTTGAACACCTGGCGCATCACGACCCGCTCACCACCTTGCCCAACCGCGCGCTGTTCCAGTCGCGTTTAAGCCACGCCATCAATGTCGCCCGGCGCCACGGTACGCGCCTGGGGCTCTTGTTCATGGACCTGGACGGCTTCAAACATATCAATGACAGCCTCGGCCACCCGGCCGGTGACGAATTGCTGCAAGCCATCGCGCAGCGTCTTTCCAGCAACCTGCGCAGGGTGGATACCTTGGCGCGTCTGGGCGGCGATGAATTCGTCGTGCTCCTGGAAGAGATTGACGGCCCCAAGGAAGCCGCCATGGTCGCCCAGAACCTGCTTGCCCTGCTGCGCCAGCCATTTGACCTGAGCGGCGGCCACGAGGTATTCAGCGGCGCCAGTATCGGCATCAGCCTGTTCCCCGACGATGCCGCCGACACCACCCAGTTGCTGCGCAATGCCGATGCCGCGCTGTACCAGGCCAAGTCGCAGGGTCGCGCTACCTATCATTTCTACACCGAAGCGCTCACCCGGGTCGCCAACGAGCGCATGCAACTGGAATCACGCCTGCGCGGCGCCCTGGAACGCGGCGAATTCGTCGTCCACTACCAGCCTCAGGTGGCCACCTGCGATGGCCGTCTCATCGGCGCCGAAGCGTTGCTGCGCTGGCTGACGCCGGAAGGCGAACTGGTGCCGCCGGCCCGCTTCATTCTCCTGGCGGAAGATACCGGCCTGATCCGCCCCCTCGGCGAATGGGTGTTGCGCGAGGCCTGCGCCCAGTTCAACGCCGGGTTCGCCGCCGGCTTGCTCCCCATCAGCCTCGCGGTGAACTTGTCCGCGCGCCAGATCGAACAGCGCGATCTGGTCGAACGGCTACGCAGCGTGCTGGAAGAAACTGGGTTTCCCGCCCATTTGCTGGAACTGGAAATCACCGAAAGTACGATCATGGCGCAGGGCAGCCAGGCCGCCAGCGTGCTCTCCGCCCTCAAGAGCCTGGGTGTTGGCGTCGCCATCGACGACTTCGGCACCGGCTATTCCTCCCTGGCCTACCTCAAGCGCTTCCCGGTCGACAAACTCAAGATTGACCGCGGCTTCATGCGCGACATCCCGCAAGAAGCCAACGACGTGGAAATCGCCGCCACCATCATCGCGATGGCCAAGAGCCTGAAATTGAAAGTCCTCGCCGAAGGGGTGGAAACCGAGGAACAACTCGCTTTCCTGCAACTCCACGGCTGCGACGCTTACCAGGGCTATTACTACAGCCGCCCACTGCCGGTGGAAGGCTTCCTGGAGCTGTGGCGCAAGCAACAGGGACGCCAGGCATGAACCCGCCACTGAGCATCCCCTTCGACATCCGTGTGGGGGGCAATTACAGCAATGGCTCCTATGGACACGCCTGGGGGGTGCGCCAGGTGCTCGACTTCTCCCTCGACGCCGAAAGCGGCGAGGAAACCATTCGTTTCAAAGGCATCGCCGGCACCTGCCGGCGCAAGACCGGGCAATGCACCCTCGATGAATTCCGCAAATGGGCACGCTACGAAGTCGCCCTCAACGAGAATTCCTGGCAACGCATCGGCTATCTGGAAGAGGTATTCCCGGAACAGGAGCCGTAAGCGTTGCGGGGATCGCGGACGTCCCGCCCGCACAAAGAAAAGCCGCCCTTCCGGGCGGCTTTTCTCGCATCAAACGCGAACGGATTACTTGGCCTTGCCGATGATCTCGATTTCCACACGGCGATTGGGCGCGTGGCATTCTTTCAGCGCCGGTTTCGCCAGGGTCTTGTCGCACTGGGTCACCGGCTGAGTGTCGCCCATGCCGCTGGTGATGATGACGCCGGGCTTGACACCCTTTGCCACCAGGTAGGACCTGACTGACTTGGCGCGTGCTTCCGATAGCGTGCGGTTGGCCTTGGCATTGCCGGTGGGATCGGCATGGCCAATCACCTTGATTTGCTCGACGCTGCCCATGCTCTTGATCTTGGCAACCAACTCATCCAGACGAATCTTGCCATCCTTGGACAAGTTCTTGATGCCGGACTTGCCGGACATGAACAGCGCGTCGCCGGCCAGAATGACCTTGCTGGTCGTCGCGGCCGGTGTGGCGGCGGGGGTAGCAACGGGGGTAGCGGCGGGGGTGGTGTCAACAGCGGCAACCGGCGCGGCAACCACGACAGGCGCCGGTGCGGCGGCTTTCACCTCAGCCTTGGGGACGGCCACCGTCTCGGCCGGTGCCGCGGGTATTACCGCTTCGACAGGCTTGGGGGCGGGAGCTGCAACGGGGGCGGGAGCCTCCACTGTGGGCGTGGCCGCGGGAGTGGGAGTGGGAGCCGGTGCATAGGCGGAAGCGGGGTTGAACGCCGGGGCGGCCACCGGGAAGGTCGGTAGCGTGATGGTCGGCAGGCCAATGTTCGGCAGCGTCGGCAGCGCGGACGTGTTGATCCCGGGAATAAAGCCGGAGAGGTTGCCCAGCATGGCGACCGGATCCCACATGGCGAAGCTGCCGGCACCTTGCACGGAGGGTTGCGGCGCCCAGGTCAGCCAGTTGCTGGTGCCCTGGCCATAACCGTTCGGATTCACCACCGCGCCCATCATGCCGGTGTAGAGCGCGGGATTGGCCATGGTGCCCGCCAGGTTCCAGGCGCGCGGATCCAGGCCGGCCATGCCCCAGCGGATATAGGTATTGGGATTGAGCGTGGAGAGCAGGGTGTTCCACAGCTTCGCGTCAACCGGCAGCATGGCCCAGCGCATCATCTTGCCCGGGTCGGAAAGCTGGGTGAGCAGGGCGGTGTAGAAGTTGGGGTCACCGGTGGCGGCGGCCCACTTGAGATAGATGTTGGGGTCGGCGAACTGGACCAGATTGCGCACGGCATCGGGATGCGCCGCGCTGTTCATCATGTTCAGCCAGCCGCCCGGGTCCATCATGCCGTTCATCATGGCGACGTAGAAACCCGGTTCAGTCACCGCGTTGGTCCAAGGCACGAATACCTTGGGGTCCTTGAATGCGGACAGGTTGCGTGAGAAATCGGTCATCCGCGCCAGCCATTCCTCCGGGGTCTGTGGTGTGGTGTTCTTGGCGGTCGCCTTGGCGGCGGCCTGGCCGGCAAAAGTCGGGATAACGGTGGTGCCCATCGCAGCCAGGGCAGGGGTAGCCGCAAAGGCAAGCACAACAGGGATCAGCTTCAGTTTCATGGTCGTTCCTTTTTAGAAAATTCCAGAAAAAACAGTCTATTAGGTAATCGTTGCATTCTAACAACAGGGGTTTGGCCGGGTAAACCGGGAGCGGGCTTCTCTGGAAACTCGCCTGAACGGATGTTGCGGATTCTCTGAAAACAAAACGGGCCAGCCCTCCCTCGCGGCGCGAGGCATCCAGTTGGCAGTCGCGGAAAAAGGCCAAGTCCTCGTCGTCGGCAAAGTGAAGTGGAACCCTATTTCCGATTTCCGGCCGTGGCCGACGCAAGCGCGCAACAGCCACGCGTTGTGGCTCCCCGACTGTTGACCAATATCAAGGCCGTCAAATAACCACTCGCCAAACATGGCCTGGTTTTCCGTCCGCCGGATTCCCCGGTGGGCTTTCTTAACCTCTCAGGAGATCACCATGCAAAAGTCCATCGCCGTTTCGTTTGCAGCCCTGCTGTTCGCCGCCGCACAACCCACCTTCGCCGCCCCCGCCGATGACGCTTGCGGCGCCCTTATGGAAGCGCGTGGCCATCTGGTCGCCTTGATCGGCTCCAGCGACAAAGCCGCTCAGGACAATCTCAAGAACAAGGTCCACGCCGCCAGCGCCAAGCTCGACGGCACCCTCGCCGCCATGATGAAGCGCTATAACGCCACCGACGAAGCCAAGGCCGCCGCCTTCAAGCCGGTGTGGGAGGCATTCAAGAACACCCGCGAAAACGAAATCATCCCCGATGTTTACGCGGGCAAGGTCGCCGAAGCCAAGGCCATCGCCGGCGGCATCCAGGCCGAGCGCATGAAGCAGATGAAGGGTGCGATGGGCTGCAAGTAAGCTTTCCCATCGCTGCAAACGGCCCCCATGCGGGGCCGTATTTCATGTGTGTTTGGCACGGGCGCACAACAAAACGGGCCGGCAAAGCCGGCCCGTTTCATCTGGTGAACACTTGGGATCAGATTAACGGCACGATCATCAGGGCGACGATGTTGATGATCTTGATCAGCGGGTTGACGGCGGGGCCGGCGGTGTCCTTGTAGGGGTCGCCGACGGTGTCGCCGGTGACGGCGGCCTTGTGGGCCTCGGAACCTTTGCCACCGAAGTTGCCTTCTTCGATGTACTTCTTGGCGTTATCCCAGGCGCCACCGCCGGTGGTCATGGAGATGGCCACGAAGATGCCGGTGATGATGGTGCCGAGCAGCACGCCGCCCAGGGCCTGTGCGCCGAGGGTAAGGCCGACGATCACGGGGACCGCGACCGGCAGCAGGGAGGGAACGATCATTTCCTTGATCGCGGCCTTGGTCAGCATGTCGACGCAGGTGCCGTATTCCGGCTTGGAGGTACCCGCCATGATGCCGGGGATTTCCTTGAACTGGCGGCGCACTTCCACCACGATCGCGCCGGCGGCGCGGCCGACCGCTTCCATGCCCATGGCCGCGAACAGGTAGGGCACCATGCCGCCGATGAACAGGCCGATGATGACCATGTGGTTGGACAGGTCGAAGGTCGTGCCCACCCCCAGTTTGGCTTGCAGGGCGTGGGTGTAGTCGGCGAACAGCACCAGGGCGGCCAAGCCGGCAGAGCCGATGGCGTAACCCTTGGTGACGGCCTTGGTGGTGTTGCCCACGGCGTCGAGCGGGTCGGTGATGTTGCGGATACTTTCGTCGAGGCCCGCCATTTCGGCGATGCCACCGGCGTTGTCGGTGATCGGGCCGTAGGCGTCGAGCGCGACGATGATGCCGGCCATCGACAGCATGGAGGTGGCGGCGATGGCGATGCCATACAGGCCGGCCAGGGCGAAGGCGCCCCAGATGGCGGCGCAAACGGCCAGCACGGGCAGCGCGGTGGACTTCATCGACACGCCGATACCGGCAATGACGTTGGTGCCGTGGCCGGTGGTGGAGGCTTGCGCGATGTGGCGCACCGGGCCGTATTCCGTGGCGGTGTAGTACTCGGTGATGACCACCATGGCGGCGGTGAGTGCCAGGCCGATCAAGGTGGCGTAATACAAGTTGAGTGACGAAACCAGGTTGCCGTCGATCACCACGCCCTCGCCCAACACGCGAGTGGTGATGGGGTAGAAGGCGATCGCCGCGAGGCCACCGGAAACCATCAGGCCGCGATACAGGGCGTTCATGATCTTGCCGCCTTCACGCGCCTTGACGAAGTAGGTGCCGACGATGGAAGCGATGATGGCGAAGCCGCCCAGGACCAGCGGGTAGATGACCGCATTGGGCGAGTCGGTGATCAGCAGGCCACCCAGCAACATGGTGGCGATAATGGTTACGGCGTAGGTCTCGAACAGGTCGGCGGCCATACCGGCGCAGTCACCGACGTTGTCGCCGACGTTGTCGGCGATCACCGCGGGGTTTCGCGGGTCGTCCTCGGGGATGCCGGCTTCGACCTTGCCCACCAGGTCGGCGCCGACGTCAGCGCCCTTGGTGAAGATGCCCCCACCCAATCGGGCGAAGATGGAGATCAAGGAGCCGCCGAAGGCCAGGCCGACCAGCGCGTGGGTGGCTTCGGTAGTGTCTTCGCCCAGCATCAGGGTCAGCACGGCATAGTAGCCGGCCACACCCAACAGGCCGAGGCCAACCACCAGCATGCCGGTGATGGCACCGCCCTTGAAGGCGACATTCAGCGCGGCGTTGAGGCCTTGTTTGGCCGCTTCGGCGGTACGCACGTTGGCGCGCACCGAGACGTTCATGCCGATAAAGCCGGTGAGGCCGGAGAGGAAGGCACCGAGTGCGAAACCCACCGCCGTTTGCCAACCCAGCGCGGCATAAATGGCGGCCAGCAGAATCACGCCAACGATGCCGATGGTGGTGTATTGCCGATTCAGGTAGGCCTGCGCCCCCTCTTGCACGGCCGCGGCGATTTCCCGCATACGGTCGTTGCCGGTGGGTAGTGACACGATCCATTTGATCGACATGATCCCGTAGAGCAGTGCGAGCACTGCCGCTACGAGGGCAAACATCAGTCCTTCATTCATCGCTTCATCTCCTAAAAAGGCACCAAAAATCAAAGTTTCAAACGTCGTACCACGCGGGTCTTGTATAGCGCCGGCATCCTTGCCAGCGTCTTTGAAAACAGCCGGCTGGAAGCCGGCGCTACAGGAAGTGCCTCACCGCTGCTTCTTTCAAATCTTTTCGGCCGCTGGCCGATTACTTCGCTTACATTTCCTTGCCCAACGCCAATCCTCCCGCGAAGCGCGTACCCCGCTCGAAGCCGAAAATCTGCTCCAGATGCAGTTCCTGGATCAGGCCATCGACCGCCGCCTGGCCGTATTCCTTCTGAACTTCGGAAAGAATCAGCTTGGCCGAGTTGGCGTTGTAGAAACCGCCGAAGTCGGCCTGCACTTTCAGTAATTCACGGGCGCGAGTAAGGGTCATGGGTATGAAAGCGATCAAGGGCACCCTCAGGGTGCCCTTGATCTACGTTTACAGCTTGAATTCCGGCAGCTTTTTCGCCACCGCCAGGTTCTTCAGGGTGACGTACTTGGGCAGGCCCATTTCGTAGTCGGGGTAATCCTCGCCCTGGATCAGGCCGGACAGGTAGTTGCGGCATTTGTCGGTGATACCGAAGCCATCCTCGCTGATGAAGTCCTTGGGCATGAATTTCTCGACGTTGGCTACGTCCTTCAGTTCGGCGGCACCGATTTTCCATTTGTAGGGGGTGTCGGACAGGCGCACCACGGTGGGCATCACCGAGTTCTTGCCGGCCAGGGCCAGATCGACCGCGGCTTGTCCCAGGGCATAAGCCTGCTCGACGTCGGTCTTGGAGGCGATGTGGCGAGCAGCGCGTTGCAGGTAGTCGGCCACGGCCCAGTGGAACTTGTAGCCCAGCGCGTCCTTGATCATGTTGGCGACTACCGGCGCGGCGCCACCTAGTTGGGCATGGCCGAAGGCGTCGCGGGTACCCTGCTCGGCGAGGAATTTGCCGTCCGGGTAGTGGCAGCCTTCCGACACCACGATGGTGCAGAAGCCGTGCTCTTTCACGTTGGCATCGACCTTGGCGAGGAACTGGGCCTGATCGAATTCCACTTCCGGGAACAGGATCACGACCGGGATGCCCTGGTCGGCGACCAGACCGCCGGCGGCGGCAATCCAGCCGGCGTGGCGGCCCATGACTTCCACCACGAATATCTTGGTGGAGGTCTTGGCCATCGACTTCACGTCGAACGAGGCTTCCAGGGTGGAAACGGCGATGTACTTGGCGACCGAGCCGAAGCCGGGGCAGCAGTCGGTGATCGGCAGATCGTTGTCCACGGTCTTGGGCACATGGATGGCCTGGATCGGGTAGCCCATCGCTTCGGCCAGTTGCGAGACCTTGAAGCAGGTGTCGGCGGAGTCGCCGCCACCGTTGTAGAAGAAGTAGCCGATGTTGTGGGCTTTGAAGACTTCGATCAGGCGTTCGTATTCGCGTTTGTTGGCTTCCAGGCTTTTCAGCTTGAAGCGGCAGGAACCGAAGGCGCCGGAGGGAGTGGAACGCAGCGCGGCGATGTCGGCGTCGGATTCGCGGCTGGTGTCGATCAGGTCTTCGGTCAGGGCGCCGATGATGCCGTTGCGGCCGGCGTAGACGGTGCCGATCTGGTCGGCGTGCTTGCGGGCGGTTTCGATGACGCCGCAGGCGGAGGCGTTGATGACGGCGGTGACGCCGCCGGATTGGGCGTAAAAAGCGTTTTTCTTGGTCATTGATAGCTCCAGATTCGTAGGGTGCGCCGTGCGCACCCTACGGATTAACGTATGCCGACTTCAGCGGCGCGCCTGGCGTGAGCGTCTTCCTGCACCTTGAGCAGGGTGACCAGGCAGTCGCCGAGGTTGTCGTACTCTTCCTGGCCGGTGCCGAAACGGTCTTTGACGGAATAGAAGAACATGGCCCGGTAATTCGCCAGGCCAGTCCTGGACAGCACGAACGCGCAGCCATCCTCTTTCCAGTACAGCGCCGGGCAGTGCGCCAGTTCTCGGTCGCCGGGAGACAGACGGACTTCCGTCTCGACGATCTGCACCTCGACCTCATGGCCGAAGCGCTCTTTCAGGTAGGCATGTGCCAGCGCTAGTTCGGCCGCGGAGAATTCAGGAAAACTCACCGGAAGGCTCACGTGGCGAACCGCTTGTTACTTGGCCGAATCCAGGGCGGCGAAGCAGGCGCCGCGGATGCCATCGACAGAGCCGACCCCGGCGATCTTGAAGTACTTGGGCGCGCCGGGGACACCGCTCTTGCCCCAGTCGGAGTAGTACTTGACCAGGGGTTCGGTCTGGGCGTGGTACACGTCCAGGCGTTTCTTCACGGTCTCTTCATGATCATCATCGCGCTGGATCAGGTCTTCGCCGGTGACGTCATCCTTACCGGCCACCTTGGGCGGGTTGAACACGACGTGGTAGGTGCGACCGCTTGCCACATGCACGCGGCGGCCAGACATGCGCTTGATGATTTCCGCATCGGGCACGTCGATTTCGACCACCGCGTCGATCGGCACGCCGGCGGCCTTCATGGCGTCAGCCTGGGGAATAGTGCGGGGAAAACCGTCGAACAGGAACCCTTTGGCGCAATCAGCTTCTTTAATGCGGTCTTTGACCAGGCCGATGATGATTTCGTCGGACACCAGGCCGCCCGCGTCCATGATCTTCTTCGCAGCCAGGCCCATCTCGGTGCCGGCCTTCACAGCGGCGCGCAGCATGTCGCCAGTGGAAATTTGCGGAATGCCGTAGCGTTCCTTGATGTAGTTAGCCTGAGTACCTTTGCCCGCGCCGGGGCCGCCGAGAAGAATCATACGCATGGAAAAACCTCTTTAAATCAGTCCCTTGCGGGATGGTTGGATAGCTACGGAAAAACCAGAGCGGCCAGTAGGGTATGCGTCCGGCCGGGTCAGGAACACTCAATTTTTTGTATTTGGTTATAAGGTCAGGTTATTGAGAGGCCTTGTGCTATGCAGCAAATAACGGGGGTTCATTTGTCGGCCAGGTTGCGGCTTTACCGCAACCTGGCCGACGGGGCGGCGGGCTATTCGCCCTGCTGGCGCACGAGCACTTCAAGGGTCATCTGCAGGGCGTCGATGCGTTTTTCCAGTTGCTGCACGCGCTCGCTCATGTCGGCATGATGTTTGCAGTCGCACGACGACTTCGGGCAGGCGCGGCCTTCGCCCATCATCATGCCGCGCATTCCTGCGCCCATTCCTGCGCCCATGCCCGGCATTCCGTCCATTCCCATGCCGCCCATGCCGGGCTTGTTGCAAGGCTTGCCGGGCGCGGAAAGATTTTCGGGAGTGGCGGCTTCAGGGGGGGGCGCATCGGCGGCAACGGTGGGCAGGGCGGTGAAGCCGGCCAGGGCCAGCAGGGCGATCAACAGGGTCTGTTTCATGGGTGTCTCCTAGGGGGTGGATATGGGCTCGGCCGCTAAGGCAGAATGGACAAGACGGTGAAGGTCAAGGGTTGGTTCCCGCTTGGAATAGGGCGCGCACTTTTTCCAGGTCTTCCGGCGTATCCACCCCGGGCGGGATGGGATGAGCCGCCTCGATCACCACGATACGGTGGCCATGCCAGAGGGCGCGCAGTTGTTCCAGGGATTCGAATGCCTCGATCGCCGGGCGCGGCAGCGTGGTGTAAGCCTTGAGGAAACCGACGCGGTAGGCGTAGAGGCCGATGTGGCGGGCGATGGGAAGGCCTTCGGGGAGCGAAGGGGCGGGGGTGCCGGACCAGGCATCCCGGGCCCAGGGAATTGGCGCGCGCGAGAAGTAGAGGGCGTAGCCGTTCTTGTCGGTGACGACTTTCACCACGTTGGGATTGAACACCTCGGCCACGTCGCGGATACGCTGGCAGACGGTGGCCATGGCGGCATCCGGGTGGGCGAACAAAGCCATGGCCACGGCGTGAATCAGGGCCGGATCAATCAGCGGTTCGTCGCCCTGCACGTTGACCACCACGGCCTCGTCCGGCCAGTCCAGGCGGGTTGCCACCTCGGCCAGGCGGTCGCTGCCAGAGGCGCAGTCGGGCGCGGTCATCACGGCCGGGAAGCCCGCCGCCACCACCGCCGCCGCGACATCCGCGTGATCCGTCGCCACCCACACCCCGGCCGCCCCGCTGGCGGCCGCGCGTTCCGCCACGCGCACCACCATCGCTTTGCCGTGGAGGTCGGCGAGCGGTTTGCCGGGCAGGCGGGTGGAGGCGTAACGGGCGGGAATGACGGCGAAGAAGGCGGACATGGCGGATCGGGTGGGAAAACGTGACGCGGCCATTGTACGGGCAGCACCGGCCGGTCTAGGCCGTTCAAGTTATGGTCACGGTCGCCGATAAGGCCTGACCTGTTCCTGCCACGACGCCGCCACAATGAATGCGCAACTGCCCCGCCGCATGACCCAGCAATTGCTGGCCGGGTTCGCGCTGCTCATCGTGCTGATGGGCGGACTGATCGGGGATGCGGTGTGGCAGATCGGCGACCTCAAGGAGCGGATGCGTGACATCGTCGAACTGCGTAACCGCAAGATCCAGCTTGCCACCGATTTGCAGGAGGCCTCCTACAACCGCCACAACGCGCTGGTTTATCAGGCACTGGCGCGCGATGCCTTCGAGCGCGACGACAACTTCCAGCAATACATCAAGTGGGGCTACCAAGTCGGCCTGGCGCGCAGCGCATTGAAATCGCTGCCGCTGGACACTTTTGAAAGTGCCAACCTGCTGCGGCAGGACCGCCTGGTGGCACAGATCATCGACGAACAGGAACGCATCAGCGACCTGGCCGCACGCAGTCTGATGGATGAAGCACGAGCCCGATTGGCGGCGGATCTGCGCCCGCTCAACCTGGCCTACACCGAGATCGTCGAAGCCTTGCGCCGCCACGAACGCGACCTCATCCATGCCGCACTGGAACAGACGCAACAGGCCACGCAAAAAGCCATCAGCCTGCACCTCGGCCTGGGCGGCGTGCTGATCCTGTTAGCCCTGGTCATTTCCGAAACTACCCGGCGCCTGTTGCGGCGCCATGCCCTGACCATCTTCGAGCAGATGCACCAGTTGGAAGTGGTGGGCACCCGGCTGGAACATGAGTCCACCCATGACCCGCTCACCGGGTTGGCGAATCGGGTGCTGTTCTATCGCCGGCTGGGGGAAGCCATGGTGCATGCGGGGGAAGAGGGTTTCTCGCTGGCTGTCATGTATGTCGATCTGGACGATTTCAAACAGGTCAACGACCTCCATGGCCACGCCGTCGGCGATGCCCTGCTCAAGGCGGTGGCAGACCGTCTGCATCAGGTGGTGCGGGTAGCCGACACGGCGGCGCGCCTGGGTGGGGATGAATTCGCCCTGTTGTTTGTCGGGGTCCAGGAAACCAGCGAATGCCCGCCCCTGTGCGCCAAGGTGGAACGGAAAGTCGGCCAGCCGGTGGACATCGGTGGCCTCGTGCTGACGCCCGCATGCAGCATTGGCTATGCCCTCTATCCGCGCGACGGCAACACGCTGGATACCCTGCTCAATGTGGCCGATGCCCGGATGTACCAGGCCAAGCGGGCGAGGAAGGCGATGCGGGACAAGTAGCGCCGGCGTCTCGCCGGCTGTTTTCAAAGACGCCGGCGCTACAGCACCAGCGCCAGCAGCAGCCCGCTCTCCACCCACTCGACCCCGGCGCCCAGCGCATCCCCGGTCATGCCGCCCAGGCGGGCCAGCAGATAGGTGCGCCAGGCCAGGATCAACAAAGGCGCGGCGAGCAGGGCGGGTGCCCCGACGCTTGCCGCCGCCAAAAGCGCCATCCACAACCACACGCTCCCCAAACCGATATTCCAGGCAAAGCGCTCGCCCAGGCCCGGCTTGAGCGACGGCAGGCGTGCCCAGAGCAGCGGGCCCAGGCGGGCCCAGGCGGGGATCAGCAGCAGCGGCCAGAACAGCCCGGCCTTGGCGAGCAGCATCAGCAACACCAGTTTGCTCAGGAGTTGCAGCGCCAACGCGGTGGCGCCGAACACGCCCAGATGCGGATCGGCCAGCACCGCCAGGAGACGTTCGCGATCGCCATGTGCCGCGCCCAGCGCATCGGCCAGATCGGCCAGACCATCCAGATGCAGCGCCCCGGTCAGGCCCACCCAGGCCAGCAGCCCGAGCAGCGCCCCCAGCCAGGGGTCGACCCGGCAGCCCAGCCATACCGCAGCGGATATCAAGCCACCGAGCAGGAGGCCGACCAGCGGAAACCAGACCGCCGCGAAAGCCAGGTCATTAGGCCTGAAATTCGCCAAGGTAGGCGTCGGCAGCCGGGTGAGGAACTGGATGGCGAGAATCAGGCCGCGCATGAGTCGTAGGATGTGGTTACCGAAGGGTAGGGGCTTCATCAGAGCGCAGCGAACCGCATCAAGTCGCCTCGCAGGATGAATTCAAGGACAGCAGAATCGGTGCCTCCCCGGCCAGGAGCGAAACCTGGAAATGCGCGGCTTCCGGCAGGGCTATCCGGTAAACGTGGGAGGCGGGTAGGCCGAGCAGTTCAATCAGCAGCGCGCGCATGACCCCGGCATGGGTCACCAGCAGACGCTGGCCGCCTCGGGCATCCGCCAGCCATGCTTCCCAGCCCGCCCGCACGCGCTGGCGCACCTCGACCAGGTTCTCGCCACCGGGCGCGGCGACCGAGCCTGCCGATGCCCGAAACAAAGCATGTTCGACCGGATGGCACCGGGCAGCTTGTTCCGGCGTGAGGCCTTCCCATTCGCCGAAGGCCATTTCCTGGAACGCCGGGGAAATGTGCAGCGGTACGCCGTGCCGTTCGGCAAGTTGCCGCGCGAACACCTGGCAGCGCAGCGCGGGGGAGCAGGCAATGGCGTCAATCGCGGGCAAGCCCGCTCCCACGACGATTTCCATCTGCCGCCAACCCAGGTCGGACAGAGGATCGTCCTGGCGGCCGCGATAGACGAACGGGCGCCCCTGCACGGCGCCGTGGCGCAGCACAGTGACGAGGGTGGCGCCTTCAATCGCCATCGCTGTCGCCGGCAGGCTTCCAGCCTGCGCTACAAGGGACGGCGGCTTCAGCCATGTCCAACGCCGGCACTCACCCCGGCTTCCGCAAAGGTGGCCATGCCGCCATGCAGTTCGCAAGCCAGGCGCAGCAACGGCAGCGCCATCGCCGCGCCACTGCCTTCGCCCAGGCGCATCCCCAGGTGCAGCAGCGGCTGAGCATCGAGGGCAGCGAGCAGGCGAACATGACCGGGTTCCGCCGAAGCATGGGCGAACAACAGCCAGTCGCGCACACCGGGATTCATCCGGCAGGCCGCCAAGGCAGCGGCGGTGGTGATGAAGCCATCCACCAACGCCGGCAAACCGCGTTGCGCGCAGGCCAGGTATGCGCCCGTCAACGCGGCGATCTCGAAGCCGCCCAGGCAACGCAGGGCGGCATGGGCGAGCGCCGTAGGATGTGGTGAGCCTGCGAACCGCATCGCCGGGCTAATCGCAAACCCATGCAACGCCAATCCTCGGTCGATCACTGCCGCCTTGTGGTTCACCCCGCCGGCATCCAGCCCGGTGCCCGGCCCAGCCAGTTCTCGCCCCGGCAGACCCAGCAGCGCGCAGCCCAAAGCTGCCGCCGCCGTGGTGTTGCCGATGCCCATCTCGCCGCCGATGAACAGATCGCAGCCGTTGCCGAGCGCGCGCTTCACCGTGCTGCGGCCCAGGTCCAGGCAGTGCGCCAGTTGCGCCTCGCTCATTGCCGGGCTCTGGGTGAAGTTGGCGGTGCCGTCGCCGGCACGGGCCCAGAGCACGCCGGGCAGCGGCGCTTGCGCCAGGGTGCCGGTGTCAATGACTTCCAGACGGGCGCTCGCCGCGCGCGCCAGTACGGAAATCGCCGCGCCGCCGTTGACGAAATTGGCCAGCATCTGTTGCGTGACTGCCTGCGGGAACGCCGACACGCCTTCCGCCACGACACCGTGATCGCCCGCGAAAATCGAGATACAGGGCTGGTCGATGCGCGGTTTCGCCTGGTATTGCATGGCCGCCAGTTCCACCGCCAGTTGTTCCAGGCGGCCCAGGCTGCCGGGCGGTTTGGTCAGATTGTCCTGGCGCAGGCGGGCCACCGCGCGAGCGGATTCATCGACAGGTTTGACGGGTTGTTGCCACCAGAGGGTCATGGGGTTTCCTTGTTCACGGATTTAAGTGTCAGCGGTAGCCCGGCGGCGACAAAGGTGACGGTGTCGGCCAGGCGGCCGATGTCCTGGTTCAGCCAGCCGGCCTCGTCCACGAAACGGCGGCTGAGTTCGCCCATCGGAATCACCCCCAGGCCGACTTCGTTGGACACGAACAGGATTTCACCGGGAAGCTGGGGCAGGGTTTTCAGCAATTCGGCGCGTTCGCGGACGAACACGGTTTCACCCGCTTCCAGCAGATTCAGCAGCCACAACGTCAGGCAGTCCACCAGCACGCATTGGCCCGGCCCGGCGGCCGCGCGCAGTGCCTCGGCCAGCCGCACCGGTTCTTCCACGGTGCGCCAGTGGGCGGGCCTTTCTTCCTGGTGGCGGGCGATGCGCGCCACCATCTCGGCATCGCGCGCCTGGGCGGTGGCGATTACCGTCACCGGCAAGCCGCCGGCTTCGGCCAGGGTTTGCGCATGGCGGCTCTTGCCGGAACGGGCGCCGCCGAGGATCAGGCTGAGCATGGGCGACTCCGCTGGAGTGCCGGCATCTCTGCCGGCACTCCATGGGTAGGGTGCGCCGCGCGCACCATGAGGTATCGAGCGGTGCGCATGGCGCACCCTACGGAATTCGGGGCCGCCCTCATTTTCCCGGCAGCGGTGCGAGCAGGGCGCGGATGTCTTCCTCGCCGAACTTGCTCAGGGCCGCCGCGTCCTCGGACAACACGCCTTCCGCCAGGGCGGCCTTCTTTTCCTGGAGGGCGACGATGCGTTCCTCGATGCTGCCCGCCGCCACCAGTTTGTAGACGAACACCTTGTTCTTCTGGCCGATGCGGTGGGCGCGGTCGGTGGCCTGGTTTTCCGCCGCCGGGTTCCACCAGGGGTCGAAGTGGATCACGGTATCCGCCGTGGTCAGGTTGAGGCCGACGCCGCCGGCTTTCAGGCTGATCAGGAACACCGGCACCTGGCCATCCTGGAAGCGGCCGACGACTTCTTCGCGGTCGCGGGTGTCGCCGGTGAGGCTGACGTAGCCGATGCCGGCCCGGTCCAACGCCTCGGCAATCAGGGCGAGCATGGAGGTGAACTGGGAGAACAGCAGCACGCGGCGGCCTTCATCCACCAGTTCCGGCAGCATGTCCATCAACAAGTCCAGCTTGGCCCGTTCCTTGACCTTGGCCGCTGCGGTGACCGTCTTGAGCAGGCGCGGGTCGCAACAGACCTGGCGCAGTTTGAGCAGGGCATCGAGGATGATGATCTGGCTGCGGTTGAAGCCCTTGCTGGCGATTTCCAGCTTCACCTTGGCGTCCATCGCGGCGCGCACGGTTTCGTACAGGTCGCGCTGGCCGCCCTCCAGTTCCACGCTGCGCACGATGATGGTTTTCGCCGGCAATTCCTTCGCCACGTCTTCTTTCTTGCGCCGCAGGATGAAGGGGGCAATGCGGCGCGCCAGCAGGTCGCGGCGCAGTTGATCGCCGTGTTTTTCGATGGGCGTGCGCCAGGTGCGGGTGAATTGCTTGGTATCACCGAGAAAGCCGGGCAGGAGGAAATCGAACTGCGCCCACAACTCGCCCAGGTGGTTTTCCATGGGCGTGCCGGTCAGACACAGGCGATGCCGCGCCTGCAACCGGCGCACCACGCCGGCGGCGCGAGCCTTGGCGTTCTTTACCGTCTGCGCCTCGTCCAGGATCAGGAAGGAATAAGCATGGCGCGCGAGTGCTTCTTCGTCGCGCCAGAGCAGCGGGTAGGTGGTGAGGCAGATGTCGTGTTGCGGGATCAGCGGGAAGGTGTGCGCGCGGGCCGGGCCGTGCAGGCTCAACACCTTGAGATCCGGGGCGCAGCGCTGCGCCTCGCGTTTCCAGTTGAACACCAGGGAGGTGGGCAGCACCACCAGGGCCGGCTGGTCGAGGCGGCCGGCCTGTTTTTCCGCCAGCAGATGGGCCAGGGCCTGCGCGGTTTTACCCAGGCCCATGTCGTCCGCCAGGATGCCGGACAGGTTCTGTTCGCGCAGGAATTGCAGCCACGCCAGGCCTTCGCGCTGATACGGGCGCAGCTCCAGGTTGAAGCCTTTCGGCGGGTCTACCGGTTTCACGCCTTGCGCCTGTTTCAGGCGCCGGGCCATGTGGAAAATTTCCTCTTCGCCCTTGAATTGCCAGCGTGCCGGGTCGTTCAGGAAATCCAGGCGCGGGGCATCCAGAGCGGAAACCCGCAACTCGCCGCCGGCCGGCAGGGCGTCGAACAGGTCGATGAGGGTGCTGGCCAGGGGGGTGATTCGTTCCGCCGGCACCCGCACCCGCTCGCCCGTCGCGGTGTGCAGGATCACCGTTTCGTCCTGGGCGATGCGTTTCAGCTTGGCCGCGTCCAGCCAGCGTGGCTCGCGGTGGAACAGCTCGGCCAGCAGGGGCGCCAGGGACAGGCGCTGGCCTTCGACCAGGATGCCCAGATCCAGCTTGAACCAGCCGTTGCCTTCTTCTTTGAGATCGGCCTCCCAGCTTTCCGCTTCCAGGAGGTGATGGCGGTAGTCGCGCGGGTATTCCAGCGCCCAGCCGGCGGCGATCAGGCGCGGGGCGAGATCGGCAAAGAAACGCTGCCAGACGGCTTCGCTCTCCAGGCCCAGCTTGCCGGCTACCGATGCGCCGGAATAAGTGAATACGCGGGCGGGCACGGGGGCGAAGCCCAGTTTGAGCAACTCTCCCAGGCGCGCCGTTTCCGCTTCCATGTCCCGGTTGACGCGGGCGGCCTGGCCATCGGCCAGGGTGACGTATTGCTTGCCGTCGCCGGGGGCGGTTTCCACCCACTGTTCACCCTGGCCGTAGCGGAAGGACAGGCTGGCGTAATCGTAGAGTCGGCCCCGGTAGTCCTGGTGGGCGGGGTAGCCGCGATGTGCGCTCCAATAGGTGAAGGCCTGGCTGGCCAGTTTCAGCACCGGCAGCGGCGGCCCTTCGAGCACGGCGAGGGGGGCGCCCTCCGCCGGCCGGGGCAGATCCGGCGCCGCCTCGGCGAGCAGTTCCGCCACCACCGGCAAGTCGCCGCGACTGAGGGCGGGCAGATCCAGCAGCCGGCGCAACAGCGCCGCGTGCTCGCCGCAATCCAGCGGCCCGGCTTCGCCACCGGCGCTGTCGAGATACCAGGGCGGGTCGGTGGGCAGCATGTGGGCGGCGGGCGGATCGGCCCGCAAGGTGGCGCGGGTATCGCCGGCTTCATCGAGGCGCCAGTCCAGCCGGGCGGGGCGCGCCTCGCCCGGCCGCAGGGGCAGGCAATACCAGTCGGATGGCGAGTAGTTGCGCCCCAGACTCTCCACGACCCAGGCGCGGCCGCCGGCGAGCATCAATGGCAAGGCCGCAGTGGCTTCGTTCAACGGCACGTCCTGCCAGTAGTGCGTATTGCCGACCACGCGGCGCAGCAAACGCAGGATGGCAAGATCGCCGTCGTCCACAAAACCGGGTGGCTCCAGCAAGGCGCGGTCGACATTGTTCCAGAGCTTCCCCGAGGGGTGGCCGTCGCTCATGCGCCCCTTGACCAGGGTCAGGCGCGTGCCTCGCCCCAGGGTGGGCGGCAGAATGAGGTAGAGCAGCGCCTCTTTCGATTTGCCGGGTTTTCGCGTGGTGGCGGCGGTGGGCCGCAGCGCCGCGCGGGTCTCCTCTGCCCAGGCCAGGATCGCCTTGCCGGGCTGCGCCGGTTTCGTGTCGGGCTGAATGGCGGTGACGCGCTGGGCCAGCGCCGCCACCAGCACCGCCACGCAATGCTTGCAGAAACTCCCCATCGGGCAGGTGCAGTCGGCGGCGATCCGCGACTGCCCAGCCACTTGGTAAAACGTGATGTGCACCGAATAGGGCTGGAGCACGGTGCCTTTGACCTGCGCGGTGATCGTTTTCGCGTCGATCGTCAGACCGTGTACCGCATGGCCGTAGGACTGTGCCTTGCGAATGGTGTGAGGGTCGAACCAGCGGGCGATGTCGGCCGGGCCGAAAGTTTGTGTGGGTGAGGTCATGACAGCAGGTGCAGGAGTGTTTGTGTATCCAGATGGGATTCGACCGCATCCGCCAGCCGGTCGATGGCGGCATCGCGCAGGGCGTGGATGTCCGGGGCGGATGACACGGCGAGGCCCGCCCAGGCCAGCACCGCATCGGCGGCGGCCGGCGTGTCGAAGAGGCCGTGCAGATAGGTGCCGGCAACATTTTCCGCAAGGGCGCCATCGGCGTAGGGTGCGCCCGCAAGGAGCACGCCGGTTCCGTAAGGCGGCATAGCCGCCAACGGCTCCGCTGCGCCGTGCGCACCATCCCCGGTGCGCGCGGCGCACCCTACGAGCAGCGGCCGCTCCAGCGCCGGCCCGGTGCTGACCCCGGCATGAATCTCGTAGCCTGAAACCGGTACGTCGCCGATAACCACCCGCCCCGCCACATTGCGCAACTGCTTCTCCGCCGCCAGCGTGGTCTCCATGTCCAGCCAGCTTAAGGCCGCGCTGGAACCGGGCGCGCCCTCGATGCCGAGCGGGTCGTGGATGGCCCGCCCCAGCATCTGGAAGCCGCCGCAGATGCCCAGCAGCTTGCCGCCGTATCTGAGATGCCGTTGCAGATGGGCCGCCCAACCGCGCTCGCGCAGGGCGGCCAGGTCGGCACGCACCGATTTGGAGCCGGGCAGGACGATCAGGTCGGCCGGCGGCGGCGTCTCGTCCAGGCCGATGAAACGGAAATCGACGCCGGGATGCAGGCGCAGCGCGTCGAAATCGGTGTGGTTGGAAATGCGCGGAAGGACGGGGACGACCACGCGCAATCTCCCGATACCGTCATTCCCGCGAATGCGGGAATCCAGATTGTCAGACTGATTGCCGTTCAAAAACCGGTTTGATGTACGCACTGGATTCCCGCGTTCGCGGGAATGACGATTATCGGGAAGTGCATCCTCCGCCTCCAGATGCAGCCCATGCAGATAAGGCAGCACCCCCAGCACCGGCTTGCCGGTCTCCCGCTCCAGCCAGTCCAGCCCAGGTTGCAACAGCGCAAGTTCACCGCGAAAGCGGTTGATGACGAAGCCCTTGATCCGCGCCCGTTCCGACTCCGACAACAGCGCCAGGGTGCCGACGATATGGGCGAAGACGCCGCCCCGGTCGATGTCGGCGATCAGGATCACCGGGCAATCCACCGCCTCGGCAAAACCCATGTTGGCGATGTCGCCCTCGCGCAGATTGATTTCCGCCGGGCTGCCGGCGCCCTCGACGACGATGGCGTCGTACTGGCGCGCGAGGCGGGCGTAGGAATCCAGCACCGCCGCCCGCGCGCGCGGCTTGTAGTCGTGATAGGCCTGGGCCTCCATATTGCTGAGTGCGCGGCCCTGGATGATGACCTGGCAGCCGGTGTCGGAATTGGGCTTCAGCAACACCGGGTTCATGTCGCTATGCGGCGCCAGCCCGCACGCTTGCGCCTGCACCGCCTGGGCGCGGCCGATCTCGCCACCCGCTTCCGTCACCGCGCTGTTCAGCGCCATGTTCTGCGGCTTGAACGGCGCCACCCGCACCCCCCGCCGTTTCAGCCAGCGGCCCAGGGCCGTCACCAGCGCGCTTTTGCCGGCGTCGGAGGTGCAGCCCTGAACCATCAAGGTGCGCGCGGTCATAGGGGCGGGTGCACCCAGTTTTCCACCTGCAAGCCTGGGTAATCCTTGAAATCGGCCTCGTTGTTGGTAATCAGCGTGGCGCCCAGGCTGACGGCGTGGGCGGCAATGAGCCGGTCGAGTGCATCGCGGCGGCGGTCGCGGACGGCGGCGCGCAAACGGCCAAAGCTCTCGGCGGCGGCTTCGTCGAAGTGCTGTATCGGAATGCGTTTAATAAGCAGGTTGAGCGCGCTTTCATTTTGGAACCGGGTGTCCGTGACCATTTCCAGGCCGGCGCGCAATTCGGCGTAAGTCACGATCGACATGACGACCTCGTTCTGTCCGAGTTGGGTTAGGCGTGCCAGCACCTCGGGCGGATGTGCCTTCATGACGTAGATGCAAATGTTGGTATCCAGCATGTAGGACATCGCGCTCATTCCTGCCCATTGGCCGGTGCGACTTTGCCGAAATTGCCCCAGTCGCGTTCTTTCTGCTCGTGGAATTCGCGGCCTTCCGACATGAAATCTGGTGTGAACATGGCGAATATTTCGGCCAGATCCGCCAGCGTCTCTTTCTTCACCGGCCGCACCACCAGGGTGTTGCCTACCTGCTCGATCTCGATTTCCTGGCCTGCCTCGACGATGGCGAGTTCCTTGGGAATACGCACGGCCAGCGAATTGCCGCTTTTGAATACACGGGTCAGCATGTTGCTCTCCAGGGGTTGTGTATATACGTGATATACATGATCGAAATGGCTGTGGTCAAGGCAAGATTTTCGCCAGCGCGGCATCCAGCCGGGTCCATTCGGACGCCGTTCCCGGCAACCCGAAACGCAGGCTGGCGGGTTGCTCGAACAGTCGGGTGAGGATGCCTTGCCGCGCCAGGGCGGCGTGAATCTCATTGGCGCGCGGGGTTTCCACGCGCTGAAACAAGGCGCTGCCGCCGCTGGGCGGCAGGCCGTGATGTGCCAGAACATCGGCCAGACGCGCAGCGGCCGCAATCAGTTTCGGCCGGGCGGCGTCCTGCCAGGCGGTGTCGCGCAGCGCCAGGGTGGCGATGTGCCGGGCGGGGCCGCACACGGCCCACGGCCCGAGCAGGCCGCGCAGGCGTTCCAGCAAGGCGGCTTCCGCCAGCACGAAGCCGACCCGCGCGCCGGCCAGGCCGAAGAACTTGCCCAGCGAGCGCAACACGATGAGGCCGGGCAGATGGGCGTGAGCGGCCAGGCTGGATTCCGGGGTGCAGTCCATGAATGCCTCGTCGATCACCAGCCAGCCACCGCGCGCGGCAAGGCGCTCATGCCAGGCCAGCAGGGTTGCCGGCGCATAGGTCTGGCCGGTCGGGTTGTTGGGGTGGATGAGCAGCAATACATCAAGGTCGTCAGGCAGTTCGTAGGATGTGCTGAGCGAAGCGATGCGCATCGCATTGACCGATGCGGTTCGTGCCTCTGATGAAGCCCCTGATAAAGCCCCTAAGCGAAGGACTAAGCCGCCAAAAGACGGCGGCCAAGTCCCTGCGTATACCCTTCGGTAACCGCATCCTACGGGGGCATCGGGTAGGGCGACCACCTCATGCCCCGCCGTGCCCCAGGCCTGGGCATGTTCCGCATAGCCAGGTGCTGCCACGCCCACCCGGCTCGGCCCGTGAAGTTGCCGGTACAGCCGGGGCAGGGACTGGATGGCGGCCTGCGAACCGGCCACGGCGAGCGCGTGGCGTGCGCCGTAATAGGCGCAGGCCGCCTCGCTCAGGCCGTCGTCGTCTTCCGGCAGACGCACCCAGGTTTCCGCGGGGATCGGTGGAACCGGCCAGCCGTTCGGGTTGATGCCGGTGGACAAATCCAGCCATTCGGCGAGGGGTAGGCCGTATTCGACTGCCGCCCGGCGCAGCCGACCACCATGTTCAAGCAAGGAGGTTCTCCCACAGGAAATTCAGGAGTCGATCCCAGTCCGGCGGCGATGTTTGCAGCCACGCCCAGGCCGCCGCACCGGCCCCGATCACGGCGAGCCAGAGCAGCACGCCGTGGCGCACCAGGGCCAGCGCGCGTTCGATGTCCGCCGCCTCGGGCGGGTTGCCGACGCCCAGCACCGGGCGTTCGTGCCATTCGCCTTGATAGCGCGCGCGCCCGCCCAGGCGGATGCCCAGCGCGCCGGCGCCGGCGGCCATCACCGGGCCGGCATTGGGGCTATCCCAGGCCGGCGCCTGCTCACGCCAGCAATCCAGGGCCTGCCGGGTGTGGCCCAGGATGGCGTAGGTGAGGGCGGTGAGCCGTGCCGGGACGATGTTGAGCATGTCGTCCAGGTTCGCCGCCGCCCAGCCGAACTCCAGATAGCGCGGGGTCTTGTAGCCCCAGGTGGCATCCAGCGTGTTGGCGAGGCGGTAGAGGATGGCGCCCGGCGCGCCCGCGACGAGAAACCAGAACAGGGCGCCGAATACCCCGTCGCTGCCGTTTTCCAGCACGCTTTCGCAGGCGGCAGGCGCGATCTCCAGGGCTTCGGCGTCGCGGCTGACGATCCGTGCGGTGGCCGCCCGCGCCGCCGTTTCGTCGCCACGACGCAGGGCGACGGCGATGGGGCGGACATGGTCATGCAGGCTCTTGTGGCCGAGCGCGAAATACAAGGCCAAAATTGAAAATGCCGTGGAAAACCCCGTGGAAAATGCCGCGCCCCAGACATCCGGCAACGCCGCCAACTCGCTCGCCAGCCAGGTCGGCGGCAGTGTCAGCAGCGCCACGGCCAACACCCCGCGCCAGCGATCCGGCGCGTGGATGCGCCGTTCCAGCCAGGCGGCAAGCCGGCCGAAGCCCACCAGCGGATGCCAGCGGCGCGGCTCGCCCAACAGCCAGTCGAGAGCCAGGGCGCTGGCCATCAGCAGTGCAGTCATGGCCCGCCGCTTACCTCTTCATGCCCGGCATCAGGGTGCGCGGGCCGTCCGGGTCGGCCTGGAGGCGGACGCGGCGTGCGCGCTGGTAAAGGGCCAGGCCCAGGGTGGCAACAGCGGTGGCAACAACGGTGGAAACGACGGCGATCAACATGGTCAACACTCCTTCATGGATGAAACAACGAAAACAAGGGTGCGCCGACTCCTAAAATGCCGCACACCCTTGACCTTACTGCGAATTCTTCATGACCTTTCCACACCGCTTCCCACACCGCTTCCTGCTTGCAACGATGTTGAGCTGCATCGCCGCCACCGCTCAGGCCGAAATCGTGATCCGCGACGACACCGGCGCGACGCTGCGCCTGCCGCAGCCCGCCCGGCGCATCGTCAGCCTGGCGCCTCACCTCACGGAAAACCTGTATGCCGCCGGGGCGGGCGAACGCCTGGTCGGGGCGGTGGACTACAGCGATTTTCCCGAGGCGGCGAATCGCATTCCACGCGTCGGCGGCTACTCGCGGCCGGATCTGGAGGCCATCGTGGCTCTCAAGCCCGACCTGGTGCTGACCTGGCAGAGCGGCAATGCCGATGCCGTCGTCGCCAAACTGAAAGCGCTCGGCCTCACCGTCTATCAAGCACAACCCGACCGGCTGGAAGACATTCCGGCCGGCATCGAGAACCTCGGGCGGCTGGCCGGCACGGAAGCGCCCGCCGCCAAGGCGGCGGCGCAATTCCGCCGGCGCCTGGCGGATTTGCGCAAGCAATACGCCGGCAAGCCCGCCGTGCCGCTGTTCTATCAGGTCTGGCACCGGCCGCTCCTGACCGTGGGCGGCAGCCAGATCATCAGCGATGTGATTCGCCTGTGCGGCGGCGAGAACGTCTTTGCCGCGCTTCCGTCCAAGGCGCCCGGCGTCAGCGTCGAAGCCGTGCTGGCCGCCGACCCCGAGGCCATCGTCGCCAGCGGCATGGGCCGCAATGCCGTGGTGGGCCTGGACACCTGGCGCAAGTGGGCGCGCCTGAAAGCCGTCACGCGCGGCAATCTGTTCTTCGTGCCGTCCGACCTCATGCAGCGCCCCACCCCGCGCCTGCTCGACGGCGCCGAACAACTTTGCCGGCATCTGGAGACGGCGCGCGGGCGACGCTGAGGCGTGGCTGCGCCGCGTTTCGCCTGTCACCTCACGCCTCCTTGTCCGCTCACGCTTCCGGCCAGTTTTCCACGGCACCGGCATCCCGCGCGTGGTGCAGTACCCGCGCAATGGCGATTCCCGCCGTGTCGGCGAAATGAAACAGGATATAGCGGGTGCTGGTTGGCCACCTACGCAGGCCAGCCGCAAGCTCGGGCCGCTTCCGCCCCATGCCCGGATGGGTCAGCAGAAGACGTGCTTCGCGGTCTATGGCTTCGATGATTCGATCTGCTGCTTCGGGGTTGTCGGTAGCGATATGCAGCCAGGCATCGAGGAGATCGTTTTCGGCGCTGTCGGCATAGCGCAGGGTGCTCATCAGCGTGCCTCCGCCCGCTTGGCGAGCGCCGCCCGGCCGCGTTGCTTGAGTGACTCGATGTCTGTTTCCCTGGCTTTTCCCGCGGCGACACCCTGGCCGATGTCTGCCTTGAGCGCAGCCAGGGAGGCCTCGCGCATCGCCTGGTAGGCCTCGAACAAGCGCAGCGCTTCGCGAATGACCTCGCTGGCCGAGCCATAAAGGCCGGATTCGACATGCTGGCGTACCCGGTTTTCGAGTTCAGGCGGGAGAGAAACGTTGAGGGACATGATGATTTCCAGTGAATGTCAGACTTTGCCATTGTAGGCGCGCGGCGTTTGGGCGCCGAGGCCCATCTCTGGCACAAACCAGCGCCTGGTTTCATCGCGGATTTCACGCAACGGATGGCCGTAAAGCCGGGACAGCCTGGCCGCGTCCAGCACCGCCGCACCGGCGCCCAATTCATGTTCGCCCTCGCCATGCAGCAACAGCGCCTGGTCGCTGAAATGCGCGGCCAGATTGACGTCATGCAGCACCATGACCAGCGCGGCGGCCTCTTCTCGAACGCGGCGGCTGGCCAATTCCAGCACGGCGATCTGGTGGTTGAGGTCGAGATGCGCCAGCGGCTCGTCGAACAGATACAGCTTGGGCGCCTGCACCAGCAGGGTCGCCAGCGCCACCCGCTGGCGCTCGCCACCGGAAAGCGTGTGGATCGAACGCGCCGCCAGTTCGGCCAGGCCCACCGCCGCCAGCGCTTCGCGCGCCAGGTGTTCGTCCGCAGTACTTTCCCAGTCCCAGCGCGAGAGATGCGGGTGGCGGCCGATCAGTACGGTTTCCAGCACGCTGGCGGCAAAGGCATCGCCCTGGTGTTGCGGCAACAGGCCGCGAAGCTGCGCCGCGCGGCGCGGGCCGAGGGCGGCGTAGGTCTGGCCGGAAAGCATGATTTCACCCGAATCCGGCGCGCGCAGGCCGGCCAGGGTGTGCAACAGGGTGGTCTTGCCGACACCGTTGCGGCCGAGGAGAACGAGTCGGTCGCCGGGATGGAGGGCGAGGTTCAATCCGCGCACGACCGCCTTGCCGCCGATGGATACGGCCAGATCGCGCGCGTTCAGCAGCGCTGTTTCCGTAGAGTGCGCCGTGCGCACCGATTTACGCTTAATGGTGCGCATGGCGCACCCTACGTTTGGGCCATTTACAGGCGTTCATGCCTGCTCCACCTTCGGCGCCCGCGCCAGAAGAAACAGAAACACCGGCACGCCGATCAACGCCGTCAGCACGCCGACCGGCAGTTGCTGCGGCGCAATGATGCTGCGCGCCAGTGTGTCGGCCAGGGTCAGCAGCGCGCCGCCGGCCAGGGTGGCGGCGGGCAGCAGCAGGCGCTGATCGTTGCCCAGGGCGAGACGCACCAGATGCGGCACCACCAGGCCGACAAAGCCGACGCTGCCGACACTGGTGACGGCGGCGGCGGTGAGCAGCGAGGCGAGGAAATACAGCACCAGGCGCAGCCGGCCGACGTTCGCGCCCAGGGTGGCGGCGAGCAGCGGGCCGCGCGTGAGCAGGTTGAGTTCGCGCGCGAAGAACAGCGCCAGCAGCAAGCCGGCCAGCAGGATCAGCAGTACGAAGATTGGATTCCCCGCTTGCGAGGCATCGCCCATCAACCAGAACAACATGCCGCGCAACTGCTGATCCGGTGCCAGCGACAGCATCAGCGCCACCGCCGAGCCACAGCCGGCGGCGACGATGACGCCGGTGAGCAGCAAACGGGTCTGCGTCCAACTGCCATCGCCTCTGGCCAGGCCGAACACCAGCCACATCGCGGCAAGCGCGCCGACGAATGCGGCGGCTTCCAGGCCGAAGCCGGCGCTGACGCCCAGCAGCATGGCCCCCAGCGCCCCCACCGCAGCACCGCCGGAAATACCCAGCACATAGGGGTCGGCCAGCGGATTGCGCAGCAGAACCTGCATCAAGGCCCCGGCCAGGGCGAGCAGGCCGCCGCAGGCGAAGGTCGCCAGCGCGCGCGGCAAGCGCAGGCCGCGCACCACTTCCCGCGCCATGTTTTCGTCCGCGCCGAACAAGGCCGCCCACACCTCGCCCGGTGTCAACGCCAGGCTGCCGACGGCCAGCGACAGCAACAGACTGGCGACCGCCGCGAGGGCGAGCAGGGCGAGAACGAGGAGGGCGCGGCGGCGGGAGGGGGTAAAAATCATGGCAGAAAAAACGCTGCGGCGGCTTCCGGGTTGGACGGGAAATAGAAATGCACGTAACTGGCGGTGAGCCGGCCCAGGCGATACACCGCCTCGCCCGCGCCGCCATTGGGGTTGTCGGCGCGCGCCAGCGGCGGCAGGTCGGTTTCCAGGCGGGAATGGTGGAAGGTGTGGCCGCGCAATGGGCCTTCCGGGAGTGCGACGCCTTGCAGCCCCAGCCCGGCCAGGCGTTTTTGCATGACGGCGTGGGCGGGCAGCAGGCCGGCCAGGTTGGCCCGTGCGCCGTCTGCGTCGGTCAACGATTCGGCCAGGTACAACATGCCGCCGCATTCGGCCAGGACGGGCTTGCCCGCCAAGTGGTGTTCGCGTAGCGCGGCGGGCAAGGCGGTGTTGGCGGCCAGGGCTTGCAGGTGCAGTTCCGGGTAGCCGCCAGGCAACCAGACGGCGTTGCAGATCGGCAGCGACTCTCCCGCCAGCGGCGAGAAAAACACGAGTTCCGCGCCCAGCGCGGCGAGCAGGTCGAGATTGGCGGGGTAGAGGAAGGAAAACGCGGCATCGCGGGCGATGGCGATGCGCTGTCCTTGCAGGAGGGGGGGCACGGGGGGCGCCGCCCCGGCTTCGAAGGCGACCGGCGCGGGCAGGCGGCAGGCTTCCGGCGGCAAGGCGTCGGCGGCATGTTGGATGCGCGCTTCCAGGTCGGCCACTTCGTCGGCCTGCACCAGGCCCAGATGGCGTTCCGGCAGGGCGTGGGCGGCTTCGGGCGGCAGCGCGCCGTACCAATCCAGCCCCGGCGGCAGGCTGGTTTTCAGCATGTCGGTATGGTGCGCGCTGCCGACCCGGTTGGCGAGGACGCCGGCGAGCCGGATATCCGCCCGCCAAGTGGCCAGCCCATGCGCGACGGCGCCGAAGGTCTGCGCCATCGCCCGCGCGTCGATCACCGCCAGCACGGGAATGCCGAACAGGGCGGCGAGATCGGCGCTGGACGGCGCGCCGTCGAACAGGCCCATGACGCCTTCGATCAGGATCAGATCGGCCTCAAGTGCTGCGTCATGCAGGAACCGGCGGCAATCCGCTTCGCCGACCATGAACAGGTCGAGCTGATACACCGGGTTGCCGCCGGCGTGTTGCAGGATCATCGGGTCGAGGAAATCCGGCCCGGTCTTGAACACCCGCACGCGGCGGCCGGCGTCACGATGTTTGCGCGCCAGCGCCGCCGTGACGCTGGTCTTGCCCTGGCCGGAAGCGGGGGCGGAAATCAGCAGGGCGGGACAGGCTTTTGCCGGCACATCGTTCACAAATCCACTCCCGCCTGCGCCTTGATGCCGGCGCGGTAAGCATGTTTTACATCGGCGATTTCGCTCACCGTGTCGGCAGCGTCCAGCAGCGCCTGCGGCGCGGCGCGGCCGGTGACGACAACATGCTGCATGGTCGGGCGGGCGGCGATGTCATTGATTACGCGGGCTACATCGAGCCAGCCGTACTTGAGCAGATAGGTGAGTTCGTCCAGCACCACGAGTCCGATGCCGGGGTCGGCGAGCATCTTTTGCGCGATCGCCCAGCCTTGCTTTGCGGTGGCGATGTCGCGTTCCAGGTTCTGCGTATCCCAGGTAAAGCCCTCGCCCAGGACATGCCATTCGACGCCGGGCTGCTTGCTGAAAAAGGCTTCCTCGCCCGTGTCTGTACGCGCCTTGATGAACTGCGCCACCCCCACCTTCATGCCGTGCCCCAGGGCGCGTGCCACCATCCCGAAGGCGGAGGAGGATTTGCCCTTGCCGTTGCCGGTGAGCACCAGGAGCAGGCCTTTTTCCTGGTCGGCTTTGGCGATGTTCGCGTCGATCACCGCTTTCTTTTTCGCCATGCGCGTGGCGTGGCGGTCGGCTTGGTCATTCATGAGGTCACCTTGCTTGTCAGTCACGAGATCAGGCTTTGCGAGTGGCAGATTTTCCACCCATCAGACTCTGTGCTGCGACCTGTAAGGCTGCCGAAACAAGCAGATACATGAGCATGACGCTTAAAAAACGCGGTGCGTAATCTACCCAGGTTTGAGCAAATTCTGCCCAGTTTGGCGCGGCTATCCGCCCGCCAAACCAGTAAAACGAGCCGTTGGAAATGGCAAAAGCCACTAACCCGGCCCCTACGCCAAACTTGCCCAGTGCAACAAGCCCCGACCAGGCTAACAGTGCATGGTGACGCAAGGCGCGACCGCCCAACCATAACGCGCCGTGGGCAAGTTGCAAGGCGGCGTAGGCTGGGGTGAGGCAGTAGTTCGATACACCGAGCCAGCCAATGGCGATGGCATCAATCGCCACGGCTTGCAACAGCAAGGTTGGAAGCCATGCGGGGGGCAGGTAAAACCCGGCAATGAAGAAAATGGCCCAGGAAGCGTCGGGCAAATGCAGCGCATCGCCAAAGTGATGAAAGCGTGTAGCCAACATGAAGGCCATAAGGCTCAAGCCAATGAGCGTTTGCGTGCAGGGGGAGCCGTTGGAGCAGGTGTTCATGGGAGTCTCCTGAAAGTGCCGGAAATGTGGGCGGTGCGTAGCGCACCCTACGGGAGCCTGTGTAGGGTGTGCCGTGCGCGCCATTGAGCCGCAACGGGTTATTTGCCGGGTTGATAACGCAAGGTCAGATACAGGCCGCGCCCCGGCTGGTTGTAGCCGGTGGCGGTTTCGTAGGCCTTGTCGAACAGGTTTTCCAGCTTGGCCTGGAGCTGCCAGTCTTTGCTTAACCGCGTTTCCGCGCGCAAATCCACCAGGCCGTAGCCATCCAGCTTGGTGGTATTGGCGAGATCGTCATAGCGCCGCCCCTCGGCGCGGAGGGTTCCACCGATTCGCCAGGCGCCGAATGCACGGTCGAGGTCGAGGCGCGCGCTTTGCTCGGCGCGACGATTGAGCAGCTTGCCGTTGTTGCTGCCGCTGCTCTGCTCCGGGTTCTGCAAGGTGAGGTTCAAGCGCGCGTCCCAGTCGCCCAAACGTAGCGACGTGGCGGCCTCCAGGCCACGCAAGCGCGCGCTGTCGATGTTCGCCGGGTTGAAGGCTGTGTCGAAGCCGATCAGGTCGGTAATGTGCGTTTCAAAGATATTGACCGACCAATGCCCCATCGCGAATTTGCCGGACAGGCCTGCGTCCAGGCTACGTGATTTTTCCGGCATCAGATTGGGATTGCCGAAGCCGGGCCAATACAACTGGTTGAAGGAGGGCGCCTTAAAGGCCGTGCCGTAGCTCAGTGTCGCTCGCAGGTTGCCACCCAAGGCATGGCCCCAGGCAATATTGCCCGTGCTGTTGCCGCCGAACTGGCTGTTGTCGTCGCGGCGCAGGGCAAGCTGGATATCATTGCCCGCCACGCGGCCTTGGTACTGGGCGAAGAGGCTCGTGTTATCGCGCTGCGTGATGGCGTAGGCCGTCGTGCTGTTGACCTTGTCTTCCAGTCGGTCCACTCCCAAGGTAAGAAGATGATCGGCCGCCAAAGCCAGGTCGTTCTGCCAGGCGTAAGAATTGCGAGTGGTATTGAAGACGCCTGTCGAGACCCCGTTCAGAAAACTTTCCGACCCGTCGCGCCCCTGTCCGGCGGAAAGCTTGAGGCTCCACCGGCCGTTGACTCGATGTTTGAGGTCGGCGCCCAGTACTTGTTGTACTGAATCGCCCTGATTCTGGAAAGTGCCGTCGAAGTCCACCTTGCCTTCCGCACGCAGGAAATGCAGATCCAGTTCGCTGCCGGGTTGGAAGCGATAACCGCCGCGCAGATTCAGCGCGGTATTGCGGTAGCCGTCTTTATCCGGTTCGACGGTAAAGCAGGCGGCAGTCAGCGAGCCTTTGCAGGCATTGAAGCCATCGGTGATGAAATGGCTCACGCCGAGGTTGAACCAGGCGTTATTCCCGCCGCCGGCCAGATTGGCCGTCGCCTGCCGGGTGTTGTAACTGCCGAGCATGGCGCTGGCGGAGGGGGTCAATTCGCCGCCGCCCTTGCGGGTGAAAATCTGGATGACGCCGCCGATGGCTTCGGAACCATAGAGGCTGGAGAGCGGGCCGCGCACGATCTCGATGCGCTCAATCTGGTTGAGCGGGTAGTCCTGGAACGAGGCGGTGCCCAGCGTGACGGAGCCTACTTTGACGCCGTCGATCAACACCAATACGTGACTGGCATTGGTGCCGCGGAGGAACACGGAAGTGGCTTTGCCGGCGCCGCCGTTGTTGGAAAGGGTGATACCGGCCTGACCCGCCAAAATTTCCGGTACGGAAGTGGCTTGGCTACGCTCGATTTCCTGGCGGGTAATGACGGTGGTGGCCGTCAGTGTCTCGTCGATGCTGCGTTCCGTGCGCGTGGCGGTGACCACGATTTCGTCGAGCGTGGGGATGAGTGTGGAAAGGTCTTGCGCCTGGACGGGCAGGGTGAACAGGCCGGCAATGAGTGCGGCCAATGGGGTGCGTTGCATGGTGAAACTTCCTTTTTCGTTCCCGGCGTCCCCGCCGGAAAAAGCAATTAACGCGGGCCGAAAAAGGCGTTTGGGGTGCGGAAGCCGTGCTCCCTCACCCCGGCCCACTCCTGGAAGGAATGGGGGGGAAGTGCCGCCCTCCGCGGCCCGCGTACCTTGCTTCGGGCCGGTCTCCGGGCTCGCGCTTAGGGTTTTGCAACCCGGGTGGTTCGCCTTCCCGTCCAGGGGACAGTGGCATGGTGAACAGCCGTTCAGCGCTTACCGTTGCGGGGGCAGCACAGGCTTTGAAGAGGAACTTCGTACCTGTTTCCCGTTTCACTCCTTATCAGGGAGCACCAGAAGCGGGCGGCAGTGTAGTGGAGGGGGGAGGGAGCGGCTATCCCCCTATGGGGGTAGAGGTCAGTCGCGGTTGTAGAGGCCGCCGGACTTCAAGTTGCGCTGGATCTCCGGCAGCTTGGCCGCGCCTTCGACGGTGCAGAAGTAGTGGTAGAAGAGCTCGCGGCGGAAGTCGTTGAAGCTACGGACCTGGATCGGCTCCCATTTGGCGTAGCGGTTGCGCGACCACACGCCGGCGCCCTTTTTATCGCCGCGGCCGAAGGCATAGAGCTTGCGTTCGCCGTTCGTGCAACGCATGCCTTCGAAGCTGATGGTCTCGGCGCCGGAGGGGCTTTTCACCACCATGCTGTAGCGCACCACGCCGTCCTTGCCGGCGCTGATTGAAAGGTAATCGACAAAGAACTGGTTGCCGGAGCGGGCGCCGAGAAGGATGGGGATAAAGTTTTCCGGCTTGGGCCAGGGGGGAAGCTGGTGTTGCAGTTCCTCCCATTTGGCGGTGTCGTCGAACGCGTATTCGAACTGATCCCATTGGTTGCTTTCACCCCAGATCAGCGGATCGGCGGCATGGGCGGCCAATGAAAACAGGCTCAGGAGAAGGGAAAAAGTGCGGCGCATGGTATTTCGAGGGGAAAGGGGCTGCCGATGATAGCCGTAGGCGCGGAGCGTGTCCGCGATTCACCCCAGATCGGCGGCCAGCGTATCGCGCAGCGGCGCGGGCAGGGGGGAGAGGGTGGCTTGCAGGTTGGGGTGGTCGATGCCGGCCGAAATCGCGGCGCCGTTGTTCACCGCCGCGACCATCTCGGGTGTCAGTTCGAAACGCAGGAAGTGGACCGAGGCGGTCTTGTCAGCGCTGGAGCGGTCGAGGTCTTCGTCGCAGATGGGATAAACCGGGTCGAAGCCCGCTACCCGCATCCAGACCGCCTTCTCGACGCCGATCAGTTTCGCCAGGGCGGCGCGGCGTTCGCCATCGTCGGTGTATTCCAGCATGAAGGTGGCTTTCCAGTTGCCGCCGTCGGGAATCATCGGGTTGTAGACGTCGAGTTCATCCTGAATGCCGCGGGCTTCGAAGATGCGCTCGATGCGCAGCATTTCCTGCACCTGGTACTGCATGGTGAGGGCGTCCTCGAAATAGAGGGCGGCGCGCGCGCCCAGGGGCACGCGGCGATTCTTCTTGTGGGCGATCACCTGAGCGCGGAAGTCGGCGCGGATTTCGGCGTATTTTTCCAGGCTGTAGAGATCGTTTCGGGTGAGTTTGGCCATCGTCGTTTCTCCAGGGTTCAAATGCCGTAGGCGCGGCGCAGCAGGGTCATGGGATGTTCCGGGGTGCGGCCGTCGTGCATGGCGTTTTCGATGTGGTGGCCGGCCATCGCGCAGTCGCTGCCGTAGTGGTCGGCTTGGGCTTGCGTCACGCGGCCGACCACCGGCTTGACGATTTTCATCGCCGCGGCATGCGATTCCTTTTTCACCGCATAAGTGCCGTCGTGGCCGGAACAGCGCTCGATGATTTCCACTTCAGTAGCGGGGATCAAGGTGAGAATCTCCCGCGTTTTCTGGCCGATGTTCTGCACCCGCTGGTGGCAGGCGGCGTGGTAGGCGACCTTGCCCAGCCCCTGTTTGAAGTCGGTTTTCAGCCGGCCTTCCTTGTGCCGCAGCATGAGGTATTCGAAGGGGTCGTAGAAGGCGTCCCGCACCTTTTTCACGTCGGGATCGTCCGGGAACAGCAAAGGCAGTTCCTGCTTGAACATGAGCACGCAGGAGGGGATGAGTGCGGTGAGGTCCCAGCCGGCATCCACCCGTTTCGCCAGTTGCGGAATGTTGAGTTCCTTGGCTTTGATGACGGCGTCGAGGTCGCCCAGTTCCAGCTTGGGCATGCCGCAACAACGTTCCTTTTCCGCCAGCGTCACCGGGATGCGGTTGTGTGCGTACACCGCCGCGAAGTCCTCGCCGATGCCGGGTTCGTTGCGGTTCATGTAGCAGGTGGCGAACAGGGCAACTTTGCCCTTCGTGCGCCCGGCGGCCTCGCCCGGGGTGTCGCCGGGCAGCCGGCGCAGACGTGAACGCAAAGGTTTGCTGGAAAACTCGGGCAACCAGGCTTCGGCGTCGATTTCCGCCACGGCTTCCATCGCTCGCCGCACAGGGCCGAGTTTATTCACCGCATTGACCACCTGGGCGACCACTGGAATGCCGGCCAGGCGGCCGACGGCGTCGGTGCTGGTGAGGACGCGGTCGCGCAGTTTTCGCTTTGTCGTACCCTCGCCTTTTTTGAACTTCACCACCTTGGCGCGCAGCATCAGGTGCGGGAAATCCAAGTTCCACGGATGCGGCGGCACATAGGGGCATTTGGTCATGTAGCAAAGGTCGCAGAGGAAGCAGTGGTCGACGACTTTCCAGTAATCGGCCTTTTTCACCCCATTGACTTCCATCGACTCGCAGCCGTCCACCAGATCGAACAGGGTGGGGAAGGATTGGCACAGGCTGACGCAACGGCGGCAGCCGTGGCAGATGTCGAACACCCGTTCCATTTCCTGGTAGAGGGATGCTTCGTTGTGGAAATCGGGATTGCGCCAGTCGAGGGGATGGCGAGTGGGGGCTTCGAGATTGCCTTCGCGGCTGGGGACGGCCATGGGGGACTCCTCGCGGATATGACGCTCCCCTCGCCCGCAGGCGGGAGAGGGGTCGGGGGTGAGGGCTGTCGTTCAGGCGTCGAATTCGTTCAACGCCTTCTGGTAGCGGTTGGCGTGGGAACGCTCCGCCTTGGCCAGGGTTTCGAACCAGTCGGCGATTTCGTCGAAGCCTTCCTCGCGCGCGGCACGGGCCATGCCGGGGTACATGTCGGTGTACTCGTGGGTCTCGCCATGCACGGCGGTCTTCAGATTGTCGCCGGTCGGGCCGAACGGCATGCCGGTGGCCGGATCACCACAGGATTCCAGGTATTCCAGGTGGCCGTGGGCATGGCCGGTTTCTCCTTCGGCGGTGGAACGAAACAGGGCGGCGACGTCGTTGTAGCCTTCCACGTCGGCCTTGGCCGCGAAATAGAGATAGCGGCGATTGGCCTGCGATTCGCCGGCAAAGGCGTCTTTCAGGTTTTGCTCGGTTTTTGAGCCTTTCAGTTGCATAGCGCTCTCCTGAGTGAAGTGCCCGGCATATAACCGCGCCAGGCTTGCGGGTGAATTTAGATTTGATCTAAATACTGGACTTAATTTATTTGGCTGATGCCAGGGTGTCAACCCCGTTGTAGGAAGGAGGGGGGCGGGGACAGGCTACCTGGCGGGGTGATAACGCTGGCCATTCACTTCGAGGGTGACGCGACCACCCTGCACGGCGATCATCCGCATGTCGCCGACGGTGCCGCTGATGCTGACCCTCGTTGCGGCGTTCGCCCCCGCCATCCAACCGGAAAGGCATAATGCCGCGACTAGCGTTGTTACCGTCTGGAAGTCCGCCGTGAAGCCTATCGCCATTTTTCGCCACGTTGCCCATGAAGGTCCGGGCCATTTTGCCACTTTCTGCGACACCCACGGCTTGCCCTGGCAACTGTTGCGCAGCGACGCGGGCGAGCCGCTTCCCGCCACGCCGCAGGCGTTTTCTGGTCTGGTATTGATGGGCGGGCCGATGAGCGTGAACGACGATCTGCCCTGGATCGCCCCGACCCTGGCACTGATCCGCGCGGCGGTGGCGGCGAACATTCCTGTGTTGGGACACTGCCTGGGGGGCCAGTTGATTGCCCGCGCGCTGGGCGGCGAGGTCACCCGCAATCCGGTCAAGGAAATCGGCTGGGGCGCGGTGCGGGTGTTGGATTCGCCGGTTGCCCGCGACTGGTTCGGCTCGGTGAAGACGTTCACGGCATTCCACTGGCATGGTGAAACCTTTTCACCGCCCCCCGCCGCCGAACGCATTCTGGAAAGCGTTTATTGCGGCAATCAGGCTTTCGCCCTGGGGCCGCATCTGGCGCTGCAATGCCATGTGGAAATGACCGAGGCCCTGATCCGATCCTGGTGCGAGGCCGGCGCCGAGGAGATTGCCGCCGCGGCCGCCAGCCCCGCCGTGCAGACCCCGCAACAGATGTGGGCGCTGAACGCGGCCAACCTGCCGGCCATGCAGTCCGTGGCGGAACAACTCTATGGACGCTGGGCGCGGGGGCTGAAAAGGTGAGTGAGGCCCTCATCACGCTGCCGCATCTGCGCACCCTGATTGGTTTGAAGGTGCGTCATCAGGGCGAAATTTGCGTGGTGGTGGAAGTGCTGGAATCCCCCTGTGCTCTGGTTCTGGAGCCACAAACCGCTCCCGCCATGATGGCCGATATGCATGGCCGCCCTTGGGAATATGGAAGGGAACACCGGATCGTGCCGGTTCTGAGTGAAGACCGTACTGGTTTGCACGACGCGCTGCTGGATTTGGAGATTCTGGATTGACGCCAACCGGGGCGTGGCGGCAGGATGCCGCAAGAAAAATGATCCTGGAAACGGCAGTTGAACGTGCCCGAGTGTGCGGCTGGCAGGCCGGCTGGCAAGGCGCAACGACGCGCATGGCCGCTCCCTGCAAGGAGGCGCAACGCAGCCAGACGGCCTGCCAGTCGTGCAATCGGGCGCGTAGCGGGCTCACCCGCTCGGTGACCGTGATCGAAGGCGCAAATCTCAGCACCCGCGCGGTCTCACGCGGGCTAACGAGCGGTCAACTGCCGTTTCCAGGATGATATGAGGAAGAAAAATGCGGGGTTACGGCCGCGACCGATTCGCCATCGGCGCAAGCCTGTTGCCTGAGCGGTAACGCACACATGCCAACTTATCCCGTTGAACCAAGCGGCCGCTGCTGGCACTCGGCACAAGTGCCGGTCATCGCCGGTTTCGGCATCATGATCCTGCTGTTGCTGGGTGTCGCGGCCATTGGTGTCTCGCACATCCGCATCCTCAGCGGCCAACTGACGGCCATCGTCGCCGAGCGCAATCTGAAATCCGAATTGGCGTCGTCGATGAAGACGCTGCACGATGCGCGCTACCAGGCACTTCTGCTGGCCAGCAACCTGGATGACCCTTTTGATCGCGACGAGCAGCGGATGCGTTTCTCCGCCTTGGCGGGCGATTTCATCGCGCTGCGCGACCGTTTTCTCGCCCTCCCGCTCGATGCCGAGGAACTGGCTGCATGGGGCGAGGTGCGCAAGCCATTGCCGCGTGTGGAGAACCTGGCTAATGAGGCCTTCGACCTGATGCGGGCAGAGCGGCGCGCTCAAGCTAAACGGATGATCCAGCGGGATATCAAGCCACACCAGATGCGCATGATGAGCCAGTGGGATCGTCTGGTGGACATGCACCGGGCCAGGAATGCCGAGGCGCTAAGTGAAGCGGCTAGCGTCAGCAAGCAGGCGCGTGGCCTGGTTCTCGGGCTTTCCGCGGTGGCGCTGCTGGTGGCGTTCGGGGTGGCGACCTTCGTGGTCCGAGTAAGCCGCCGCACGGAGGCGGAACTGTTCCAGGAACGTGAACGCGCTGTCGTTACCTTGAATTCTCTCGCTGATGCAATCATTCGCTTCGATCAGGAACGCCGAGTCAGTTATCTGAACCCGGCAGCGGCAACCCTGATCGGCACGGATACGGAGAAAGCCGCCGCCATGCCGGCGGTCGAGCTTCTCCACCTGTATGAGCGCGAAAGCCGCGCAGATCTGACCACGACCTTGCTGGACGAGGTGCTCAAGGGCAGGGTTTACGACCTGCCGACCTCCGCGTGCCTGCTGTCGGCGCAGGGCATGGAATATGAAGTGGAGGGCAAGTGCTCCTGCATTCATGGCCCGGATGGCGGGGTCATCGGGGGCGTTCTGGTCATGAGCGATGTCACCGAAGCGCGCGAATTGCAACGCAAGTTGCTCTGGCACGCCGACCATGACGCGCTGACCGGGTTGGCCAACCGTTACGCCTTCGAGGAGCGCCTGGCCCAGGCGCTCGGCGGCAAACGCGCGGTGGAATCGCACGCGTCCCTGTTGCTCATCAACCTGGACCAGCTCAAGCAGGTACGCGAGCAGGCCGGCCAGACGTGCAGCGACGAACTGGTGCGCCAGGTGGCGCACCTGATGAATTTCCGGGTACGGGAATCCGATTTTCTGGCGTGCTTGAGCGAAGACGAGTTCGGTATTCTGTTGCAATCCTGCCCGGACGAAATGGCCGAGCGCATCGCCGAACAGATCCGCGATAGCGTCATTAGCTTGCGTCAGCCTTGGCAAGGCAAAACCTACCAGGTCGGCGTCCATATCGGGGTGGTACACCTGCCCGAGGAATCCCATGAAGAATGTCTGGCGCTCGCCTATTCGGCGCTGCATGAGGCGGAAACCAGCGGGCCGGGCAGCGTGGTGGTGCGTCGCCCTGGCGCAGCCGCAATCCCCGCATCCGACAGCCTCCTGGGCCAATGAAAATTCTCGCTGGCGATATCGGGGGTACCCACACCCGCCTGGCGCTCACGCAGCTCGATGGCGCTGATGTGGGGTGTTCCTCGCAGCCTGTCGGCGGCATTGCCCCGCAACTGCTGGCCGTACTTCAGGAGGGCGAGTTCCTCGCTGGATTCCGTGCCAAGGGGCGCTTTTCCGACTGGATGGAGCGAGTGCCGGTGCGGGTCATTCGCGACCTGGACATTGGCCTGAAAGGCGCGGCGCTGGCGGCTATAGCGCCTACCGTCTCACGGATGCTTTAGCGCCGCTTCCAGCGTGTTGCGCAACAAGGTGGCCACGGTCATCGGCCCGACGCCGCCCGGCACCGGCGTGATCCAGCCGGCACGCTGCTTTGCCACGGAAAATTCCACATCGCCGACGATGCGGCCGTCCTCCAGGCGGTTGATGCCGACGTCAATCACGCAGGCGCCCGTTTTGATCCACGCCCCCTTGACCATTTCCGGCCGCCCCACGGCAGCCACCACGATGTCCGCTTGTGCCACCAGATCCGGCAGATTGCGGGTCGCGGAATGGCAGACTGTCACGGTGCAGCCCGCCAACAGCAGTTCCAGCGCCATCGGTCTGCCTACATGGTTGGACGCGCCCACCACCACGGCATGTTTGCCGCGCAGGGCCTCACCCGTCGTCTCCAGCAGGCGCATCACCCCATAGGGCGTGCAGGAACGCAGTGTCGGCTTGCGCACCGCCAGGCGGCCGATGTTGTAGGGATGGAAGCCATCCACATCCTTGTCCGGACGGATCCGCTCGATCACCGTCTCGGTGTCGATATGCGCCGGCAGCGGCGCTTGTACCAGGAGGCCATCCACACTCGGGTCAGCGTTCAATTGGTCGATCAGCGCCAGCAGGTCGGCCTGGCGGGTGGCTGCGGGCAGATCGTGGGAAATCGACAACACCCCCGCCTTCTCGCAAGCCAGCCGCTTGTTGCGTACATAGATACTGGATGAGGGGTCACCCCCCAGCAGAATCACCGCCAGCCCCGGAACCCGCTGTCCGGCGGCGATGCGCTCGCCGACCTCGCGCTTGATGTCCTGGAGGAGGGCGTCGGCAATGGTTTTGCCATCGAGGAGTTGAGCGGTCATGGCGAGGAAGTGGCGAGGTGGAAAACCCGTAATTTTACTAAACTGCCCCGCCCGCCGGCATTGCTTTTCCCGCTATCGGCGGGTATATTCCGGCGCCTTCGGGGTGTAGCGCAGCCCGGTAGCGCGCTTGCTTTGGGAGCAAGATGTCGGAGGTTCGAATCCTCTCACCCCGACCAATCGTTACCGGTCTAAAACTTCGAAAGCCCGCGGGACTCTGCCCGTAGCTCAATTGGATAGAGCACCAGCCTTCTAAGCTGGGGGTTACAGGTTCGATCCCTGTCGGGCAGGCCAGTTTTCCAGCGTTGTAAGTTGCTGGGAAAGCAGTGGCCACGTGGTTTGCTGTAATGGATTTGTCACTGGTGGCGGTAGCTCAATTGGTAGAGTCCCAGATTGTGATTCTGGCTGTTGTGGGTTCGAGTCCCATCCGTCACCCCAAATAATCAATGGCTTACAGTGATTACCCCGTTGGTATTCATCACGATAAGCTGCCGGCGCAATACCGGCACCTCTCACGGGATTGCACTCCCCTCAAGCAAGCCTCCCAATCCATCGAACTGAAGGGGGGATTTCGCGCGCCTGTGGCGCCGGCTCGGTTTCGCGGTGTGACAATGGCGTCCCGCAATGACCCAGGAGGCGACGACCATGCTGCTGTTGTTTACCGACTATGGCTGGCATGACCCTTATGTTGGGCTGGTGAAGGCGGTGCTGGCCGCGCGGGCGCCGGGCGTGCCGCTGATCGACTTGCTGCACGCCGTGCCCGATTTCAATGCCCATGCCGGTGCCCACCTGCTCGCCGCGCTGTGCCGCGAGATCCCCGCCGGGGCCGTGGTGCTGGCGGTGGTCGACCCTGGTGTCGGCGGGCCGCGCGCGGCGGCGGCGGTGGAAGTCGATGGCCGTTTCTATGTCGGCCCTGACAATGGTCTGTTGTCGGTATTGGCCGGGCGCGCGCAGTCCTCGCGCACCTGGCGCATAGATTGGCGGCCGGAACCTCTGTCCGATTCGTTTCATGGCCGCGATCTATTCGCCCCCATCGCCGCGGAAATCGCGTCCGGCAACTTCCCGGCCAACAAGCTCACCCCGGTCGCGGGTCTGCAAGTCCAGTTCGACACCGCGGAATTGCCGCGCGTCCTCTACATCGACCACTATGGCAACGCCTGGAGCGGGATACGGGGTGAACTCGCCGCAGCGGGTGCGAATATCGAAGTGAAAGGCCAGGTTCTGCCCTGGCGCCGGGTATTCGTCGAGGCCGACAAGGGCGCAGCGTTCTGGCACGTGAACAGTTCCGGTTTGATTGAGATTGCGGTGAACCGGGGCAGCGCGGCCGAGAAATTGGGCCTGAAGCTAGGCGACCCGGTCAGGCTGATTTGACCCACGAAGCCGGCAGGGATGCCGGCGCTACGGGGGCGCCCGTTCAGCCGCGCAGCGCGGGTGTCACATGCGGCTGGATGGTTTGCAACAACTGCACGAATATCTTGGGGCTGCCGGCCACCACGTTGCCGGAATCCAGATAGTTTTCCTCGCCGGCGAAATCACTCACCAGGCCGCCGGCTTCGATCACCAGCAGGCAGCCGGCGGCGATGTCCCAGGGGCTGAGGCCGATCTCGAAGAACCCGTCGGTGCGGCCGGCGGCCAACCAGGCCAGGTCGAGCGCGGCGGAACCGGGGCGGCGTAGCCCCGAAGACTTCCGCACCAGGTCGCGGAACATCCCGGTGTAGGCCTCCAGATGGGTGAAGTCGCGGTAGGGGAAGCCAGTGCCGATCAGCGCGTCCTGCAACTTGTCGCGTTTGCCCACCCGAATGCGGCGATCGTTGAGGAAGGCGCCGCGGCCCCGGCTGGCGGTGTAGAGGTCGTTGCGCACCGGGTCGTAGATCACGGCTTGCGAAAGTTGCCCCTTGTGCAGCAAGGCAATCGACACCGCGTATTGCGGAAAGCCGTGCAGGAAATTGGTGGTGCCATCGAGCGGGTCGATCACCCACTGGTATTCCGACTCGCCGGCGGCGCCCGACTCCTCGGCTAGAATCGCGTGGCTCGGATAGGCGTCCAGCAGGATCGTGATGATGGCCTTCTCCGCCTTCAGGTCGATTTCGCTGACGAAATCGTTTTCCCGCTTGGACGTCACCGTCAGGCGATCCAGATTCTGGCTGCCTTGGCTAATGACTTTTCCAGCGGCGCGAGCGGCCTTGATGGCCGTATTGAGCATCGGATGCATGATTGTCTAAAGAACGATTGAACTGGGCCGGGATTTTACCTTGAACACACTGATTCCTCTGGCAAACATCCGCGTGGTGCTGGTCGAAACCAGCCACCCCGGCAACCTCGGCGCCGCCGCCCGCGCCATGAAAGTCATGGGCCTGGCCGACCTGGCCCTGGTCAACCCCAAGTGTGAAATCGACAATGAAGCGCGCGCCCGCGCCTCCGGGGCGGTAGACGTGCTGGAACACGCCGTGATCCACGCCAGCCTGGACGCGGCGCTGTTCGACGTGGTGCTCGCCGCCGCCTGCACTTCGCGCCGCCGCGACCTGCCGCATCCCGCCTACACCCCGCGCCAGGCCGCGCCGAAGCTCCTGGGCATCGCGCAAAGCCAGCGTGTCGCCCTGGTGTTCGGCTCGGAAACCTACGGCTTATCGAACGAACAACTGATGAAATGCCGCTGGCTGCTCAACATCCCCAGTAACCCGGACTATGCCTCTCTCAACCTGGGTTCGGCAGTGCAGGTGCTAGCCTATGAACTGCGCGCCAGTCTGGATGACAGCGTCCTTGCGTTACCGGAATTCGAACTCGCCCCGCACGAAGCCGAACAGGCGCTACTTGTGGAACTGGAAAAAACCCTGATCCAGATTGGCTTCCACAACCCGGCCAACCCAAAACGCCTGTTGCCGCGTTTACGACGTTTTTTCGCCAAGGCCGGGCTGGAGAAGGAAGAAGTGGCGATCTGGCGGGGGGTGTTGAGCGCGGTGCGGGGGCGGTACAAGTCATGACGCATCACCGGAAATACAAGAAAATTGTGCCTTCCCAACAGGAACCCCGACCATGAACCTCCACGAATACCAGGCCAAGGCCGTGTTGCGCGACTATGGCATTGCCACCCCGCGCGGCGTGGTCATCTCCACCGCCGATCAATGCGCGCAAGCCGCCGCCGAACTGGGTGGCGAGGCGTGGGTGGCGAAGTCCCAGATTCACGCCGGCGGACGCGGCAAGGCGGGGGGCGTGAAGTTGTGCCGCTCGATTGATGAGCTCAGTGCCGCGGCCGCGTCGCTGTTGGGAAGTCGCCTTACCACCTACCAGAACGCGCCCGACGGCCAGCCGGTCAATCAATTGTTGATCGAGGAAACCCTGCCCATCGTCCGCGAGTTGTATTTGTCGATCACCGTCGATCGCGCCGCCGAACGCATCGGCCTGGTCGCCTCAGCTTCTGGCGGCATGGAGATCGAGGAAGTCGCGCGTAGCGAGCCGGAGAAGATTCTGAAAGAGTGGGTCAACCCCGTCACCGGCCTGATGGATTACCAGGGCCGCAACCTGGCTTTTGGCCTGGGGCTGGCCGGCGAACAGGTCGGCGCCTTCGTGAAGCTGGTGAAGACTTTGTACCGCGTGTTCCTGGAAAAAGACCTGGCGTTGCTGGAAATCAACCCGCTGATCGTCACTGCTGACGGTCGCATCGTGCCGCTCGACTGCAAGATGGGCGTGGAAGACAACGCGCTCTACCGGCAGAAGGCGCTGGCCGAGATCGCCGACGAATCGCAGATCGACCCCAAGGAAGCCGAGGCGCACGCGCACGACGTCAACTACATCGCGCTCAACGGCAACATCGGCTGCATGGTCAACGGCGCGGGGCTGGCGATGGCGACCATGGATCTGATCAAGCTCTCCGGCGGCCAACCCGCCAACTTCCTCGACGTTGGCGGCGGCGCCACGGCGGCTACGGTGGCGCAGGCGTTCAAGATCATCCTTTCTGACGCCAACGTGAAGGCCATCCTGATCAACATCTTCGGCGGCATCATGCGCTGCGACATCATCGCCCAGGGCGTGATCGACGCGGTCAAGGAGGTGGGCGTGACCATCCCCGTGGTGGTGCGCCTGGAAGGCACCAATGTGGAACTGGGGCGCAAGATGCTGGCCGATGCGGTGGCGGACTCAGTTACCACCACTCGGCTACCGATCATCGCCAGCAACGACCTTGATGAGGCGGCCAGACAGGTCGTGGCCGCCGCCGGAGAACAACCATGAGCATCCTGGTCAACAAAGAAACCAAAGTGATTTGCCAGGGCTACACCGGCAAACAAGGCACCTTCCATTCCGAACAGGCGATTGTCTACGGCACCAACATGGTCGGTGGCGTCACTCCCGGCAAGGGTGGCCAGATTCACCTCGATCGCCCGGTATTCAATACGGTGAAGGACGCAGTCAAGGAAACCGGCGCCGATGCCTCCGTCATCTATGTGCCTGCCGGCTTCGCCGCCGATGGCATTCTGGAAGCGGCGGATGCCGGCATCCGGGTGATCGTCTGCATCACCGAGGGCATTCCGGTGCGCGACATGATTAACGTGAAGGCGGCCATAAGGGCCAACAGCGGCGCCAACGGCACGGTACTGATCGGCCCCAACTGCCCCGGCATCATCACGCCGGGAGAATGCAAGATCGGCATCATGCCCGGCTTCATCCACCAGCGTGGCAAGGTCGGCATCGTCTCGCGTTCCGGCACGCTGACCTATGAAGCCGTGTTCCAGACCACCCGTTTGGGGCTGGGCCAGACCACTTGCGTGGGCATTGGCGGCGACCCGATCAAGGGGCTGGATTTCATCGACTGTCTGGCCCTGTTCCAGGCCGATCCGGAAACCGAAGCCATCGTCCTGGTCGGTGAGATCGGCGGCAGCCGTGAGGAAGAGGCGGCGGAATACATCAAGTCTCACGTCACCAAGCCGGTGGCCGGTTACATCGCCGGCCAGACCGCGCCGCCGGGCAAGCGCATGGGCCATGCCGGCGCCATCATCGCCGGTGGCAGGGGCACGGCGGCGGAGAAGATCGCCGCCCTGGAAGCTGCCGGTGTGGTGGTGGCGGCCAGCCCCGCCGGCATCGGCGCGGCCTGTGCCGAGGCGATCCGGCGGGGCTGGCCGTTGTAGGATGTGGTTACCGAAGGGTAGGGGTTTCATCAGAGCGCAGCGAACCGCATCGTTCTTCCGTGATGCGGTTCGTACCTCACCGCATCCTACGAGCTGTCCTTTCTTCGCCATGGTTGTTTTACCACCCGCTTTCGGCTAGTTTCCCCGCCCACGTTAGGGGTGCCGTCACAAGCTTGTCGGACGGCTGAGATCACACCCTTGGAACCTGATCCGGGCCACGCCGGCGTAGGGAAGCGTTAAGGCCCCGCCTGCGCTCCTTACGTTTTTTCTCTGATGGAGCGCTTCATGAACGCCGCACTTCCCAAATCCGCCCCCTTCCTTGCCGCCGACGCCCATGTCGATGAGGCCGCGATCCAGCCATTGCCAAATTCGCGCAAGATTTATGTGCAAGGCAGCCGTCCGGACATCCAGGTGCCGATGCGGGAGATTTCCCAAGCCGACACGCCCACCGGCTCATTCGACAACCCTCACGGCGAGCGGAACCCCCCGATATTCGTCTACGACTGTTCCGGCCCCTATGGCGACCCGGCGGTAAAAATCGACATCCGCCAGGGCCTGCCCGCACTGCGCCAGAACTGGATCGAAGAGCGCGGCGATACGGAAATGCTGCCCGGCCTGTCCTCCGAATACGGCCGCAGCCGAGCCGACATGGACGACCTCGCTCGCCTGCGCTTCCCCGGCCTGCATCGGCAGCCGCGCCGCGCCAGGGCCGGGATGAATGTCAGCCAGATGCACTATGCCCGACGGGGCATCATCACGCCGGAAATGGAATACGTCGCTATTCGCGAGAACATGCGCCGCCAGGAATACCTCGCCGCCTTGCGTGCCACCGGCCCACAGGGTGAAAAACTGGCCAACCTGATGGGTCGGCAGCACGCCGGCCAGAACTTCGGTGCCAGCATCCCTGACGAAATCACCCCCGAGTTCGTGCGCAGCGAGATTGCCCGTGGCCGCGCCATCCTCCCCGCCAACATCAACCACCCGGAAACCGAGCCGATGATCATCGGCCGCAACTTCCTGGTGAAGATCAACGCCAACATCGGCAACTCGGCGCTCGGCTCCTCGATCAACGAGGAAGTGGACAAGATGACCTGGTCGATCCGCTGGGGCGGCGACACGGTGATGGATCTGTCCACCGGCAAGAACATCCATGAAACCCGCGAATGGATCATCCGCAACTCCCCCGTGCCCATCGGCACCGTGCCGATTTATCAGGCGCTGGAAAAGGTCGACGGCCGCGCCGAGGAACTCACCTGGGAAATGTTCCGCGACACGCTGATCGAGCAGGCGGAACAGGGCGTCGATTACTTCACCCTCCACGCCGGTGTGCTGTTGCGCTATGTGCCGATGACCGCCAACCGGATGACCGGCATCGTCTCGCGCGGCGGCTCGATCATGGCCAAGTGGTGTTTGGCGCATCACCAGGAAAGCTTCCTCTACACCCACTTCGAGGACATCTGCGAAATCATGAAGGCCTATGACGTGGCCTTCTCGCTGGGCGATGGCCTGCGTCCCGGCTCGATTTACGACGCCAACGACGAAGCGCAACTGGGCGAATTGAAGACCCTGGGCGAACTCACGCAAGTGGCCTGGAAGCACGACGTCCAGGTGATGATCGAAGGCCCCGGCCATGTGCCCATGCACCTGATTAAAGAAAACATGGACCTGCAACTGGAATGGTGCGACGAAGCGCCGTTCTACACGCTAGGGCCACTCACCACCGACATCGCCCCCGGCTACGACCACATCACCAGCGCCATCGGCGCCGCCCAGATTGGCTGGTACGGCACCGCCATGCTTTGCTACGTGACGCCGAAGGAGCACCTCGGCCTGCCGGACAAGAACGACGTCAAGGAAGGCATCATCACCTACAAGCTCGCCGCCCACGCAGCCGACCTTGCCAAGGGCCACCCCGGCGCCCAGATTCGCGACAACGCGTTGTCGAAAGCCCGCTTCGAATTCCGCTGGGCCGACCAGTTCAACCTCGGCCTCGACCCGGACAAGGCGCGCGAATTCCACGACGAAACCCTGCCGAAAGATTCCGCCAAGGTCGCCCACTTCTGCTCCATGTGCGGGCCACATTTCTGCTCCATGAAAATCACCCAGGATGTGCGTGATTTCGCCGCGAAACAGGGCGTCTCGGAAGCCGATGCGCTGGAGAAAGGCATGGAAATCAAGTCGGTGGAGTTCGTGAAACAGGGTGCCGAGGTGTATCACAAGGTGTAGTTTTCCCCCTCGCGCCGCCTCGGAGATGTAATGAAACACAAGGGTTTGCTGCTGCTGCTCGCTATCGCGGCCGGTGCGGCGTACTGGGGTTACAAGCCCTCGGAATCGACCGATCGGGCCAAGAAGCCGCCGCCCCCGGTGCCGGTGGCCGTGGCCCAGGCGGCCAACCGCGACCTGCCGGTGACCCTGGAGGTGGTCGGCCGGGGCGAGGCCTTTGAAACTGTCACCCTGAAATCTCGCGTCGATGGCCAGGTGCTGGCGGTGCCCTTCGCCGAGGGCAAGGCGGTCGCGGCGGGTGCGCTGCTGGTCAAGCTGGACCCGGCCGACTTCCAGGCCCGCGTGAAACAGGCCGAGGCCCATCTGGCGCGCGATCAGGCCTTGCTGGACAAGGCGCGGGCGGATGTCGCGCGCTATCAGTCCCTGCTCGAACAACAGTTCGTTTCCCAGGAAAAAGTCGCGGAAATGCGCGCCAACGCGGCGGTGGCCAGCGCCACGGTGCAAGCCGACCAGGCGGCACTGGAACTGGCTCAATTGCAACGCTCCTATACGCAAATCCGCGCGCCCTTCGCCGGGGTGACAGGCGCCAAACTGGTGTTTCCCGGCGCGGCGGTGAAGATCAACGAAACCGTGCTGGCCGTGGTCAACCGGGTGCGGCCCTTGTATGTCAGCTTCGCGGTGCCGGAAAAACACCTGCCTGCGATCCGGGCAGCCCAGGTCAAGGGAGCGTTGCAGGTGGATGTCGGCGTGCCCGGCGGCAAGCCAGCGCCCGGCAAGGTCGTGTTTCTCGACAATGCGGTGGACTCCGCCACCGGCACGCTGCGCTTGAAGGCTGAGATAGCCAATACCGACAACAGCCTGGCGCCTGGCCAGTTCCTCAGCGTCAGCCTGCTCCTGGACACCCTGCACAACGCCGTGGTGGTGCCCGCCGAGGCGCTGCAACAGGGGCCGGAAGGGGCATTCGTGTATGTGCTGAACGGTGAGGGCGGCGCGCAAGTGCGCAAGGTGGAGATTGCCCAGGTGCGCGACGGTCTGGCCGCCATCGGCAAAGGCCTCGCCAGCGGTGAGACGGTGGTGATCGACGGCCATTCCCGGCTGACGCCCGGTGCCAAGGTGAAAGTGAAGAAGCCGGGAGGCAAGGGATGAGACCGTACTTTGTAGCGCCGGCGCCTCCGGCGAGGCGCCGGTGCTACAAAGGCGCCCGGTTTCATCCTCTGTAACGCCTGACCCACCCATGCAACTCCCCGAACTCTGTATCCGCCGACCAGTGATGACCACGCTGCTGATGGCGGCGTTTCTGATCTTCGGTGTCATTGCCTACCGTGCCTTGCCAGTGGCGGAATTGCCGAGCGTGGACTTTCCCACCATCTCGGTCTCGGCCAGCCTCCCCGGCGCCTCGCCCGAGACCATGGCGGCAGCGGTGGCGACGCCGCTGGAGGCGCAGTTCTCCACCATTTCCGGGCTGGACAACATGAGTTCGGTGAGTGCGCGCGGCGCTACTTCGGTCACCCTGCAATTCAGTCTCGACCGCGACATCGACGCCGCCGCTCAGGACGTGCAGGCGGCCATCGCCGCCGCGCAGCGCAAGCTGCCCTCGGATATGCCGACGCCGCCGTCGTTCCGCAAGGTGAACCCGGCCGACTCGCCGATCTTCTACCTCGCCATGCACTCGGACACGCTGCCGCTGCCGGCGGTGAACGAGTACGCCTCGACCCAGCTGGCGCAGCGCATTTCCACCATTCCCGGCGTCGCGCAGGTGCTGATCTATGGGGAGCAGAAATACGCCGTGCGCATCCACGCCGACCCGAACGCGCTCGCCGCGCGCGGCATCGGCATCGACGAACTGCATCAGGCGGTGGCGTCCGCCAACGTCAACCAGCCGATCGGCAACCTGGAAGGGGCGAAGCAGACTTTCGCCCTGCGCGCCAATGGCCAACTGGAAGACGCCGCCGCCTACCGGCCGCTGATCGTCGCCTGGAAGAACGGCGCGCCGGTGCGCCTGGACGAGGTAGCGGCGGTGCATGACAGCGTCGAGGACAACCGCCGCGCCAACTGGATCGTCGACAACAAAGGTGACCAGCGCGCCATCATCCTCGCCATCCAGCGCCAGCCGGGTGCCAACACCATCGCCACGGTGGCGGCCATCAAGGCCATCCTGCCGGCGTTCCAGGAGAAGCTGCCGGCTTCGATCCAGCTTTCCGTGTTCTACGACCGCAGCATCACCATCCACGAATCGGTCAACGACGTGCAGTTCACCCTGATTCTGGCCGGCTGCCTGGTGGTGTTGGTGATTCTGCTGTTCCTGCGCAATCTCTCGGCCACGGCCATTCCCGCTCTGGCGCTGCCGATTTCCGTGATCGGCACCTTCGCCGCCATGTATGCCCTGGGTTTCAGCCTGGACAACCTCTCGCTGCTGGCGCTGACACTGTCGGTTGGCTTCGTGGTGGACGACGCCATCGTCATGCTGGAAAATATCGTGCGCCACATCGAGGCGGGGGAAAGCCCGTTCGACGCGGCGATTCATGGCGCGCGCGAGATCGGCTTCACCATCGTCTCCATGACCCTGTCGCTGGTTGCCGTGTTCATTCCGGTGATGTTCATGGGCGGCATCATCGGCCGCCTGCTGCATGAATTCGCGGTGACCATTTCCGCCGCCATCCTGGTGTCCGGCTTTGTCTCCCTGACCCTGACGCCGATGCTGGCGAGCCGCTATCTCCGGCACGAGAAGCGCGAGCAACACAACAAGCTGTACTGGTTGTTCGAGAACGCTTTCGCGCGCCTGCTGGAAGGTTATCGGGTCAGCCTCGCCTGGAGCCTGGCGCACCCGCGCCTGGTGCTCGCCACCTTCTTCCTCAGCATCGCCGGCAGCGTCGTCCTGTACCGGGAAATTCCCAAGGATTTCCTGCCCAGCGGCGATACCGGCCGCATCCTCGGCCGCACCGAGGGCGCGCCGGATACCTCCTTCGCCAGTATGGTGGAACGCCAGCGCGCAGTGGCCGCCATCGCCGCGAGCGACCCCAACATCGAAATCCTGATGTCCGTGGTCGGCTCCGGCGGCTCCCGCATCACGCCCAACAGCGGCATCCTGCTGCTGCGCCTGAAGCCGGGCGCTGAACGCAAAATGACGCCCGACGAGATCATCCAGAAGCTGCGCCCCAAGCTTGCCGCCGTGCCGGGCATCAAGGTCTCGCTGCAAAACCCGCCGCCGATCAGCCTGGGCGGCCAGTCCACCACCGGCCTGTATCAATACACCCTGCAAGACACCGATCTGGACGAGCTCTACCACTGGACCGACGTGCTGCTCGCGCGCCTGCGCAAACTGCCCGGCTTCGAGGACGTCAACAGCAACCTCAACAACAAGAGTCCGGTGCTGGCCCTGGAAGTGGACCGCGACAAGCTCGCCGCGCTGGGCCTGTCCTTCGGCCAGGTGGAAGACGCCCTGCAAAGCGCCTTCAGCGCGCGTCAGATTTCCACCATCTACGGCGCCAGCAACCAGTACCAGGTCATCCTGGAACTCGCCCCGGAGTTCCAGGAAGACCCCAACACCCTTGCGCGCCTGCATGTGCGTTCATCGAGCGGCGCCCTGGTGTCGCTCGATACCGTGGCGCAAGCCACCCGCGCCTCACAGGCCCTCACCCTCAACCACCAGGGGCAACTGCCCTCGGTCACCCTCTCCTTCAATCTGCAACCGGGCGTGTCGCTGGGCACGGCGGTGGAGCGGATCAGGACACTGGAACAGGAACTGCGCCTCCCCGCTTCGCTCACCAGTAGCCTGCAAGGCACGGCGCAAGCCTTCGAGGCCTCACAGAAAGGGCTGGGTTTGCTACTGTTGGTCGCGGTGCTGGTGGTCTACCTGGTGCTCGGGATTCTTTACGAGAGCTTCGTCCACCCCCTCACCATCCTTTCCGGCCTCCCCTCCGCCGGGCTGGGCGCCTTGCTCACCCTCTGGCTGTTCAAGGTGGATCTCAGCCTCTACGCCTTCGTCGGCATCATCATGCTCATCGGCATCGTCAAAAAGAACGCCATCATGATGATCGACTTCGCCCTGAGCCGGCAGCGCCGCGACGGACTGGCGGCAGCGGACGCCATCCGCGAAGCCTGCCTGGTGCGCTTCCGCCCGATCATGATGACCACCCTCGCCGCCCTGGCCGGCACCCTCCCCATCGCCATCGGCTGGGGCGCCGGCGCCGAAATCCGCCGACCGTTGGGGCTGGCCGTGGTGGGCGGCCTGGCGCTATCGCAGTTCCTCACGCTGTACCTGACGCCGGTGATTTATCTCTACATGGAGCGGCTGGGCGCGCGGTTCGGCGCTACACGCAAGCCCGCGTAGGATGGGTTGAGCGCAGCGAACCGCATTATTCGCGGCCAGCCCAGCGGTGCGGTTCGTACCTCACCGCACCCTACGACACTGGCGGCAAAGTTCGCGCGGCGAACCCCCGTGTAGCGCCGGCTTCCAGCCAGCGTCTTTCTGTTTCATGCTATTTCTGCAAATACAAAATAATTTCTTCAATTTGCATTGATGTACTTAGAATGGGCGCATGATTCCCCGCGACATCACCCCCCTGCTGCAAAGACTGGCCGGCCAATACCCGGTGGTTACCCTCACCGGGCCGCGCCAGAGCGGCAAAACCACGCTTTGCCGCATGCTTTTCCCGGATAAGCCCTACATCACCCTGGAAGACCCGGATACCCGCCGGTTTGCGGCCGAAGATCCGCGTGGGTTTCTTCAGGGGGTGGCGGGCGGCGCCATCCTCGACGAAATCCAGCGTGCGCCGGAATTGCCCTCCTATCTGCAAGCGATGGTGGATAGCGACCCCACCCCCGGCCGCTTCATTCTCACCGGCAGCCAGCAGTTCGAATTGATGTCGCGGGTCAGCCAGTCGCTCGCGGGGCGCACCGCCGTGCTGCGCCTGCTTCCCTTCACCCTGGCCGAGAGCACGCGCATCACACCCTTGGGCGAACTCGCGCAAACCCTGCTCACCGGCTTCTATCCGAGCATCCACGACCGTGGCCTGGACCCCGTCCAGGCCCTAGGCGATTACTTCACCACCTACGTGGAACGCGACCTGCGCCAGCTCACCGCCGTGCATGACCTGCACCGCTTCGAGCGCTTCGTCCGGCTGTGCGCCGGCCGCGTTGGGCAACTGCTCAACCTCAGCAGTCTCGGCAACGATGCCGGCGTCTCCCACGCCACCGCCAGCGTCTGGCTGGACCTCCTGCAAACCAGTTACATCGTCCACCTGCTGCCGCCCTGGTTCACCCACACCGGCAAGCGGCTGGTGAAAAGCCCCAAGCTGTATTTCCACGATGTCGGCCTGGCTTGCTGGCTGCTTGGCATCCGCACCCAGGAACAGGTGCTGCGCGACCCGCTCCTGGGTGGCCTGTTCGAAAACCTGGTGGTCATGGAAGCGTTGAAACAACGCTTCAATCGGGGCGAGTCGGGCGAGATGTACTTCTACCGCGATGCCATCGGCAACGAAGTGGACCTGCTGCTTCCCTCCGGCCGCCGCTTCCGCGCCATCGAAATCAAGGCCGGCGCCACCGTCAACCCGGATTACTTCCGTGGCCTGGCCACCCTGGCGCGAGCCTTCCCCGATGTACTGGAAGACGGCCGCGTGATCTACGGCGGCGTTCAGGCCCAGCCACGCAACGACTGGCCGGTGCTGCCGTGGAGTCGGCTGGCGGAAGGCGATGGGTTTGATTGAAACAAGGTGGGATGGGCCGAGGAACGAAGCCCGACAACGGCACCGATGGCGTTGGGCTTCCTGGCGTCAGCCCAACCTACGCGCTGAGTCGTAGGAGCGGCCTCCTGGCCGCGATGCGGGCGGCGAGGTAGGGCGGAAAAGCGGCTTCATCGCGCCTTCCGCCGTATGCCTGTCATGCGGCGGATAACGCCGGCAAGAAGACGCCAGCTCATCCGCCCTACCGCGCTGACCCTCTGGCTGTTCAAGGTGGATCTCACCGCGCACCGGGGTATTCCTGTTCGAGGACCACAAGATCGCGCGAGCCGGATTCCTGCTGCCGGACAACGCCCGCAAGGTGAGCACCCGCGCTTTTCTGCTGTTTCTAAAACAGCGCGGCTGGCTGGATTCAGCCGCCGAGATCGAGCGCCGAGCCATCCAGAATGGCCGCAGCTTCTCGCGATTGCGGTTTCCGCCGGCGTAGCTGTGCTCAAGAAATGCCATGCAACCCATTGATTCCGTAGGGTGCGCCGTGCGCACCAATCTACATCCAATGGTGCGCACGGCGCACCCTACGGGTGTTTTTTTTGGTGCGATTTTCGGCTGTGAGCCGATTACTTCGCTAGCCCTCGGATCGGGGGGGAGAAAAAGCGCCGCGCTCATTCCTCCGGCGCTTCTTCGTGCCGGGGTGCCAGTCCCGCCAGCATCGCTTTCCGGGTTTCCGGCGTTTCCAGGCTGATGCGACCAAGGGCGCCGTTGCGGAAGTCGGTGAGGAATTGCATGGCGGCTTTTTCCAGGTCGAGTTCGCCGCCGCGGCCCTTGATCAGGCAGCCGCGCTTTCTCGCTACGCCTTCGAGTACGCCGGGAGCGTCCAGGCCGGCGAGGTTCAGGCCGTAGCGGGCGGTGAGGGCTTCCGGGTAGCGGGCGAGGAGGAGGCCGGCGAGGTGGGTGGCGACGTCCTCGTCGATCACCGCATTGCGGCCGATGGCGTGGGCGATGGCGAGCAGGTAGCCGTCGCTGTCATGTTCAATCTTCGGCCACATCAGGCCGGGGGTGTCGACCAGGGTGAGGCGCGGGGTCAGGGCGATGCGCTGCTGCGATTTGGTGACGGCGGGTTCGTCGCCGACGGCGGCGACGCGGCGTTTCACCAGGGCGTTGAGCAGGGTGGATTTGCCGACATTGGGGATGCCCATGATCATGATTCGCAGGGGCTTGAAGTTGTCGTCACGGTGCGGCGCGAGGGCTTGGCACAGGGCCGGTAGGCGGGCGACGTCGCTCGTCTTCTTGGCCGAGATCGCCACCGCCTTGACATTTTCCTGGGTGTTGAAGAACGTCAACCAGGCCTGAGTGGCGACCGGGTCGGCGAGGTCGGACTTGTTCAGCAGTTTCAGGCAGGGGCGCTGGCGGAAGCCGCGCAGTTCGGCGATCAGCGGATTGCTGCTGGCTTCCGGCAGGCGCGCATCGAGGACTTCGATCACCACGTCGATATTGGCCATGGTTTCCGCCGCGTGTCTGCGCGCGGAAGTCATGTGACCGGGGAACCACTGGATAGCCATGGACCGTACGAAAAGGAGAGGGGGGCGCGCATGTTACCCTTTCGCCCATGCTCAGCTACCGCCACGCCTTTCACGCCGGCAACCATGCCGACGTCCTCAAACACGCCGTCCTGATCGCGCTGCTCGACTATTTCAGTCAGAAGGACAAGCCCTGGTGGTATATCGATAGCCATGCCGGGGCGGGCATTTATGACCTGCACGGCGACTACGCGCGCAAGAACGCCGAGTACGAAGCCGGCATTGGCCGCTTGTGGGCGCGCGACGATCTGCCACCCCTGTTGGCGAACTATGTCGAGTTGGTGCGCGGCCTCAACCCGGACGGGCACCTGCGCCTTTATCCTGGTTCGCCCTGGTGCGCGTATCGCCGCGCTCGCGCCGATGACCGTTTGCGCCTGTTCGAACTGCACAGCAGCGACCACCGTCTGCTCGCCAGCACTTTCAGCGAGTCCGGCCGCCAGGTGAGAATTGAGGCGGCGGACGGCCATGCTGGCCTGAAATCGGTGCTGCCGCCGCCGACCCGGCGTGGCCTGGTGCTGATCGACCCCTCCTACGAGCTCAAAAGCGACTATCCGCGCACCGTGGAAGCGCTCAAGGATGGCCTGGCGCGTTTTGCCGGCGGCACTTACCTGGTCTGGTATCCGCTGTTGCAGAAGCCGGACGCGCGCCAATTGCCCTCGCGCCTGAAGGCCGCGCGCCCACCGGGCTGGCTCAACGTGACGCTGACCGTGCACTCGCCCTTGAAAGAGGGCTTCGGCATGCACGGCAGCGGCCTCTACATCGCCAACCCGCCCTGGACCCTGCCGGCCCTGCTGGAAGCGACCCTGCCCTGGCTGGTGAAAACCCTGGGCCAGGACGCGGGGGCGGGTTACACGCTGGAACATGAAATTCCCTGATGTCGCGCCGGCGCCTTGCCGGCTTGGTCCGTCCGATCCGGCGAACGAGCCGGCGGGACGCCGGCGCTACAAGGATGCGCTGCGCTCGCGCCGGCTATTTCTACTCACCGCCGCCGGCGGCCTGGCCGCGCTGTTCGCCCCGGTCGGCGTTCTCGCCGTTACCGCCAATCCCTGGCCGGTCCTTGCAGCGGTGCAGAATCATCTGTTTCCTTCCGAACCCGGCGCGCCCGGTGCCCGTGAAATCAACGCCCTGGGCTACCTGCAAGGCGTGCTCGCCGACCCGCGTGGCGACCGCGAGGAGCAGCGCTTCATCCTGAAAGGGGTGGACTGGCTGGAGGACCTCAGCCGGCGACGCCATAAGTCTGCTTTCATCAACCTCGACCCGATTCGGCGCGAACAGGTGCTGCGCGAGGTGGCGAACACGGAGAAGGGCGAAAACTGGCTCTCCACGCTGTTGCTCTATCTCTGCGAAGCGCTGCTCATCGACCCGGTCTATGGCGGCAATCCGGATGGCATCGGCTGGGCGTGGCTGGAGCATCAGCCGGGGTTTCCCAGGCCAACGCCGGAGAAACGCTACGGAGTGCTGAAATGAGCGCGCAGTTATGACTGATTACGACGCCGTCATCATCGGCAGCGGCGCCGGGGGCGGGGCGGTGGCCTGGCGCCTGGCGCGGGCGGGCAAGCGGGTGCTGGTGCTGGAGAAGGGGCCGTGGTTCAGCGAGGCCGATTACTTCAAGGACGAGTTGGCCTGCTGCCGGCGTAGCGTCTACACCCCGGATTTGCGTGAAGAACGGCATGTGATCGAGGAGGCCGCCGGCAAAGGCTGGTCCGCCACATCCACCCACGAATCGGGCTGGGATTTCTGGAACGGCAATGTCGTCGGCGGTTCCAGCAACTTCATGTCCGGCTTCTTTCATCGCCTGAAGCCCGTCGATTTCCGGTTGCGTTCCGAATTTGGCCACATCCCCGGCGCCAACGTGGTCGACTGGCCGATCGCCTACGAAGACCTGGAGCCGTATTACACCGAGGTGGAAAGCGTGGTCGGCGTCTCCGGCCGGGTGGTGCCACACCCCTTCCTGGAGCCGCGCTCGACGCCGGATTTCCCCTATCCGCCCACCGCCGAACACCCGGTCTCTGCGTGGATCGACAGCGCCTGCGCCAAGTTGGGCTACCATGTCCTGCCGCTGCCGCGCGCCATCCTGTCGCAGCCCAGGGGCAACCGCCGTGCCTGCGAATACGCCGGCTATTGCGGCAGTTATGGTTGCTCCAGCGGCGCCAAAGGCAGTTCCCGCGCCGCCCTGCTGGATGACGCCGTGGCCACGGGGCGCTGCGAAGTGCGGCCGCACAGCCAGGTGTTCAGGCTGGTCAGCGACGTAAAAGGGCAGGTCAAGGCGGTCGAGTATTTCGACCGGAACGGAGAAAAACAGCGGGTGGCCGGCAAGGTTTACGTGGTTGCCTGCCAGGCCATCGAAACCTCGCGGTTGCTCCTCTCCAGCCCCGGCCCGCGCCATCCGCATGGCCTCGGCAACCGCACCGGCCAGGTCGGCCGCAACCTGATCTTCTCGGCCGGCGGCGTCAGTCACGGCCGCCTGGCCTATGGCGAACTCGGCGAACAGCGCGGAGCCGAGGCGCGCGTGGTCGGCCCCTTCCTCAACCGCACTCTGCACGACTGGTATGTGATCGACGATCCCAAGCTGGGGCGAATGAAAGGCGGTGTGCTCGACTTCCTCATGGGCCATCCCAACGTGGTCTCGCGCGCGCTGGCCGAACGTCGTGACGATCAGGATCAACTGGTCTGGGGCAGCGCCTTCAAGCGCCGTCTGGAAGCCGCCATCCGCGGTGGGCGCCGCATCGACTGCGAAGCCTTCGCCGACTGGCTGCCCACCGACAACGGCCTGGTCGGCCTCGCCGCCGGGGTCAAGGACAAGTGGGGGCGGCCGGTGGCGCGCATCCGCCTGGCGCCGCATCCGCACGACCTGAAAGTGGGGCGCTACCTGGCCGAACGCGGCGCGCAAGTGCTGGAGGCGATGGGCGCAAAAGAGGTGGCGGTAGGCGTCTCCGATGCGCCACCGCCCAATCTGGTGGCCGGCGGCTGCCGCTTCGGCCGCGACCCGCGCACCTCGGTGCTCGACCCGGATTGCCGCATGCACGGCGTCGACAACCTGTTCGTCGCCGACGCCAGCTTCATGCCCACCGGCGGCAGCGTGCCCTATACGTGGACGATCTACGCCAACGCGCTAAGAGTGGCGGACAAGATCGCGGCACAACTGTAGCGCCGGCTTCCAGCCGTTATGCCGGCTGGAAGCCGGCGCTACATTCACCCTGGACTCCCCCATCACCGCACCCCATGGCCGACCCGAATCTTTCCTCCTTCCTCTGGTCTGTCGCCGACCTGCTGCGCGGCGACTACAAGCAATCCGAATACGGCAAGGTCATCCTGCCGTTTACCGTGCTGCGCCGGCTCGATTGCGTGCTGGAGCGGACCAAGGGCATCGTGCTGATGGAAAAGGAAGTCCGTGAAGCGGCCGGGCTGAATCCCGCTCCCTTTCTGCTGTGCATCTCCGGCCAGCTTTTCTTCAACACCTCGCCGCTCGACCTGAAGAAGTTGATGGGCGACCAGGACCACATCGGCGAAAACCTGCGCGCCTACCTGCACGCCTTCTCGCTCGCCGTGCGCGACATCTTCGAAAGCTTCGAGTTTCATACCCAGATCGACAAGCTGGCCAAGTCCGGGCTGCTCTACCTGGTCACCGAGAAGTTCGCCAATATCGACCTGCACCCGGAAGTGGTCAGCAATGCCCAGATGGGCGCGGTGTTCGAGGAACTGATCCGCAAATTCGCCGAGCTTTCCAACGAAACCGCCGGCGAGCACTTCACCCCGCGCGAAGTCATCCGGCTGATGGTCAATCTGCTGTTCATCGAAGATGACGAGGCGCTGACCAAGCCCGGCGTGGTGCGCTCGATCTACGACCCCACCGCCGGCACCGGCGGCATGTTGAGCGTCGCCGGCGAACACCTCGCCAGCCACAATCCCGACGCCCGCCTGGTCATGTACGGCCAGGAACTGAACCCCGAGTCCTACGCCATCTGCAAGGCGGATATGCTGATCAAGGGCCAGGACATCGCCAACATCATCTTCGGCAACACCCTTTCCGCCGACGGCCTGCCCGGCAAGCGGTTCGACTACATGCTGTCCAACCCGCCGTTCGGCGTCGAGTGGAAAAAGATCGAGTCGGTCATCCGCAAGGAAGCCGAGCAGATGGGCCTCAACGGCCGCTTCGGCCCCGGCCTGCCGCGCGTCAGCGATGGCTCGCTGCTGTTCCTGCTGCACCTCGTTTCCAAGATGCGCCCGGCGGTCGATGGCGGCAGCCGCTTCGGCATCGTCCTCAACGGCTCGCCGCTGTTCACCGGCGGCGCCGGCAGCGGCGAGAGCGAAATTCGCCGCACCATGCTGGAAAACGACCTGGTCGAAGCCATCATCGGCCTGCCCACCGACATGTTCTACAACACCGGCATCAGCACCTACATCTGGATCGTCAGCAACCGCAAACCCGCCGCCCGCAAAGGCAAGCTGCAACTGATCGACGCCAGCGGCTTCTGGCAGAAGATGCGCAAGAGCCTGGGCAGCAAACGCCGCGAACTCAGCCCGGAGCACATCGACGAAATCACCCGCCTGTTCGGCAACTTCGAGGAAGCGACCCGCGAGGTGGACAACATCCGTGTGCCGATCAGCCGCATCTTCCGGAACGAAGATTTCGGCTACCGCACGATCACCGTCGAACGCCCCGAGCGCGACGCCGCCGGCAACATCGTGCTGGGCAGCAAGGGCAAGGCCAAAGGCAAACCGCTGGCGGATTCCAGCTTGCGCGACAGCGAAAACGTGCCGCTGGGCGAAGACGTGGAAACCTACTTCAAACGCGAAGTCCTGCCGCACGCGCCGGATGCCTGGATCGACCCCGACAAGACCAAAATCGGCTACAAATTCCATTCAACCGCCACTTCTACGTGTTCAAACCACCGCGCCCGTTGAGCGAGATCGACGCCGAACTGAAGCAATGCACCGACCGCATCCTGAGCATGATTGGCGGGCTGACGAAATAAGGAAATAAGCGAAACCCAAGCTAGAATAAATCGATAGACAAATCGTTTAACAAAGAGGAAGTCGATATGAACACCGTTACCTTGTCGCCCAAATATCAGGTCGTTATTCCCCTCGCCATCCGGGAAGCGCTTCAGCTCAAGGCCGGCGAGAAGATGCGGGTGCTGCGCTACGGCGACCGGGTCGAGTTCATCCCCGTGCGTCCCATTCAGGAAATGCGGGGCTTCCTGCGCGGCATGGATACCGGCATCGAACGCGAGGGTGACCGCCTGTGACGGCAGCCCAGATCACGCCCAACGTCGTCGATTCCTCCGGCTGGCTGGAATACTTCACCGACAGCGAGCGCGCCCCGCTCTTCGCCCCGGCAATTGAAGACGCCGAAAGCCTGCTGGTGCCGGTCATCATCCTTTACGAAGTCTGCAAGAAAGTGCTGCGCGAGCGCGGCGAGAATGCCGCGCTGCAAATCGCCAGCATGATGCAGACGGGCCGGATCATCGACCTCGACAGCAGCCTGGCGCTGGAGGCCATGCGCCATCCCTTGCCCCTGGCGGACAGCCTGATCTATGCCACGGCGCTGCGCCACGGCGCGACGCTGTGGACGCAGGACGAGCATTTCCAAGACCTGCCGCAAGTGCGTTATTTCCCCAAAAATCCAGCGACCGGCGCATGAGCTTTCCGCGCTATCCGAGTTACAAGGACAGCGGCGTGGAATGGCTGGGGGAGGTGCCGGCGCATTGGGAGGTGAAGCGGCTTCGATTTGTGGCAGAGCGGTTCTTGCTGAAATCGAGTGGGTAAAGGCGTAGCCAGCGCAGCCGGAGCAGTGGCAAATTCTGTGGGAAGCGAACCCGACTCGAGAGCGACGACCAGCATGAACAGCGAACAACTTTTTGGCATGGCGCTTGGCCTGCACACCCCGTGGCAAGTCGATGCCATTGAATTCAAGCCGA
>Ga0210033_1000006_pt1 | contig 172456 bp, 154 predicted proteins | sample CryGeymeta201501_FD_185465 | JGI IMG/M metagenome (GOLD analysis project Ga0210033, IMG submission 185465) | Groundwater microbial communities from Crystal Geyser aquifers in Utah, USA - Crystal Geyser metaG 2015-01 (SPAdes) (version 2) | ecosystem: Environmental > Aquatic > Deep subsurface >... | reverse complement strand
GGGCAAAGCGCCAGTCCGTCGCGTTGTGACGCAGAACAATCATGTGTTTGCCGTTTTGTACGCCTTTTTCAAACTAGAATGCCTGTCAATTAAGCGACATCTCAACCATTTTGCTTTGCGGGCACATCTATATCTCAAGGCCATTCGCGTGGCCTACGACGAGTTGCAAACTCTCAAGGCTGCGTAACATCAGTCAGTAATCAGTAATCAGTTGTCAGTTATCAGTTATCAGTGGTTAGAATAACCGGAAAACTGGAAAACCGGAAAACCGGAAAACCGAAAACTGAATAACCGAAAAACCTATTCATCATTCATCATTTCCCCATGACACTCACCTACTCCATCATCGCCCCCATCTACAACGAATTTGACAACCTGCCGGAACTCTACACCCGCGTCAGCGCGGTGATGAATTCCACCGACGAACCCTGGGAATTTCTCCTCGTGGACGACGGCTCCAGCGACGGTTCCACCGCCCGCATCCGCGAGCTGGCGGCGCAGGACGAGAAAATCCGCCCGGTCATTTTTGCGCGCAACTTCGGCCACCAAATCGCCGTCACCGCCGGGCTGGACTATGCGCGCGGCGCGGCGGTCATCATCATTGACGCCGACCTGCAAGACCCGCCGGAAGTGATTTTGGACCTGGCAGAAAAATGGCGCGAAGGCTACGAGGTGGTTTACGCCGTGCGCGCCGAGCGCGAAGGCGAAAGTTGGTTCAAACTCTTCACCGCCTCGCTTTTCTACCGCCTGATTTACCGCATCACCGATGTCAAAATCCCGCTCGATACCGGCGATTTTCGCCTGATTGACCGCAAAGTTGTGGACGTGATGAATTCCATGCGTGAGCGGCACCGCTTTTTGCGCGGCATGTCGGCCTGGATTGGCTTCAAGCAAATTGGCGTGGAATACAAACGCGCCGCCCGCCACGCCGGAGTCACCAAATATCCGTTCAGCAAAATGCTCAAGCTGGCGCTCAACGCCATCACCGGCTTTTCCTATTTTCCCCTGCAGGTGGCGACGTATTTCGGCTTTTTCGCCGCCGGGTTGGCAATTGTCGCCATCCCCATCGTCGCCTCCATGCGCCTGGCCGGGTCACATTTTTTTGAGGGGCAAACCACCACACTGATTTCGGTGCTGTTTTTGGGCGGCGTGCAACTGATTTCACTCGGCATTCTGGGCGAATACATTGGCCGCATCTACGACGAAGTAAAGGGCCGCCCGCTCTACGTCGTGCGCGAAGCGCCTCAAAAAGACCAATGAACTTCGCCAGCCTGCGCGCCGCCCGTCAACTTGGCTGGCTCCCCGTCGCCCTGAACGGCCTCTACCAAATTGGTCTGAAAACGGGTATTTTTCGCTTACTTCTTCCACCACGCGCCAGAACAACGCCGCTTGCGCGCATCTTCCCCGTATCCACAACTGTTCCGCGCGACGACCCCTTCCCCGAAGCGGAAGAAATTCTCTCCGGAAAAATTCGCCTGTTTGGCGGCGACCTCGTTCCCGTCCGGCTCGCCCCTTCCGCGCCCCTGCGTCACTGGACCGCCTATGAAAGCCTGCCCGGCGCGAGCGACATTAAGCTCATCTGGGAACCGGCACGCTTCGGCTTTGTCTTCCCGCTGGGACGCGCCTTTCAACGCAGCAACGATGAGCGTTACGCCGCCGCCTTCTGGCGTTATTTTGAAGAATTTGAATCCGCCAACCCGCCCTACTCTGGCGAAAATTGGATGTCGGGACAAGAAGCCGGACTCCGTTTAATGGCCTTTTGCTACGCTGGGCAACTCTTCGCGCCCGCAAAGGAAGCCTCCACGCTGGAGCGGATGCGCCGTTTAAGCGCCTCCATCGCCGCCCATGCTGAACGCCTTCCTGCCACCCTGCTGTACGCCCGCGCCCAGAACAACAATCACCTGCTAACCGAGGCCGCCGCGCTCTACACCGCCGCGCGTGCCTTGCCAACTCACCCGCGCGCCGCGCAATGGCATAAGCTGGGGAAAAAATGGTTGAACTGGTGTTTTGCGAATCAATTTGACGAAGACGGCGAATACATCCAACATTCCAGCAACTATCAGCGCCTGGCGCTGCAAACCGCCCTGTGGGTCTTCACCATCGCCCCCAGCCAATTTGACGCCTACCGGCCAACTCTGGCGCGCGCCGCCCGCTGGCTGGAGCATCACACTGACCCGCTCAGCGGCCACGCTTGCAACCTGGGCGCCAACGACGGCGCCAATATTTTTCCCGCCACCAGCGCCCCGTTTGATGATTTTCGTCCGGCGCTGAATGCGGCCAGAAAACAATGGGCAGCGGGGAGCGAACAATCATCAGCCCCGCAGCCTGCCGCCTGGCATCACTTGCGCGTCAAACGCTACACCAGCCGCCCCTCGCACGCCGACCATCTGCACCTGGATTTGTGGCTGAACGGCCTCTACCTGACGCTCGACCCCGGCACTTTTTCCTACAACGCCGCCCCGCCCTGGGATAATGCCCTGACGACCGCCCTCGTTCACAACACGCTGACGGTGGACGACCTCGACCAGATGACTCGCGCCGGGCGTTTTCTCTACCTCGACTGGGGCGCTTCGCGCTGGCTGGATGACCAAACCGCCGAAAGCGACGCCTACGCCCGCCTGGGCGTGATTCACCGCCGACGGGTGGAAAGCCTGCCGGATGGCTGGCGCGTGCGCGACGAGGCGCTTTTCACCCGCCCCGGCGTTCCCCACCAACTGCGTCTGCACTGGCTGTTAGCCGACCTGCCCTGGCAGTTTTCCCTGCTCGAAAACGGCGCGGCGCTGACGCTGCAGGCGCTTTTTGGCGCGATTGCGATTAAAATTCAGGCCGATTTTCCGGCGCAAGTCAGCCTGTTCCGCGCGGGAGAAAGCCTGTTGACCGCCGCGCCCGCCGACCCCATTCGCGGCTGGTTTTCGCCGACGTATACCGCCAAAATCCCCGCCCTCTCGCTGGCGCTGACCGGCCAATGCGACCATTCGGCAGCGTTCATCACGACGGTGGAGAGGGGATGAGAAGATGAGATAAGGAGAAGAGGAGATAAGCCTTCTCATCCTCTTCTTCTCTCCTCCTCTCTTCTCCTCTTCTTCTCCCCTCATCCCCTCTCCCCATGCACATTCTCATCATCCATCAGGCCTTTGCCGCGCTCAACGAAGCGGGCGGAACACGTCACCACGAGCTGGCGCTTTTTTTGGCGTCGAAAGGCCATCGGGTGACGGTCGTCGCCTCGCCGGTGTCGTATCTGACCGGGGCAGAGAGCGCCGTCAGCGGCGCGACGCCCGCCGCAGCAGAAACCGGCTCCGGCGGCGTGCGAGTCCTGCGCGCGTACACCTATCAGGCGCTGCATAAATCCTTTTTCCATCGCCTGCTGGCTTTTTTCTCCTTTATGGTTTCCTCGTTTTTTCTGGGGCTGGGCGTCAAAAATGTGGACGTGGTTTGGGGCACTTCGCCGCCGATTTTTCAGGGCGTGACAGCCTGGGCGCTGGCGCGGTTGAAGGGCGCAAAATTTCTCTTTGAAGTGCGCGACCTGTGGCCCGATTTTGCGATTGCGGTTGGCGTGCTGAAAAATCCCCTGCTGATGCGTCTTTCGTTCTGGCTGGAGCGTTTTCTCTACCGCCGCGCCGACCAGATGATGGTCAACAGCCCGGCGTATGTGCCGCATGTGCTGGCGCGCGGCGCGCGCGCGGTGGAACTCATCCCCAACGGCGCCGACCCGGCCATGTTCAACCCGTTGGATGGCGGTTACGCCTTCCGCACCAAATATGGCCTGAAAAATAAATTTATGGCGTTGTACGCCGGGGCGCACGGCATTTCCAATGATTTGGGCGTGGTTTTGCAGGCCGCCGCCTTGTTGAAGGACGAGCCGCGCATGCAAATCATTTTGTTGGGCGATGGCAAGGAAAAGACAAATTTGCAGGCGCAGGCCGCCGCGTTGAAACTGAAAAACGTTTTGTTTTTACCGCCCGCGCCAAAAATCGAAATGCCGCAAATTTTGGCCGCCGCCGACGCCTGCATTGCGATTTTGAAGCCGCTCGACGAATACAAAACGACCTATCCCAACAAAGTTTTTGATTACATGGCCGCCGGGCGACCACTAGCGCTGGCGATTGACGGCGTGATTCGGGAGGTGGTGGAAGCCGCTGGCTGCGGCGTGTTTGCCCGCCCTGGCGACCCCGCCGCCCTGGCGGAGGCGTTGCGCGCTTTGGCCGCAGACCGCGACCAGGCGGTGGAAATGGGTCTGGCCGGGCGGCGCTACCTGGAAGAGCATTTTGACCGTCAGCAGTTGGCGGAGAAATTGGAAATTTTGCTGACGAACTTGTGCCCAGACAAAACTGGCGCGTAAACCTTTGGTTTGCGCGCCAGTTTCGATTCGCCTGTCAGCGCAAGAACACTCAGTACGTCAGACGGAATTTTCCGGTGGTGATGTCCAATGCGTAGAGTTTGGCATCCAGACTGAAGTAAACAACAGTATCCTGCCAGCCGATGACCGTTGGAATTGAATAAAAGTCGCCGGTCACTTGTGACAGGGAAATTGTCTGTTCATTCACGAGCGCGCCGTCGGCTGGGTTAATGGTATCCAGCGTCATCTGGTTGGGGTTGCCCTGGAACTTGATCAGCATCAACCCCGCCGGAACCAATTTCCAGGTAAAGCCGAAGTCGGTTTCGTCTATCAGCCCCGACATTTTGTTGGGTGGGTCAATCGGCGTGGCGCCTTGCATGTCCATCTGCCAACGTTGATCTCCCGAAGCGGCGTTCAGCCCCCAGATTGCGAAGCGCTCTGTGCCGCGCGCTCGCCGGGCGCGGACGATGAGGGTGTCGCCGGTCGCTGCCAGCGGGAAAAAATCATAGTCTGCGTTGGTCAATAACGGTTTGACCGTTCCGGCGCGTTTATCCACCGCCAATAGTTGATTTCCACTGCCGAAATAAAGGGTCGTCTCGGTCGCCAGTGGATGGAAACCGTCCGATGAAAAACTGAAATAGTTTTCTGTGAAGGCGCTCCAGCCGATTGCACTGGTGACAAAATCAATGCGCTGGACACAGCCGTAAGAAGAGTCGTAGGCCAGAAACAGAGCATTGGCCGTTTGGTCGTAGAGGACGCCAGCAGACGGATACAGCGAGATGGATGGATATTGGCCGTGCTGGCAGGTGGGGGTGAAAACACGCTGCTCATGCCCGTCGAGCGGATCGAGAAAAATCAGGTTGTAGGCGCCGGTGTCGCCGGGTGAATCAATCAGCACCAGCGAGCCGCCCATCAGCCGCAGGGTGCGGTCGTATCCGGCCAGCCGCCGGTTCCAGGCCAGGCTTCCGCTGGCGGCGTCGTAGGCTTGCAGAGATCGATCCGTATTCAGCGTAATCACCCGTCCGGCGGTGACCAACAGGGTGGCATCGCCGTAGCTCAATTTGTCGGGCATCTGCGTTTGCCAGGCCAGGCTGCCGTCACTTTTGCGATAGGCCAGCAGGCTGTTTTCGTTGGCGGCGTAAATCAGGTTGCCACCCGTCGTGAGAGCATCCGCGTACCCACCTCCAGACAGGGGCGCGGCTTGCCAGCGCAAGTTTCCGCTGTTGCCATCCAGCAACCCAATCAGCCGGGTATTTGCCCCAGAATCGTAAAATAAGGCGGCCACATCTGCTGGCGTTCCCGCTCCGGCTGGCAGTAAAATGGCCGGGCTGTAGACCAGTAAATGGGGCGAAAATGAATCCAGGTTCACTTGAGATGAAATCTGCAGGTTCACATTCGCCTGGTCGGAAAACAGCGCATACGCCAGACTGCCAATGGCAACACTCAAAATGGTAAAAGTCACGGCCAGGCTGGACAAGAGCCCTGTCTTAGCCGGCTTGGCCGTTGAGGCGGGCTGCCCCGTAATTTCGGGGCGGGGCGCAAGCGGGATGCCGGTCAGGGCAGACTCTATCTGGTCTACCACAGCCTTGGCCTGAGTCAGGCTGACATCGTTGACTTCACGGTAGTGTTTGATGGCCGAAATCTTATTCCCCGATTGGAGCAGCTGCGTCACTTCGTCCAGCACACGGTTGGTTTCTTCGGCGCTCAATGAGCCGGAGAAGGCCCGGTGAACTGTGACCACCTTCCCGTCGGCCAGCGCATCAACAGCGTCTTTGGCTTCTTTTAAGCTGACATCGTAGATCTCGCGGTAACGGTAAATGGCATCCACCATGTTACCATCCTGCACCAGTTGGCGAACTTCGTCCAGCGCGGCACGCGAGGTGGTATTCTGTGCCGCTGGAAGCCCGGGGACGATGACGGTATTTTCGCAGAATTTGCAACGTACAACCGAATTCGTGCCGTCATAGTCCAGCGGCGCGCCGCAAGAAGGGCAAGTCAGGGTAGTGGGCGTTTTATCAGCCATACGGTCTCCAAAAGAAACATGAAATGCAAGTCTACTACAAAAGCCATTACCAGATGGCGTTCATCAGGCGCGCCAAAATCCGTGCCGCATCGGGCGCACATCTTCGGACGTAACAAAGGCTTCCGGGTCGGTTTCGTGAACGACTTTTTCGGCGTGGATGGCGTCTTTGCGCAAGACGCTGACGCTGAGCAAGCTGACCATGCCGTCACGTCCGCGCGCGGAAATTTCGGTGACGCCGAAGCCCGCTTCGCGCAGGGCGGCGGCCAGCGCTGCGCCGCGTCCCGGGCTGACAATTTGCAGATTGATGTGGCCGACGGCCAGCCGTTCTTCAATGAACATGCCGAGCACGTTGCCGCTGGCGAACCCGGCAGCGTAGCCGACAATGTTGAGCGGGTTATCGAGGTGACTCATCACCGAGGAGATGGCGGCTACAAAAACAGCGGACTGGAAAAATCCCAACAGCCATGAAATACCTTTGCGCCCACGCACCACAAAAAGCATCCGCAGTGTATCGAGGCTCATATCCACAACGCGCAGGCTGAAGATGGTCAGTGCGCCAAGCAGAGCGGCGGGAGTGAGAAAGTTTTCAAACGGCATGGGAACTCCTTTTAAAAGTCACCGCAGAGAAGCGGAAGATATTTTCTCTTGGCGTCTCTGCGGTAAAGTGTTCGATATGATTGGATTATTTCTTTTTGGGCATGGCGGGCAGATACAGGCGTTCGGTGTATTCTTTGACCATGCGGCGCGTACCGAACTGTGGTGTGATGGTGCGCATCGATTCTTTCATGCGCTCCACCCACTTAACCGGCACACCTTGCGCGTCACGCTCGGAGTAGTAGAGCGGGATGATGTCGTTTTCGAGGGTTTCGTACAGGCTGTCGGCGTCGGCCTGGTCCTGAACGGCTTCGCCCAGGTCGGCGTCCGGGCCAATCGCCCAGCCGTTATCGCCGTTGAAGGCTTCGCGCCACCAGCCGTCCAGCACCGAGAAGTTGAGCGCGCCGTTGATGGCGGCTTTCATGCCGCTGGTGCCGCTGGCTTCGTTGGGGCGGCGCGGGGTGTTCATCCAAATATCCACGCCCTGCACCATGTAACGCGCCACGTTCATGTCGTAATCTTCCAGGAATACGATGCGCCCGCCGTTTTCGGCTTTTTTGACCTTGCGGTAGACTTCCTGAATGAGCATTTTTCCGGGTTCATCCGCAGGGTGGGCTTTTCCGGCAAACAGAAATTGCACCGGGCGGTTGGGCTGGTTGATGATTTCGAGCAGGCGGTCAAAGTCGCTCATCATCAGGCTGGCGCGTTTGTAGGTAGCGAAACGCCGCGCAAAGCCGATGGTGAGGACGTAGGGGTCAAGCATCACGCCACTTGCCAGCACCTGCACCGGATGAACGCCGCCCTGTATCCAGCGCTTGCGGGCGCGTTCTTGCATGTAAAGCGTCAGTTTCCGCTTTAGGTGGTTGCGCACCGCCCACAATTCGTTGGCGGGGATGATTTCCATCTTTTCCCACATTTCGTAGTCATCCAGGCTGTCCAGCCAGTCGGCGCCGAAATATTTCTCGTACAAAGCGCGAATGCGGCGCGCCATCCAGGTGGAAGTATGCACGCCGTTGGTGACGTAGGTGATGGGAACTTCGTCCACAGAACGCCCGGGCCAGAGATGCTGCCACATTTCCCGGCTGACAACGCCATGCAGTTCTGAGACGGCATTGCGGCCCTCGGAAAATTTGAGCGCCAGCACGGGCATCGAAAAAGTTTCGCCCCAACTTTGCTGATGGCGGGCCAACTCTACAAACTGATCGCGCGTCAGGCCAAGTTCGGGCCACAGGGTGGAGAGATATTTATCCACCAGCCAGAGCGGAAATTCGTCGTTGCCTGCCGGGACGGGAGTATGGGTGGTGAAGACGTTGCTGACGCGGGTTTCGTCAATGGCTTCCTGAAAGGTTTTGCCAGCCTGAACCAGTTCGCGGGCGCGTTCCAACGTCAGAAACGCAGCGTGGCCCTCGTTCATGTGCCAGACGGCGGGCGTGTAACCCAACGCCCGCAAAGCGCGCACGCCGCCAATGCCGAGCAAAATTTCTTGCATGACGCGCAAATTGATATCGCTCCAGTACAGGCGTGTGGTCAGTTGCCGTACCATCGGCGGGTTAATATCGAGGTTGGTATCGAGCAGGTACAGCGGCGTGCGCCCAACGCGCACCTCCCAAATTTGGGCGGTGACTGCGCCTTCAGGAAAATCCACCGTAAAAGTCAGCGGCGTACCGTCATCGTTACGCACCAGCGCCAGCGGCAAGGCATCGAAATTGAGCGGGTTGTTGATGGCATCCTGCCAGCCATCTTCCGAGATGCGCTGAGAAAAATAGCCTTCCGCGTAGAGCAAGCCAACGCCCACAAACGGCAAGCCCAAATCGGACGATTCTTTTAGATGATCGCCGGAAAGCACACCCAAGCCGCCAGAGTAAATTGGCAGGGTTTCGTGCAAGCCAAACTCCATCGAAAAATAGGCAATGGTTTGCGGATTTTTGGGGTACTGGGTGGCGTACCAGGTATCTTTGCGATTCAGGTAGGCGTCGAAGTCGGCAAAAACATGGTCGTAAAGTTCCAGATAATTGGCATCCTGCGCGGCAGCGTTCCAGATAGGGCGCTCAATCTGACGCAGGAAGAGGATGGGATTATGGTTAACGCGTTCCCACAGATTGTTATCAACGCGGTTGAAGAGCCGTTGCGCCAACGGGTTCCAAACCCACCATAAATTGTAGGATAGCTCACCCAGGCGCGCAATGCGCCGCGGCAGGTCGAAATGATTGGGAAGTTTTGATTTGAATATCATGGGTTCCTTCGCTTTTGAAAATAGCGCTGAGAATGATACCATGAGAGCAATAAAATCCCCCTGACAGGCAAGTTAGTTTAGAAAATCAATTATTCAGTGTTTTTCAAAGCAGATAGCAAATCATCTCCAGAGCATCCACCAGAAATTGGTGACGGCAAACGTCATCACTGCGCCGAGGGCGCGGCGCAAAGTCAGCCCGTTGAGGCGCATCGCGCCCCAATAACTGCCCGTCAGTGCGCCAAACAAACCAAACGGAATCAGCGCCAGGCTGAAAGCATCCAGGTGAAATGTTCCGCCGAGCAGCCGCCCTGTCAGCCCGCTGATGGAGTTCAGCACGATGAACGCCGCCGCAACCGCTGAGGCTTGCTTGGCATTGCCCCAGCGCGCAAATAAAATGACCGGCGAGAGGAAAATTCCGCCGCCGATGCCGACCATGCCGGAGAGCAAGCCAATTCCCAGCCCGATGAGCAGCGCCCAGACGAGTGGAACGGGGCGCTGCGGCTGGTTGTCATCCTGCTTCTTGCTGAAAAATAACAGGCGGATGGCGACAAACGTCAGCACGGCATACAGGCTGATGGAATACGTCTGGTCGCTGATTTTGAACGAGCCGCCGATAAACGCCGCAGGGATGGAAGTCAACAGAAACGGCAGAAGCAGGTCGCGGCGCAAGTATCCGGCACGGTAAAAAGAGGAAAAGGAAATGCTGGCAACGAGAATGTTAAGCAAAAGCGCCGTGCTTGCCATGACCTGCGGCGGGATGCCGAAAAAACTCATGGCGGCCAGGTAGCCCGTCGCGCCGCCGAAGCCGACGCTGGCGTAGAGAAAAGCTATCAGGGGGACGAAAAGATATAAGAGTGTCATAGCGCGGCTTCCAGCCGCAAACAAACCGTGCCGCGACATTTATGTCGCTTTGCCTGTCTAGGGCGACATAAATGCCGCGCTACGGATTCGCACGTTCAATGCGAATTTTGAACAGTAATCCTATAAGAAGGCTTCCTGTTGAAGCGCATAAGACAAAAGGGAATTTTGTCCTACATGGTAATACCCGCCGTGCGCGCAGGCGCGGCAAAGGGTGAGACCATCTTGGTGGACTTCGCGCTCGTTCATAATCTCTTCGCTGCAGATATCGCAGTTGACGCGCATGCCCGCGCGGCTGATGATGGCTTCGATGGGAATGTTGAGCGTCACGTCGCAGACGCTGAACATCTCGGCAGCGGGCATGACCTGGTAGGCGCGCATTTGCGCGAAGTAGTGGCGCGATTCTTCGGGGGCGTAAGCATAAGCGCGTTGGCGAATATCCAGCGCGGGGGCGATTCTCGCCGCGCGATTGGTTTGCGAATCAATGAAGGTCGCGGCAGTCTTGCCAAAATCCTCCACGCGCAAGGTGCGGTGACCGACGGTGCAATCCGTTGCGGCGGAGAGTCCGTCGCTGAAACAGCCGTCGGTCTCGACGATGACCAGCAGGCGCTTTTTAGCGGGCGGCACATCAAAGCCAAGGGCGTTCATGCCAGCTAGTCCCAGCCGCACACCGAGAATTTGGCGCGGGCAGAGATGGTCGTGGTCGCGGGAAGATTTTTGGAGGAGAGGTTGGAGGTTCATGGCCAGTGTCCAGTGATCAAGTTATCAGTCATCAGCGGAGTCGAAAGTCTCCTGACTTTCGATTTCCAAAGTCTGGAGACTTTGGAGTCCAAAAGCAAAAGCCTGAAACAAAAAAGCGCTGTCTCATGGGAAAGAGACAGCGCGCGAGGGCGGGATGTCTCCTTTCCAAATGCTTCCCCTCTCCCTCCGGGAGAGGGACAGGGTGAGGGCGGGGGGCAAAAGCGTTTCCACTTTTACCTGGTATCGCAAAATGAATTTTGCGGTACAGTCCTGTGCGCCGTTGTTTGGGCGAATTGAAATTCGCGGTACAGTAGGCGGACAGGCTTCGGAGAGATGATGCGATTGTAGCGTATTTGTTGTCGGTGCGCCAGTCCTTGTAGAGAGAGGGGTGAGATGGAGCGTTCACCCCTCTCTCTTTTCAAGGCGGGTTAGATTTTTTTGATGTTGACGAAAGTATCGTAGAAGGAAGCCGAGCCTCCGATGGGGTCGGTCAGGCAGACGTCGCCAACGACCGGGTCAACCATCATCAGCGGGTTGGGGACGGTGCCGCTGCGGCGGCGCGCGTCGCCCTTGACGACTTTGCCATCCACGACGACGTCGTTCGAGCCGTACGCCCAGTGACCATAAGACCAGGAGACCGCCACGACGCCGGGGCGAAGCCCTTCTATCACTTTGATTTTGCCCGTCACCGCATAAGTGCGCCCATCGCCCAACTCGAACTTTCCGGTTGGCAGGTTGCTGGACGTCATGGCAACCATGTCTCCAGTGTTGAGGCTGAGGCGGCGCGCGTCCACACTGTTGATGAGGACAAAATTTTCCGGCATCATTGCTTGCAGCCAGTAAGCGCCGTGCGTGCGGGATTGTCCGCCGGTCACTTCCTTGTAGGTAATCAGGTGCAGGTCGCCTTCGCTTTGAACCGCGTTTCCGGCAGCGTCTGCAACAGGCTCGACATGGGGAAGCCCGTCGAAGTTTTTGCCGCTGATGGAGTTCTTGCCTTGCGCGGCTTTTTCCACGAACAGGTTCCACTGACCGGCGAATTTGTGCGCCATCTTGTCGCCGCTGTAGGCTTTGCTGGCAGGTTCAAAGCGTCCGCCTTTGTTGAGCAGGGTCACAACAGAGAGCCAAAGGTTGGCGGGAACAGCCTTCATCCATTTTTCTTCATCGAAGACGGATTTGGGCAGGTGTGCGCGGGCGGCGCGGAAGATAGCCATTTCTTCTTCGGTGGCAGGCGCCAGGGTCTCTGAACCGTCTTCCTTGTCGCCAAAAGCCAGGTTTGCCGCCATTGCCAGATAGTATTGCTCTGGGCGGTCGAAGTCCCAGCCTTTGCCCAGCCCGTCTTTACCGTATCCCGGCAAGCCGAGTTTTTTGCCAATCGAGATGAGCAGCGCTTCGATGCTGATGGGCATCTCTTCGCCATCTACGGTGACAACTTCAGTCAGCGGGGCGACCATCGGTTGGCGCACTTTGGATTGCTTGGTCACCACGTCCGGCGAGGTGTGCTCGTGTCCCCAGCGTTCCAGATAGGTCAGGTCGGGGACAATGTAGTCGGCGTACATGGATGTTTCGCCGATTACCACGTCGCAGGCAATATACAACGGGATTTTGGCGGAGTCGCGCAGAATTTCGATTTGCTTTTGTCCAGCCGGGGACGCCAGGACGGGCGTTCCCTTTTGAGTCAACAGGATTTTTCCCTGATAGGGGTATCCGGCTGCGGCGTTGGGAATCACAGTCTGGTAGAGTTCGTAGGTGAATGGATACCACGGGCGCGTGGCGGGATAGCCTGCAAAGAGCGTGCTCTTCTCGTAGGAGTCTTTTTCGAGATTGACATGAATGCCAAAAGGCGAGAAACCGCCGGGCGCAGTGACAAGGTCTCCCTTGACAAAAGGCTCTCCGGCTTTCGAGCCGTCTTCGTGCCAGTGTCCGCCGCCAGTGGTCAGCCCGCCTTTCCAATCCAGGTTGCCGACCAGCGTGTTGAGCGTGATGATCGCTTGCCCGTTGTAATAGCCGTTGGTGTGCTGAACGGGACCGCGGTACATATCCGCAACGGCTTTCTTGCCATGACTGGTGAATTCATTCGCCAGTTCGACGATGTCGTTAGCCCTGACGCCGGCATAGTCGGCATATTCTTCGATGCTTTTTTCTGCGGCGCGTTCAGCCAGCAGTTGGAAGACCGATTTGACGGAGATACCGTTGACTTTGGCGCTGACCAGCAAATCGCCTTTTTCCGCTTGGGCGCTAAGCGCCGGAACGCCGTCTACCAGCACGACTTTGCTGGCAATTGGGTTGCCCTTGTCGTCCAGGGGAATTTCCAAAGCAGCGTCTTCGGGGGTGAGATACTTCATCTTGTCGGTGCGTACCAGATAGGTGGCGTCGGTCACAGAGGTTTCGCTGTTGGCTGCGGCAGCGTCTTTGTTGGGGGCGCTCAGGAAAGCGGCGTCATAGCGTTCGTTTTCGATAATCCAGCGAATCATGCCGAGCGCGATAGCGGCGTCGGTGCCGGGCTTGGGTGAAATCCACTTCCAGGCTTTGCTGGCAGTCTTCGATAAACGCGGGTCCACCACCGCAAATTTGAAGTTGCGGTTAACGAGACTCTCGGTGATTTTTGGCGCCATGTTGGTCGGTCCAAAATTGGCTTCAAATGGACTGGTGCCGAAGAAAATCACGAACTCCGAATTCATCGTGTCGGCTTTCATGTGGGTCTTGGTCGTTGCCAACTGGTAAGCAATATGATGGCTCTGCTCGCAGATGGTGGTGTGCAGGTAATAGTTTACCGACCCAAAGCCGTTGTAGGTGAAACGCTTGGTCATTTCCTTGCGGCCATGTTCCACGCGCCCGCCCAGGAAGATAAATTGATTGTTCACCGGTCCCAAATCGGGGTGTTCGGGGTCAATCAGCGCGTCGAGATGGTCTTTGTGTTTGGATTTGAATTCAGCCAGGGTCATCGTTCCGGCGGCGACAGCCGCAGAGTCCGCGCCTAATTCCTTAACCAGCGCCGGGTCGCGCAGTTTCCAGATGGCGTCAAAACCATCCACGCTGCCTTCGCCAAACAGGTCGCCGCCTGTGACGATTTCGTCAATGAACTGGTCCCATTCAACAACCGTCCATTTGTTTTCGCCGCGCTTGCCAGCGCGTTTCAACACCTTGCGGATGCGGTAGGGGTCGTATAAAACCTGAACGCCTGCTTGCCCTTTGGGGCATAACGGCGCGTCCATGTGGGCGGCGTCAGCCAGCGAGGTATCTTCCGCGATATGCGGATTCAGGTTTTGCGGGCTGTAGGGATTACCGTCAATTTTGACCAATACGCCGTCTTGAATGTGTCCCTTGATGGGGCAGGCGTTGTGACAGTTTAAGCATTTGCTGTAAATGATATGTTCGGGAGCGTTGAGTGGATAAGCGGCTGCCTTTTGATTGGCTTTTGCCACAGCCTGCCCGATATTCGACATCGAGCCGAGAAAAGCCGCCGTCGCGCCGGTCACGCCGGAGAGTTTGAGAAAGTCGCGGCGGGAGAGTTGAGTCGATTTTTTGTCGCTCATGGTCATAACTCCTTATGAGTATTAGCAGGGATGTTTGTTTTCCCTTGCGCGCTTACCACCGGCAGTACACGATAGCCGATGAGAAACGCGAACAGACCCACAGAGACAACCCAGATTTGCAAGAGCCATTCGGTTAGGGTGGGAAAATAATTAAAGGTCAAGCCAGGTCCCGTGAACGCGTTGGACAGACCCTCCAACTCAGGCACCGCCAACCCGGGAATGACGATGTTCAGGCGCACGCTGATAAACGTAGCGGCAATCAGCAAACCTGCTGTGGCAACCCAGGCGGGCGTTTTGCCGCGAAAAACGAGCATCAAACCGGGCAACACAACGCCAATGGCAAGGTGTACAACCCAAAATGCCCACCAGTACGGTCCGAACAAAATCAGTTCCATACTCGCCGCGTGGGCGGGAATCGAGTTATATAAGCCAATCGAATATTCTGCCCATTCAAGCAAGGTATCGAGCGCGAGCAAAGCGAGAACAATCTGTCCGAGAAATATAACCGTCTCTTTGTGTTCCGCGCTGCCTTGATTTGGACCAAAAACAAACGTGATGAATGTAATCAACGCGCCGCCGCTCAACAACGCCCCAACGAGGAACATGATTGGCGTCAGCCCAGTGTTCCAATACGGGCGCGCGCCGATAACGCCGAAGAGCGCGCCGACACTGCCGTGAAACGCAATCGCGAGCGGAATGCCGAGGGAGCCGAGCACGCGCAACACGCTTTTATCGCGCTTCTGCGCTTCTGCGGAAGCATCGCGCTTGCCAAAGGTCAGGAACCGCGCCAACGCGCCCGCGAAATCTTTGCGCGCGCTCCATGCCACAAAATCGGCGTGTAGCGCAAACCACAATTCGGCAACGAGCAGGATAAAGTATGCTGTGTACAGCCAGATCATCCAACCCATCATCGAACTGAAATTTGTATGCGCCGCAAGCCGCCAGGCGCGCTCAGGGTGTCCCAGGTCAAGCCAGATGCTGAAGAGCGATATGCCAAGCGTAATGATCGCTGTAAAGAGCGCGAGTTTGCCAATCTTTTCCAGTTTTTGGACGCCAAATGCATATACCAGCGCCGAAATCAGGAATGCCCCGGCAGACACGCCGACCAGGTAAATGTATGCGGCGACCCACAGCCCCCACGGAACGTAACTGCCGTAACTAACATTGATATGCCCATTCGCGACACGGTCGTACAAGCCAAACGCGCCTACGACAAATCCGACAATCGCGATGAGCCAGAGAAGTCTTTCAAACTTTTTCATCGTTAACTCCTTTAGATGAGTCTACTTGCTACACCAAATAATAAACCTTCGGCTCTGTTCCCATTTCTTCCTTGAGGCGCATCATATTGGGTGAAGCGCTTAATTCGGAAACGAGCGAGTCCGGGTCATTGGCGTCGCCAAAGTATGTGGCGCGGCCGATGCAAGTCGTCACGCACGCGGGCAGCATCCCCGCATCCAACCGATGCGCGCAGAACTGGCACTTGCGGGCGTTGCCGATGGGCGAATCGCCTTTGCTGCGATCCCATGATTCGCTGTACTCAAAGTTGGGCAGCGTTTCATACGATTCGAGTTGCGGCGTGTCGCTCGTGTAAAAGCGACCGGCATCGAACGTGCGCGCGGAATATGGGCAGGCGGTAATGCAGTAACGACAGCCGATGCACTCATCGTAATTGATCGCGACAATGCCATCGGGGCGCTTGAAAGTTGCGCTGACCGGGCAGACCGGCACGCAGGGCGGCTCATCGCACTGCATACATGGGCGCGGCAGGAATTTCATGCTCACGTTGGGATACGTGCCGATTTCTTCCATCAGCACCGGGCGATAGACTACTCCCGGCGGCAATTTGTTTTCGGCGACACAGGCAATGGTGCAGGCGGTGCAACCCACGCACTTGCGCAGGTCAATCACCATCACCCAGCGCCGCTCCGAGGCGGGTTTTTCCAGGGCGCGCTTCAGTTCCGCTGTCATGCGAACTAAAGCATCTTCTTTCGTCAGGTCGCTGGCTGGCGCGGCAGAAATTTGCACGCCATTCAGCGCTGGTGAAACCAACCCGGCGAATACCTCGGAAGCATACTTGTCTAACAAAGTTGCTTCGTTTGTCATTGTGCTTCTCCTTCATGATGGATTTGGATTCGGAACAATATTCGATAATTCCGTTGCTCTTACTTTATCGAATTCGCCCTTGCAGAGATAGCGGGAAACGCCTTACATTTTTTATTCCACCGTAAGGGAAAACCTTACGCGCGTATAACAACCAGCGCAGGCTATTGTGACATCTATCCTATTCATGGCTTAAGTTAGCACGAATCAAAACAACGGGCAAAATCACCCGTCGTCCGTTTTCTATTGGAACACAAAATCTGCGGATTGCGTTATTCCGCCGAAATCAAACCCTTTTTCAGCGCAAACCTAACCAACGCCGCGCGGCTGGAAAGGCCAAGTTTTTCCAGCCCGCGCATTCGGTAGGTATCCACCGTTTTAATGCTCAGATTTAACTGTTCGCCAATCTCCGCGCCGGTATAGCCCAAAACGACAAGCTTCAAGACAGTCTGTTCGCGTTCGCTCAAAGTTTCCCATGTGTCCCCCACTGCAACGGGTGTATCCATCAACATATCATCCAGCAAAACGCGTGTCATCGAAGGTTGTATGTAAACATCACCGCGCAACACTGCACGTACTGCTGACAGTAGTTCCTGGTCAGCAGCCTTTTTAAGAACATAGCCGCTTGCGCCCTGCTTGAGCGCCTGGCGCAGATATTGCGGGTCGTCATGCATCGTTAAAATAAGCACCCGCGCCGATGGAACAGATTTTCTCAACGCTGGCAGGGCATCCAATCCACCCAGACCGGGCATGGACAGGTCAAGCAGAATCAAGTCTGGGCTCAATTTGAGCGCCAGGTCAAGCGCTTCCAGGCCAGAGGATGCCTCGCCCACCACCTCCAAACCAGGCTGGTTTTCAAGCAACAGATGCAACCCGGCGCGTAACACAGCATGATCATCGGCAAGCAGAATACGGGTTGTCATGCGTTTTCTCCTTCAGTATACGGAATGGGAATTTGGATGAACAGACTCGTCCCGGAACCTGGCGCAGATTCGATGGTCATTTTTCCACTCAGCAGTTCGGCCCGTTCACGCATCCCAGCGACCCCCAGCCTGTCTACCGCCAAATCGGCAGGATCCAAGCCTTTACCATTATCCTCTACGACCGCCACAACTTCATTCGTACGGCGCTCCACCAATACCGAGACACTGCGCGCGTGTGCATGGCGGGACACATTGGTCAACGCCTCCTGAATAATGCGATACAGCGCCGTTTCAACATTTTCTGGCAATCTTTTACCACCCAAATGTACTACCGAGTCAACGGAGATCTGGCAGCGCTTCTGCCATTCATGCACCAACCGTTCAATCGCGGCGGGCAAACCCAGATCATCCAGCACAGTAGGGCGCAGTTGAAAGGCAATGTTATGTACATCCTCGAGTACCTGGCCGGTAATGGCGCGCAAATCTTGCGCCTGGACACGAACTTGCGCGTTATCACAAATCGTATCCATGTTTTTCAGGCCCACCATCAGCGATGTCAGGTTTTGGGCGGTGCTGTCGTGCAGTTCGCGGGAAATACGGCGGCGCTCATCTTCCTGTGCGGCAATAACGCCTTCAAGCAGTTGGCGGCGCAAAACTTCGCGCTCGCGGCGGATTTCATCGGAGCGGGCCAGCTCACTGGTCATGGCATTGAAGGCATCCGCCAGTTCACCAATTTCGTCATCTGCCCAACGGCGCACCCGCGGCGTGAAATCGCCCTGCGCAACAGCGCGAGTGGCCGCTACCAGCTCGGTAATCGGGCGCGAAACCAGATAAACCAAAAAAGCCGCCGCAATTAATCCGATAACCAGGACAAAAATCGTCGTAAGTAACACTTGCGAGGTGAGTATAAAAATATTTTTGGCAATGGCCGCCTCTGAAAGACCGATACGAGCGGTTCCGACGCGCCCATTGAAAATTGGCACTGCAATATCCCAAACCAACCCCTGACCGCTGTCAAATAATAGGGTGTGATGGTGTTGGGTGGGTTCCACCCAATTGGCGCTGGCAAGTCCAACCGGGAAACCCTCGCCAAAGGTGTGCGCGAGAATGTTGCCGTTTGGGTCAAGCACAAAGGCATAAATAACGTCCGGATTATTAGCCTGGGTTTCGACCAAGAGTTGACGCAGATCGTAGAAGTCGTTGACCAGGATTTCATCTGTAGCGCGGGCTGCCAGATCCCGAGTGATGGAAATGCCCCGGCTTTCCAACTGCTGATTCATCAGGCGTGTCACAGATGCGCGCATTTGCAACGCCAGGGTCACGCTGAGCATCAGGGTGCCAATGATCACAATCCCCATTATTTTAACCCGCACGCTGACTGCGCCAATGACTATCCATATACGCGCAAGTAAATTTTCGCCGTAAGACTTTGTCATGGGTTTTTACTCAAATTGACCGCCGATTCAATTTCTTTGGCGCTCTGATAGTTGTCATCGCTGCTGGTGATAAAACCATCATAATCTAACACTTGCAAGGCAATCAGACCATCTGAATCCAGATTCATATTGAGCAGGATTTCGGTCAACACTGCGCGTAACTGCGGACGAATAGATGGGCTAACCACTACCGGCGGAATGCCAAAAGCGGGCGAGGTGTGAATCACGCGGATTTTTTGCATCAGCGCCGGGTCGCGTTTAAGAGCAAAATCCAGCACGAGGCTGTCTACCGAAGCGGCGTCCGCCTGGCCTTCGGCAACGGCGTAGATGGCTTTATCGTGACTATAAGTAAAAAAAAATCGGCTGAAAAATGACTCAGGTACAACGCCCATTTGTTGCAGAAGATAGGCAGGATAAATGCGCCCGCTGAACGAAGTTGGATCGGTAAAAGCGAACACTTTGCCCTGCAAGTCAGCCACTTCACTGATGGAACTTTTGGTTGCCACAATAATTTCGGCACTGTAAGTGGTTTTTCCGTTGACTTGCGGTACAACCAGCAGTTCCAGCCCAAATTGCTCATGCCCCAACAAGTAAGAACTAGTACAAACAAAAGCCAGATCCACATCGCCGGTGCGCAACAAGTCGTTAACCTCCGCATAGGTGCGGCGTTGGACACGCTCGATCGGACGGCCAAGTTTAGCGCTGAGATAATCCAGTAGCGGCGCATAACTCTCCGCCGAACCTTGTGGCGAAAATACCGCAGCAATCGCGACCCGCAAAAGCTCGACTTCTGTATCCGCAGATGTGGGAAGTGGTTGGAGATTGGTTAAATCAATGGAAGGTACCGCTGTGGTATCACGAATTTGTGAGCAGGCAGACACTAGAAAAGCAACGATAAAACAAAATAGTACTCGGTGCATTTTTTTCTCCTTGAGTCTTTTTTACTTTATCGAGTTTCGATATATTTGTACAGTGGCACTTGGCAGGATTTCACCTGATGAATGAGGGGAGTTTATAAGCGCATCTGGTGATGTGGTGTACCAAATCACGCCTTCCACAGGACGAAATTTGGTAACACCAGCGATAGTCAAAGCCACATCAGCTAATAAATCTATCAAAATGACTAACAGATTTGTTTGTCATTTTCCAGCTTTTTTATGATTTCCTTCGTGTATAATGTATTAGTGTTATGCTGTAAAGTTTTTCATGCCTGCCATCTGTTCGGCTGGCATCACGATGACCCCATGTTTACCGCGTTTCTGATAAGCCGCCGGGTTGAGTTCGTCAAAGTTTTATCCAGACGTCATCGTAAATGGTGGGGTAAATCCGTGGCATTTCTCCGGAAAGACAGGCAGAATTAGGCCAAGGTGAGTTTTGTTAATTGTTAATAATGTACTCGTCAAACGCACTTTTCAAACATCTGTGCCGTCGTCACGGGCGGAATGATGAAACCTTTCCCCTCTTGTCTGGCAAGAAGGTCGTTGCGCTTCGTCCATCAATATTTTGTTCTGCGTTCTATATAGCGAGGGTGTAAACATGCAAAAAAAATGGTCAAACAAAATCGTATCCGTTCTTTTGAGCGTTCTGTTGGCGCTGGTCATTATGCCCGTGGCACCGGTTTTTGCCGCAGGCACTATCACCAGCACCGCCACCGGAGGCGCATGGAGTGTTGGCAGCACCTGGCTTGGCGGAATTGTGCCTGGCATCGGCGATTCAGTGATCATTGCGACTGGGGCTACCGTAACGTTGGATAGCGCGACAATGGTGGCCGGTTCACTGACCATCCAAAGCGGCGCAACATTAGACACCACCAGCACTAATTATGCTCTGGTGGTGAGTAGCAGCTTTTCAAACAGCGGCACGCTCGAAGCCAACGCTTCCACCATAACCATCAGCGGCGCATTTACGATGGATGCAGGCGCATTTAATGGCGCTACGAGCACGTTAAATCTAAACGGCGCGGTGACGAAAACTGGTGGAACATTCACGCCGGGTTCTGTTAACTACGGCGCAACTGGGGATCAGACCGTCATCGGTAACGTAACTTACGTCACCTTGGCGACCAGTGGCAGCGGGAACAAGACCACTGGCGGAAACACGACAATTAGCGGCACCCTGACAGTTGGTTCTGGCACAACCTTTACCGTTAGCACATTTAGCATCGCCGTAACTGGCGCTACCACTGTCAACGGCACCCTGACACACACCAGCGCGACGGGCATGCCAAAGACCTACAGCGGCAATGTCACAATCAATAGCGGAGGCGTCTGGAATGACAGCGCTGCTACGATAGCGATTTCGTTTGGTGGAAATTTTCAGAACGATGGAACTTTGAATGCCGGAACGGGGATACATACTTTTAGCGGCGCAAGCAAGACATTCAGCGGAACGAATCCAATCTCAATTCCAAATGTTACGATCACTGGGGCACACACCAATACTGGTACGCTCATAGCTGGGACCCTCACCGTCAACGGAGTGACCCTCACCAACAATGGGACGCTTACGGTAGGCACAACACTCACCGGTACTGGTGGATTAATCCAGGGTACGGGCGCCACACTCAATATCGGCGGATCTTCAAGTATCGCAACATTGACAGCCAGCGCCAGCCCCAACACAGTGAATTACAACAAAACCGGCGGGCAGACCGTGAATGCATCCACCACTACCTACCATCATCTCATCCTTAGTGGCAGCGGCGCTAAAAATCTAACGAACGTGACGACGATCAATGGTGATCTGACTCTCAGTACCGTCACGCCAGGAAGCACGACAACTACAGCGGTCATCGCCGCCGCTTTCACGATCAACGGTAATCTTAACATTGGCGCAAGCACACTCTTTACGGTCGGCGCATTTAACATCACTGTAACCGGCGCTGCTGTTGTCAGCGGCACATTGACGCACAACAACACGGCGGGCGCAAAAACCTACACCGGGGACATCACGATCAACAGCGGAGGTGTCTGGAATGAGACCGTTGCCGCATTGATTTCGTTTGGCGGAAATTTGCAAAATGACGGAGTTTGGACTGCTGGCGCGGGAATGCACACCTTCAGCGGCGCAGGCAAGACATTCAGCGGGACGAGTGCAATCTCAATTCCCAATATGACGATTACCGGGGCATACACCAACAATGGCACGCTCACGGTGAGTACAACCTTATTGGGCGCAGGTTCCTTGTCTCAAGGCGCAAGCGGAACACTTAACCTTGGCGCCTCAGCGGACAATTTCACTCTGTCAACATTGGATGCCAGTACATCTGGCAATACGGTCAATTACAACGGCGCCGCCCAAACCGTCAAAGCCACTCCCTATCATCATCTCACGCTCAGCGGCAGCGGCGTCAAAACCTTGACGGGTTTGACGACTGTCAACGGTGATCTGACTTTTGCCGGAACAACGGCCAGCGCGACCACCACGAACACTCTTGCCGTTGGCGGCAATTTGAGCCTTACGGGAACCGGAATTAACACAGTCACGACGGGAGCCGCGCTCACCATTGGTGGTAATTTCAACATTACTGGTACAGGCGCAACTACTTTTACAGTTGGCGCATTTCCCATCACTGTAACCGGCGCCACCACCATTAGCGGCCTCAACACCTCTGTCAACAGCACACTACTTCATACCGCTGGCGCCACGCCAGTCTACACTGGGCTGGTTACCATTAGCCCAAACGGCATCTGGGATAATTCTGCCAACGTCAATATTAACTTGCGCGGCGGTCTTGCCAATAACAGCGCCGAAACTTTCAGCGCCGGTACTGGCGTTTACACCTTCGATACCAACGCTCAAGCAATCGGCGGGATGAATCCAATTTCCATCCCCAATATCACCGTTACCGGGGTAACGGTCACTAATAATGGCACGCTCAGTGTGGGTACTGCGCTTAGTGGTACGGGGGGCTTGACCCAGGGCGCGGACGACACACTCAACATCGGCGGAACTTCAGGCATCTCAACATTGACCGCCAGCGCCAGCGGCAACACCGTCAATTACAATGGTGCTGCCCAAACCGTCGTAGCCACTCCCTATCATCATCTCACGTTCAGTGGGAGCGGCGCCAAAACCTTGACGGGTTTGACAACGGTAAATGGAAATTTAACTCTCAGCGGAACAGCAAGCGCGACCACTGCGGCCAATTTAACCATCGGCGGCGCTTTGGCGATAGGCCCTGGTACAGCCTTCACGGTTGGCGCCTTTGATATCACTGTGGCCGGAGCTACCACCCTGAGCGGCACCAGTACATTGACTCATAACAGTTCGACAGGCGCAAAAACCTATAGCGGGGATGTCATAATTAACAGCGGCAGTACCTGGTTTGATAATGCTGCTGTGATTGCGGTTTCATTTGGCGGAAATTTTCAGAATAGCGGAATTTTGAACGCTGGTACGGGGGTGCATACCTTTACCGGCACAGGCAAGCTATTCAGTGGAACAATTTCAATTCCAAACATTGCAATTAGTGGATCTTACACAAACAACGGGACGCTAACTGTTGGAACGGCCTTATCAGGCGCAGGTTCTTTGACTCAGGGCACATCGAGCTCCAAACTCAACATCGGCGGATCGTCAAGTATCGTAACATTGACAGCCAGCGCCAGCGGTAACACAGTCACATACAATATGCCGGGCGCCCAGACGATCAGAGCCATTCCCTATTATCATCTTACGACAGGCGGTAGCAGCACCAAGACGCTCGACGGAAACGTGACAGTAAATGGAGCCTTGGCAATTGGTTCCGGCACAACACTGGATGTTTCTGCATCTAACTATGCAATAAATGTTGTGGGCAACTGGACGAATAGTGGAACTTTCGCGCCGCAATCGGGTACTGTCACCTTGCAAGGCAGCGCAACGCAGAGCATGAATGGAACATCATCCTTCAACAACCTGACCATCAACAATTCAGCCGGAGTGACGCTTTCCAGCGATGAAACTGTGAACGGCGTACTCACACTTACCAACGGTAAGATCACTACCGGTTTCAGGTCGCTCATTATCGGAACAACTGGCTCGGTCACAGGAGCAAATGCGACAAAGTATGTTTTCGGCAGGGTACAGAAAAATTTCGCAACCGGAGCGCAATCCTTTACGTTTGATATTGGCGATGCTACAAACTATATGCCGGTGACTCTCGCTTTTGCCAGTGTTAGCACGAGTAGCGGCGGTGTCACCGTGAGTACGACTGCGGGTGAGCATCCTAACATTGCCACTTCAGGGATTGAGTCAACCAAAGACGTCAATCGGTATTGGACATTGGCCTCCGCCGGCACTTTTGCATTTACGGGGACCTACGATGCAATCTTCAGATTTACGTCTGGCGACCTGGATGGCGGAGCCAATTTCAATAACTTTATTGTAAAAAGAAATATCAATTCATCAACATGGAACCTTGAGACAATCGGAACCCTGACCGCAACCAGCGCTCAGGCCACTGGTATTGCTTCTCTGGGCAGTTTTGCCATTGGCGAGCCAGATACGACCGCGCCAACCGTGGTGAATGTAACTTCGACCACAGCGGATGGTGCATACAAGGCCGGGGCTACAATAGCGGTTACAGTCACTTTCAGCGAGCTGGTAAAGGTTACCGGAACACCACAGTTGACACTTGAGACTGGCACAACCGACCGGACCGCAAATTATGCCGGCGGGAATGGATCCGTCACCCTGATTTTTAATTACGTTGTCCAGGCCGGCGACACATCCAGCGATCTGGATTATGTGAACACGACTGCTCTGGCTCTAAACGGTGGAACGATCAATGATCCAGGGGCCAACGCTGCTGTATTGACCCTTCCGACTCCAGGAACAACCGGCTCGCTTGGACTTAATAAGGCGATTATGATTGACACAACTGCTCCGACAGTGACCAACGTAGATTCAAGTAACGCAGACGGTTCTTACACAACCGGGAATACGATAGCGGTCACAGTGACCTTCAGCGAACCAGTTAACGTTACCGGCACGCCGACATTGATGCTTGAGACTGGCACAACAGACCGGACCGCAAGCTATGTCAGCGGCAGTGGCACAGGCACCCTGACCTTCGAGTACACAGTGCAGGCGGGTGACGCGTCCAGCGATCTGGATTATGTTGACTCGGCGTCACTGACCTTGAACGGTGGAACGATCAATGATCCAGGGGCCAACGCTGCTGTATTGACCCTTCCGACTCCAGGAACAACCGGCTCGCTTGGATTTAATCGGGCAATTGTGATTGACACAACTGCTGCTGCGGTGACCAACGTAGATTCAAGTAACGCAGACGGTTCTTACACAACCGGGAATACGATAGCGGTCACAGTGACCTTCAGCGAACCAGTTAACGTTACCGGCACGCCGACATTGATGCTTGAGACTGGCGCAACAGACCGGACCGCAAGTTATGTCAGCGGCAGTGGCACAGGCACCCTGACCTTCGAGTACACGGTGCAGGCGGGTGACGCGTCCAGCGATCTGGATTATGTTGACTCGGCGTCACTGACCTTGAACGGCGGTACGATCAAAGACGCAACGGCCAACGATGCCGCGTTGACCCTTCCGACTCCAGGAGCAACCGGCTCGCTTGGAATTAATAAGGCAATTGTGATTGACACGACCATCCCGGGGGTCACTAATGTAACCTCGACCACCCTGGATGGCTCATACACAACAGGAAATACGATAGTGATCACAGTGACCTTCAGCGAACCAGTTAACGTTACCGGCACGCCGACATTGATGCTTGAGACTGGCGCAACAGACCGGACCGCAAGTTATGTCAGCGGCAGTGGCACAGGCACCCTGACCTTCGAGTACACGGTGCAGGCGGGCGACACATCCAGCGATCTGGATTATGTTGACTCGGCGTCACTGACCTTGAACGGCGGTACGATCAAAGACGCAACGGCCAACGATGCCGCGTTGACCCTTCCGACTCCAGGAGCAACCGGCTCGCTTGGATTTAATAAGGCGATTGTGATCAGCACGACCTACCAGATTTTCCTGCCATTGGTGGTTCGGTAGCCGATCTGTTTTGCATCACCATCTCTCCTCAGCTTGTTCAACCCGCTAGCCAAACAGTTCGCTCCTGGCCCTTTATCAAGAAGCCGGGAGCGAACTGTTTTATGCGCGTCAAAAAATATACTTGCTCCCGGCCAACATGCCCATACTTGCCAGTGGCAGGGTAATCTGTGATGCTTCGTCAAACAGTATCACGTCAAACGCGACTCTACGACCAATTCAATGGTTCCACCGATAGCGGGTGAAGACACAATTGGCAACTGCTCATCCGAAATAGTTTCTTTTTTACGCCTGGCTGCGGCGCAGGAAGAACTTGGTAACTTCCTCTGCAATTGCCGGGAGGATTGCCAGCGCCAGCACCACGCCCCATTCAGCGGCGGAGGGGTTGTGGGTGTTGAAAATTGGCTGAAGGAAGGGAATCACGCAGACCAAAATCAGCAGGGTCAGCGAAGCGCCGACGGCGTACTGCATCCACTTGTTCGAGAAAACGCCAATCTGGAAAAGCGCGGCGCGTTCTGAGCGCACGGTGTAGGCACGGAAGAGTTCGGCCATCGAGAGCGTCAGGAAGGCCATTGTTTCGGCGGTTTGTACGTCCACGCCGTTCCAGTTGTGCTGGAGAATGTACAAGAGCGGATTCATGCCCGCCGGGACAGCTGCGCCCGCTTCGAGATGCCAGAGCAGGCCGATGACAAAAGCCGTCAGCACCGCGCCGGTTTGGGCGAAGGTCTGGACGATGATGCCGACTTGCATGGTTTTGTTGATGATGGGTTCATCTTTGGGGCGCGGATGCTGCTGCATGGTATCCGGGTCGCCTTTTTCCATGGCCAGAGCCAAGGCGGGCGCGCCGTCAGTGACCAGATTCAGCCAGAGCAGTTGAATGGCCGTCAGCGGCGCAGGCAGACCCGCCAGCGTCGCCAAAAAGATAATCATAATCTCGGCCACGTTGCTGGAGAGCAGGAAGAAGACGAATTTGCGGATGTTGCTGTAAATGATGCGCCCCTGCTCCACCGCCGAGACGATGCTGGCGTAATTGTCATCGGTCAGCACCATATCCGCCGCGCCTTTGGCGACATCGGTGCCGGTGATGCCCATCGCCACGCCAATATCGGCGCGTTTGATGGCCGGGGCGTCGTTGACGCCGTCGCCGGTCATGGCGACCACCTGATTGTTGGCCTGCAGGGCGTCCACAATGCGCATTTTATGTTCGGGCGAAACGCGCGCGAAGACATCCGTATCCAGCACGGTTTTCTTGAGTTCGGCATCGCTCAGCGCGTCAATTTCGGAGCCGGCCAGCACCTTGTGACCGGGGCGCAACAGGCCGATTTCTTCGGCAATGGCGCGGGCGGTGTTGGGGAAGTCGCCGGTAATCATCACGGTGCGGATGCCCGCCGCCAGGGCTTTCATCAGCGCCGGTTTGACTTCGGCGCGGGCGGGGTCAATCATGCCAATCAGCCCCACAAAAACCAGTTCATGCTCCACCATTTCGGGGGTCAGGTCGCTTTCCGGCACGTCGCGGTCGAGGCGGTAGGCCACGCCCAAGACGCGCAGGGCGTCTTTCGTCATAGCGTCGTTGGCAGCCAAAATAGCCGCGCGCATGGCATCCGTCAGCGGGGCGGGTTTGTCTTCCATCGTCTGATACTGTGTGCAAAGTTTCAACACCACATCCGGCGCACCCTTAACGGTGACCACATCCCAGCCTTTGACGGCGTTATCATAGAACGGCGATGGGTCGTCGGCGCGCGGGTGTTCGATGCTGTGCACCGTCACCATACGTTTACGTTCTGAATCAAAGGGGATTTCGTTTTCACGCGGGTAGGCGCGGTCTACCGCATCATACCCGGCCCCTGTTTTTTGCAGGGCGACCAGCAGCGCGGCCTCGGTCGGGTCGCCGATGATTTGGGCTTTTTCCCCGCCCGATTGGATTTCTGCGTCGTTGTTGATGGTGCCGACCCACAGCGTGGTGGTGATGGCTGGAAATTTTTTCAGGTCAACCGGCTGGCCGTCCACCCGGAAATCGCCCTCAGGCAGGTAGCCGGTGCCGGTTACACTCACAAACTGATTGTCGGCCCAGATGCGGGTGACGGTCATCTCGTTTTGGGTCAGCGTGCCGGTTTTATCAGAGCAAATGGTGGTGGCCGAACCGAGCGTTTCGACTGAAGACAATTTGCGGATGAGCGCGTGGCGCTTGATCATTTCCTGCATCCCCAGCGCGAGGGAAATCGTCACCACGGCGGGCAGGCCCTCCGGCACGGCGGCAATTGCCAGGCTGACGGCAATCATGAAGACTTCGGTGATTTCTTTGACGTACTCTCCAAAGTATTCGAGCGGAGCGCTGAAGAGTAAATTGATGTCGGTGCGATTGATGAGGGCGACGACAAAAACCAGCGCCACGAGAATGAGCGCGCCGATGCTGAGGGTTTTACCCAGCTGGTCCAACTTGCGCTGCAGCGGGGTTTCTTCAGCGTCCACATTTTGCAGCATTTCGGCAATTAATCCCAGCTGGGTTTTCATGCCGGTGGAGGTAACCACGCCTTTGCCGCGCCCGTAGGAAACGGTGGTTCCCATGAAGGCGGTGTTTTTGCGGTCGCCCAGCGGGGCCTCCGGGTCGAGCTGTAGCGCGGCATTTTTCTGCACTGGCAGCGATTCGCCGGTGAGCGAGGCTTCCTCCACCCGCAGGTTAACGGCTTCAAGCAGGCGCACGTCCGCCGGGATGAAATTGCCCGCTTCGAGGAAAACGATGTCGCCGGGGACGAGTTCACGCGCCGGCAGGCTGATGCGCTGCCCGTCGCGCAAAAGATGGGCTTCGGGTGCGGCTAATTTTTTCAGCGCCGAAAGGGCTTCCTCAGCGCGTTTTTCCTGAACAATGCCCAGGGTGGCGTTGAGCACGACAATCGCCACAATCGCGCCCGCGTCAATAAATTCGGCGGTCGAGCCGGTTTTGACGTATTCGTTCCAACCGATGATGCCGGAGATGACGGCAGAAATAATCAGCAGCATGACGACGAAGTCGCTAATTTGCTCCCAGAGCAGGGCCAAAAAGCCGGGGCGCGGCGCTTCGCTCAGTTCATTCAGGCCAAATTCGGCCTGGCGCTGTTGCACTTCGGCGTCAGTCAGGCCGTTTTCGGCCACTTTCAGGCGTTCTAAAACCTGTTGGGGTGAAAGCGTGTGCCAGTTTTCAATGGATTTCTTTTTCTCTTGGACGGGTTGAACCATACGAATTCTCCTGCGATGAAATTAAAAGCCGCCAGCCTGTGTGGGATACAGCCAACATCCCCTCACCGCCAGCGGCTTTTCAATAGATTGCTGGTATGAAGTGATTACACGTCAGGCGCAATGCGTGTGTTGGGTAAAATAGCGGTGTCTTTGGGGATGACGACAATGCCATCTTGGACGACCCAGGTTCCGGCATCCATATCGGTGCCGCGCGGGAAGGGTTTGATGGTTGTGCCTGCGCCAATGCGCACGTTTTTATCGAGGATGGCACCTTCGATGTGGCAATCCGGGCCAACGCCCAACGGAATATCACCGCGGCGCAGAGTTGCTCCGTCGTAGTAATCTGCGCCCATGACGATGCTATCAATCACTTTGGAGCCGGGGCCGATGACACTCCGCAGACCAATCAACGAGTGCGTGATTTGGGCCTTTTGAATACGGCAACCTTCCGATACCAACGCATCCTTCAGTTTGCTGTCATCAATCAGCGAGCCAGGCAATGTACGCGGGTTGGTGTAGATGGGACGTTCCGGGTCGTAAAAGTTGAAAGGCGAATTCGGCGTAGCCAGTTCCAGGTTGGTTTCGTAAAAAGAGCGAATTGTTCCAATATCCTGCCAGTAGCCTTCAAAGTTATACCCGTAGACAGCGCTTTTGCCAATGGCGTGCGGAATGACATCATGGCCGAAATCATCGTGATCGGGAAAGTTGGAAAGCAAATCAATCAGCACATTGGTTTTGAACATGTAAATACCCATCGAGCCGAGGAAGGGGCGTTCGACGTCATCGCGGCTGACGAATTGCGCCAGGACTGCCGGGTCTTTGGGTTTTTCCACAAAAGCGGCGATGCGCCCATCTTCAGCGACTTTGAGAATGCCGAAACGGCTGGCTTCTTTTTTTCGCACCGGCTGTACTGCAACGGTGATGTCTGCCTGGTTGGCGATGTGAAAATCGGCCATGGCGGCGTAATCCATGCGGTAGAGATGGTCGCCTGCCAAAATAAGAACGTGTGAGACATCTGCCGCCTGAATTTCGCGCAATTGCTTGCGCACCGCATCGGCAGTGCCCTGATACCAATCATCGCTTTGCAGAGTTTGTTCGGCGGCCAAAATCTGCACCCAGCCACCGTGAAAGCCATCAAAGTTATATGTGCGGGTAATATGGCGGTTGAGCGACACCGAATGGAATTGCGTCAACACAGCGATACGGAAAATCCGCGAGTTAATGCAGTTGCTGATGGGAACATCAATGAGACGATATTTTCCGGCAATCGGCACCGCTGGTTTGGCGCGCAGTTTGGTCAGCGGATACAGACGCGCGCCGCGGCCTCCCCCCAGTATGACCGCTAAAATATCTTCTGTCGCAGACATATTTGCCTCCTGTTAATTTGGAAAACCAAAAATATCACTGGCTTGGATTATATCTTGTTCTTCATCGTCCCCAAAACAAAAAAAACGCCGCTTGGGCGTTTTTGGAGAAAAAATCCTTTGGGGTATAATCTGGTGCCGAAGGTGGGAATCGAACCCACATTCCTTACGGAACACGATTTTGAGTCGTGCGCGTCTGCCAATTCCGCCACTCCGGCTTGCTTTCAGCGCCAAAGTATACCACTCTCACTGATAAGGTCAAGATGAAACTAGGAATTATTGGACTGCCCCAAGCGGGGAAAACCACTGTTTATAATGCGCTGACGCGCAGTAACACACCCACCACAGCCTCTGCCGGACGTATCGAAACGCATACCGGCGTGGTGGATGTTCCCGACCCGCGTATTGACAAACTTTCGGCTATGTTCAAGCCGAGAAAAACGATTTATGCCAAAGTGACCTACGCCGACATCGCCGGGCTGGAAGGCAACGCCAATGGCAATATCTCTGGCGTACTGCTCAACAGCCTCGGGCAGATGGACGCTTTTATTCATGTCGTGCGCGCTTTCGATGATGATAACGTGCCGCACCCGTCAGGTTCCATCAACCCGGCGCGCGACGCTGACGCCATGCTGACCGAACTTCTGCTCAACGACCTGATTGCCGTGGAACGCAAATTGGAACGGCTGGTAGATGAACGCCGCAAAGGCGGCACCGACAAGGCCATCAACGAGCGCCAGACAATTTTGTTCACCCGCCTGTTGGAAGCGCTGAATAGCGGCTCGCCCTTGCGAAAGTTGGAATACAGCCCCGATGAGCAGAGAGAACTCGCCAGCTTTGGCCTGATTTCGCGCAAGCCCATCCTGACAGTTTTCAACACCGGCGAGACCCAATCCGCGCCGAAGATGGAACTCGACCACCCATCGGTGGCCCTGCCTGGCAAATTGGAGATGGAAATTTCCCAACTCCCGGCAGAGGATGCCGCCCTGTTCATGACTGAATATGGCATCAGCGAACCGGCGCTCAACCGCATGATTCGCCTGTCGTATGACCTGCTCAACCAGCAATCCTTCTTCACCGTCGGCGAAGACGAAGTCCGCGCCTGGACCACCCGCCGCAACGCCACCGCCGTCGAATCGGCAGGTGAAATTCACACCGATATCGCGCGCGGATTCGTCCGCGCCGAAGTGGTGGCCTACGATGACCTGATTACCCTCGGCAGCATGGTTGAGTGTAAAGCCAAGGGAAAATTTCGGTTGGAAGGCAAAGAATACATCGTCAAAGATGGCGATATTGTCCACATTCGCTCCAGCCTATGATAAAAAACGCCAAAATATTTTCTTCGAACGCTGGTCAAAAGACCAACGTTCTTTTGTGTAATTACCTACCCTCACCCAACCCATCTCCCTGTGGGAGATGGGTTGGGTGAGGGTAGGTAGGCAGTTAACTTTTTTTGGCGATTTTCAAAACTGGCGTTTGCTGCTGGGGTGTAAAATGACGCATTGCCCAAAAGCTCAGTGGTGCGCAGAAGCGTTTTTGTGCAATAATCTTTAGGAAAGAAAGGAGAATCGTATGTCTCTCCACAAATCAACATCCCTTGCTGTTTCTGTTTTGATTTTCTCCATACTGGCGTGCAGCCTGCCCGACAGCACGCCCGTTGCGCCGCCAGCCGCCACCGCCGCCGACGGCACAAAAATCGTTCTCGAAGTTCAGGCCACTGCGCTGGCAGCGCAGATAACTCAAATGGCGCAATCGCCCGCCGCCACGCCCGCGCCGATTCAAGTCACGGTCGAAATCACCAGCCTGCCCGCGCCCACCAATCTGCCCGCCCAGGTGGAAGCGCCAACTGCAACCGAAATCCCCGCTGCGCCGACAGCAGATTTTGACGCCTGGATGAAAGACGACGCCAGAATTTTGGTCTACGAAGATACCCAAAATATCGGCCTGTGGATTCGGGATGCGCTGGACGGCATGAACGTCAAATATACCCACGTTGGCGACGCGCTGGGCACCTTCATGGAGAATCTCAACTCCGGCATTCAGTGGGATTTGATTATTGTTGGTGCCGAATCCAAAACCAGCGTGCAGGGCGAATTTTGGGATGTAATCAGCGAGCGCGTTTCACGCAAGAACACTGCCCTGATTGCCGAAGTCTGGTACCTCGACTTGCTGGGCGAAGGCCGCATCAAACCCTTGTTGACAGGCTGCGGCGTGCGCTTCCAACGCGATTGGCCGCTGGCAGAATCCATCTACTGGCTGCAACCCGACCAGCCTGTTTTCAATGCGCCCAATACCTCCATGCCGCTGATTCATTACAATATCTACTGGAGCGCTCAGGCCGGGGATTTAATTAAACTCGCCCCGGGCAGTAACGCCACCCTGCTGGCCGGGATTTTTCAAAAGCAAAAATCCGACTACGGCGTGCTGGCGACCTGCTACGATGGGCGCGTCATCCTGCAAACCTTCTCCAACCACGACTACCGCCGTGACGAAATCATGCTGTTGTGGCAAAATTACGTTTACAACACGCTAAAAAATCGTTTTGCCACGCTTCCCTGATAAAGTTTTTCCCTGCCCACTCCACAGGAAACCACCATGACCTACACCCAATCCCCCTGGCAACTGACCGACCTCTTCCCCGCCACCGACGCCGCCGAACTTGAATCCGCTTTCAGCGCGCTGGAAAAACGCATCAGCGAGTTCGAATCCTTCCGCGCCGATTTAACCCCCAGCCTCGACCCCGAACATTTCATGGATATTCTGGCGCATTCCGAGCAAACCACGCGCCTGGCAGTGCGTGTGTATGGCTTCGCCGGTCTGCTTTTTTCGGCAGATACCCAAGACCAGGCCGCCATGGCGCTGATGGGGCGCGTGCAGCAATTCTTCGCCGAGCTGGAAAACCGCAGCCTGTTCTTCAGCCTGTGGTGGAAAAATCTCGACGCGGCCAGCGCCGGGCGCTATCTCGACATTTCCGGCGATTACCGCTACTACCTCGAAGCGCTGCGCCTGCAAAAACCGCACACCCTGAGCGAGCCGGAAGAAAAAATCATCAACCTGAAAAATGTCACCGGCGCCGGGGCGTTGACTCAACTGTATGATTCCATCACCAACCGCTACACCTTCCGCCTGGAAGTGGACGGCGAAACCAAAGAACTGACGCGCGGCGAGCTGATGACCTACGCCCGCAGCAGCGACCCCGACCTGCGCGCCCGCGCCTATCAGGAACTCTACCGCGTTTACGGGCAGGACGGCGCCATCCTCGGCCAAATGTATCAGACCGTAGCGCGCGACTGGCACAACGAGCATGTCGCCCTGCGCAAACACACCACCCCGCTGGCGGCGCGCAACCTCGAAAACGACATCCCCGACGACGTGGTGGACACCCTGCTGGAAGTCGCCCGCAAAAACGCCGGCATCTTTCAACGCTTCTTCAAAATTAAAGCCAAACTGCTGGGCATGGAAAAATTGCGCCGCTACGATATTTACGCCCCGGTCAGCAAAAGCGATAAAACCTACGACTTTCAGCAAGCCGCGCTGATGGTGTTGGATTCGTTCAATCAGTTTGACCACCGCTTCTCCAACCACGCCCGGCGCGTGTTTGACCAGAATCACCTCGACAGCGAAGTCCGCAAAGGCAAACGCGGCGGCGCCTTCTGCTGGACGGTTGAACCGGCGCTGACGCCCTGGGTGCTGGTTAACTACCAGGGGCGCGGTGAAGATGTCGCCACGCTGGCGCACGAACTCGGCCACGCCATTCACTCCATGCTGGCCGAACATCACACCGCCTTCACCCAACACGCCTGCCTGCCGCTGGCCGAAACCGCCTCCACCTTTGGCGAAATGATGCTGGTTGACCGCCTGCTGGCCGAAGAAAAGGCCCCCGCCGTGCGCCGCGATATGCTCTTCCGCCAAATTGACGACAACTACGCCACCATTTTGCGCCAATCCTTCTTCGCCCTCTTTGAAAAAACCGCGCACGAAATGGTGCAAAACAACGCCTCGGTGGACGAACTGGCGGCGGCCTACCTCGAAAATCTCAAAACCCAGTTTAGCGACTCGGTCGAACTCAGCGACGAATTCAAATGGGAATGGGTCAGCATTCCGCACATCTATCACACCCCGTTCTACGTCTACGCCTACTCGTTTGGACAATTGCTGGTGCTGGCGCTCTACAAACAATTTAAAGCCGAGGGCGAATCCTTCAAGCCCAAATACATTCAAATTCTCGCCGCGGGCGGTTCCGAATCGCCCGAAAACGTCTTACGCAAAGCCGGAATTGACATGCACTCCGCCGATTTCTGGCAGGGCGGCTTCGATGTGTTGGCCGGGCTGGTGGACCAACTGGAAATAATAAAATAGGAATGATGAAGGTAGAAGTCAAAATGATGAACATCATTCTGACTTCTACCTTTGCGGCGCAGCGTCAGACGCGGCTGGCGGCAAGAAAGCTGCGGGCGGCGGCGATTTGCGCCTCGGCAACCGCGCCGGTTTCCTGCCAGTGGTCGAGCATTTCGCCGATGGTCAGGACGGCGTGCAGGCGGAAACCGGCCTGTTCGAGCGCTTCGCGCGCGCCAGATTGACGGTCAATCAGCACGGCGACATCTGTGACCTTCAGCCCGGCGCCGGTCAGTTTTTCGATGGCTTCAAATTTGCTGCCGCCGGTGGTGGCGAGGTCGTCAATGATGAGGGCGGTTTCGCCGGGGTGAAAATCGCCTTCAATTTCGGCTTTGGTGCCGTAGGTTTTGGCTTCCTTGCGCGGATAAATCATCGGGTAACCGCCCGCCAGGCTGATGGCGGTGGCAATCGGGATGGCGGCGTAGGGCAGGCCCGCCAGCCGGTCGAAACGCAGCGGAACGAGCAGGGGCAGGTAGGCTTCGCCAAGTTGCGCCAGTAGTTTGGGGAAAGAGATGATGCGGCGCAGGTCAATGTAGATGGGCGAAATTAGGCCCGATTTGAGGGTAAATTCGCCAAATTTGATACAGCCCGCTTGGAGCAGGGCGTCGGTTAATGCAATTTTGATTTTGTTCATGGGTTTCTGCTTTCCAGCATTCGGTCGCGCAGTTCGGCGGCGGCGCGGGCGGGATTTTCGGCGCGGGAGATGCCGCGCGAAATGGGGAGCAGCAGGCCCTTGCCATCGGCGCGTAAACCGGCCTGGAGCGCCGCCGACAGGTCGCCGCCCTGTGCGCCGACGCCGGGGGCGAGAATCCACACATTCGGCGCGGCGGCGCGGACGCGGGCCAGGGCTGCGGGTTGAGTCGCGCCAACCACCAGGCCGAGGTTGTTGCGCGTATTCCAGTCTTGCGCCAGGCGGGCGACGTGCAGGTAGAGCGGCTGGCGGTCATCTGCCCACGGGCCGCTGACGATTTCCAAATCCTGTAAATCGCCCGCGCCGGGGTTGGAGGTTTTGCAAAGCAGGAAAACACCCTTTTGGGGATTTCTCAGAAACGGGGCGAGCGAATCCTGGCCGAGGTAGGGGCTGAGGGTGATGCAGTCTGCGCCGAGCATCTCAAACGCCGATTGGGCGTAGGCTGCGGCGGTGGAGGCGATGTCGCCGCGTTTGGCGTCGAGGATGACCGGTATCCTCGAACCCGTCCGGGCAGATTCCTCGCCGATGGCCTGAATCACCTGTCGAAGCGCGTTCCAGCCCTCGGCGCCGAAGACCTCGAAGAAGGCGGCGTTGGGTTTGAAGGCCGCCGCATAGGACGCCGTCTGCTGAACGAGCGTCAGGCAAAAGCGCAGGGCCGCCTCGGCGGTTGGTTCGGGCAGGTCGGCAACGTGCGGGTCGAGTCCCACGCAGAGGAGGGAGGAGCAGTCGTCCACGCGGCGTTTGAGGAGGGAGAAGAAAGATTCCATAAGGCAAGTTGTCCAGTTATTCAGTTATTCAGTTATCCAGTTGTCCGGTTATTCAGTTGTCCAGTTATTCAGTTATCCAGTTGTCCGGTTATTCAGTTGTCCAGTTATCCAGTTCAACCGGGTAACTGGACAACCGCGTAAACCAGATAACTGGATAACCGATTTACCGCTTTCAGGCTTTTCCCAGCACCATCGCCAACAGCGCCATGCGCACGTAGAGGCCGTATTCCATTTGGCGGAAATAGGCGGCGCGCGGGTCGTCGTCAAAGTCGGGGCTGATTTCGCCGACGCGCGGCAGGGGGTGCATGACAATCATCTCCTGTTTGGCGGCTTTCATGATTTCGGGGTCAATCACATAGGCGCCGCGCACTTTCTCATAATCTTCCAGGTTTTCAAAGCGTTCTTTTTGAACGCGAGTGACGTACAACACGTCAGTTTCGGGCAGAACTTTTTCGAGCGCCGTGTACTCGGCCTGCGGAATGCCCTTGGCGGCGACTTCTTCCATCACTTCTTTGGGCATACGCAAAATTTCGGGCGAAACGTAGTTGAGTTTGACCTTGTAGAGCGAAAGCAGGCGCGCCAGCGAATGCACCGTGCGGCCATATTTCAAATCGCCGAGCATGGTGACAGTCATGCCGTCAATCTGGCCGACGCCGAGTTCTTCAAAAATGGTAAAAGCGTCCAGCAGGGCCTGGGTGGGATGTTCGCCCACGCCGTCGCCCGCGTTCAGCACAGGTTTTTTGGCGGCTTTGGCCGCAATCGCCGCCGCGCCGGTTTCGGGATGGCGCAGCACAATCACATCAGCGTAACATTCCAGCGTGCGGACGGTATCGGCCAGGCTTTCGCCTTTCGAGACAGAGGAATATTTGACCTCGTTAATCGGGATGACGCTGCCGCCCAGACGTTCCATCGCCGCGGTAAAACTGGACGAGGTGCGAGTGGATGGTTCGTAAAACAAATTGGCAAGAATTTTTCCTTTCAGCAGGTCAAACGTGCCAACGCGCTCGACCATGCCGCGCATTTCGTGGGCGACGCCAAAGACGTATTCCAGGTCCTCGCGGCTGAATTGTTTGACCGATAAAATGTCTTTGCCGTACCAGTCGGCTTGTTTATTTTCGCCAAAAGGCAGGTGCGGGGATTGCGATTGAGTGGGCATGTTTTACTCCTTGTCGGTGAATTCGTTAGACGGTTGTTCAGTTATCCGGTTGTTCAGTTATCCGGTTATCCGGTTGCTCAGTTATGCGGTTATGCGGTTATGCGGTTGGGCGGTTGGGCGTGGAGGAATTCTTTGATTTCATTGAAGGCCTGGCCGCTTTCGGGGATGAGCGCTCCCAGCGCCGGCCAGACGTGCCAGAGGCCATCCCAAATGCGCAGTTCCACGCAGACGCCTGCCGCGCGGGCTTTTTCGGCCAGCGCGCGGGCGTCGTCCAATAAAATTTCCTCGCTGCCGACCTGAATCAGTAGCGGCGGAAAGCCGTGAAAATCGGCATAGACCGGCGAAATCAGTGGGTTGGTCAGGTTCGCCGCGCCAGCATAGCATGCCGCCCATTCTTCCAGCGTCTCCGTCGTCAACACGACCTCGGATTCCAGCCGGGTGACATGACTCTGGCCCTGATGGGTCAGGTCGGCCCAGGGCGAAAGGCAGATGACCGCCGCTGGAAGCGGGTCGCCCGCCTCGCGCAGGGCCAGCGTCAGCGCGAGCGCCAGCCCGCCGCCCGCCGAGTCGCCACTGACGACGATGCTCTCCGCGCCCTGCGCCAGCAGCCAGCGATAGGCCGTCAGCGCATCTTCCAGCGCCGCCGGGAAGGGATTTTCCGGCGCGAGGCGGTATTCGGGCAGCAGCAGGTTCATCTCCAGCGTTTGCGCCAGCGGCGCGCACAGCATCAGGTGCGAGTCAATCGAGCCGGTGACATAGCCGCCGCCGTGCAGGTGGAGCAGGACGCGGCGCGGGTCTGCCGCGTTTGGGCGAATCCAGGCGGCGGGCAGCCCGGCGACAACGGTTTTTTCCACCTGCACCTGTGGAGGCAGGCGAAAAAATGCCGCCATCTGCGCCCCGCTGATACGATGCTGCTCAATGGTCAGGCGGCGTTTTTTGACGGTTTGGCGCAACACAAAACGCCAAAAGCGGGCGCGCAGGCTGAGTGTCATCCGGCCCTCACATTTCTGCCATAGCCCGGCTGCGCCAGGATTTTCCCGTTTTCGCAGACCGTTTTGCCGCGCAGAACGACTTTTTGCACCTGGCCGGTGACTTTCCAGCCATCGAAGGGCGTCCAGCCGCAGCGCGAGTGCAGGTCGGCGGCGTGGATTTCCCAGCGGGCGGTTTCGTCCACTTCGACCCAGGTTTCGGGCTGTTCGGGCAGGCCAAAAATTTTGCGAGGGTTGGTAACGGATTTTTCAATCAGGTCGTCCAGTGTCAGGCGGGATTCCGAAACTGCCGTCAGCAGCAGCGGCAGCATGGTTTCCAGGCCGGGGAAACCGGGCGGCGGGTTTTCGCCGTCCTTTTCGGCGGCGGTGTGCGGCGCATGGTCGGTGGCAAAGCAGTCAATCACGGCCAGATTTTGCCAGAGCGCGTCCACATCGGCCTGGCTGGCCAGGCGCGGGCGGACTTCCAAGCGACCATCGGCGCGGGCAGGCGCGGTGAGCAGCAAATGATGCGGCGCCACCTCGCAGGTGACGCGGACGCCGCGCTCTTTGGCCGCGCGAATGAGCAGAATTTCTTCCTTGAGAGAAATGTGCGCGATGTGAATCGGCTGGTTGAACAGCTGCGAGAAGGCCAGGGCGGCGGCCATGCTGCGGCTTTCGGCGTGAACAACCATCGGCGCGGGGCCGGGCCACTGGCGAAAATGCTCCAGCCAGATGGTCATGTCGTCAAGGCGCAATTCGCCAAAGGTGGAGTCGAGGTACATTTTCAGCCCGGCGGCGCGCGGGGCCAGGCGGGCGGCTTCAGCGGCGTTTTCTGGCCCAGCGCCGAGGAATTGGGCGTAGTCGCAGCGCGCTTTGCTGTGGGCCGAAGCAAGCGCCAAATTCAGCGTGGCTTCATCAAAAATTGGCGGTTTGGTGTTGGGCATCGCCAAAATCATCGTCACACCGCCCGCCAGCGCGGATTGGGTGACGGTATCCCAATCTTCTTTGTGGGTTTGGCCGGGTTCGCGGACGTGGACGTGCGGGTCAATCAGACCGGGAAGTTTGAGCATGGGCCGCCAAGGTTGTTGCCAAAAGGCACACAAAAGAATATAATCTGGTCATGAAGCTCTTTGCCTGGAACATCGAAAAAAATGAACTGCTAAAACGCACGCGGCAAATTTGTTTTGAAGAGGTCGTCCTTGCCATTGACTTTGGTTTTTTATTGGATGTTCTGGAAAATCCCAATCAAGAAAAGTACCAGGGACAAAAAATTTTTGTTGTGGAAATCAATCAATATGTATATCTTATCCCATTTGTAGAAACAGACTCGGAAGTATTTTTGAAAACCATCATTCCCAGCCGAAAAGCGGTTCAAAAGCATTTGAAAGGTAGTCAAAAATGAGCGAAACTCAACTCAACTTCGATGACGATGAATTGGCGCTGCTGGCCGCCTACGAAAATGAAGCCTGGCAATCCGTCAAAAATGTTCAAGAACAAGCGGCGCAGTATCGTGCCTACGCGCGGGCAACCCTGCGCAAAGACAAGCGCGTCAATATTCGCATCTCTGAAAAAGATTTACGCGACTTGCAAAAACACGCGCTTCTTGAAGGAATTCCGTATCAGACCCTTATCTCCGGTGTACTGCATAAATATGTCAACGGATTACTTTCCGAGAAGTGATTTTTGGGCAAGCGAAGAGGCTGGCCGGGGTGCTCCGACCAGCCTCTTTTGTTTTATTCCTCGGTTTTGAAGAGGACAAAGACCAGATTCATCAGGATACCGGCAATGGCTGCAAAAACGATGGCGGGGATGCCGCTGGGGAAAAGTACCGGAATTTGGAAGGGGAACAGGCCATTGGGCAGGCCCAGGTTGCCGCCGATGCCGCAGACGATGATGGTCGCGCCGACTGCCAGGTTTTTCGGGCTGAACAGGTTGACCTTTTCGCTCTGAATGAGCGCCACGCCCTGCATACCAATCACGCCGAAGAGATAAATCGCCAGGCCGCCGGTGACTGCCACGGGGATGGAGTTGACAATCGCCGCCAGTTTGCCGATAAAGCCGAGCAAAACGGCCATGCCGCCCGCCGTCATCAGCACAGGAACGGAATAGTTGCGGGTAATTGCCATCAGCGAGTTGTTTTCGCCGTAGTTAGTGCCCGCCGCGCCGCCCAACAGACCGACGATAACGTCATCGGCGCCATCGGCCACCAGATTGAGACCAATTAATTCTTTGATGTTGAAGGGCTTGCGGCCCAATTCGTCGGCCAGTTCGTCAATGTAGAGGCTCATCTGGTACAGATGAGCGGTGCTTTCAGGCACAGTCGCAATCGCAATCAGCGAAATGCTGACCACCAGTTCCAGCGCGCGTGGGTCGGTGAAGGCTGGCAGGGTGAAGGCCGGAATGCGCAGCCACTGGGCGTTGGCAATCACGCTGTAATCCACCAGCCCAAAAATCGCCGAAATGACGTAGCCGGTGATGGCGCCGAAAAGGATGGGCAACATGCCCAACAGCCCTTTGCCGCGCAAATACACCGAGAACATGACGGTGGCGAAAAGTGTCAGCAGCGCCACGCCCCAGTTGGCCGAGGCCATATTCAGCGCCGCGCCGGAAAGCGCCACACCAATCACCATTGCCATCGAGCCGGTGACGATGGGCGGCAGTACCGTATCAAGCCGCGCTTTTCCGACGCGCATAATCAGCAGGCCGATCAAAATTTCGACCACCGCCGTGCCGATGATGCCCACTTGCACGATGCGCACGCCGTCAGGGCAGTAAAAAGTAGCCGGGTCAGTGAAGCAGTCTTTGGCGTAGAGTGTCATGGCCGTTTGCACCACGGCGATATAGGAAAAGGACGAGCCATAATACATCGGGATTTTGCGGTTGGCAACCAGCAGTGCGATAATCGTTCCCAAACCCGAAGCGAGCAGGGTGACGCCAATGTCAAATTTGGTGAGGATGGCCACCAGCACCGTGGCCGGGAACATGGTCAGCACTTGCTGCAGGCCCAGGCTGAGCATGGCCCCGATGGGCGGGGTGTCATCGGGCAAATAGCCGAAGACATTTCGTTTTGGAGCAACTGCGATTTTCTTGGACATTCTCTTTCTCCTTTGGGTGGGTACAAAAAAAGAGAGCCGCTAAAAGCGACTCTCCACGTTCCAAAAAGTAGAAACACTTGTCCCGAAGAAGTGATGTTTGAGCAAACGCCGGAGCAAGTGTTGTGTAGACATTGCGCCCGATTCTATGCCAATCGAAAATTATGTCAAGGGGCAGATTCTTGCGCCAGCAGGGTGATCGTTTGCTCTGCCGTCATTACGCGCGCGTAGGAGGTCAGCGCGGCCAAAAACGCCGCCTGAACCTGCCCCGCGGTGACGGAAACATCCTCGTGACGGAGGGCGCGCGTCGCGCAGGCATCCGCCGCCAGCCAGACGGTGAATCCCAAATCTGCGGCGGCGCGGACGGTGGCATCCACGCACATATGCGTCATCATGCCGCAAATCACCAGGCGCTCGGTCTGCCAGCCGCGCAGAATCTCCAGCAAATTGGTTTCGCGGAAAGCGTTGGGAAAATGTTTGTAAACAATCGGTTCGCCGACATAATGCGGCACGGAGTCGTGAATGCGAATACCTTCTGTGCCGGGGATGAAAAAGGTCGCGCCGGGGCGCAGCGACTCGTGCTGAATGTGAATGTGCCGCCCGCCGTGTTCGCGGAAGCACTGTAGCAACTGCCCGGCTTTTTGACCGGCGGCCAGCGCGCCTTCCAGCTCCATTTTTCCGCCGGGAAAATAATCATTTTGAATATCAATCACCAGCAAGGCTGTGTTCATGGCAAGATTTCCAAAGAACCTAACTCGGACAAGCCGAAAGAGATTTGACCACGAAGGCCACGAGGCAACACAAAGGAAAACCAAAAAACTTCGTGATTCTTTGTGGTTAATTTCCTTGCTTTTTGTGCAAGAATTTCACAGATAAGATACTAACTGCTGATGCCTGCAAAAGCATAAAGCCTTAACGCTAGGACGCAAAGGCGCAAAAAAAAAAAAAATTAAAGTTCTGACGTATCTTCATCTTCTTCAGCGTGTGATTTCAGGTCGCGCACGCGGCGGCTGAGTTCGCCAAAGTTGTCGTTTTGTTTTTTCCACGGGTTGCTGAGCGCGTCGGTAGATTTGGAGTTGCCCAAAAAACCGCCGCGCGAGCCGCGCGCCATGCCCAACATCAGCAGGTTGGAGCCGACCAGAATGACAACGAGAAGAATGATGACCAGCCCCATGTTTTCAGTTTGCATGGAAAACCCTTTCGCGTGAGGCACAACCCGTAGCGCGAGATAAATCTCACGCTACGGGCGACATGAATGTCGCAATGTCGCATTACATCAGCCCAGCAGACCAGGCAATTGTGACCAGTCGCTGAGCCAGGCGTCGGCGCAGGAGGCGTCTTCGGGCAGCGCGGCGCTGATCAGTACGCTGAATATGCCCCGGGCGTGGGCGGCGCGGGTGGTGCGGGGTAAGTCGTCGAAGAGTGCACATTGCGCCGGGGCGGGGTCACCCGCCAGGTGCAAGGCAATCTCAAAAGATTCGGGCATGGGCTTGCAGTAGGGCGACATGGCTTCTACATCAATCACGCCATCGAAGCAGGTTTCCAGCCCGAGTGCGTGGACGATGCGGCTGGCATGATTCGCATTTGCGTTGGTGAATAGAATTTTTCGGGCAGGAATTGCTTGCAAAACGGAGGCAAGTTTCGGCTGGGGGCTGAAATAACGCTCCAGCGGAACATCATGCACGTAGTCAAGATACTTCTTGATGTCCACCGGGTAATTAAATTCCAGCCCTTTCAGCGCCGTGCCATATTTTTCATAATATTGCTGGCGCAAAACTGGAACTTGTTCGGCGGGAATGTGCAGGCATTCCTGCATGTACTGGCCGATGCGGGCCTTGATGGCCTGCCACAGGCCGCAGTCAGCGGGGTAGAGGGTGTCGTCTACGTCGAAGAAAAGGGTGTTGAATTTCATCCGGGTAAAGTGCGGCGCAGTTCGGTTAGTTCCTGACGAACAATCTCGTATTCTACCTTGAGTTGGGCGATGATAGGTTGCAGGTTCTCCAGATGGTTGGTTTTGCCTGCTTGTTCGAGTTGTAACGCCAGACCGGTCAGGGTTTGTGCGCCGAACATGGCACTGTTGCCTTTGAGCGTATGCGCGGCGCGCGTAAAGGTGGCAATGTCGCCGCTGGCGAAGCAGGTTTCGATGCTGTTGACCAGCTGGTTGGAGTTGGATAGATAGGTGTTGAGAATATCGGCGACGAAGGCGTCGGCTTCGTCGCCCATCATTTCACGGTAGGGGTCAAGCGCGTTGGGGTCAATGTGATTCATGCGGGTTCTCCTTATCAGTGCGAGGCTGGGCGTTGAGCAGAGCGCGAATGAGTTCCTCGACGCGCACCGGCTTACTAATATAGTCGTCCATTCCGGTCTGAAGGTAATGTTCGCGGTCGCCTTCTAGCGCGTTGGCGGTCATGGCGATGACGTGCGGCTGGTGTTCCGGCGGCCAATCGGCGCGAACATGTTGGGTGGCTTCTTCGCCGTCCATTTCAGGCATTTGCATATCCATCAAAATGACGTCATACGGCTGGCGGCGCAGGGCGTCCAGCGCTTCCAGCCCGTTGGCGGCCACATCAGCGCGGTAGCCCATTCGGTCGAGAATAGAAAGGGCAACTTTTTGGTTGACGGCGTTATCTTCGGCCAGCAAAATGTGCAGGGGATGGCGCTCGCCCATTTGCGGGTCAAACAATGGGCGGGTGCTGCTCTGTTTTTTGACGGGCAGGTCTTCAAAGATAGTGATCAGTGTATCGTACAGCATTGAAGATTTGATTGGCTTGGTCAGATAAGCGGCGAAGTTGATCTTTTGAGCGTCTTCGGGGCGGTGTCCCAGCGAGGTAAGCATCACCAGCGGTAATTTTTCCAGCGCCTTTGATTTGCGGATTTCCTGCGCCAAAGTCAGTCCGTCCATTTCCGGCATCTGCATATCAAGAATCATCAGGTCGAAGCCGCTCTGCTGGCGGATGAGTTGCAAGGCTTCCGGCCCGGAGGCGACTGCGGTGGGTAACATCCCCCACGACTGGCTTTGGCGTGAGAGAATCAACCGATTGGTGGCGTTATCATCAACGATGAGCAATTTCCGCCCGGATAGCGATGGCTGGGCGACGTTGGTTCCCATTTTACCGGTGACTGGCACCGTATCGGATGGAATGACAAATTGAAAGCGGGAGCCTTTGCCCATTTCGCTTTCCACCCAAATTTTTCCGCCCATCAGGTGAACCAGGTGTTTGCTGATGGCTAATCCCAGGCCGGTGCCGCCATATTTTCGGGTGGTTGAGGCGTCTACTTGCGTAAAAGCCTGAAACAGGTTGTTGACTTTGTCGGGTGGAATGCCAATGCCCGTATCGCGCACGACAAAATGCAGGTCGTATTGATTGGCTTGTTTGTGTTCGGCGGAGACCAATACCACCACTTCACCTTTATCGGTAAATTTTACAGCGTTGCCCAATAGATTAACCAACACCTGACGCAGGCGGGTCACGTCACCAGCCCAACGTGTCGGCAGGTTTTCCTGTGGAATGAAAGCCAATTCCAGCCCTTTGTCGGCGGCTTTGCTGGCAACCAGGTCGAGCGCCGATTCGACGCAGGTCGCCAGATAGAAGGGCTGGCTTTCCAGCAGCATTTTTCCGGCTTCAATTTTGGAAAAGTCGAGAATGTCGTTAATCAACGTCAGCAGCGTATCGCCACTGTTGCGGACGGTGTTGGCGAAGTCGCGCTGTTCCATCGTTAGCGGGGTATCCAACAGCAGGCCGGTCATGCCGATAATGGCATTCAGCGGGGTGCGGATTTCGTGGCTCATGTTAGCGAGGAATTCGGCCTTGGCTTTGGCGGCTTCCTCGGCGGCCTGGCGCGCCTGAATTAATTCAGTGATGTCGTGGTACAGCGCCAGAATGCCCGTTTGCTGACCGTTGACCTTGACCGGGACGCCGAATAACTGCACGTTGAGCAGGCTGCCGTCTTTGCGGCGGCGTTCTATAATGTCGTAAATCTCCTTGCCGCTGGTCACCTGGCGGGTGTACTCATTGGCCTGTTCATTGGCGTTTTCTGGCACGATGAAGGGGTCAATCGGCTTTCCAAGCAATTCCTGACGCGAGTAGCCGAACAAACGCTCGAAGGCCGGGTTGCAGTTGACCACCCGCTCCTGGGTGTCGAGCGTGAGAATGGCGCTGGGATTATGCTTGAAAAGCGTCTCAAAATATTTCTTTTGGCGCAAAATTTCGGCTTCCGCCTGCTTGCGTTCGGTCAAGTCGGTGAAGACGGCAATCGTGCCAGTCAGGTGATCATCTTTCCAAATGGGCACACCTGTCACCAGAACAGGTGAGTCATGTCCGTCGTGGTGACGCAACAACGTTTCAGATGTGTTGGTCTTTCCAACCAGCCACTTTCCATCCTGTGGCATTCCGGTATTTTTGGCTTCCGGCGAAATAAAGTCAAAAAAAGAACGCCCCTTCAATTCATCCGGCGTGCCGCCTACCAGGCGGGCGTAGGCCGGGTTGACAAAGGTAAATCGTCCATCGTCATCTGTGACTACCAGACCCTGACCCATGGTAAACATGACCTGCATGGCAAAATCACGCTGTTCCTTCAACTCCTCTTCAATTCTTCGGCGGCGGACATTTTCATCCACCAGGCTGGCGTTGGATTGGGTTAATTCGCCTGTGCGCTCGGCAATAATTTTTTCCATGCGTCCGGCCATCAGCAACAGGCGATGCTGGCGCAGGCCGATCATGTAGAAAACGGAGGCCATCACCAGCGGCACGGTGTCCACCACCCATAAGAGCGTATTCCAGCGCTGAATGTAAAAAAGATTTTCCACCGTGATGATCATATCGTGCGAAAACAGCACGAAAATTGTCCCCACCAGCAGAAATAACAGGCCGAAGAAAAATCCCCCAACGGTGTACAACCAAATCACCTTGTGCTCGCGGAATATGTTCATGGCGATCCTTTCGGATTTCAAAAACAACCTTGTCTAAAATTATACAGTTGAACCCTGTGAAATACATTACAGAACAGATATGCCTTTTGGCGTTGGTATAATCCGCCGCGCATGAATGAACCGGATTATCTTCAACTCTACAGCCTGACCTGGGGCGAGGGCGCGCCCGCCATTTTGCGCTTCATTTTGGGGTTTTCGTAAATGCCGCACCCACCCAAAAAGCCGCAAGGCCAGGTGACGCGCGGAAAAACCGCCCGCAATCGCCTGCGCCCGGTGGACCGCTTCTTCTTGATGTACGACCCCGGCCTACTGACTCGCGCCGATGGAGAATTTTCCCGCGCCCGGTTCGTTGACCTGGGCTACGGGGACGAACCTTTCACCACGCTGGAAACCGCCGCGCGCTTCCGGCAGATTGCGCCCACCCTGAAAATTCTCGGCGTGGAAATTGAGCCGGAGCGCGTGGCGCGCGCCCTGCCCTTGGCCGACGACCTGACCGATTTTCGTCTGGGCGGCTTCAACCTGCCGCTGCGCCCCGGCGAAACCGTCCGCGCCATTCGCGCCTTCAATGTGCTGCGCCAGTACGAAGAAAAAGATGTGCTGCCCGCCTGGGAGCAAATGGCGCGCGGCGTGCTGCCCGGCGGCTTGCTGGTGGAAGGCACTTCCAACCCGTTTGGCAGTATCCTGACCGCCAACATCCTGCGCCGCGTGGCCGGGGAAAACTTTTCGTGGCGGCTGGAAGCCCTGGTTTTTTACACCAACTTCCGGCTGGGATTCGACCCAGCGGAGTTCCAAACTATTTTACCGAAAAATCTGATTCACCGCGTCATTCCCGGCGAGGCCATCTTCCGCTTTTTTGACGACTGGAAAACCGCCTGCGCCGAAAGCGCTCATCAAAAAGCCTTTGGCCTGCGTCCCTGGTTTGCCGCCAGCGCGCGCAGATTGGCCGGGCGCGGCTATCAAATTTGCCTGCAAAAACGCTGGCTCAATCGCGGCTGGCTGGTCTGGCAAAGCCCGCAGGTGTAAAAATCAGTGGCGCCTGAAGAAACCTGAAAAGGATTGAAAATGAACGCTCTCCACCCACCAACCGGTTTTCGCGCTTTCATCGTCATCTGGCTGGGACAAATTATTTCCATTTTGGCCTCCGGCATGACCGGCTTTGCGCTTTCCATTTGGATGTACCAGAAAACCGAAAGCGCCACCGCCATGGGGTTGGTGCAGGTTTTTTACATCACCCCGTTTTTGTTGTTTTCGCCCATCGCCGGGGTGTGGGTGGACCGTTACAGCCGCAAGTTGATGATGATGGTCAGCGACCTGGCCGGAGGGCTGGGGACGGTTTTTTTGCTGGTGATGTTCGCCAGCGGGCGGCTGGAATTTTGGCACCTGTATCTGACGGCGGCGCTGGGCGGCATTGGCAACACCTTTCAGTGGCCGGCCTATTCCGCCGCCATCGGCGCGATGATTCCCAAGGAACAGCTGGGGCGCGTCAATGGCCTGATGTCGCTGATGGAGGCCGGGCCGGGCGTGATTGCGCCGCTGCTGGCGGGCGCGCTGCTGCCGGTCTTGAGAATTGAGGGGATTTTGTTCTTCGACGTGGCGACTTTCCTGCTGGCGGTTGGCGCGCTGACGTTGGTTCACATCCCCGCGCCGCGTCAGACGCAGGAAGGCGCGGCGGCCAAAGGCAATCTGTGGCACGAGGCGGCTTACGGCTTCCGCTACATTTTCGCCCGCCCCAGCCTGCTCGGCCTGCAAATGATTTTCTTCTTCGGAAATCTGTTCACCGGCATCGGCTTTACGGTTTTTGCGCCGATGATTTTGGCGCGCACCGCCCAAAACAGCGTCATCTTCGGCACCGTTCAGACCATGTTTGCCGTGGGCGAAATTCTCGGCGGCCTGCTGATGACCGCCTGGGGCGGGTTCAAGCGCCGCGTGCATGGCGTTTTACTCGGCTGGATGACCTTCGGCCTCGGAATGCTGGCGCTCGGCGTCGGGCAGGGATTGCTGGTTTGGATGATTGCCGCCGTTTTCACCCAACTTTTCTCACCGCTGGTCAATGGTTCCAATCAGGCCATCTGGCAGGCCAAAGTCGCGCCGGATGTGCAGGGGCGCGTTTTTTCGGCGCGGCGGCTGATTGCCTGGTTCACCAACCCGATTACGCCGCTCATCGGCGGCACGCTGGCCGATTTCGTGCTGGAACCGGCCATGCGCGGCGGCGGATTGCTTCCGGCTGCGTTCGGTACCGTGGTGGGCACCGGCCCCGGCGCGGGCATGGGCCTGCTGATTTTCATCTGCGGCATTTTCTCCATCCTGGTTGGTATCGGCGGCTACTTTGTCCCGGTCATTCGCAACGCGGAAGATTTGCTACCCGACCACGAAACCCTGGCTGCGGCGACTCAGGCCGAATAGTTTTGCGGCGCGCGTATTTTTTCGGTATAATCCCGACAAAAGGAGTCCAGAATGTTTCTCTTTGAAGGTTCTGACCGTAAAAAAGAAGAAGAACGTATTCGCAGTGAAGGCCGTCTGCCGCCCGGCCAGGCGCTGACGGTGAAATTTCCAGTTTTGCATTATGGCGCGGTGCCAGCGTTCAACCCGGCGACCTGGGATTTGCGCATTTCTGGTGAAGTGGAGCAGGAACAACGCTGGACGTGGGACGAGTTCAATCAACTGCCGCGCACCAACCTGGTGATGGATATTCACTGCGTCACCCACTGGAGCAAATTTGATACGCGCTGGGAAGGCGTCTCGGTGCAGACGCTGGTGGCGCAAGGGTTCATCAAATTAAAGCCGACGGCGGCGTATGTGATGCAACATGCCGAGTATGGTTTTACGGCCAATCTGCCGCTGAATGTGGTCTTGCAGGAGAATTTTTTACTGGCGACGCATTTCGACGGCCAGCCGCTGACCCCTGACCACGGCTACCCGCTACGGGGCATGGTGGGCGCGCTCTCCGCCAGCCCGGAATTAGAGACACCCTATTTTTGGAAGGGCGCCAAATGGCTGCGCGGCCTGGAGTTTATGACCGCTGACCGGCGTGGCTTTTGGGAGCAGGCCGGGTATCACAATCGCGCTGACGTGTGGAAAGAAGAGCGTTTTGGGTAAAAAAAGACGGGCAATCGCCCGTCTTTTTTATTTACGCGCTGCGGTAGTAACCGACATCCATCGAATACACCCGCCCGGATTTAATCACCTGCCGGACGAGATTGGTGCCGTAACGATAGCCCAGATGGCGGTAATCCGGGACCGATAAAACCAGCACATCGGCCTGTTTGCCCTCTTCCAGCGAGCCAACCCTATCGGCGCGGCGGATGGCGTGGGCGGCGTTGATGGTGGCTGCGGCGATGGCTTGAGCGGGGGTAAGTTTCATCATGCGGCAGGCCAAAGCAATCACAAATTGCATCGACTCGTTCCAGGTGGTGCCGGGGTTGCAGTCGGTTGCCAGCGCTAGCATTCCGCCCGCCGCAATGATTTTCTGCGCGGGGGTATAGTCGTGTTCGGCCAGGCCAAAGGGCGTACAAGGCAGCGAAACGGCAACCGTGTCGGAGGCGGCCAGGGCGACGATGTCGGCGTCCGAAGTCCGCACCAAGTGGTCAGCGGAGGCGGCGCCCAGCTCAACCGCCAGCGAAGCGCCTCCCAGGTTGTCAAATTCGTCGGCGTGAATTTTGAGCGGGAAGCCCAGGTTTTTGGCTTTTTCCAAAATCTGACGGGATTGCGCCAGGTCGAAGGCGCCGGTTTCGCAGAAAACATCCACAAACGGCAGGGCGCGTCCCGGGGCGTGAGTTTCCCACCACTGGCGCACAATCGGAAGCATGGTTTCGCTGACCAGGTCGGTGTAGCCCTGCGGGTCGCCCTTGAATTCGGGGGCGATGGCGTGCGCGCCGAGGAAGGTGATGGCAAGGTCAATGCGGCTGTCTTCTTCCAGCGCCAGCAGGGCTTTGAGCAGGCGCAACTCGGTGGCAGTTTGCAGGCCATAGCCGGTTTTGGCTTCGACGGTGGTCGTGCCGTGCGAGAACATGCGTAACAACCGCGAGCGCGCTTGCGCCACCAGCGCCTCAATCGAAGCGGTGCGGGTGGCGCGCACGGTGGAGAGAATTCCGCCGCCCGCGGCGAGGATGTCGAGATAGCGCGCGCCGCTCATTTTCATCTCAAATTCGGCGGCGCGGTCTCCGCCCCAAATGAGATGCGTGTGCGGGTCTACGAAGCCAGGCATGACCACACAGCCATCGGCATCGAGGCGCGGTTCATGCGGGTAGGCGGCGCGCAGTTCATCAGTTTTTCCAACAGCAACGATTTTTTCATCGCGGATAAGAACAGCGCCATCTTCGATGATTCCGAGCGCGCCAAGCGCTTTTCCGCGCTGGGGGCCGCCCGCCAGGGTAAGCAATTGGGAGGCAGAGTGAATGAGCATGAAGGTATTATATCGCCGTGACAAAATCGGTGTATACTTTTCCCGTTCTTCATTCTCCATTTTCCATTCCGTATTTTTTTTCAGGAGCCTCCCATGAAAAAAGCAGTCAGCATCAGCATTGGTTCATCCAAACGCGACAAGGCCGTGGAAGTGACCTTGCTGGGCCAGAAAATTGGCATTGAGCGGATTGGCACGGATGGCGATATGGAAGCCGCCGCGCTCAAATACAAGGAACTGGATGGCAAAGTGGATGCCTTCGGCGTTGGCGGCGGCGATTTGGGCATCCTCGTGGACGGCAAATGGTACGAATTCCATTCCGTCAAACCGATGGTACGCTTCATCAAAAAAACGCCCGTGGTAGATGGCTCCGGTTTGCGTAACACGCTCGAAAACAAAGCCGCGCCGTTCATTCTCGAAAAACTGGGCGGTTACATTCAGGAAAAAGGCAAAAAAGCGCTGGTGATGACCGGCGCTGACCGCTGGGGTCTGACTCGCTCGTTTTTGGATGCCGGGTTTGACTGCACCTTTGGCGACATGCTTTTTTCACTGGACATTCCCATCGCCCTGCACACTGACAAGCAAATCAAAATCATCGCCGCCCTGCTTTTGCCAATTGCCACCCGCCTGCCCTTTGAGTGGATTTACCCGGTCGGCGAAAAACAGGAAGAGCGCAAGCCAAAATTTACCCGCTATTTCGCCGAGGCCACCGTCGTCGCCGGAGATTGTCACTACATCAAACGCTACATGCCGGACGATATGCGCGGAAAAATTGTCGTCACCAACACCACCACCCCTGAAGACGTGGCGCTTTTCCGCCAAACGGGCGTCAAATATCTGGTTACCACCACTCCAGTGCTGGAGGGGCGTTCCTTTGGCACCAACATGATGGAAGCCGCGCTGGTCGCCATTTCCGGCAAAAATCGCCCGCTGACCTTGCCCGAATACAGCGAGATGCTCGAACAACTCCACTTTGAACCGCAGCTGCAGGAATTAAATCCATGAACGCGATTGTCACCGCGGGCGGCATTCCCCTGCCCGATGACCCGCTCTACGCTTACACCGAAGGCCGCTCCAAAGCCATGATTGACGTGGCCGGGAAGCCCATGATTCAGTGGGTGCTGGACGCGCTCAGCGACGCCAAAAGCGTGGATAACGTCATCATCATCGGCCTGACCGAAAAAAGCGGCGTCACCTGCCGCAAACCGACCACGTTTCTACCCAACCAGGGGCGCATGTTGGCAAATGTTGTTGCTGGGGTGGCCGAATCACAAAAAATCACCCCGGCGGGTAACTATGTGCTGATTGTCTCCTCCGACATCCCCGCCTTGCGCGCTGAAATGGTAGACTGGCTGGCAAAAACCAGTATGGAAACCAAGGATGACCTGTACTACGGCGTTGTCACCCGCGAGACGATGGAAAAACGCTATCCCGACTCCAAACGCACCTGGACGCGCCTGAAAAACATGGAAGTCTGCGGCGCAGATATCAACGTCATCCACGTCAGCATGGCGACGGAACATCTCGACACCTGGGAAAACCTGCTTGGAAAGCGCAAAAGCCCGCTGAAACAGGCTTCCGTCATGGGCTTCGACACCTTGCTGATGCTTCTCTTCCGTCAATTGACCATCGAAGACGTGGTCAAGCGCGTGATGGAGCGCATCAACGTGCGCGGACGCGCCATTCTCTGGCCGTATGCCGAGGCGGGCATGGACGTGGACAAACCCCACCAACTCGAAATGATGCGCGAGGACTTGTCGAAATGATGGCTCGCCTGCTGAAAGCCGATGCGGACGCCTCGTATCGTTTGCGCGTGGCCGAAAAACCCGGCCGGTTGCGCACGGTTGCCGTGCTCTTTGCCCACTCCGGCGACTCGTGGTTTTGGGGCGCCGCGCTGATCATTCTCTGGTTGTTGGGCGACTCGTTTTGGAAGCGCTGGGCGTTCTACGAACTGTTTTGGATCTCGGCGCTGGCCGCGCTGGTCATGGCGCTCAAATTTAGCATTCGCCGCCGCCGCCCGGAAGGCGAATGGGGCAAAATTTACCGCAACACTGACCCGCATTCCTTCCCCTCCGGCCATGCCGCGCGCGCTTTTTTGATTGCTTTTTTGGCGGGCGCACTTGGCCCCGGCGGGCTGGCGCTGGCGCTGTGGATTTGGGCGCCGCTGGTTTCGCTGGCGCGCGTCGCCATGGGTGTGCATTACCTTTCAGATGTGATTGCCGGGGCGCTGGTCGGCTGGCTGATTGGCTGGCTGGCCTGGCAGGTTTCGCCGGGGCTGTTCGCATTTTTCGCATCCTTCAGCCCGGTTGCCCTCTGGTAAATTTCTGGCCTTTGCAGAAAAGCCCTTGCTGCGACACAAACATCTTTTTGATTTTAGGAGTTATCACCATGCGCCTTTACAACACCCTCACCCGCAAAAAAGAAGATTTTGAAACGCTCGAAGCGGGCGTTGTGAAAATGTACGTCTGCGGCCCCACCGTCTACAATGACGCGCACGTCGGCCACGCCATGTCGGCGCTGGTTTTTGACATTGTCCGCCGCTACCTGGAATTTCGCGGTTTCAACGTGCGCCACGTCATGAACTACACCGACGTGGACGACAAAATCATCAACCGCGCCAACCAGATGGGCGTTGACCCGTTTGCGCTTTCCCAAAAATACATTGACGATTTCGACCAAAACCTGGCCGACCTGAACATCCTGCCCGCCACGGCCAAACCGCGCGTCAGCAAAACCATCCCGCAAATCATCGCCCTGGTGCAGGGATTGGTGGACAAAGCCTGCGCCTACCCCGCCGCCAACGGCGATGTCTACTTCCGCGTCACCCGCGACGACGACTACGGCAAACTTTCCGCCCGCAAGCTGGACGACATGCAGGCCGGCGCGCGCATCGAAGTCGAAGAACAAAAAGAACACCCGATGGATTTCGCCCTGTGGAAAGCCGCCAAACCCGGCGAACCCGCCTGGGACTCGCCCTGGGGCAAAGGCCGCCCCGGCTGGCACATCGAATGCTCGGCCATGAACCTGGCCGAACTGGGCGAACAAATTGACATTCACGGCGGCGGCAACGACCTGATTTTCCCGCACCACGAAAATGAAATTGCCCAAACCGAATCATTCACCGGCAAACCCTTCGCCCGCTACTGGATGCACAATGGCATGTTGCAACTCGGCGGCGAAAAAATGTCGAAAAGCCTGGGCAACATCATCAGCATCAAAGACTTCCTCGCCAAACGCGACGCCGACGTGATGCGCATGTTGGTGCTCAACGGCAGTTACCGCGCCCCGCTCATGTTCAACGAAGAAACCCTCGACGCCGCCGAAAAAGGCCTCGAACGCCTGAAAAGCGCCCTGCGCCCGGCCAGCGCCAGCGCCGACTCCAGCGCCGAAGCCGTCGCCGCCCTGCCCGCCGCCAGCGCAGCCGTCAAATCCGCCTACCTAGCCGCCATGGACGACGACTTCAATTCCGCCGGAGCGTTGGGCGTCCTCTTCGACTTCGTGCGCGTCCTCAACACCGCGCGCGATTCCGGCGCCAGCGCGGCGCAGCTCACCCCGGCGCAAGCCCTGCTGCGCGAACTGACCGGCGTCTTCGGCCTGCGCCTGAGCGAAAAACAAGGCCAGACCGGCGCCGAAAAATTCATCGAACTTTTGCTCGAAGTCCGCGCCGAAGCCCGCCGCCAAAAACAATGGGCGCTCTCCGACCTGATTCGGGACCGCCTGAAAGAGCTGGGCGTCACCGTCGAAGACGGGAAAACCAGCGCCACCTGGCGTTACCTCTAAAAATGCAGCCCGAACTTCTGCTGGACGCCCGCGCCAGCCTCGGCGAAGGCCCGGCCTGGCACGCCCGCCGCAAACAACTGCTCTGGCTCGATATTCTGGCCGGGAAAATTCATTTTTATACCCCAAAAAACGGGGAGGGGTCCACGCTGGAAGTTGGGATGCGCCCCGGCTGCCTCGTCCCCGCCCCAAGCAATGACCTGCTCCTGGGCGTGGAACACGGCTTCGCCCGCCTGCGCCTGCCCGCCGTCGCCGACGGCGCGCTCCCGGCTGAAAATCTCACCTGGCTGGCCCAACCCGAAGCGCATCTGCCCCACAACCGCTTCAACGACGGCAAATGCGCCCCCGAAGGCCGCTTTTTGGCCGGGACGATGGACACCCGCGAACAAGACGCCAGCGGCACACTGTACAGCCTCGCCCCCGATGGCCGCCTGCAAACCCTGAAAACCGGCCTGAAAATCTCCAACGGCCTGGCCTGGAGCGCCGACGGGCGCACGCTCTACCACATTGACACCCCCACCCGTCAAATTGTCGCCCATGACTACGACCCCGTCCGCGGGCAGATTGGCGCGCCGCGCATCGTCATCCGCGTCCCCGCCGCGCTCGGCTGGCCGGACGGCATGACCAGCGACAACCGCGGCAACCTGTGGGTTGGCATGTGGGGCGGCGCGGCGCTCACCGTCTGGAATCCCATCAGCGGCAAACTGCTCAAAAGCGTTGCGCTGCCCGCCAAAAACGTCACCTCCTGCGCCTTCGGCGGCGACTCGCTCAATGAACTCTACATCACCAGCGCGCGCCAGGGCCTTTCGCCCGTTGAATTGAACGCCTACCCGCTCTCTGGCGGATTATTTCGCCTGAAAACCGCCGTCGAGGGCGCGCCCACCTGGGAGTTTGGCCGCGTCTGAATCCATCCCATCCCATTCATCTCCTTCATCCTGTCCAGGTTTTCCCATGAACAAACGCATCGGATTTATTGACATCGCCAAAGGCATTGGCATTTTGCTGGTTGTGCTGGCGCACAATGATCTGGAAGCCTACGCGCCGTTTCTGCACAAAGTGATTTACTCATTTCACATGCCGCTCTTTTTCTTTCTCTCCGGCATGTTTTTCCGCCCCGAAACCCCTTTTTGGCAACTGATTCGCAAACGCTTCGACAGCCTGCTCAAGCCCTATTTCTTTACCCTCTTTTTTATCTATTTTGCCGAAATCTTTTTTGGGAAAACGATGGGCTTTTCTACCGCATTACTGCGCATAGAAAAATCATTCTACGCCAACGGCTTCACCATTGACTGGGTGGCAATGTGGTTTTTACCCGCGCTCTTCACCATGAACCTGGTTGCCTTCGTCTTCTACCGTTTTCTGAGCACTGCCCCGGCCTGGGCGCGCTGGCTGGCGCTGACAGCCATGCTGATAATCGGCCTGCTGACACTCAGCGCCTTCATGCCCTTCACCCTGCCAGTTTTTGGCAAAACCCTGACGCTGAACGGCCTGCCCTGGAGCATCGACCTGGCGCTGGTAGCCGGTTTCTTCTTCATTTTGGGACGTGAAGCCAACGCAACCCTGCCGGAAAAGTTTTACGCTTCGCCCTGGGTCTTGCTGGCCACAGCGGCATTGGCACTGACCCTGCTGATTCTTTCGCCCGCTACGATAGACCTGAACACCCGCTTATGGGAATCGCCGCTGATTAACACCATCGAAGCCCTGGCCGGGATTGTCTTTGTGCTGGCGCTTTCCAGCCAGATGGAACGCGCCCCGGCCTGGCTGGGAAATTTTTTCCGCTACATGGGGCGCATCTCCATCATCCTGCTCATTTTCCACAATCCGGTGCAATCCTACCTGACCCCCAAATTCGATGCGATGTTCGGCGTTCACCCGCTCAACGCGCTGCTGGCCTATCCTTTTGCCATTCTCGTCCCCGTCATCATTGCCGAAGTATTCATCCGCCCCAATCCGCTACTAGCAAAGATTTACGGGGTAAAATCAAAGTAGACTTATCCACTTAACGTTTTGATCACAAGGAGAAAATAACATGGGCTTTTTTGGCTTTGGCAAAAAAACGGATAAAAATGTTCCCGCGCTTGCTGCGGATGAAGTGCGTCGGCGCCTGCTGGCTCTGAATCGTGAAACTGCCCCGTATCAGCTGATTGACGGCGCTGCACAGGGCGTGGATTTAATCGCCGAGTGGAAGATTGTAGATGCAAAATGGTTTGAACTCTTTGCAAAAGCAAACCTGACCAAAGTTTTCCGCATTTACATGAAGTTTGACCCCGCCAAAAATCAGGTGCGCGCCAAGGACGAGGAATTTACCGTCGAATGGCGCGCGGGCGTGCCGTCGCTTTCGCTGGCGGTTAATAAATTTCAGGGGCAGATGACTTCGGTCGAATTCGGCGCAGCCTACGCCTTCACTGAGGAACTCAAGCCCGGCGTGGTTTACAACTATCGCTTCAGCACCGGCGAAATCAAAAAACCAATTCAAGAAGTCGTAACCGCCTGCGGCTGGGAGTACAAAGGCGTGGCTTTTGGCAAACTCTAAAAGCGTTTAAGAATTCAAGTAATTGGCTTTTAGCGCTTTCTACTGCAACGCGCCTCACATCCCCTGCAGGGACGGTGTCTTGCGTTGCACTGGGTAGTTACCAAAGAAGGGTAGCAGCGCCATGCCCCGTGTCCAACTTTTTGATGGAGTCGAAAGTCGGGAGACTTTCGACTCCATCCCTGACATGATTTGCGAACACACTTCCAAAGGACCCCAAAATAATGCTTTAAATCCAGAGTATACTTATCCAAAAGGAGGTTCTTATGGCCAACTCACTTACCTGGTACGGTCACTCCGCGCTGGGACTGGAGACAGGCGGAAAACGCCTGCTGATTGACCCATTTTTCAGCGGCAACCCATCGGCGCAGGTCAGCGCCGCCGATATGCAGGCAGATTACTTGCTGGTGACGCACGGTCACGGCGACCATATTGGCGACACGGTAACCATAGCCGCGCGCACAGGCGCGACAGTCATCGCTAATTTTGAAATCTGCAACTGGCTTTCAGCGCAGGGGGTTGACCATACGCACGCCCAACACCTGGGCGGCGGCTTTCAGCACCCGTTTGGCTATCTCAAGCTGACGCTGGCGCTGCATGGCTCGGCCATGCCAGACGGCTCATACGGCGGCAATCCGGCAGGGTTTTTACTGACAACCAACGATGGCAAGAAAGTCTACTTCGCGGGCGATACCGGCCTGTTTGGCGATATGAAACTCATCAACGAGGAAGGTCTGGATGTGGCTGTACTGCCCATCGGCGACAACTTCACCATGGGGCCGCAAGATGCCCTGCGCGCGGTGAAACTGCTGGCGCCCAAACACGTCATCCCGATTCATTTTTCCACTTGGGATATCATTACCCAAGACGCCAACGCTTGGGCGGCGCAAGTCATGCGTGAAACTGGCGCACAGGCGCATGTACTCTCCCCCGGCCAAACTTTTGCGTTTTAGGAACAAAACCAGCCATGCTTATCATCATCAGTGACTTGCATCTGGGCGATGGTACCTGCGGAAAATCCATTTCGCCGGGCGCATTTTACCTGTTTGCCGACCGGCTGCGTGAAGCCGCCTACCACACCTCGTGGCGGGCTGATAACGTCTATCGCCCGATTGAAAGCATTGACCTGGTGCTGATGGGCGACATCCTCGACCCACAGCACTCCGCCCTCTGGCTGGATACTACTCCCGGCGCCCCAGACTACATCCGCCCGTGGAGCGACCCACAAAATCCACGTTATGCCAAAAAATTGGCGCAAGTCACCCACGCCATCCTCGACCACAACGCCGAAGGTCTCTCTGTTTTGCGCCAATGCGCTCAGGGAAAAACGATTCACATCCCCCCCGCCGATGCACGCGGGCGGCCCGATTACGCTTCCGAAGAGCAGATCAACCTGCCGGTGCGGATTCACTACATGGTCGGCAACCACGACTGGCACTACCGCCTGCCCGGTGCGGCCTTTGACGCCATCCGTCAGGAAATCATTGAGACCATTGGGCTGTTCAACAATGCACCCACGCCTTTCCCCTGGGAAATTGAAGAGAGCGAACCCCTCAAAGACCTCTTCAGCCGTTACCAGGCCTACGGGCGGCATGGCGACGTGTACGACAAATTCAATTTTGACCGCGAAAAGGGACGCAATGCCGCCACCATCGGTGATGTCTTCGCCATGGAAATGCTCAACCGTTACCCGCTGGAAGTGGAACGCAAACTAAGCGGCGACCTGCCCCCAGCCATTGTGGACAGCCTGCGCAAACTGACCAACGTCCGTCCGGCGCTGGCAACCCCGTTGTGGATTAGCGGGCAAATTCGCCAGCATTCAACCAGCAAATCGCTGGAAAGTGAATTGAAAAAAATTTGGGATAACCTGGGGCACGAACTATTGGCGCTGGACGTGGTGCGCGAAGCCGATAAAGCCTTCCAGCTCGACGCGGTTGACGCGCTGGAACTGCTCCTAAGCATCTCGCGGCGCACCTCGTTCAAAACCATCAACGAGGTGGTCACCTGGGTACGCCAAAAAATGTGGAACGGCGAACTTTCTTACACCAATTTTGCGCTGAAAGAACCCACCCTACTCAACGGAAGCGCGCGCTACATCGCCTACGGACACACCCACCATCACGAAGTCATCCCACTCGATAGTGACGGCCTGCCGCCAACGCGCTCCTACGAACTTTACATGAACTCCGGCACCTGGCATTCGTATTACACGCTGACGGCCAAAGACCCAAAAGCCCAAAAATTTGTTCCCTATCAGATGCTGACCTACCTGATTGTTTATCGCGGCGACCAGCGCGGTGGACGGCATTTTGAAGCCTGGTCGGGCGCGTTTGCCTAACGCACTTGCGGCAAATCCATCAGAGTCACCTCGGCCAACAGGCGCAGGTTAACATTTTTTCCCATCCGCTCCAGCGCAAGTTCCATCGCGCGGGTTTGCGCGCGGGCTTGCGCCAGCCCCAACGCGTAGGCCAATGACTCAATTTCTTCGGCGCGGTCGCTGTTGGTCAATTCAGCCTGCGCGCCTGAAGAACACAACATCACATCGCGCCAGTAGGCCAGCCACAAAAACAACATTTTTCGAAAAGCGTCTTTGTCTTTCGCCAGCTTCTCCGCGTAAGCAAAGCGCTCGCGCCGTTTCGCGCCCAGCAGATGCCGTAAATCGTCTAGTTTATCCGCGCGGAAGGCCAGCGCCTTTTCATCGGCAGAAAGCCGCAGCGCATAACCCGGCCGTCCGCCAGAGAGATGCCCCAACAACGCGGCTTTTTCCGGCGGCACGCCTTTGGCCGCCAAAAACTCCGTCACCCCGGCGACAGTCAGCGGACGCAGGCGCATCACTTCACAGCGCGAGACAATCGTCGGCAAAAGTTGTTCAGCGTTGTCAGCCGTCAACAGCAACAGCGCATAAGCGGGGGCTTCCTCAAGCGTCTTCAGCAAGGCGTTTTGAGCGCTGGCATTGGCTTCTTGAAAGCGCAAGAAAATTACAACTTTGAAGGGCGATTGATACGGGCGCAAGGAAAGGAATTTCTGCACCTCGCGCACTTGCTCCACCTTGAGGATGCCCCCCTCCGCCTCGGCCTGGATGACCATTAAATCGGCCTGTTGCCCGGCATCGACCTGTTTGCACGTCCGGCAAACGCCGCACGCCACCCCCGGCGCAACCGGCGTCGGACAGTTGAGTGCCTGCGCCAGGCGCGTTGCCAGCGCGCGCCGCCCCACCCCGGCAGGCCCGGTCAAAAGGTAAGCATGCCGCAAGCCCTGATGAGCGATGTGGTTGATGAGCATATCAACTGCCCAGTCGTGACCAAAGATATTCCAAGAGTTCATGGGGAAAGAAAATGCAGAATGGGTTCCGCTACCAACGAACCACTATCCACTGCCTTTTAATTTCAAATACGAATCATAACGTTCGGGGCGCACCTGGCCGGTTTGAATGGCCGCAAGCACGGCGCAACCGGGTTCGTGCGTGTGACCGCAGTCGCTAAACTGGCAATTTTCCACCAACGGAGCAAGCTCAGGAAAATAAGCGTCCAACTCTTCGGGTTCAGTATCCCACAGCGCCAGTGATTTCCAACCGGGGGAATCGGCCACCCAACCGCCGCCGAGGAGCGGATGCAATTGGCGGAAGTTGGTGGTGTGCTTGCCCTTGTTGAGCGCGTGGCTAATTTCGCCAACGGCGATTCCCAGCCCGGGCTGAACAAGATTCAGCAAGCTGGATTTGCCCACGCCGCTCGGCCCGGCCAGCGCGGAGAGTTTTCCCGCCAGTGTTTGACGCAGATCATCAACGCCGGTTTGCTCTTTGGCCGAGGTGTAAATTACCGCGTAGCCCAGCGCCGGATAAAAGCCAAATTTTTCACGGGCGGCTTGCAACCCAATCAATTCCACCTTGTTGGCGACAATGACGGCGGGAATTTTTTGCTTCTCGGCAATCACCAAAAACCGGTCAAGCATCCGTAATTTCGGTTCGGGGTTGGCGCAGGCAAAGACAAAGACCGCCTGGTCGGGGTTCGCCAGCAAAATTTGGCGGTAGTCGCCCTGCGGACGCGGGTCGATGCGGGTGATGGCGCTTTTGCGCGGCAAAATCTCTTCGATGGCGCCGCTACCATCGCTGAGCAGGCTGAATTTAACGGTATCGCCGACAGCGGCGAGGTCGCCCAGCCGGGGGCCTTGTTTTAATTTTCCGCGCAATTGGCAAGTGACAACAATGGACTGCTCACTTGCCAGCACGGTAAAAAAGCCGGATTGGGCGCGAATGATCAGACCAGTCAGCGCTTCGGACGTTGTCATCATGGCTGCGGCTGAGCGGTCAGCGTACCGTCAAAGCCAAAGGGCGTGGGCGTGCGCGTGATGTCGAAGGCGCTTTCCCACCAGTAGAGCGATTGCGGGCGGCCAGTGTAGTACAACTCAATCAGGCGGCGGGTGATGGGCGCGGCGTATTCGGAGCCTTCGCCGAGATTCTCGGCCAGAACGACGACGGCGATATCGGGCTGGCCGCTGGTTTCGGCTGAATCGGTATAGGCGACGAACCAGGAATGCGGCGAGCCAGGGATGCCGCCTTCAGCGGTGCCCGTTTTGCCGTAGATGATGGTTTTCATGCCGCGAAAACGATGCGAGGCCGTCCCGCGCGGGTTGGCAATGACCGAGCGCATGGCGTCTTGAATGGTTTTCATGGTTTCAGGTTTGATCGGCAGGGTGCCACGCGCTTCGGGTTTGAAAACTTGGTTTTCACTGCCATCCGGAGCGATGATTTTTTCCACCAATTGCGGGCGGTAGAGCGTGCCGCCGTTGCCCATCGCAGCGATAAAAGTGACAACCTGGAGCGGCGTGACCGTCAATTGTCCCTGACCAATCGCCTGGAAGACCGCTTCGGTAATTTCCGGCGGGTTGACGACGTTGCCCGCTTCTTCGGGAATCGTGCCGATACCGGTTGGGCTTCCCAGCCCGAAGCCGCGCGCCATATCAGCGACGGCAGTAACTCGCCCCTGACGATAAAGATCGTAGCCGATATGGTAGAACCATGGGTTGCAAGAGCGCATTAGACCTTCCGGCAAAGTCAAAATGCCGCTGGGCGCGGTAGTAAAACCAGCCTGCGTGCGTTCCCATGTCCAGTCGTAGAGCGTGCGGCCAGGCAATTCGGTAAATTCATATTGGCAGTCATAGGTATTGGCTGCTGTGTAGGTGCCGCTTTCCAGCGCGGCAGACATGGTGATGACTTTGAAAACAGAGCCAAGCGGGTATTGTCCCTGTGTGGCGCGGTTGACCAGCGGCTGGTTGGAATTATTGAAAAGGTCATTCAGACCCGATTGACCGTTGTAGTTGCCGGGGCTGAAAAGGTTGGCATCAAATTTTGGGTTGGAAACCATCGCCAGAATGCGCCCGGTGTCGCGTTCCATGACAATGGCCGCGCCGCGCATGCCGCCCATGGCTTTTTCGGCCTGAAGCTGCAAATCTTCATCGAGGGTCAGTTGAATGGCGCTGGCGGGTTGAGAATCGCTCTTGCCGATGAAGGACAAGATGATTCCATCCGGGCCGAGAACGTAGAGCGTGCCACCGGTCTTCCCGGCCAGGTACTCCTCACCCCATTTTTCAATGCCCATTTGACCCACCAGCGCTTCGGGCGAGTAGCCGTTACGCAGATATTCGTCGAGGCCCTCTTTGGTGACCGCAGAGACATAGCCAATGGTTTGTGAGGCCGTGCCGCCTTTGTCATAAAAGCGCGAGGAGTAATCGGTCATGATAATACCGCTCATGCCAGAGAGCATTCCGTAACTGCGGTTGGTGGCATCCAGGCTGGCTTCACCAACCGGCACATACCAATCTTGCCCAAAAAACTGGTTGTACTTGGTTTCCAACTCACCGGGTAAAACGCCGGTCACTTTGGAGAGTTCGTAAAAAACGTTGCCCGCCGCCTCGGGAACAATCAGCGCCGGATTCATACCAAAAGCGACAGCGTCGGCTTGTTCGACAAAGGGCAGGCCGTTGCGGTCGTTGATGTTGCCGCGCGCGGGAACGCTGTAATCCATACTGAGGCTGTTTCCGCCGCGCAGTTCGGGCAGAATCAAACCTTCTTCCCAATCAATGCGCCAGTTGCCGTTTTCCAGGGTTAGCGGAAAAACCAGGTCACGCTGAAAGTCACCGATGATGGCGCTGGTATAGATCACGCTGACGATGATGCTGGCATTTTCGGGGCTGGTGGTGGGCGCGCCAAGACTGTAGGTTAGTTTCTGGAGCGCCATGGCGTTCATCGCGCCGCGATAGCGTTTGGTGAAATCTTCTTCATTAATTTTAGCGCGGCTGGTTTCGGTCAACATGGCGTACATGCCAGCATAATCACTATCAGACCAGGCTTGAAGATAATGGGCAACGCTACTGGTGGAATCTGGCGTGCGGGTAACGCGCACCACCGGGGTGGGCAAAGTAACCTGCGTGCCGGTAGCGTTACCGGCGGGGACGGCGCAGGCTGTCAGCAGGGAAAATATCAGGAGCAGTTGAATCCAGCTTTTACGCATAAGAAGTATCCTAACGTTCATCTTCGCGACGCAAAATGGCGCGCGAGACCGGGCAGGGGTATTTCAGCATCGCCTGACAATTGCGAGCGCTATCGGCGCGAGGGGTGACACCCACCCGGCGCAGCAGGCGCGTCAGGTGGCAGAGCGGCAACCCCATCACACCAGCATAACAACCTTCCATCCGCGCCACGGGCTGAAAATCGGGGTTTTGGATGCCGTACGCGCCGGCTTTATCCATCGGGTCGCCACTGGCAAGGTAGCGCTCAATTTCGTCGTCGCTGTAGGCGCGCATGGGAACATCGGTGACGCATACGTCATACAACAATTCGCCAGTTTCGACGCGCAGAATGGCGATGCCGGTGTACACTTGATGCGTACGCCCGCGCAATCGGTGCAGCATGGAACGCGCTTCGGCTTCGTCTACGGGTTTCCCCAAAATTTCGCCGTCCACCACGACGGAAGTATCCGCACCGATGATGACGTGTTCAACGCGGGCGCGCGGCAAAACAGCGCGGGCCTTTTCGCCTGCCAGACGGGTGACATAATCAGCGGGCGTTTCGCCGGGACGCTGGCTTTCATCCAGGTCGGCGACTTCGATGTGAAACATCCAGCCGCCCAACGCCAGCAGTTCACGGCGGCGCGGCGAGTTGGAAGCAAGCAAGAGAATGGAAAGTTCGGTTGTCATAGGTCTAGTGCCGGATTCTAACACAGCCCAGCGCGCGAGGCATTTTTGAGAATTGGGGCGGGCTCTGGCAGCGCTTTTCCAATCGTTGTAAAATTAACAAGGTTCTTTGAAAATTCCCATGGTAAGATCCCGCACTCTTCACGGAAAATCCGGGAGATTCTACATGAGACGACGGTCACGGAGGTATCATGAAAGCATTGAAAGAGCGCATTTTGCGTGACGGGCAAATCTTGGGCGGCGGCATTCTCAAGGTGGATAGTTTCATCAACCACCAGGTGGACGCGCAGCTGATGAACGCCTGCGGCCAGGAATTTGCCCGCCGTTTTGCCAAAATTGGCGCGACGAAAATCCTCACCGCCGAAATTTCGGGCATCGCCCCGGCGCTGACCACGGCCATTGCCCTCGGTCTGCCGGTGGTCTACGCGCGAAAAACCAAACCCATCACCATGCCCGACCAGGTTTACCTGACGTTGGCGCCCTCGCACACCAAGGGCCGCATGGTTGAACTGATTATTTCGCCCGAACATCTGCGCCCCGGTGAAAAAGTGCTGATTATTGATGATTTTCTCGCAACCGGCGCCACCATCCTCGGCCTGGTGCGCCTGGCGCAAACCGCCGGAGCCGACATTGTCGGGGTGGGCGCGCTCATCGAAAAAACCTTTGAAGGCGGGCGCGCCGCCCTGCAAAAACTGAATGTCCCGGTCGAAGCGCTGGCGCGGATTTCCGCGCTCGATGACGACAAAATCACCTTTGAAGAAGACTGACAAATGCCCAATTCCGTTGCCATTCTCGACTTTGGTTCACAATTTGCCCAACTGATTGCCCGCCGCGTGCGCGAGGCTAACGTCTACTGCGAACTCTTCCCCTGGGACGCGCCGCAGGAAAAAATTCTCGCCATTCAGCCACAGGCTTTTATCCTTTCCGGCGGACCAAATTCCGTCTATGCGCCGGGCGCGCCCTTCATTCAGCAATTTATTTTGGACAGCGGCCTGCCCATTTTGGGAATTTGCTACGGAATGCAGGCGCTGACGCACGCTCTGGGCGGCAAGGTGGACGCCTCCGCCGCGCGCGAATATGGCTTTGCCCGGCTCGAACCGGCTCCCGGCGCGCCGCTGCTGGCAGATGCGCCCACACAGGTTTGGATGTCGCACGGCGACAAAGTTACCGCCCTGCCGCCAGGTTTTTCGGCGCTGGCCCAAAGTGGCAACAGCCCCTTCGCCGCGATGGGCGACCCGGCGCGCCGCTATTACGGCCTGCAATTTCATCCGGAAGTCAATCACACCGTCGGCGGGCGCGAAATTATCCGCCGGTTTGTGACCGAAATCGCCGAGGTGACGCCCAACTGGACGCCGAATTCCATCATCGAAGACGCGGTGGCGCGCATCCGTCAGCAGGTGGGCGCGGCGCGGGTGCTGGCGGCAGTTTCCGGCGGAGTCGATTCCTCCGTCGCTGCCGCCCTCGTCCACAAGGCCATCGGCGACCAGCTGGTGGCGGTTTTCGTCAATACCGGTCTGCTGCGCAAAAACGAACCAGAGCAGGTCGCCAAAGCCTTCCGCGAAATGCTGGGCGTCGAACTGGTGGCGGTGAATGCCACCGATGAATATTTCGCCGCGCTGCAGGGCGAAACCGACCCGGAGAAAAAGCGTAAAATTGTCGGCGAGAAATTCATCCGCATTTTTGAGCGCGAAGCCAAATCGCTCGGCCTGCCCAAATTTTTGGTGCAGGGAACGATTTATCCAGACGTGGTGGAATCCTCGGCCCCCGACCGCAACAAGGCCGACAAAATCAAAACCCATCACAACGTCGGCGGCCTGCCCAAAGATATGCAATTTGACCTGGTAGAGCCGCTGCGCTACCTGTTCAAAGACGAAGTGCGCGCGGTGGGCGAGGCGCTCGGCCTGCCGACTGAAATGGTTTGGCGGCAGCCTTTCCCCGGCCCGGGGCTAACGGTGCGCATTTTAGGCGAGGTGACGCCGGAACGCGCCAAAAAATTGCGTCAGGCCGACGCGGTGCTGACCGAGGAATTGGCCGCCGCCGGGCTGTTGGGTAAAGGCGCTGGAACCAGTCAGGCTTTTGCCGTACTGCTGCCGGTCAAATCGGTGGGCGTGATGGGCGACCAGCGCACCTACCAGGAAGCCTGCGCCATCCGCGCCGTCGTCACCGACGATTTTATGACCGCCGACTGGGCGCGCATCCCCTACGAAGTGCTGGCGAAAGTTTCCACGCGCATCGTCAACGAAGTGCGCGGCATCAACCGCGTGGTCTACGACATCACCAGCAAACCGCCCGCCACCATTGAGTGGGAATAATGAATAAGGAGTGCCATGTCTGAAAAAATAAGCCGGATTCCCGATTCGCCGATTCACCCGCTGGCTGCGCTGGTGACGATTGCCCTGGACGGCGTGTTCGGCGTCGTCGAAATTTTAGACCCGTTTCTTTTGATTTTCACCAGTCTGGGAGTGGGCTTTTTGGGCGGAATTTCCATCAGCCTGATTCAACGCTTTTTGGCGGATGATAGTTGGGGCGCCGCCATCGCCAAAGGGCTGGCGCTCGGCATCGTGGCCGGCGTCCCCTACCCAATTGCGGGAACCGCCATCGGCGCGCCGCTGCTGGCCTGGTCGGGCCTGCATCAACTGCTCAAACTGCCCGGCAGCGGCAACAATCAGATTGTGGATGAAGCCGCCCATACGCCGCGTCTCGGCGACGGAGATAAATAAGACGCAACTCCGCCGCCCTCAGGCCGTATGTACCGGCATCAAAAGGAGAATTGCCCCATGAACCTCGGAGAAATTTTAACCAAAGCCTGGAAAATCGTCTGGAAATTCAAAGTGCTGTGGATTTTCGGCGTTCTGGCGGGTTTTATGGAAGGCGGCGCCAATTTTTCCAGTTCATTTAATTTTCAAGAATCTGGCAGCCGCCCGAATATCGCGCTGCCGCCGCAAGTGCAGCGTTTTTTTGACAACCTGGTCATTCACCCGCAGCAGTACATTGGCCTGTTTGCCGCGCTGATGGCGTTTGTCTGCCTGTTTTGGCTGGTGGCGCTGACGGTTGGCACGCTGGGCCGCATCGGGCTGATTAAGGGCGCGCTCCGGGCCGAAGATGGCGCTGAAAGTCTGCGCTTTGGCGAGTTGTGGGCCGAAAGTCTGCCGCTCTTCTGGCGCGTTTTGGGGCTGACGCTGGCTTCCGGGCTAATTGTTTTTGTCTTTGTGGTGGGGTTGATCGCCGCCGCCGCGCTTACCGCGGCGGTCACGCTGGGTATCGGCCTGCTTTGTCTCATCCCGCTGATTTGTTTGCTCGTTCCTGTTTTTTGGCTGCTGGGGATTTTGGTGGAACAGGCCACCCTCAGCATGGTGGATGAAGGCCGCGGCCTCACCGAAGCGGTGCAGCGCGCCTGGGGGCTGTTCCGCGCCAATTGGAGCCAGTACGCGCTGACCGCGCTGATTTTATTCGGCATTCGCCTGCTGGCCGGGATTGTCATTGCCCTGCCGATTTTCTTGATTGCCCTGCCCGTTTTTCTTTCCTTCACCGTGTTGAGCGCACAACAAACCTTGTTGTGGTGGATTTCGGGCATTTGCCTGGTGATTTATCTTCCCGTTGGAATTACCGCTCGCGGCGCCTTGACCGCGTACACACAGACAGTCTGGGCGTTGACGTTCCGTCAGCTGGCAAAACCGCCCATCAGCATAGAAATAACGCCGCTAGTACCGGAACTTTCCGATTTTGTAGGGTAAAAACGGCTGAATTGCGCCGTTTTTACCCACATCTTTATAAAGTTCCGGCACTAGCCTGATTTCCCCCATCGTTATTTTCCGCGCCAGGTGTTTGACCATGACTGCCTGACGCGGGCCGGGTTTTGCGCCCAGGTCTTGCAGGGTCGATTCCAGCCAGGCCTGGTAGGAGCGCACGCATAAGTATACCGGTCGGCTGCGCCGTTGGGGCAAAAAAGCCAGCAGCGAGGCCAATTTTTCAGCGACGGCGGAGGCTTCGGGGTGAATCAGGGGCATCAGCCACAGGCCGCGCGCGCCCTGGTTGATGCCGACGTAACATTTTTCATTTTCGCTGCAAATCAGGCCCTCGGCGCGGCGCGGCAGTGATTCGATGGGGTGGAGCAGAGGCGGGACAATTTGATGAAATAAATTTTGCAAGGCGGGAATCTGGATGGGCCGGATTTTCTGCCAGCTGGAGACGGCCTCGGGCGAGCTGATTTCGCTCAAATCCCAGACGCGCTGCCAGGCGTAGACGGAAAAACCGGCGCGGCGCAGGGCCGGGATGGCGGGAGATTCTTCGTCCACTTCGGCCAGGACGTGGAAGGCGCCCCACAAACCGGCCTCGGCAGAGAGCATTTCCAGCAAGGCGGGCAGGCTCGGGTGAGTCAGATTCGCCTGTGGGGTGAGATAAAGCAGCCGAGCAAAGTCGTCGCCCGAAGACTGGCTGATGCCTCCCAGCAGGAGATTTTCATTTTCTTCGGCGACGGCGGCGTACAGGTGGCGAGCCGGGTTGAAATAGGAGAGGAATCCCATCGCGCCGAGCGGAGCGCCGCGCGTTAACAGGCGCGCCGTGTCGAGGCAGATGGCCTCGTCGCGGTGGCGATAAAGAGCGGGCAGGTCGAGCAGGTCGAGCGGGCGGGTGGTCAATTTTGTGCGAGAGAAAGAAAATACTGGTGAAAGCGCGTGTCGCCGGTCAGCTCGGGGTGGAAAGAGGTGGCGAGCAGTTTGCCTTCCTGCGCGGCAACAATGCGGCCGTCGGGCAGGCTGGCAAGGATGTGGGCTGCGCCGCTGACGGTGGCGATAATCGGGGCGCGGATGAAGACGGCGCGGTACGGGGCGGCTGGCTGAAGGATCGAAATTTGCAAATCGGCTTCAAAGGAATCAACCTGAGCGCCAAAGGCGTTGCGCTCGACGGTGATGTCCATCAGCCCAAGCAAAGGCTGGTCGCGCTGGGCGTCTTTGGAAAGGAAAATGGCCCCGGCGCAGGTGCCCCAAATCGCTTTTTGGCGGCCAAACTGGCGCAAGGGTTCCATCAGCCCGTAGGCGACGGCTAATTTGCCGATGGTGGTCGATTCGCCGCCGGGGAGAATCAGCCCGTCGAGGCCGGTCAGGTGTTCGGGCAGGCGCACTTCCGCCGTCTCCACGCCGAGGCGGTGGAGGGTGGTCAGGTGTTCTGCAAAATCGCCCTGCAGGGCGAGGACGCCGATTTTCATAATCAGTGGGGAGTAGGTAGTGGCCAGTTGTCAGTGAGATTCATGCTACTTCTGACAACCGACCCCTGTCAACGGATAACTGAACTACCAACCCCGCCCGGCGATTTTTTCGCCTTCGGGCATTTGGGAGATGTTACGACCAACCATCGGTTCGCCCAGGTTTTTGCTGACTTCGGCCAGGATACCCGCATCACGGAAGTGGGTCGTCGCTTTGACGATGGCGGCGGCGCGTTTGGCCGGGTCGCCGCTTTTGAAGATGCCAGAGCCGACGAAAACACCGTCCACGCCGAGTTGCATCATCAGCGCGGCATCGGCTGGGGTGGCGATTCCACCGGCGGCAAAGTTGACGACGGGCAGGCGACCCAACGCGGCGGTTTCCTTGACCAGTTCATAGGGCGCGCCGATGGTTTTGGCGTAGGCCATCAGTTCTTCTTCGGGCATGCCCTGAATGCGGCGGATTTCGCCGAGGACGGTGCGGGCGTGGCGGACAGCTTCGACCACGTCACCGGTGCCGGCTTCGCCTTTGGTACGCATCATCGCCGCGCCTTCGCCAATGCGGCGCAGGGCTTCGCCCAGATTGCGGCAGCCACAGACAAACGGCACGGTGAAGTTGTGTTTGAGAATGTGGTGTTCTTCATCGGCGGGGGTCAGCACTTCGGATTCGTCAATGTAGTCAACTTTGAGGGCCTGCAAAATTTGGGCCTCGACAAAATGACCGATGCGGCATTTGGCCATGACCGGGATGGAAACTGTTTCTTTGATTTTGAGAATCAGCTCCGGGTCGCTCATGCGCGCTACGCCGCCATCCGCGCGGATATCGGCCGGGACGCGCTCCAGCGCCATGACGGCGCAGGCGCCCGCATCTTCGGCGATGCGCGCCTGTTCGGGCGTCACCACGTCCATAATCACACCGCCTTTGAGCATTTGCGCCAGCCCTTTTTTGACGGCGAAAGAACCTTTGGTTGTTTCCATTTTTACACTCTCCTTAATTTAAGATGACGCAAAGATTCTACCACGCCGCCATAAGAAGGCCATTAACGCCAGCCTCTTGACAAACACCACCGCCGAATATACAATGATACAAGTATACAATGATACAATAATTAACGTATGAAAATTCAAATTGACCTCCGTTCCGATATCCCCGTCACCAGCCAGATTGTGACGCAAATTCAGCAGTCGCTGTCTACGGGCACGCTGAAACCCGGCGACCAGATGCCGACCGTGCGCGCGCTGGCAACTGAACTGCGCGTCAACTTCAACACCGTTGCGCGCGCCTATCGCGTGCTGGATGAATGCGGCATCATTTCCACCCAGCAGGGACGCGGCACCTTCATCATGGAACAGCCGCCACCCGAGGCGAGTTCTGCCCTGCGGCGCGAGGCGCTTTCGACGCTGGCGCGGCGCTATCTGGAAGAATCTCAACGATTGGGATTTAACGCAGAAGAAAGTGCGCAGGCGCTGGAAGATGAGATGGAAAAGAAATGATGAGATGATGAGATAAGAAGTAAACCGGACAACTGGAAAACTGAATAACCGGCAAACTGGACAACCGAACAACTGGACAACCGAACAACTGGACAACTGGACAACCGGATAACGTTACAAGGAGAACCCGATGAACACAAAACTTTTTGCCAATGTCGCTCTGAGCCGCGCCAAACTCGATCAGCGCATTCCGCCCGTCGCCGGGACAATTTTTGGGGTACTGCTGACGGTGGCAATCCTCGGCGCCATTTTTATGGACGGCAAACAATCAGACACCGTCATCGCCACCTGGGTTATCGGCTGGATGTTGGTTGGCATGTACATTCTCTTTGCGTTGAAGATTGCCAATCAATGGGAAAAAGCCGTCGTTTTGCGGCTGGGAAAGTTCCACGGGCTGAAGGGGCCGGGCCCGTTTTGGATCGTGCCCCTGATGGACGCCATTCCCACCTGGGTGGATCACCGCGTGATGGTGACGCCTTTCGCCGCGCAAAAGACCCTCACCAAGGATACTGTTCCCGTTGACGTGGACGCGGTGCTTTTCTGGCTGGTTTGGGATGCCGAAAAAGCCGCGCTGGAAGTGGAAGATTATCACGCCGCGGTGGACTGGGCAGCGCAAACCGCCCTGCGCGACATCACCGGGCGCATGATGCTGGCCGACCTTCTCGTTGGGCGCAGTGTGATTGACCAACAGTTACAGCAGGTGATTGACGAGCGCACCACGCCCTGGGACGTCACCGTGCAATCGGTGGAAATCCGCGACATCGTCATTCCGCAGGATTTGGAAGACGCGATGAGCCGTCAGGCGCAGGCCGAGCGCGAACGCCAGGCGCGCGTCATCCTGGGCGAGTCGGAACGCCAAATTGCCGAGTCGTTTGCCGACGCGTCAAAATCCTACATCAACAACCCAACCGCCCTGCACCTGCGCGCCATGAATATGCTCTTTGAAGGGCTGAAGGAAAAAGGCGCGCTGGTCATCGTCCCCAGTTCTGCCGTCGACACCATGAACCTGGGCGGCCTGAGCGGCATGGTTTCGCTGGCGCAAAACAACCTGCCAAAAGAAAAATAAAAAATACCGAAACCGGCTGTGCTCAAATCAATCCGTTTCACGTGAAACAAAGGAACTAAAAATATCAAACAAACAGACCATCATCCTTTCGTTCGTGCTCATTCTCGTTGCCACCATCATTGGCCTGGCGCTTTACGCTCAACTGCCCGACCCGATGCCCTCGCATTGGAACGCCGCGGGGCAGGTGGACGGCACCATGCCCAAGTTTTGGGGCATATTTCTCCTGCCGCTGATGACCGCCGGGTTAACGCTGCTGCTGATGGTGGTTCCGGGCCTTGACCCGCTGAAAGCCAACATCGCCCAATTCCGCGGGCTGTACAACGCCTTCATCGTTGGTTTCGTGGTCTACATGCTCTATGTCTACGGGCTGACGTTGGCCGCTGCGCTGGGCTACAACTTCAACATGACGCTCACGCTGCTGCCTGCGATGGGACTGCTATTTATCGGCATTGGCTACCTGATGAAAAGCGCCAAGCGTAATTTCTTCATCGGCATCCGCACCCCCTGGACGCTGTCCAGCGATTATGTCTGGGACGAGACTCACAAACTCGGCGCAAAAACCTTCATGGCGAGCGGCGTCGTCATTCTCATCAGCGCCTTTCTGGGTGAAAACGGCATTTGGCTGATGACCGCAGCCCTGCTGATTGCCGTCTTCGTTCCCACCGTCTATTCCTACATCCTGTTCGCCCGGCAGGAAAAAAAATAAACCAACTTGTGCGCGGCAGGTTTCACGTGAAACCTGCCGCGCCCCTGAGAAATCTCATGCTCAACAAAAAGTCACTCACCTCGTTTTTACTGATTGCCTTCGGCATTTCGTGGAGCTTATTCATCGCGCCGTTGGCCGTCAAAAACAATTCCACGCTCTACCCCGTCGCGCTGCAAATTCTCTTTGCGCTCGGCATGTGGGGGCCGGGAATTGCCGCCATCGCTGTCACTTTGTGGGTGGATAAACAGCCCTTCAGCACGCTGCGCCTGAACACGCTCGGCCCCAAACGTTTCTACTTTTGGGCCTGGCTGCTCCCGCTGGTCATCGCCACGCTCACCCTGGGATTCACCCTGCTGCTCGGCACGGGAAAATTTGACGGGAATCTGACGCTCTTGCGCGAGCTGCTGGCACAGGCTCCACCGACCGGGCAGGCGCTGCCAGCGGTGGAACTTCTCGCCCTGATTCAGATTCTTTCTGCGGTCACTTTTGCCCCACTGATCAACATGCTCTTCGCCTTGGGCGAGGAACTCGGCTGGCGCGGATTTCTGCTTCCCAAACTTTTACCGCTCGGAGAATGGCCCGCCATTCTGCTGACGGGGATTGTCTGGGGTCTTTGGCACGCGCCGACCACCATTTTCCACGGCTACAACTTTCCGTTGCATCCCTATCTCGGCGTAGTGGTAATGACCATCGGCTGTATGCTGCTCGGAATCATTTTCGGCTGGCTCTATCTCAAAACCCAAAGCCCCTGGGCGCCCGCGCTGGCGCATGGCGCTTTCAACGCCATCGCCGGAATCAGTTTTCTGTTTCTCAACCCCGATCATCTGGATAGCGCCCTGGCGGGCAATCCGCTCGGCGTCTCTGGCTGGCTGGCGATGCTGGTGGTACTTTCGGCCCTGGCGCTTTTCCGCCAACTGCCAAAAATACGGGAAAACTAAAACAAATGTTCTAAGTATGTTTCAGTCATCGCATCCAAACCAAATGCCGCCTCGGCCCGCGCGCGCGCGCCAGCGCGGAAACCAGCCTGGTTTTGCAGAATGACCGCCAGCCCGCGCGCCAGCGGCCCGACCGAGGGAGTCTCCAGCCGCCAGGGATTCGCAGCATACGGAGCAATCCTGCCCGCTGAATCCGGCACCAGTTCCGAGAGCGAGCCGGTATCGTAGGCGACAACCGGCAGCCCACAGGCCAGCGCCTCAATCACCGCATTCGGGCAAGCCGGGTGCACATCTGCCGAAAAAAGCGCGTGCGCCGAATTCATCAGCGCCGGAACCGCCTCTCGCGGCAGCTTGCCCAACCAGCGAATCGGCGCGGCGCTTTTGCCGCTCCATTCCACCCGCAGCGACTCGGCCACCTCGCCCGCCACCGCCAGTTCCAGCGGACGCCCCAGCAGCGGCGCAGTCGCTTCTGCCAGCCGCACGGCGTTCTCCAGCCCGCCCTCGTAGCCGCCGCCGAAAGCCCCTTCAACCACCAACAGCCGGTAGACCGGGCTTTCAACCTGTTCTGATGGGCGATAAATATTCAAATCTACGCCGTTGTGCCGCACAGCAAACGGCGTTTTTAATTCACCATACCAGCCGTTCCACCAGCGGCGCGAAAATTCACTCTGATAGATAATCTCGTCTGCCAGAAACCGGCGGATAAAAGCCAGCGCCAAATTTCCCGATTCTGCGCGCCAGGCGTGCCGCCACCCGGCTGGTTTCACCCGCTGAATCCAGTTGATGCCATCCAGGCGCTGAACCAGCCGCACGCCGCGCCGCTTCAGCCGCCACAACCCGGCCAGGTTGCGCGTACCGCCCAGAATCAGCGCCGCCGTAATCGACGGGTCATTCACCTCGGTTGTCACGGTAATTCCGCGCCGTTCCAGCGCCGCCGAAAATTTGTAAAAAAACGAGACCATGCCGCCGGTGCCGTGAACGCGAGGGGTAATACAAAGAGTGGTCATACCGCTTCGTTTTCCCGCCGGCCAACCAGCCGGGCCGGGGCGCCAGCCCAGATTTCCCATGCGCCGGTGGACTGGGTCAGCACCGCATTTGCGCCGATTACCACGCCGCGGCCAAGGTGTAGAACGCCACGGGCGCCCAAAATTTTAGCCCCTGCGCCCAAAATGACGTCGTCTTCCACCACGATTCCGCTGAACTGCGAGGCGCTGGCCGGGCGATATACATCCGCGCGGCCCAACGTTACGCCCGGGTAAATGCCCACCCGCGCGCCAATCACCGTTTTGGGGTGAATCACCACACCCACCCCGCCATGATGCAGCAAAAAACCCGGGCCAATCGCCACCGAAAGCGGAATTTCCACTCCCAGCAGTTTCAGCGCCAAATAGGCCAGCCGCCCAAAAATTCGGCTGTTGCGCCAATAGACCAATCGCTCGTAGAAAGACATGCCGGTATTATACAGTTGTCAGTTGTCGGTTGCCAGTTGTCAGTTGTCGGTTGCCAGTTGTCAGTTGTCGGTTGCCAGTTGTCGGTTGCCAGTTGTTAGTTGTCGGTTGCCAGTTATCAGTTCACCTCTCTGCTGCCATTCATCATTCTTCATCCAGCGTTCCTCATTCCTATGGTATCCTTAACCATTCTTTTTCTGGAGCCGTCGCATGTACCTCGCTTTTGAAGGCGTCATTGGGGTCGGAAAAACCACCCTGGCGCGCCTGCTGCAACCCCGTTTTGAAAATTCTGAACTTTTGCTGGAAGTCTTCGAGGAAAACCCCTTCCTTTCTGATTTCTACGGCGACCGGGAACGCTACGCCTTCCAGACGCAAACCTTCTTCCTGCTCAGCCGCTACCGCCAGCAAAACAGCGCCGTTCCGGCCATTCTGGCCCGCGGAAAAACCCTGCTCGCCGATTACATCTTCGCCAAAGATTCGCTTTTCGCCAAAATCAACCTGCGCGGCGACGAGATGACCATGTATCACCGCGTTCACGAAGCCCTGGCCGAGAAAATCCCCGCCCCCGACCTGACGGTTTATCTCTCCGCCAGCGTGGATACGCTCATGGCGCGCATTGCCCTGCGTGACCGGCCCTACGAGCGCACCATGCAGCGCGGCTACATCGCCGACCTGGCCGCCGCCTATGATGATTTTTTTGCCAACACGGCAACGCCCAAACTGATCCTGCACAGCGACCCGCTCGACTTTGTGCGCTACCCGGAACATCTGACGCTCATCGAAAATAAAATCCGCGCCGCGCTGGGCATCAGCCCCTACCAGCCGAGTCTTTTGGGAGGCCATTCATGAGAATCACCCGCGACCTGCTACTTAAACTCTGCCGTGAAACGGTGGAAAAACGCTTTAAACCCGACCCCGCTGTGACGGCGGTTTTTCTCGTCGGCTCGGTACGCCCCGAAAACGCCACCATCGCCCCCGTCAGCGACGTGGATTTGCTGGTCATCACCCAAGACGAGCCGCTGCGCGAGCGCGAAATTAACAAACTCTCCAACGAAATCCACTTCGACATCCGCTACGAACCGGCCAGCGCCTACGCCCAGCCGCGCGAACTGCGCCGCGACCCCTGGCGCGGCTGGACGTTGTGGAACCCGTTGCTACTGCACGAAAAAGGGCGCTTCTTTGAATATACCCAGGCCATCCTGCGCGCGCAATTTGACGACCCGGCCAACATTCTGGCGCGGGCGCGCGCCCTGGCCGAACCCGCCCGCGAAGGCTGGACGGCCATGCAATTCAGCGGCGCCCCTGCGCTGAAAGACTACCTGCAGGCGCTGGAAAATGCCGCCAACGCGGTTGCCGCGCTCAGCGGGCTGCCGCTGACCACGCGCACTTTTCTTTCCAGCTTCCGCGCCCGCGCCGAGGCCGCCGGTCGCCCAGAGTGGAACGAAACCCTGCTCGCCCTGAGCGGCGCACGTTCGATCGACGCCGAAACGCTCAACGCCTGGATTCCGGCCTGGGAAACGGCTTTTTCTCGGGCGCAAGCAAACCCAGAATTTCACCCGGCCCGGCTGGGATATTACAAAGCAGGCATTCAAACGCCGCTGATGGGTGCTCAGCCCAGCGCCGGACTGTGGCCGTTGCTCGTCTCGTGGGCGCAATTCGCCGACGAAAACGACCCCGCCTGGCAGGAAACGCGCCGCGCCCTCGGCCTGGATGCCGCCGGGCTGGCGCTTCGACTGCAAGGCCTCGACGCCTACCTGGACGAATTGGAAGAATCGCTGGAAGCCTACGCCGCCCACAACGGCCTGTAGCCCCACATATACGCATTGCGATTTTTCGCACAAGGCGTTCTGACCGATGAAATTTGTGGATAACCCCGCCAAAACTGTGGATAACCCCCGCGCGCTGTGGACAAACCGCTCAATTGTTCCGTTTTTGTTCAAGAAGGACACCCCATATCTGGGGGTGTCTTTTTGTTCCAGCCCCAGACGTGGAAAAGGCTGCCAGGCGGCACAAAAGCATCCGCCACGTTTCCACAAGCGGGGTAACTGCCCAAACCCCATATAGCCGACTTTTCAGGAGCATTTACCCCACGGGTGGGGAAAATTGGCGGTTATCCACATATCCACAGGCCCTACTAAAGACTACGAATAAGATAAATTGAAAAAGATAAGGGAGGAAAGTATCGGGTATACTTCGCCACACATAACCCTATGACAGACCACATTCGCAATTTTTGCATTATTGCCCACGTTGACCACGGGAAATCCACCCTGGCCGACCGTTTGTTGCAAGTTACCGGCACCATTTCGGACCGCGATATGACCGAGCAAGTGCTCGATACGATGGATTTGGAACGCGAGAAGGGCGTCACCATCAAGGCTTCGGCGGTGCGCATGAACTATCACGCCGCTGACGGCCGGGACTATGAACTGAACCTGATTGACACCCCCGGCCATGTGGATTTTGGCTACGAGGTCAGCCGCGCCCTGAACGCCTGCGAAGGCGCGGTGCTGGTGGTGGACGCCACCCAGGGAATTGAAGCCCAAACGCTGGCAAATCTCTATCAGGCGCTGAGTGCCGACCTGGAAATCATCCCCGTCATCAACAAAATTGATCTGCCTTCCGCCCGCCCGGACGAAGTGGCCGAGGATATCGCCGCGCTGATTGGCGGGAATGCTGCTGAGGTGATTCGCATTTCGGCCAAATCGGGGCTGAACGTGGAGCAGGTGCTGGAGGCGGTTGTGCGCAAGGTGCCGCCCCCCAGCGGCGAAGACCAAAAACCTGCCCGCGCCCTGGTCTTTGACTCCCATTACGATTCCTACAAGGGCGTGGTCTGCTATGTGCGCGTGATTGAGGGGACGCTTTCGGCCAATGAAACCATTCGGCTGATGGCGACCGGGGTGGAAGTGAAACCCATCGAAGTAGGCATTTTTGCGCCGACGATGAAACCCGTCAGCCGGTTAAAGGCTGGGGAAGTTGGCTACGTCGCCACCGGGCTGAAAACAGTTCACGACGCCCGCGTAGGCGACACCATCACCCAGGCCAACGCTCCCGCGGCAGAGCCGCTCCCCGGCTATTTCCATCCCAAGCCGATGGTTTTCGCCGGGATTTATCCGGTGGACGCCGAAGATTACAGCGACCTGCGCGAATCGCTGGAAAAATTACAGTTGAACGACGCCTCGCTGACCTACGAACCGGAAACCTCGCAGGCGATTGGTTTTGGCTTTCGCGCCGGATTTTTGGGCCTGTTCCACATGGAAATTATTCAGGAGCGCATTGAGCGCGAGTATGACCTGGATGTGCTTTTCACCGCGCCCTCGGTGGAATATGAGGTGGGCATGAGTACGGGCGAAACCCTGCGCATTGATTCTCCGGCGCAGCTGCCCGACGAGAGCAAAGTAACCGAAATCCGCGAGCCGTGGATGAACATCGAAATCATCACCCCGACGGATTTTTACGGCACGATTATGGATTTGGTCATCAAGCGCCGGGGAACTTTTAAAAGCCAGGAATACCCCGCCCCGCACCGCGTTCAATTGAATTTTGAAATTCCGCTGGCCGAGCTGATTGTGGATTTTTTTGACGAGTTGAAGAGCCGCACCAAAGGCTACGCCTCGCTCGATTACCAATTTTTGGCATACCGCGCCGATGCGCTGCAAAAACTGGAAATTCTGGTTAACGGCGAGCCGGTGGACGCGCTGGCGGCGATTGTCCATGAAAAAGACGCCTACCACAAAGGCCAGGCGCTGATTACAAAATTAAAAGACCTGATTCCGCGTCAGTTGTTTGATGTTGCCATCCAGGCTTCTTCCGGCGGACGCATCATCAGCCGCGCCAACGTCAAGGCCATGCGGAAGGATGTGCTGGCGAAGTGTTACGGCGGCGACATCAGCCGCAAGAAAAAATTACTGGAAAAACAGAAAAAAGGCAAACGCCGCATGAAAATGGTCGGTAACGTGGAAATTCCGCAGGAAGCCTTCATGGCTGTGCTGAAGTTGGGGGCCGATTGAAAGAGTTTCGCCATCTGCTCCCCGGCCTGCTCGTCAGCCTGGCGCTGGTGGCCGCCATTCTCTATTTTGTGGATTTAAAAAACGTCTGGCTCGCCATGCAGCGCGCCGATTATCGCCCGCTGGCGCTGGGCGTGGCGCTCAGCATTCTCTGGCTGTTTGTGCGCGCGCTGGTCTGGCGCACGCTGCTGCGCGAAAAAGCCTCGTATGGCGCAGTCTTCACCAGCATGAACGAAGGCTACCTGCTCAACAATTTTCTCCCCTTTCGCCTCGGCGAAGTTGGGCGCGCTTTTTTGCTCAGCCGCAAAAGTGACCTGAAATTTGCGGAAATTTTGCCAACCATCGTCATTGAGCGCGTCACCGATTTGGCCTTCACCGCCGCCATTTTTCTGGCGGCCATTCCGTTTGTGGTCAATGCGGGCGGCGCGGCGCAAGTGGCGATTTTCGTCGGCGCGGCGGTGGTGATTGGGCTGGGCGGCATGTATCTTCTGGCGCGCAATCAGCGCTGGGCGCTGGACGTTTTTCACCGCTTCAGCGTGCGCTGGCCGGTAATTCAGCGCGCGGGCGGCAGCCTGCTCGAAGCCTTTCTCTCCGGCCTGGGCATTCTCACCGATGGCGGGCTTTTTCTGCGCTTTCTGGCGCTGATGACGCTCGACTGGGGCATCGCCATTGTTCAGTACACCCTGTTTGTGATGGCTTTTTATCCGCAGGCCAGCCTGCTTTGGGGGATGTTTGGCCTGGGCGCGACAGCCTTCGGCGGAGCGATTCCCTCCCTGCCGGGCGGTGTTGGCACGCTGGAAGGCGCACTCGGCGGAGCGTTGACTCTGCTTTCGGGTGACGCCGACACGGCTTTAGCGGTGGCCCTCACCTGGCGCGCGCTCAACTACCTGACGACCGGCATCTTCGGCTTTTACGCCCTCGCCCGTGAAGGCCAAACCATCGGCGGAATGTATCGGGAGTTGATGAAAGTGAAAAGCCAGTGATCAGTGGTCAGTAATCAGTGGCCGGTATCGAATAACTGGATAACCGGAAAACTGGATAACCGGAAAACCGCCCACCCGAAAACCCAAACGGAGTCTCATGTCTCGCAACTATTTCATCACCGGTGGAGCCGGGTTCATTGGCTCCAATTTTGTTCACCGCCTGCTGGAACGCGGCGAAAAGGTCACCATTTACGATAACCTTTCCCGCGCTGGAGCGCCGCGCAACCTGAAGTGGCTGCAACAAACCCACGGCCCCAATGCCTTCAACCTGGTCGTTGGCGATGTGCGCGATGCCGGGCTGCTGGCTGTCAGCGCCCGCGAAGCGGATGTCATCGTTCACCTGGCCGGGCAGGTCGCCGTGACCACCTCGGTTGTCAATCCGCGCGAAGATTTTGAAATCAATGCCCTCGGCACGTTCAACGTTCTCGAAGCGGCGCGCCTCAACCAGCGCAATCCGGTTTTTCTGTACGCCTCCACCAACAAAGTTTATGGCGGCATGGATGATGTCGCGGTGATTGAGCGCCCGACCCGCTGGAAATACGAATCGCTGCCCTTCGGCGCCTCCGAAGCCCAACCGCTGGATTTCCATTCGCCCTACGGCTGTTCCAAAGGCACCGGCGACCAATATGTGCGCGATTATTTCCGCATTTATGGCTTGCCCTCGGTGGTTTTGCGCCAGAGCTGCATTTACGGCCCGCGTCAGTTCGGCGTGGAAGACCAGGGCTGGGTGGCCTGGTTTGTGATTGCCGCCATCACTGGCCGCCCGCTTTCGATTTACGGCGACGGCAAACAGGTGCGCGACCTGCTCCACGTCTATGATTTGCTCGACGCCTATGACCTGGCGATTGCCAATATTGAGCGCGTCAAGGGCCAGGTTTTCAACCTGGGCGGCGGCGCATCGAATACCATTTCCATTTGGAACGAATTTGCCCCGCTGCTAGAAAATCTGGTCGGCCACGCGCTGCCCATCACGCGCGGCGACTGGCGCCCCGGCGACCAGAAGGTTTTTGTGGCCGACATTCGCAAAGCCGCCGAAGTGTTGGGCTGGCGGCCAAAATTCAGCGTTGAAACAGGTGTCAAACAACTTTTTGACTGGGTTAGCGCCAACCGCGCCCTCTTCTAACCTCCGATGAAAAAAAACCTACTTCTTCTGTTCTTTTTTGCCCTCCTGCTCACGGCTTGCGGCCCCGCCGTCAGCGCCACGCCTGACCCCGGTGCGCAAGTAATCCCCGGCGAAGCGGGGGCAACCCCCGGTGCGGGTCTTGTCACCATCGTCGCCGACGCTGGCATTAAATCGGTGCGCGTTCTGGCCGCCCCCGTTTCGGGCGCAGACGAACTCGGCCAGGTCTTGCCCGGCGCGCGCGGCGCACTGCTCGGCTACGATGCCAGCGGCGAGTGGCTTTTGGTCGAGTTTTCCAACGTCACGGGCTGGATTCCCATTCAGATGGCGCAATTGACCACCGATTATTAGCGCTGTCAAAACGACGGCGCGTTATCAGGAGACGGTATGCTCAAAGTTGGCTACATTGGCCTGGGGCTGATGGGAAAATCCATCGCCCGCAACATTCTCAAAGCCGGGTTCCCGCTGGTGGTACACAATCGTAGCCGCGCAGTGGTCAAAGAATTGGTGGCGGAAGGCGCGGCGGAGGCCTTTTCTCCCGCTGAAGTCGCCGCGCAGGTGGATGTTGTTTTCACCAATTTGCCAGATTCTCCCGATGTCGAGAGTGTGGTTCTCGCGCCTGGCGGTATCCTCGCATCCGCCCGTCCCGGCCTGATTTTTGTAGATAATAGCACCATCAAACCTGAAAGCGCCCGCCGCCTGGCTGTCAGTTTGGCTGAAAAAGGCGTTCTGGCGCTGGATGCGCCTGTCAGCGGCGGCGATATCGGCGCGCAGAACGGCACGCTCACCATTATGGTCGGCGGTGACGCGGACGCGCTCGAAAAGGTCATGCCGGTTTTTCTGGCAATGGGCAAAACCGTCACCCGCGTTGGCGACGCGGGCGCGGGGCAGGTTGCTAAAGCCGCCAACCAAATCATGGTCGCCGCCCAAATGGTGGCGCTGGGTGAACTGCTGGTTTTCTCGCAAAAAGCCGGGGTTGATCCGCGCAAAGTTGTGGACGCCATCAAAGGCGGCGCGGCGCAATGCTGGACGTTGGATGTCAAACCCCCGCGTTTGTTTGCGGGCAACCGCGCCCCAGGGTTCAAGGCGTACATGCAGGCCAAAGACCTGAATATCGTGCTGGAAAGCGCCCGCGCTTACGGCGTTCCATTGCCGGCCACTGCTGAACATGCGCAACTTTTCAATGCCATGCTTCAACTTGGCATGGGTGAGTTGGATAACTCGGCGGTGCTGGGCGTGTTGGAGTTGTTGGCAGGGATCGGTAGCGAAGAACGCGGACGACAGAATGCAGAATAAAACGGTTCCCCTTGTGAAACTCTGGCCGACCCTGCGCGACTTCTCGCTGATTGCCCTGGGGGCGCTGGTACAGGCCATGGCGTTGCGCATCTTCTTCATTCCGGCCAACCTGGCTTCGGGCGGGGTGAGCGGCATTGCGCAGTTGATTTATCATTACACCACCTGGCCGGTCGGGCTGATGGTGTTTCTTGGCAATCTGCCGCTGTTTTTGCTCGGCTGGCGTTTTTTGGGCGGACGCGGGTTTGCCTTGCGGACCGGTTTTGCCATCGTCATTTATTCGTTTTTGACGGATGCCCTGCTCTGGCTGCCTTTTTTCCCTCGTGACGGCTTGACCCACGACATGGTTTTAAATTCGCTTTACGGCGCGGTCGTCGCCGGGATTGGCTACAGCCTGGTCTATCACGGGCGCGGTACCAGCGGCGGCACTGACATTTTGGCGCGCATTCTCAACCATTATCGCGGTATCTCGATGACGCAAAGTTACATGCTCACCGACACCATCGTCATTCTCGCCGCGGGATTTGTCTTCGGCTGGGATAAGGCTCTTTACGCCGTCATCACCCTCTACGTTAGCGGGCTGGTAGTTGATGCCGCCATGGAAGGCGGCGGCACGGTGCGCACGGCGTTGATTATCACCGTTGCGCCGCAACAAGTCGCCGCCAAAATTTTGACCGCGCTGGAGCGCGGCGTCACCTGTCTGGAAGGCACCGGCGCCTACACCGGGCAGGAACGCCCCATTTTGTACACCGTTGTCACGCGCGCCGAAGTGCAATTGCTCAAAGACATCGTTCACGAGGCCGACCCCGCCGCCTTTATGGTCATCGGTGCGGCGCACGAGGCCATGGGCGAGGGCTTTCAGACGTTTAAAAAATAGTACCTGGCCGGGGCGAACGCGCGATTAATCGGTAAACAGCGGCAAATGTCCCAACGAAACGATGTGCAGCCACTTTGATTTTTCGCCTTCGGTCATAATTGCCGTTTCGGCAACAACCTGCGCTCCGGCTTTTTCCAAAATCATGCGTATCCCCTGAAGCGTCGAACCGGTGCTGATGACATCGTCCACGATGACGACTTTTTTATCCTTCACCAGCGCGCGGTCTTTCTCGTCCAAAATCAACGTTTGGGGTTTGCCGGTGGTGATTGAAAGCGTGTCAGCCTGGAGCGCGTCGCCCATGTAAGGCTTGTACGATTTGCGCAAAACGACATACGGTTTGCGCATCTCCACCGAAAGCGCATACGCCAGCGGGATAGATTTGGCTTCTGCGGTTACCAGTGTGTCAAACGCCAGCGCTTCCAACTTTTTTGCCAGCGCTTTGGCGGCGGCCTGCGTTAGTTCGGTATCGCCTAAAATGTTCAAAATAGCGATTTTTAGATTGGGGGCCACCTGAAACAGGCGCAACTCGCGCTTCAGGCCGGCAATTTCGACAGGGTAGGTTTCGTAAGCGGGCATGACATTCTCCTTCAAAAATATTTGCAAGCGCTTGATTCTACCCCAAATTTTTTCCAGCATTCCTTGTGACGAAGCCTCATCTGCGGTATATTCCAGCCCACATGTTTACGCGCCTTTCCCGAATCTTTTTTACTTTGCTTATTTTGGCTCTGCTTCTGCCGCCAGCGCCCGCTCGCGCACAGGGACAAGCCTTTGCGGCGCTTTACAACCTGAATCAGGATGCGTTTCCCACGGTTACTGCCCTGCTGGATGTTTTTGATGACCAGGGAAATTTTGTTTCTGGGCTGACCTCGCAAAGCGTCAGCCTGCTGGAAGGCGGCCAAACCCTGCCTGCTCAGGTTGATGCGCTCGTTTTGCCTCTGCGTCTGGTTGTGGCGATAAATTCCAGCGCCAGCCTGGCCGCGCGGGATTCTTTTGGCGTCTCGCGCTATGACAAAGCCAAAGAAATTCTGCTCAATTGGGCCGCCGCCCGTCCCGCCGAAAGCGCGGATGATTTGAGCCTGGTTTGGAATGGCGGCGGCGTCGCTTCGCATTTTTCGCCGTCAAACTGGCGTAATCGTCTCGAAATCTTTGACCCGCAGTTGCGCACCTCTCAACCCGGGCTGGCTTCCCTTTCGTATGCGCTGGATGTCGCTCAGGAATTGCCCATCACCCCCGGCGTTAAACCGGCCATTCTGCTCATCAGCGCCCACCTCGATAACCAGACCTCGGCTGGGCTGTCTGACTTGACCGCTCGCGCCAATCAGGCTGGGGTGCGTGTTTATGTTTGGGTGATTGATTCCGGTGATTTTTTTACGCATTCTGGCGCAGAAGCCTTGCGTCAAGTTGCGGCGCAGACCAACGGGCGCGCTATCAACTTCACGGGTGCAGAAACCCTGCCTGACCCCGAAGAATGGTTCTCGTCTTTGCGTAGCGCCTATCAACTTACCTACGCTTCGCGCGTCACGGCCAGCAGCCAACCAAGCCTTTCGGCGCAAATCGCGCTCGATGGTCTGGCGCTGACCTCCAACGCGCTGTCTTTTTCCGTCCGCGTTGAAGCGCCCAATCCCATTTTAGTTTCTCCGCCCGAACAAATTACGCGCCAAAATACGCAGGCCCCCTTTGACCTGGCAAACAGCCAGCCGCGCGAACAGGCGCTTGAAATCATCATTGAATTTCCCGATGCCCACCCACGCCCGCTGACGCGCACTGCGCTTTACGTGGATGGCGTTTTGGCGGATGAAAATACGGCCCCGCCCTTTGAAAAATTTACCTGGGATTTGAGCGTCTACCTTGTCAGCGGCGCGCATGACCTGACGGTGGAAGCCGAAGACAGCCTCGGCCTGCGGCGCAGCAGCGCTGAACTCACCATCACCGTCAACGTTATCCAGCCTCCGGGCGGAATCGCCGGGCTGATGATGCGGAATGGCCTGGCCGTGACGATTATTCTGATTCTACTGGCGGGTGTGGTGCTGTTGGGGGTCATTTTTGCGGGCGGGCGGCTCAACCTGGCGGCGCTGCGTGAACGTCGAGCCGCTTGGGCGCGCCGTCTTGACCCGGTCACACAACCCGTCAATGCCACAACAACCCGCGCCGCGCGCCCGGCGCCGTTTGCCTGGATTCGCCGCCCTACGCCGCCTGCCGCTTATTTGGTCAAACTGACAGCGCAGGGACAGCCCGCATTGGGCGACCCAATCCCGCTTCCGCTTGGGGAAACTACCTTTGGACAGGATCCAACCCAAGCCTCGCACCTGTTCGGCGACGCCTCCATTTCTGCGCTACACGCCCGCCTGCGTCATTCGTCTGATGGTCAATTTACGCTCTTCGACCAAAACTCCGTCGCCGGAACATGGGTGAATTACCAGCCTGCCCCCGCCGAAGGGCATCTTTTGCGGCATGGCGATGTGGTACACTTTGGCTCTCTCACCTATCGTTTCGTCGCCAGCAAGCCGCCGGTGACGCCCAAACCTACTTTGACCCCGCTAAAAGACGGATGATTCGCTCGAACCGCGCCCATCTCTATGTTGCAGCGCTTTCGCACCCCGGCCAATCTGGCAAAAATAACGAGGATAACTTCGCTGTTATGGCCTATACCCTCAGCCAGTACAACCCCGTGCCGGTGGTGTTTGCTGTTGTTTCGGACGGCATCGGCGGCCATCGCGCCGGGGAGGTGGCCTCAGAAATGGCGGTCAATCTCATCTGCCGGGCGGTGGATGCCGTCAATGGCGGTAGTCCGCTGGGGGTTTTTCAGCAAAGTTTTTATGATGCCAGTGAAGAAATTTTCCGTCAGGCTGAGCTGGATGCCACCCGCAAGGGCATGGGCGCCACCGCTGCCTGTGCCTGGGTGCTGGGTGATGTGCTTTACATCGCCTACGCGGGTGATTCACGCATTTATCTTCTGCGGCAGAATGAAATTCGGCAGTTGAGCCGTGACCATACCTGGGTGCAGGAGGCGCTTGAAAAAGGGATTTTGGAGCATTCGCAAATTCAGACCCACCCCAATTTGCATGTCATCCGCCGCTATCTGGGCGCGTCCGAGCCGCCCGAACCCGATTTGCGCCTGTTTTTGACGCCCAATGACAGCGACTCAAAAGCCAAGGCCAATCAGGGATTTTTGCTTGAGCCGGGGGATGTGATTTTGCTCTGCACCGATGGTTTGACTGACCTGGTGGGCAATGCTGAAATTCATCAGTCGCTGAAAGGGCGCACGCTACAACAGGCCGCTCAGACGCTGGTAGATTTAGCCAACGCGCGCGGCGGGCATGACAATATCACCGTTGTTTTGCTGGGCGTGCCGTTTGACTCAAAAATACAACCCCCCGGCTGGTTGCCAGGTTAATTTTCTATGGGCAGGTCGTCAATTCTGGAAAGACTTTTTCGGCGTAGCCCAGCCCGCTTAAACGGCTCTGGGCGGGGACGGCCATAAAAAAGCCAAAAACGCGCTTGTCGCCGTCTGGTTTGGCCCATTGCCAGAGCAGATAATCTGTATTTTCAAATTTGGCGGTGAATTGGTACAGGCGCGTATCTCCTGCGCGACATGCGCTTGTTTTTTGCACGTCCTGATAGTCAGCCAGGATGATGTTGTGAAAATTCTCATCGCTGTAATAAGTATCCAGGTCGGCGCTGGTCGTGCCGCAATTGAAGAGCAAATATTCCAGGGTGGCAATCGAACTTAAATCGGGCGAATCCCACACCACTTGCACGCGGTAGGGTTTGACGGAATAGGATTTCTGCCATTCCTTTTCGCTAAAAACGCCCAAGCCAAAACTCTGCGCCCGCCAGACATCCAAAAACGAAGAGCCGCCAGTGCCGCATTGGGTGGATTCGGAAACCATCAGCGCTGTGGCGCCAACGGCGACGATTAATAGAAAAAGAATTCCAATGAGTATCGCTAAAATCAGAGGGATGGATTTGGGTTGAGCGGTCATTTTTTCCTGTTCTTTGGGGGCTACTGCAACATTTCACTGGCAAAGCGCAAAAAGGCCTGAATATCTTCAAAGTTGCTGACCATGCCAACGGATATGCGCACTGCGCCGCTTGATTTTCCGTCAATACACAGGCGGAAGTCGTCAAGCGTCAGCCGGTCTTGGTGTCCCGGTCCTTTGAAGCAAACATCCAATTCCACCCGTGAAATGCCCAGCGCCACCTCGCCCGCGCCTGGGTTGCAAAAGCAGCCGGTGCGCAGGGAGATATTGCGGGTGTTGGCGGCGGCTTCGATGGCGCGATGGTCAAGCGGCTGGTTGCGCCCGTCGAAGAAGTTGACCGTCACCGCGCCGCCGCGCGCCTCGGTGGAGGTTGGCCCGTAGACGCGCGCCAGCGGAACACCGCTGCTGTGTTTGAGCGCTGTCAGATTGTCGAGCAGCCAACCGGTCAGGCAGGTGACGCGGGTTTTGATTTTATCCATGCCCATGGCTTCGATGTGGCGCAGACCAATTTCGATGGCGGGGATGTTGAGGTAGTCTACCGTGCCATCTTCAAACGCGGCGTGGCCTTCAGCCAGGTAGTATTTATCACCCTGCACCGAGGCGACGGTAATGGTTCCGCCCGCGAACCAGGGTCGGTGTAATTTGTGCAATTTGTCGCGCCGGGCAATCAGCGCGCCCAGGCCGGTGGGGTAGCCGAAAATTTTGTAAAACGAGAGCGGCACAAAGTCGGGTTTGTAAAGGGAAAGGTCGAGCCGGCTGGTTGGCGCAAAGGCGGCAACATCCAGCAAAACAGCCCAGCCTTGCGAATGCGCCTGTTCAACCCAGGTCAGCGGGTGTTGCACGCCAGAAAAATTGGATTGCGCCGGGTAGGCGAATAAATTATTGCCGCCGGGGCGCGCCTTGCCCAGCGCTTCGGCCAGCAAGCTTTCGTCTACGCGCAAATCGGGCAGGCCAACGGGAATATAGGTCACTTGCGCGCCGCGCCCGTGCGCAAACTCGCGGATGCCATTGACCGAGTTGTGATTGTCAAACGTCAGCAAATATTGGTCGCCGCGCTCAAACGGGTACGATTCGCCGACCAGTTTGAGCGCTCCGCTGGCGTTGGCCGTGAAAATGACCTCATATTCTGCCGGGTCGGCGTTGAAAAAGCGCAAAACCGCCGCGCGCGCCGCTTCGACCAGGCGGGTGGCCGCCATGGAAGACGGGTTGGAAGAATGCGGGTTGCCATAAACGCCATCCAGCAAAAGTTGCAGGTGCTGGCGCACCTGGCTTTCGGCGTACAGCCCGCCGCCAGTGTAATCGAGGTAGATTTGCCCGGCGCGGTCAATGCGGCTGTAATCGCGCGCGCGCAGGTCATCCAGCGCCAGCGTGCTGGCGTAAGCGGGGTAATTTTTCAGAAATTGTTCGTAGGCGTTTGGCATGGAGGTTATTTTAACCCGTTTGCACGGAAACGCGCCCCTGAAATTGCGTCACAGAGAACGCGAATTTGCCTGGCAATAACCTGGGAAAAGCCAAAACCCCCACACGAAAGTTCTTAACCACAAAAGGTCACATAGTAACTGATGTTACGCAGCAGGAACTTTGTGGCGCGACATTTGTGTCGCGGTTGCACCACAGAAACCGGAAAATTGAAATTTTAGAGCCGTTTGATAGGCGCTGAACAGATAAGAACCCGTCCAAAAGATTGGCAAAATGGGCAGCCACGGTGGCGCAAATCTGCGATTTGCGCGGGCCTTGCCCCACCTGCCCCGTTTTTTGGATAGACTCTAAAAATTGGCGTCAGCCAAATTTCAGCACGACATAAATGTCGTGCTACGGTGTATCGCGTAACATCAGCTGTTTAGATAAGGCACTCCAAAGTCAGACTTTGGCGCCAACGTCGGGAGACGTTGGACTCCGACAACGCTAACTAAATATCGCGCCACAGGGTTCTTGCTGCGTAACGTCAGCTGATCAGCTGGTAACTGCCCGCCTGTGGCGATTACGGCGGAATGAGGCCGGCCTTTCGTCTGCCGGAAGAGCAGTGGCTGAACAGCTCCCCAAATTCTACAGAATTGCCCGGCGAGGAAACCAGGATTGGGTTATCTCGGTTAGAATAAAGCCCGGAGGAACCCCATGAATAATCTTCTTACAGCCACCCGGCGCAACCACGCCATCGAACACGCCACCATTCACATCCTTTCCGAACAATTTCCGCGTACCCCGCTCGGCGGCCATTCCAACCCGACCGGTTTTTTTATCGTCGGCGGTGTTCCCGCCGCTGCCGTGCGCGAAGCGGCGGCCGCCGCGCTGCTGCGCTTGCAAAACGGTGAGCGCGGTCTCGCCATTCACCCCGGCTGCGGCACCAACTACGTCGTCATGGGCGGGCTGGCGGGCTTTCTCGCCATTTTGGGGATGAGCGGGACGAAGAATACCCGTCAGCGCCTGGAGCGTTTTCCGCTGCTGATTGTTCTCACCGCGCTGGGATTTATCTTTGGTCAGCCCCTCGGCCTGTTTCTCCAAAAAGAAGTCACCACTGACCCGCAGGTTGGCGACATGGCGCTGGTAGATGTTTACCGCGTCGCTGGCAATCTGACCCGCGTCATCACGGTCTGAAAATGCCCGCCCATATCCACATTTTGCTCGGCAACGATGAATTTGCCATTCACCAGGCGGCGGCCAAACTGGGGAAAATCTTCAGCGACCCGACCGGCGCCGACATGAACACCTCCCATTTTGACGCGCGCGCCGTCAGCGACAAGGAACTCGCCAACGCAGTCGGCGCCATGCCGTTTCTGGCCGCCCAGCGTCTTGTGACGCTGGAAAACGTCTCGAAACGGTACAGCGGGCTGGACGGACACAAAAAATTTGTGGAATTTTTGGAAAGCGTGCCGCCCTTCACCAAATTAATCGTTTTGGAAGTGGACGACCTGAAGGAAAAAGAAATCCCGGCTCACTGGCTGGTCAAGTGGGCCGGGAAAAACAGCGAAGTCGCCGAATATAAAACCTTCTTTCAACCCCGTCAGCGTGAAATGCCCGGCTGGATTGTGGCGGAAGCCAAACGTCAGGGTGGCGGCATCGAACCGGGGGCGGCGGCGCGCCTGGCCGAAATGACCGGCGAAAACACGCGTCAGGCCGCGCAGGAAATCACCAAACTGCTGACGTATGTCAACTACACCCACGTCATCGGGCTGGAGGATGTTGAAGCGGTCAGTATCGTCAGCGCCAGCGCGGATGTTTTCGATCTGGTGGATGCGCTTGGCCTGCGCGATGGCAAACGCGCTCAAAAACTACTGCATCGCCTGTTGGAAGACCACGACGCGTTTGATTTTTTTGGCATGGTCATCCGTCAGTTTCGCCTGCTGCTGATTGCGCGCGAGGTGATGGATGAAGGGGGTACGTTAGCCGAATCTGCTCAGGCGCTGGGGGCGCATCCGTTTGTGGCGGAAAAGGCCTGGGGGCAGGCGCGAAAATTCTCGCCGGAACTGCTGACGAGCATTTATCATCGCTTGCTGGCGATGGATGAAGCCGCCAAAACGGGCGTGATGCCGCTCGATCTGGCGCTGGATACGTTTCTGGTGGAATTGACCCGTTAACCGGAGCCTTATAAAAATGCAGGGCACCCCCTTCATTATCGGAAAGGTCGGTACTGGTTAGCGCTGGCGCTAACCAGAAATCAGCGTGCCGATTTTTTCGCCCATCAGCGCCTTGCCAAGGGCGGTTTCGTCCCACAGGTTGAGCACCAGCAGAGGAATATGATTTTCCATGCAGTGTGTGATGGCGGTCGGGTCCATCACCTGCAGGCGGCGGTTGAGTACATCTATGTAGTTTAGGTTGTCAAATTTGACCGCGTTTGGGTTTTTCTTGGGGTCAGAGTCGTAGACGCCGTCTACTTTGGTGGCTTTGATGACGACATTGGCTTCGATTTCGGTGGCGCGCAGCGCGGCGGCGGTGTCGGTGGAGAAGAAGGGATTGCCAGTGCCTGCGCCAAAGATGACGACGCGCCCTTTATCGAGATGGCGCATGGCGCGGCGGCGAATGTACGGTTCGGCGATGGCGCGCATTTCGATGGCGGTCATGACGCGTGTCATGACGTTGGCACGTTCCAGCGCGTCCATCAGCGCCAGGGCGTTCATCACGGTGGCGAGCATGCCCATGTAATCAGCGGTGGCGCGATCCATTCCGTGCTCCAGGCCTTGCTTGCCACGCCACAGGTTTCCTGCGCCGATGACAATGGCGACTTCGACACCCATTTGGTGGACTTCTTTGACGCGCTGGGCGATCGCTTCGGCTTCGTCAACGTTGATGCCAAAGCCGTTTTCTCCGCCCATCACTTCCCCGGAAAGTTTTAGCAAAATGCGTTTGTATTTTAGTTCAACCATTCAATCTCCTTTTACACTGCCAAAGTAGGAATATATTATTTTCGGGTCTCCAGAATTTTCCGTGAAGAGTGCCGCATTTTGGGGTGCTACCACGGAGATTCCCAGTGAGCCTTATTTTCTATAAAAAAGCCAACCGTAAGGTTGGCTTTTTTGTGAAGATTATTCTTGTGAGCCGGAGGCTTCGCCCAATTCCCAACGGGCAAAGCGCCGGATGAGGACGTTCTCGCCAGTACTGGCGACGACCTGATGGAGTAGTTTCTCGATGGTCAGGCTTTCATCGCGGATGTAGGTCTGGCGCATCAGGCAAACTTCATCTTTGAACTTATTGACTCGTCCGACGGTGGCTTTTTCGGCCACGGCGACGGATTTGCCTTCTTCGATGGCGCGCGCCTTGGCGATATCGGCTTCGTGCTGAAGCACGCTCTCGGGAATTTCGCTGTCGCTAACGTACTGCGGGGCCGAAGCGGCGATTTGCAGGGCAACTTCGTGCGCAAACTGGCGAAACTGTTCAGAGCGGGCGACGAAGTCGGTTTCGCAGTTGACCTCGACCATTACGCCCACCCGTCCGCCGCCGTGTGAGTAGAGTTCAACGGTGCCGTTGGAGGCATCACGGCCGGCGCGTTTAGCAGCGGTGGCCATGCCTTTTTCGCGCAACCAGTCCACCGCCTTGGCGAAATCGCCGTTGGCTTCGGTCAACGCTTTGCGGCAATCAAGAATGCCGGCGCTGGTGGAGGCGCGTAGTTCTTTAATCATTTGAGCGGTAATTTCCATACTTTCCTCTTACTCTGCGGTGGGGGTTTCAGCTGGAACTTCGGGAGTTGTGTCACCCAATTTTTCCAATGTGGCTTTGCCAAGCAGGTTTTCGTCGGTCATTTCTTCTTCGTTTTCCATGGCGCGACCTGTTTTGCGGCTGGGTGTTGTTGTCGCGGAGGCCGGGGCGGCTTCTTCGGCGGCCATGTCATCGTCCTTGCGCATGGCTTTGCCTTCCAGCGTGGCATCAGCAATTTTTGACACCAGCAATTTGATGGCGCGGATGGCGTCGTCGTTGGATGGGATGACGTAATCTACGCTTTCGGGGTTGCAGTTGGTGTCAACCAGTGCCACTATCGGGATATTGAGCAGGTTACATTCGTGCACAGCGGCTTCTTCGCGGCCAACATCCACAATGAAAACCAAATCGGGTAACTGTTTCATCTGGCGGACGCCCTCAAGCCGGATTTGCAGGCGGGTGATTTCGCGCCCAATCAGCAACCCTTCTTTTTTGGTCAGGCGGGTGATTTCGCCGGTGTCGCGCAGCGCTTCGAGGCGTTCCATTTCATCAATACGGGCGCGCATGGTCGTCCAGTTGGTGAGCATGCCGCCCAGCCAGCGCTCGGTGACGTAGGGCATTCCAGCGCGGACGGCTTCGTCGCGGACGGTTTCTTGCGCCTGGCGCTTGGTGCCGACAAACAGCACTGTTCCGCCGTTTTGAATCGCGTCGCGCACGGCGTTATAGGCCATGCCGAGCGATTTGACGGTTTGTTGCAGGTCAATAATATGAATGCCGTTGCGCTCGGTAAAAATGTACGGCTTCATGCGCGGGTCCCACTTGTTGGTGCGGTGACCGAAATGGACACCGCTTTCCAAGAGGGCTTTCATTGAAATAACAGCCATTTGTTCTCCTATTTTGCCAGCAGGAAGAATTTTCCCCTGCGGCGTGAGTTTAGCGGGGTAACGTGACCCGCTCAGGGGCGCTTGATGCCCGCCCCGGGCAAAGTTTGCTCTCCAAGTCGGAGAGCGGGCAGGATTATATCACGCCCCGCCGCTATGCTTGCAGCAACTTTCAGCAGTGTGCACGCAAATCATGTCAGGGATGGAGTCGAAAATCTCCCGCCAAACGAGGAACCGCCGCGACAGAAGAACGCCGCCTCGCAATGCCGGTTTGATTATTAGTGAAATTTGATGACGATACACGTATGTACAGAAGCGACATTTATGTCGTTTTGCAGGCCGGAACAAAGATGTGGGGTATCACCAAACTGACTTCCTTGACGCTTTAAGTCTTTCACTTTATCATCACCTCGTTATCCCCTCATGTGCGTCCATTTCCCTGCCATCGTTTGGAAAAATAGGGACACTTACGCCTGGTTTACTTTTCAACCATCGAAAGGAAAATTTCTATGAAGCAGATTTGCGTTATCGGCGTTGGTTATGTGGGAATTGTCACCGGCGCTTGTTTTGCCGACCTGGGCAACAAAGTCATTGCGCTGGATGTCAACCAAGAGCGCATCGAAAACCTGAACAAAGGCATCATGCCGATTTACGAACCCGGTCTGGATGAACTTGTCAAGCGCAATATGCAAGCCGGGCGGTTATCGTTCACCACTGACTACGCCGAAGCCGTCGAGGGAAGTGAGTTTGCCTTTATCGCGGTTGGCACACCTTCCGGCGTCAATGGCGAAGCCGATTTGCAGTATGTCGCCGCCGCCGCCAAATCTATCGCGCAGAATATGACCGAGCCGCTCATCATCATCAACAAATCCACCGTGCCGATTGGCACCGGCGACTGGGTGGCCGACATCGTCAAGCGCGAGCAGAAAAAGCCAGTTGAATTCTCGGTGGTTTCCTGCCCCGAATTCTTGCGTGAAGGTTCGGCGTTGAGCGATTTTCTCCATCCGCACCGCACCGTCATCGGTTCATTTGACCGCGACGCCGCCAACAAAGTTGCCCAACTTCATCTGCCCCTGCGCGCGCCCATCGTCATCACCGATCTGCGCACCGCTGAGATGATCAAGTATGCGTCGAATGCTTTTCTGGCGGCCAAAATCTCTTTCATCAACGAAATTGCCGACATTTGCGAAGCCTACGGCGCAGACGTGAAAGAGGTCGCCGCCGGTATGGGGTACGACGCCCGCATTGGTCATCACTTCCTCGATGCCGGTATCGGCTGGGGAGGTTCCTGTTTCCCAAAGGATGTGCTGGCGCTGGCCTACATGGCTGAAGCCAAGGGGCTGGACCCGCGCATGCTAAACACCACGTTGGACATCAATTACGACCGCCGCAAGGCTGTCGTCAGCCGCACCGCAGAATTGTTGGGCGGTTCGTTCAAAGGCAAAACAATCGGCCTGCTTGGGCTGGCCTTCAAGCCCAACACCGATGACATGCGTGATGCTCCCGCGATTGATATTGCCCAGGAACTGACCGCCTCCGGCGCGTCAGTACGGGGCTACGACCCGGTGGCGATGGATGTCGCCCGCAAAATTCTCCCCGCGGTGGAAATGTTCGAGAACCCTTACGCTATGGCAAAGGGCTGTGATGCACTCATCGTCGTCACCGAATGGAATGAATTTAAACAACTTGACCTGGCAAAGGTCAAGATCTTGCTAAAATCGCCGGTCATTTTTGATGGACGCAACATCTACGACACCGCCACCATGAAGGCCATGGGATTCACCTACCGCGCCATTGGACGATGATGCGGCTCGCAGTAAATCTGACAACTACCCACTCTCCACTAACCGCTGATGATTGACACGCCCCCCGTTTGCGACTACACCGGCTCCGATTACCAGGACTCCTTCTGGGAAAAGGGTGGCCGCCAATACGAAGACCGCGCCGAGGCCATTGCCCTTCAACGCCTGCTTCCTGCACAAGGCGGAGAATTGTTGCTGGAACTCGGCGCGGGTGCGGGGCGCAATACGCCGCGCTATGCCGGTTTTCGGCGCGTTGTCTTGCTCGACTATTCGCGCACACAACTCGAACAGGCGCAACAACGCCTGGGCAAAGGCGACCGCTACACCTACGTCGCCGCCGACATTTACCGCCTGCCCTTCCGCCAAAACCTGTTTGACGGCGCGACCATGATTCGCACCCTGCATCACATGAAAGACGCGCCCGCTGCCTTGCGCCAAACCCATCGCGTTTTGCAAACGGGCGCTGCTTTCATCCTGGAGTTCGCCAACAAACTCAATCTCAAGGCCATTCTGCGTTACTGGCTCAAACAGCAAGACTGGAATCCATTTTCGCCGGAACCGGTGGAATTTGTCAAATTAAATTTTGACTTTCATCCGAAAACAGTTTTTGCCTGGCTGAATGAAATCGGTTTTGCGCGCGGCAAAACGCTGACAGTTTCTCACTTTCGCATGGGATTTTTCAAGCGAATTGTGCCCACCCGCCTGTTGGTACTTTTCGATTCCCTCTTACAGCCGACGGGCGCGCTGTGGCAGTTGACGCCCAGCGTCTTTGTGCAGGCGCGCGCGCAAAAGCCGCAGACAAAATCATCCCCGCCCGCTTCGCCGCTGGAGATGTTTCAATGCCCTGCCTGCGGTCACACCCCGCTGAAGGAACAACCCGGCCATTTGTTGTGTATCTGCGGCAAAAAATGGGAAGTCCGCGACGGAATTTACGACTTTCGTCAGCCGCTGGGCTAAAATGTTCGCGCTGCGAATGCGGGTTAAAAAATATCAGGCTGAGCAGTGACACTTTTTTATGAAAGCGATGCAGAACACAAGCAGAAAAGCCTTACAAAAATTTAACAGATTACGCCAATTTTTAAAATCATGCTATCATAAACCGATATGAATGTAGCCAACGAAAAAGTTTTGATTGTTTGCGCTGACCCGGATGTGAGCGACCTGGTGGGGAGGCAGGCGCTTCAGCCGATGGGCTATACCCTGCGTGTGGCAACAGACGCGTCTACAGCCATTCGGCAAGCATTGCAGTTTCAGCCCGATGTGATGATTGCCGACCTGGAACTACCGGGATTAAGCGGCAAAGATTTACTGGTAGCGCTTTCCTCGCAAGGAATTACTTTGCCGGTAATTGTGATGGCGCAAAAAGGCGATGAGCCGAAAGTCATCCAGGCATTTCGCCTGGGCGCATCAGATTATTTGTTGCACCCAATGCGCGAGGCCGAGGTCGTTTCGGCAGTAGAACGCGCGCTGAAACAAATGCGTGATGGCCGCGTGCGCCAGCAGTTGGACGCGCAGTTAAAAACAGCCAACGCTGAACTGCAACGCAAAGTGCGTGATTTGACTACAATTTTCTCGGTCGGGCGGGCAGTAATTTCCATCACTGACCAACGCGTCTTGTTTGAAAAAATTGTCGAAGCTGGGATGGCGGTTGCCAGCGCCGACATTTGCTGGCTGACGCTGAAAGACGAAAAAAGCAAGTCGTTTGTGCTGGCGGCGCAGCGAAAATTACCGGATGCCTGGGCCAAAAAACTCGGCCAGCCGCTGGATGACGGCCTGGGGACGCTGGTGGCGATGTCGGCGGAGAGTTTAAGCATTCACGGCGCGGCGCTGGGTAAATTCAAGGTGGCGTCGTTTGGCAAGGCGGCGCTGGTGGTGCCGATTAAGGTTCAGCAGGAAGCGATTGGTCTGTTGACGGTCATTCGGCGCGAAGAACTGCCTTTCGATGCGAGCCAGCAATCTTTGCTGGAGGCAATTACGGATTACGCTTCAATTTCACTGGTGAACGCACGTCTTTTCCGCGCCCTGGCGCAGAACGCGGACGCTGCTCTGGCCGGGGAACGCCGCAAAAACGAGTTACTCCAAACGCTGCGCCAGGAAACTCAAGTACAGTTGCAGACGGCAGCCTATCCGCTTGAGTTAGTGTTGACCGAAAAAATGGGCGCGTTGACCGCCGAGCAAACGCAGGCGCTTTCAACAGCGCAAGCGGCGCTAAAAAAATTGGCTTTTTTAATCAATCAGCAGTCTACACAGCCCCAGCAGAATATAAAATAACCCCTGTGGCGCAGTGTGCAAGTCGCCATCTTGCGAGTGCCCAAAATGAATTTAATTTTACTGGCAATTGAATCTTCGCCCACTCTGACACTGCTGGAGCGGGCTTTGCGTGCTTCGGGGTACGGTGTAGCAATTGCTTCAGACGCAAACCGGCTGGAACAAGCTCTGTTGGAGACGACCCCCGCGCTGTTAGTGATTCACGAAACCTTGAATGGGAGCAGCGGACTGGAACTTTCCATTGCAACGCTGGAGCGTTTCCCCACCCTGCCGATTGTGTTATTTGCTGACCATGATAACCCGGCGCTGATGAAGCAATGTATGAAAGCCGGGGTAAGTGATTTTCTCGCACCCCCTTTACGCATTGATGAAATCGTCCAGGCTGTTCAGCGCAGCCAGAAACGCGCTGAACAAATGGGCGACTGGGTGCGGCGCGAAGTGCGGCGCTCAACCGCCTCGCTGGAGCAACGCATCAACGAAATGGAAACGTTGATGAAATTGGGACGCACCATCAACAGCTCGCTGGATGAAGATGGCGTGCTAACCAGCGTGGTCACCGCCGCAGTGGAATTGACCGGCGCCGAAGAAGGCCAGTTGCTCCTGCTGGATGATGCCACCGGCGACCTGTACATGCGCGCCGGACGCAACTTTGAAGAGAGTTTTGCCCGCACCTTTCGCCTGCCGGTCAAAGATAGCATGGCCGGGCAAGTATTGCACACGGGTCAGGCGCTTTCGTTTTGCGAAGACTCGCCCAGCAAAATCAAAACCGCCTTTTTGGTTTACTCGCTGGTTTACGTTCCGCTCAAAGCCAAAGATCAGGTGATTGGTGTGCTGGGCGTGGATAACCGTCAGAACAAACGCCCGTTTACCCAGCACCACGAACTGTTGATGAGCGTTCTGGCTGATTACGCCGTCATCGCCATTGAAAACGCTCGCGCCTATGAAAACAGCAAACGGGAACGCGCCAAACTGGAAACCACCATCGAAAGCGTGCAGGATGGCATTGTTCTGCTGGACAAGGAACAGCGCATTTTGCTGATCAACCCCGCGGCGCGTAAAATCTTTGGGTTGGGAAATCAATTGCTGACCGGGCAACCCGTTTTGCAGACGATTTCTCATCACGAATTTGTCGAAATTATGGGCTCAATTAGCGATAACCCGCTCAAACATTACGAAATTGCCCTCGATGATGGGCAAGTTTTCAACTGTCAGTACGCACCCATCCCCGAAATTGGCGCGGTTGTAACTTTGGAAGACATTACACACCTGAAAATGCTTGACCGGCTCAAGAGTGATTTTATTCACACCATTTCACATGACCTGCGCTCGCCATTAACAGCCATCATGGGCTATGTGGAATTATTGGAGCGCGTCGGCCCACTGAATGACCAACAAAGGGCTTTTGTCAAAAATGTGCAAAACAGCACCCAAAATATCACCGCGTTGGTGAATGATTTGCTCGACCTGGGGCGCATCGAATCGGGGTTTGATGACCGCAAAGATGAAATCTCGCTGGAAGGCATCATCCGTTACACGCTGGATAACCTCAACCAGCAGATTGTGGAAAAAAAGCAGATACTTGCACTGAATATCGCTGCTGATTTGCCGCCTTTGCGTGGCAACCCCATTCGCCTGCGCCAGATGGTGGATAACCTGCTGGTGAACGCCGTCAAATACACGCCTGTTGGCGGTACGTTAACCGTCAATTTACGCGCTGAAGGGGAGCAGGTGGTTTTTGAAGTGGTTGATACTGGCATCGGCATTCCGGTGGCAGATCAGGCGCATATTTTTGAAAAGTTCTATCGCGCCAGCAATGCCCCAAAAAATACCCCAGGCACGGGCCTGGGGCTGGCGATTGTCAAGTCTATTGTCGAAAATCACCAAGGGCGTATTTGGCTGGATTCGGTTATTGGGCGTGGAAGTAAATTTGTGGTGGTGCTGCCCGCCTCGCGGGCAGAAACCGAAACAGCGGAAAAATAATTTAGCCGTTTACCCGGTTGACATCCATCACATACTGCCACCAGTTGTTGGCAATGCCGTTGGTACGTCCGGCGGCTTTGGGGAGGTGCTTTAGCCACCAGAGATGGTGAGCGCGCAGGTTGCCATTGCCCCAATCGGCGGCGGTGACAGTTTTGATGACCCCTTTGAAGTTTGGAAAGTTATACCAGTCGTCACAGCGGCTTTGCACCGGAGTGGGGTTGCCCCAGTCATAGTCGCGCTCGCTGTTGGGGGCAAAGTGAATGTTGCCGCATTCGGCCTGGCCGGAGCTGCTTTTGTCGTAACGGATGAACTTTTGCCACAAGCTGGCTTCGGGTTTGATGCCCGCATAGCGTTTTTCCATAATCGCCTCGGCGCGGTGGCCGAAAGACTCCAGCATTTCGCCGACGCCGCGTTCGTAGGAAAAGCCCATGATGATAAAACGGCGCGGACAGGCGGACGTGTTGGGCAGGGGTGGGGCGTTACACCAAAACGCCCCGATGCCGGCCATGACTGATTCGTGCAACCCGGCCAGCGGAAAGGCAAAAACCCACACTTCGTCAATTCGGTTGGTGGCTACTCTATTGAGCAGGTCAAATTTTTTAAGTAACGCGGCGTAATCCACCATGTCGGGTTGATGAATAGCGGCTGGGTTGGTCATGGCGGCGGCGTAGCTTTGCGGGGTGTAGCGAAAACCATCGGCTTTGACGGGAAATTCGTTGATTTCGATGCGCTCAACAGCCTGATAACGTGCCAGTCCTCCGCTGGTTTCCAAAATATCGGAGAGGAACCCGGCGCTAAGTTCTTCGGGACGGTTCCAGTTCATCTTTTGCGAGAGCTTTTGCCCGCTGGCGGCGTCCATAATCGGGTCGTAGATAATCATCAGCACCCGACGGGTGACGATGGCGGCGGGTTCAGGTGTGGTAGCAACCGGTTGAACGGGAGTCGCTATCGGCGCAGGCGGGGTTTTCTTCCCAAAGAGGAAATTGATGAAGTCAATCAGGCTACGGAACATTTTTTCTCCTACGGCAGTTTGCTGGCAAAATAGACTTGTCCGCCAATGAACACAAAAAGCGATTTATTGGGGCTGATGGTCGTCGCCATGATGGGAGCATCCGCAGGGAGCGGGTCGGCTTTGCCAGCCTGGGCGCGAAGTTGGTTTTGCAATTCGAGTGTGCGCGGGGCAAAACGGTAAATGGCGCGGCTGAAAGGTTCGAGCATGATGAGCGCCGGGTCGGGCGCGCTGGTGAATTGAATTTGGCTGAAGAGTCCATCGGCCAAGGTGATTCCGCCGGTGTAGCCGGGGCGGGTATCTGTCAATGTGGCGGGGTTGTTGCAGCGGGTGGGCGAAGTCGAAATGCGGCTGAGGGTGCAAGCGGTCAGGTGTCCGTCGCTATGCAGGACAAATAGGTCATCGCCGTTGACGGCCATGCCGATGGAGTCTGCCATGTTGGGAACATCCTGCTCAAAAAAGAATTGCGGCGGGTCTGAAAAAGTGGTTCCCGCCTGGCCGTAGTAGAGCCAGATGGCATTGCTTTGCGGGTCGAGGACGTAGAGTGTTCCGGCGTCGTAGGCAATGTCGGTGACGCCTTTCCAGCCGATATTGGGCGCCTGTAGTTGAACGGCAATGGGCGCCTGGTTTGGAATGCAGTAGAGCAGGGTGGCGGCAGCGTCCACGCCCATGAGCGTGACGCCGTGGGGTGTGGTGCGCGGCAGGGCGATGATGTCTACCAGTGGGCCGACGTTAATTCCACCGTAAACGCCGGGGCCGCAGTCAAATTTTTGCAGATCGTAGTTGGGGCCGTTGAGTGTGCCGCGCAAGACGTGACCGGTTACGTCGTTGAGCATGTATAGGTTGGTGTCAGAGGCGGCCATGTGGCTGACTCGCAGAGTGGCGCTGAGCGGGGCGATAAAGGCCAGCCGAAAATCAACGCGTTTGATACGGTCAAGCGTATCAAGCGCGTTTTGGGCCTCCTCGCGCAGACGGCGTGAATCTTGGGTCTTTTGGTAGCTTTCGGCTTTGTCCAGCCAGTCGAGGGTGGCGTTCCAGCGCAGGCGCAGTTCGGTTGCGTCGCCGGTGTTGATGGTTTGCATGGCGGCTTCGAGCGCGTGGTTGTAGTAGGTTTCGTATTGCGCCGGTCGGCCTTTTTCGGTGTAGATGACCAGCGCCATGGTGATGATTAAAATCGGGACGACCAGCGCGGCAAAGGTCATCCATGAGCGGCTTGGCGCGGGAGCGGTTTCGTCTTCACTGGGGAGCAGGCGCGGACTGTATTTTGCCAGCCATGCGGCAGTGTTGTGGCTGGCCGTGCGCCCGGCCTGAATCGTCTGCGCCAAAAAACGGGCGGTGTTGCGCCCAATTTGCGCCATTTGCGCGCGTCGTTCTGGCGTCAGTGCGGTTGTTGCGCGTCGTGGGCGCGCCCGGTGCGGAATGGCGGCTGGCGCAAGGATGGGCCGCGGGCGGATGGGCAGGCTTTCAGTAAAATCTTCCGCTTCAGCGGGGGCTTTTTCGGCAGGGGGCGGCGCTGCGTTTGTATCCAGCGCATCTGGCGCAGGTGGCGTGGACGGAGCGGGAACAACTGTCAGCGCAGCTGCATCCGGCGCGGTTGATGTTGACGTAACGGAGGCAACTATCAGCGGGGCGGAATCTGGCGCGGAAACAGGCTGGGGTTCAGGTACTGCTTGCGGCGCTTTTTTCACCGGCGCTGTTTCGTTGATTGTTGGCTGTAATAAGTGGATTTCGCCAACGCCTTCGCTCACTTGCAATAGAATCGCGTTCAGGTTGGCTGGGGTGACGGCCAGCAGGCGGCGGCGCGTGCTTTCGAGTGAGGCTGCGCCGCGTTCTTCCGTCAACGCCGCTTCCCATTCGGGTGGAAAGTTGGCGCAAAATAACAGGCGGTCGTTCGTGTTTAATTGCGCCTGCGAAAAATACATGTGGGCGGTCTGGCTTAAGCCAAGACCTTTGCCCGCCAGGTTGGGGTCGTAATAGGTTTTCAGGCCGTTCAGCCCCAGCCATAAAACCCGCGTTGGCCCCGATTGGACAATGTAAAGCAAATCGCCGCGCAAGGCGACCAGCACAAGTGCGCCCACACTGTACTTCCCCTGGCCGGTGCTGCGCATGTTGCGCTCGGCCAGCACGCTGTTGAGCGCCTCGACGCTGGTTTTCAGCGCAAAAGTCAGCGAACCGGCGGTGCCGTAAAAACGTTCGGCCAATTTTGCGGTCACCTGAGCGTATTCGACAGCAGAAAAAGGCACATTCCCGCCTAAATGCAGGTAAATCAGCAGGCGGTCACCCTCGCGCCCGCGCGCGGTGCGCCGCGGTGGATTTTGCGCCAGAACGCCCGGCAAAAATGGCGCTTCTTGACCCTTGACGCGGTACAAACTGACGAGATGAAAGTCGAGGCTCATTTGGGTTTCATTATACTGGTAAAATTCTTCCAATGAAGCCTCTCAATTTCACCCTGCATCGTACTTTTGACACGCTCGAACCGCTGGCCGAAGCCTGGAACAAACTGCTAGCCGAAAGCGTTACCAATGCCCCCTTTTTGCGCTACGAATATCTGTGCGTCTGGTGGAACACGCGCGGCGGCGGCGAATGGGATGAAAACGCCCGCCTGATGGTCTATACCGCCGAAGAAAATGGCGAATTACTGGGCGTTGCCCCACTTTTTTTTGCCAATGGCAGAATCTGGCTGCTGGGCAGCGTGGAAATTTCGGACCATTTGGATTTGATTGCCCGTCCGCAAACGTTGGCGGCCTTTGTGGCGGCGCTCCTCGCCCGGCTGGAGCAAGACTCCGCCGAAGATTGGTCCGCGCTCGAATGGGTCAACTTGCCGGATTGGTCGCCCACCCTGGCGGCGCTGCGCACCGAGGCGGAACAACGCGGTTGGCACTACACCCAGGAAATCTACCAGCCGACCCCGTTCATCTCCCTGCCTGGCGATTTTGAGCGCTACCTGGAAGGCATTGATAAAAAACAACGTCACGAACTGCGCCGCAAAATGCGCCGCGCCGAAGAAAGTGGCCGCGCCGTGCGCTGGTACATCGTCACAGACGAAGCGCGGCTGGACGGCGAAATTGGCGCTTTTTTGCACCTGATGACGCACGAACCCGCCAAAAACGAATTTTTGACCGAGGCCATGCGCGACCACATGGCAAAATCGCTGCACGTTGCTTTTCGCGCCGGTTGGTTGCAACTGGCCTTTTTGGAAATTGACGGCCAGAAAGCCTGCGGCTACATCAACTTTGATTACGCCAATCGCATCTGGGTTTACAATACCGGCCTCGACCGCAGTTTTATGGAACTCAGCCCTGGCTGGGTCTTGCTGGGGCATTTACTGCAATGGGCCAATGAGCATGGCCGCGCCGAATTCGACTTTTTGCGCGGCGATGAAGAATACAAATACAAACTTGGCGGCCAAAACCGCTTTGTATTGAGAGTCATCGTAGAAAAAAATGGAAGATAAAACGCTGGAATCCAAATTGAACCGAATTATTCAGGGCGACTGTTTGCAGGAGATGGCCCTGCTGCCAGACGATTCAGTAGATTTTACCGTTTTTTCGCCGCCTTACGACGGAATTCGGGACTATAAAGGCTCCTGGTCTTTTAATTTTGTTGCTTTAGGAAGACATTTATATCGAATTACCAAAGATGGTGGTCTGGCGGTTGTTGTAATTGGAGATGGCACAAAAAATTTTGCCAAATCGCTCACATCGTTTCGTCTGGCGGTAAACTGGGTGGATGAAGTCGGTTGGAAGCTCTTTGAAAGTGTTATTTACAAGCGGGATGGAAACCCCGGCGCATGGTGGAATCAACGCTTTCGTGTTGACCATGAATATATTTTGATGTTTTTTAAAGGAAATCGTCCTAAAACATTTCATAAGGAACATTTGATGGTTCCAAGCAAACACGCCGGAAAAATTTATTCTGGCACAGACCGGCTTACCAACGGCGGTTTCAAGATTATTGAGCCAAAAGCAGTAAACCCGATGAAGTGTCGGGGAACGGTTTGGCAGTATTCAACTAGCAACACCGAAGGCAATCGGCTGAAACTGCAACATCCGGCCACATATCCAGATAAATTGGCTGAAGATTTAATTCTGTGCTTTTCAGAGCCAGGCGAGGTTGTTCTTGACCCAATGTGCGGCAGTGGAACAACTTGTGTCATGGCCCGGAATCATCGCCGTCAGTATGTTGGCATCGAAATCAGCGCCGAATACTGCGACATAGCCAAAAAACGTCTCGAAGATGAATATCGGCCTGAACAGGAGCGCATGTTTTGATGATAGCCCAATCGGATATTCAGCTGGCGAAACCGCTGTTGATGGATTTGCCTGAAAAGTGGGATGGTAAATCTAAAACGGCTTGCTTCGACATGAAGGGCTCCATCAATTGGGATTTAAAAGCAAAAGCTATCAAATCGGATGACTATCGTTCTATCTTAAATGACGTTGATGCCACGAATCATAGTATCGAAGCGTATGGGGAACACGGTTTGATGATTGCTTTGTGCGACGTTAAATACAATGACAGTAACAGGACATTTCAGCAGTGGCATCAGGATTTAAAAGGCGGAAAATCGAAATACGAAATCAAGCGAGAGCAGCGGACAAATATTTCCCGTTATCGAAAAACAAGCGCCGAGTTAAAAGAGATTTTATTTCTTGTCATCACTGCTCAAAACAGCGTTTTTTTGGATATACATGCGCAAGATCGCAATAGCAACGGAAAACCGCGTCCGACCAAATACATGTTGCTGACCTTTCGCTGAAATTGAAACGACTTTCGCGAATTTCTGCCCCAAAAGCCACTTTTTCCGCAAATTTCGCCAAGCCGTGCCAAAAATCGTCACAAGATTCCGCGTTCTCGCCTGGCAACTTGGCGCATCGAAAAAGCGCCCCCCCCTAAATATGGGAGTGTCAACAATATCAACCCCATATATAGCGGTTTGGAAATTCGCGATTTTGCCAAAAATTTCAGCGAATGGACAGATGTTGGATTACGAAAAACCGAATAAATTTCTGGTGGATAGAATTGTGGTAGAAAAGGAACAGTAGTTTTTTTGCCACGCAAGATGACTCTCGTATTTTTACAAAGGAGACCATGATGCAACCTGATTTGACCGAAAAAATTTTGGAACTCATTCGCCGCACGGCCACCAACCTGCCCGCAGACGTGGAAGAACGCTTACGCGCTTCGGTGGAAAAGGAAGCGCCTGGCTCGGCGGCGCGCGGCGCACTGGAAACCGTGCTCAAAAACATCGAACTGGCGCGCGCCGAATCGACGCCGATTTGCCAGGATACCGGCACGCCCATCTTCTACGTTCACTACCCCGAAGGCTGGATCACGCGCAAACTGAAGGAACAAATCCGCGCGGCGCTGGCCGAAGCCACTCAATGCTCGTACATGCGCCCCAACGCGGTGGATGCCGTTTATGACAAAAACAGCGGCAATAACCTCGGCGGCGAAGATTTCCCCTCCGTCCATTTTGACGAGGTGGAAGGCGAAACGCTGACGATTGAACTGATGTTGAAGGGCGGCGGCTGCGAAAATGTTGGGGCGCAGTATTCGCTGCCCGATAACCGTCTCGGCGCCGGGCGCGACCTGGCCGGGGTGCGCAAAGTCGTCCTCGACGCGGTGCAACGCGCTCAGGGGCAGGGCTGCGCTCCCGGAATTTTGGGCGTCGCCATCGGCGGCGACCGGGGTTCCTCCTATTACGGCTCGAAAGAAGTTCTTTTCGACAAACTCGGCACACGCAACGCTGACCCAAAGTTGGCCGCGCTGGAAGAACGCCTGACCAGCGAAGCCAATACGCTGGGAATTGGGCCGATGGGCTTTGGCGGCAGTACCACCGTGATTGACACCAAAATCAAAGGCATGCACCGCCTGCCGGCCTCGTTCTTCGTCTCGGTTTCCTACATGTGCTGGGCCTACCGCCGCCGCAAGATGACGGTGAACGGTGAAACCGTGGCGTACGATTAGAAATCAGGAGAACAAGATGAAAGAAATTACTCTTCCCGTCAGTGACGAAACCATCCGCGCGCTGGTCGTGGGTGAACCGGTCTTACTCAGCGGAATCATGATTACCGGACGCGATGCCGCCCACAAGTGGATGATTGACACCTTCATCCGCAAGACGCGCGCGCCGCAGGGCGATGATGAACAGGTGTACGCGGAATTGAAAAAACTGCTCAATGGCGCGCTCATCTATCATTGCGGCCCCGTCGTCAGCGGGCTGGATACGAAGCAGTATAAATTTGTCGCTGCCGGGCCGACGACCTCCATTCGCGAGGAGCCATATCAGGCTGAGGTGATGAAACATTTCAACCTGAAGGGCGTCATCGGCAAGGGCGGCATGGGGCCGAAAACGCTCAAAGGCTGCCAGGAAACGCCCGCCGTCTATTTTCACGCCATCGGCGGCGCGGCTTCCTACATCGCGCAAAGCGTCAAAAAAGTGCTCGGCGTTTACAAACTGGAGTTTGGCGTGCCGGAAGCGATGTGGGTGATTGAAGTCAAGAATTTCCCCGTGGTGGTGACGATGGATAGTCACGGCAACAGCCAGCACAAAGCCATCAACGACAATTCGCAAACGGTGTTGAACGACCTGCTGGCGCAGCCGTATTAATCTATGAGACAAATCGTCCCGTAGGGCTGAAGGCCTTCGGGACGATTTTTTAGGGCTGGTAACTGCAAAGGTTATCCAAAAGGGTTTGGCGCAACGCGACCAGTTCGGGGTACTGCTTGAAGAAGGCCACTTTTTGGCGCGCCAGATCGTCGTGGGACGAGCCTGAAAATAACACAAACGATGTCCACGATTCTGCCATGTCTTCCACCGGGTCGGAGGCGGCATATTCTGAAACAAAGCGCGTTTGATATTTGTCGTAGAAATCTTTTAGCAGGGCGTCATGTGTGTCGGGATCAGATTCTTCCTCAATTTTTGCCCATTCCGGGTAAATATCTTTCCAAAATTGGCGATAAAAAGCGTCTATGTATGATTTTGGGCGTGTGCAACCGTCCCCGGTAAGCAGGCTCTGGCAGTTCGTCTCTTCGGCATCCACCTGTGTATCGTTGAGCGTAATCAGATGACCGTATTCGTGCACCAGCACTACGGTCATGTCATACGAATCGCTGGCGTCAAGCAGATTGACGTTCATTTCCCATTGGCTAGAGGTGTCGTTGGTGGCGGTGACGTAGGCGGCGTATTTGTAGCCGCCGCCGCGCATCGAAACCAGATACTTGACCAGCATGGTACGGTTTTCTGCCGGGACGAGATAGGCAAAATAGTTCCAGATACGCTCGTGCGCCAACGTGTTTTGCTGGTAGGGAATGAAATCTTTTGGCACCCAGAGCGTATCCGGCTCAACAATCTGGTTGCCGTCAATGCGATAGCGCACCAGTTTCATGGTCGCATCGCTTTCGCCGTAAATGCCTGGCAGGGGCGGAACGTCTTCTTTGGGCAAGACCAATGCCAGCCGGTCGAAGCAGGCGTAGATGCAGTTTAAATCATTCGGCTGACAGGCCGCGCCAACCGGCTGCTGCGGAACGGGTGTGCGCGTGATAGTGGGCGAAGGCGTTGGCGATGGACCCTCCGTTGGAACGGGAGAGTTGGTTGGGCTGGGGGCGATAGTCGCCGTTGGAACAGGCATCGGCTCGCCGAAGACGATTCGCTCGGCGAAGCGGCAGGCCAAAGACGAAAAAAGCAACGCCAGGCTGGTAAAAATGACGCGGTAACGGTTCATTTTCCTCCGTAGGAACAAATTCCTTCAATCGCTTTTAGCCGCAGGTCAGCCAGTTCGGGATACTGGTAGAAGAAGAGCAGTTTTTTCTCGGCGATGGTATTTCCTGCCGGGCGTGGCGAAAGCACAAAAAAGGAAAACGATTCGGCGATGTCTTCCGCTGGGTCGGTGGGGGCGTAGTCGCTGACGAATTGGTCTTGATATTTTTTGTAAAAGGCGTCAAGAGCGTCGTAGTAGTCTTGCTCGTCGCCGACGGAGTCGAGCTGCGCCCATTCGTCGTAAATATCGTTCCAGTAAGTGTTCACAAACTGGTTGATGTAGGAATCTGGATCGCTGCAGCCTTCGCCGGGGAAGTAGGTATCGCATTTGGCGGCTTCCTGCTCGTAGACGCTGCCGTTTTCGGGGTGGTTGAAGATGGGCATGCTGGGCGGCACTTGTTTGGGATTGAGCGTCAGCAAGTGGGCGTATTCGTGGACGAGGGTGTAGGTCAATTCCTTGGGGTCGGCGGCGTCCACAATATCCACGCGCAAAACCCACAGGTTGGGGTCGTTGTCGGATTGCGCCACCGAGGCCAAAATGTTGGCTTCGCCATCGCTGAAAATGATGTACTGGGTTAGAAGCGGGCGATATTCGGGCGGAATGACGTTGGCGAAATAGTCCCACACTCGGCGCTGACTGGCTTCATCCTGCTGGTAGGGTTTGAGCGCACTGGAAACGGGCTGCTTGACCGGGTTGAGAATCTCATCGCCAGAGATGGTGTAGGTTACCAGGTCATATTCCGAATTATTGAAACCGCCGTGCTCCTCGCTGGGCGCAATTTTAGAAAGCGCTCCCACATTTGCCAGGCAGGCTTCGATGCAATTTCCATCCGGGCAGGTATCGTTGAAGGTCGGCTGGGGCGTGGCGGTGGGCGTGGCAGTCGGTGGAATGGGCGTCGCGGTTGGGACGGGCGTAACGGTTGGGACGGGTGTGGCGGTCGGGTCGTACAAAATTTGCTCGGCAAAGCGACAGGCCAGAGACGAAAATACCAATAAAAGCGCGGCGAAAAAGAGGGGCTTGAACTTCATGTAGTCTCCAATAAAAAACGTGTTCCGGTTGGGCGGTCTTTGCAGGAAAAGATGACTGGCATTTTAGCGTTGGCTGTTGTGACAGGCCGGGCAGGGGCAGAGCGCGCGCAAGTAATGCCAGTTGTAAATGCCGTAGTCGTGAAAGTCTTCCCAAACAAGGGTAATCCCGTACGCGCCGGTGGCGACGATGTTGGTCAGGCGCGTGGCGGGCGAGTCTTCCAAAGCAACCGAAAAGATATCTGCGTCGGGTTCGGGTTTCATGTTTTCGTGGCCGCCGCGGCACTGGGCGCACGGACAGGCGGCGCGTAACAGCGAGAACGGATATATACTGACGTGGCCGTCATCCCAGGTGATGGTCATTTGCAGCCCGGGGCGGTCGGCAGTGATGTTAACAGGTTTCTCAGACATGTTTTTCCTTTTTTATTGTGGCGCAGCGATGGCGGTTAAAAAATCAGCGGCGGCCCAACCTGCGCGGGTTTCGTCGTAATTGGAGACGATTTGCCACCAGATATGGCCGTCTTTCTCTTGTGGGCCGTCTTGCACGCGGAAAATTTCAGTGTCATAGGCCAAAAAGAGAAATTCGCCCGCTAGCCCCGGCGCGGCGCGGATTTTTAATCCCTGGCCTTCGGTGCCGCTGATTTGAACATAGCCGCTGACAGAGACTTGCCCCGGCACAGGCGTTGGAAGTTGCGCACTGGCGGGAGTAGCGGTCGCCAGCGTGCGGGGCATGCCGGTCGGCGCGGGAAGCACCGTTAAAACGGAGATAAACTCTGCCGGTTGGGGTGGTTTGGGCGCAGCAAACAATATCCAACCGAAGGTAAGCAGCAGCAGGAAAGCGGCTAGTCCAAGCGCGCCCAACATGACGCGCGGAGAAAGCAGTTGCTGAAGGTCAAATTTCATGAGGCAAATTATACCCGTGTGAGGGATTGAATTTGCACTGGCTATTGCCAAGTACACTATTCGCCTTTATAATTCACTCTTAATTCCTTTCGTACTGGAGCAATTTCGTTATGACGGACCAACAAAACGCCCAAATGGGCACAGGGGACAGTGAAGAACTGGCTCAAGATGGTAATAACCTGGAAAGCATGGAAAGCCTGATGCAATCGGATGCCGGGCTGGAGTTTCCCAGTCAGGGCGAAATCCGCAAGGGTGTTATCGCCAGTATTTCTTCTTCCCAGATTCTCGTTAGTGTCGGCGCAAAAAGCGAAGGCGTCATTGCGGGCCGTGAGCTGGATCAAATTCCTGCTACGGACCGTGCTGAGTTTCAGATGGGCATGGAGATTCCGGTCTATGTCATCAATCCGGAAGATGACAACGGTAACGTTGTCCTCTCCTACGTCCGCGCCCGCGAGGCGATGGGCTGGGAAGTGGTTGAAAAGATGCAGGAAACCGGTGAGCCCTTTGACGGCATCGTAGATGGCTACAACAAAGGTGGCCTGATTGTGCTGGTGCATGGGTTACGTGGCTTCGTTCCCGCTTCGCAAATCAGCCTTTCGCGTCGCAATCTGGTACAGGGCGACACACCCGACCGCTGGGCCAAGCAAATTGGCGAAACAATCAGCGTGCGCATCATTGAAGTTGACCGTGAGCGCCGTCGCCTGATTCTTTCGGAGCGCGCCGCCAACCCTGAAACCCGCCAGTCTATCAAAGAGCGCGTCATTGACGAGCTCGTAGAAGGCAGCGTTCACACCGGGCGCGTCACCAGCGTGGCTGATTTTGGCGCATTCGTCAACATCAACGGCGCCGATGGCCTCGTTCATCTGTCTGAAGTTTCGTGGGAGCGCGTTCAGCACCCCAGCGAAGTTCTCAAGGTCGGAGACGAAGTCAAGGTCAAGGTGATTAATATAGACCGCGAAAAGCGCCGCATCGGTCTGTCAATCAAAGCCCTGTTGGAAGACCCCTGGCAAGACAAGGTCAGCCACTTTAAGGTTGGACAACTGCTCGAAGGCACAATCACCCGCCTGACGAAGTTCGGCGCGTTTGCTCGCCTGGAAGGCGATATCGAAGGTCTGATTCACATCTCCGAACTCTCCGAAAACCGCATCAATCATCCCAAGGAAGCGGTTAAAGAAGGTGATGTGCTGACCTTGCGCGTCATTCGTATTGACGCTGACCAGCGCCGCATCGGTCTGAGTCTGCGCAAAGTTGATTCGGCTTCCTACTCGGATATGGATTTAAAAGCCTTGACCGCCGAACTCAATGAAGACGAAGCCAATAGCGAACCCAAAAACGAACCCGATACCAAAGAGTAGAATAGCCAGATAAATCTCAAAAGGCGCACCTTCAGGTGCGCCTTTTTTTGCAAAATTTTATCAACTCAAGGTGGTTACTCACATCTTTGCTCCACCCTGCAAAGCGACAACGTCACATTGACCATTGTGCATTTGCCAGATAAAACCATCCGCCACATTACGCCCTTGCAGATCTGCATTCTGGAATTGTTTGGGCTATCCGCCGCCGTCTATACCCGGCTGACCAAAAATTGAGAAAAGTCAAAACCATTTCAGCAAATGGACAGTTTAAATCGTGACATTCTGCGTGATGTGGCAGATTTTCGGCGTAGTATAATCACGAGCGTGTTTACTTTGTCTGACGCTTTGATTGTCGGCGAGGCCGCTGGCAGTGTGGTGGTGGAATTTTGAGCGCACCCGCAATGGGTCAGGGAATTTTCCCTGGCTTTTTTTGTTCCTGCCGACCGGAAACGGGATATTTGGCTATTGCCTGGGCCAGTGAAAAAGATGTAAGACATTATATATAATATCTAATCTAGCAAGCGTGAAGGAGAATCCATGAAACTAAGTAAACTTGCCAGTGAAATTGCCGAATCGCCGACTTTGGCGCTTAATGAGCAGGCGCGGTTATTGCGCGAACGCGGCGAGGCCGTCATTCATTTGGGGATTGGCGAACCGAAGAACAAAACCCCCATCAACGCCATTCTGGCTTCGGCGGCTAAACTGTCCAGCGGCGAGGTGAAATATACGCCTGCTGATGGCACGCCCGCGCTCAAGAAGGCGATCATCCGTTACACCGAAGAAAATTACAATCGCCTGGTTGCCCCCGAAAATGTGATTGTCACCAACGGGGCAAAGCAGTCGCTTTTTAATATTTTTTATAGCATTCTCAACCCGCAGGATGAAGTTATTGTGCTGGCGCCTTATTGGGTTTCCTACCCGGAAATCATCAAAATGTGCCTGGGACGCCCGGTTATCGTCACGCCACAGGATGGAACCTTCGTTCCCACGTTTGATGAAATTGAACGCGCGGTCACGTCGTATACGCGCGCAATCATCGTCAATAGCCCGAATAACCCCTCCGGCGCTGTGTATCCGCCTGAATTGATTGAAAAATTGGTGGAGTTCTGCGAGCGCAAGGGAATTTTTATGGTTTGTGATGATATTTATCACAAATTGGTATTTGATGGCAAAGAAGCCGCGCCCGCGTATCGCTTTACCAAGCGGGACGTGGAAAATTCGTATGTGATCGTTGTCAATGGCGTTGCCAAAGTCTACGGCATGACCGGTTTCCGGGTGGGTTGGGTGGTGGCGCCCCGGCAACTCGTCAGGGTGATGACCAATGTTACCGCGCAAACAACCTCCGGCGTGTCGCCAGTCAGTCAGGCGGCGGCGGAAGGCGCGTTAAACGGGATGCAAAATGTGGTCGAGGCCATTCGTCTGCAAATCCAAAACAACCGCGAAGTGCTTTTGCAGGAAATGCGAACTTTTAACGGCGCGCGTCTGATCAAGCCGGAAGGAACTTTTTACGCGCTGCCCGACCTGCGCGCCTTCAATAGCAATTCGGTTGAAATTTCCAGCTTTCTGCTCAAAAAGGCGATGGTTGTGACCGTGCCTGGCAAGGAATTTGGCATGGAAGGCCACATCCGCCTTTCGATTTCTGGCAGTGTTAAAGACGTGACCGAGGGAATTGCCCGCATCAAGTGGGCGCTCGACCCCACTAGCCCGAATGAAATTTACATCGGCGATAAAAAAATGGTGCGCGACTGGCTGTAAAACAGGTAAACTGAACCGAACAACCGGACAACCGGACAACCGAACAACCGGACAACCGAACAACTGGAAAACCGCGATGAATAACCTTCTTAACATCAAAACCCCGGCAGAATCTATCGCTCAGATTCGCAAAGCCGATTACAACCTATCCAATCAGGGCGTGGGTAATTTGCGTCTGGCGTACTGGAACCTCGTCACCGAGTCGCTCTACGAAGAAGCCGTTTTTCGCGGCGAGGGCGCAACCGCGCGCGGCGGCGCTTTTGTGGTCAACACCGGCAAACACACTGCCCGCGCCGCCAACGATAAATCCATTGTGCGCGAAACCGATTCGGAAGGCAATGTCTGGTGGGGCGTTTACAATCGTCCCATCGAAGCCGGAAAATTTGACCAACTTTACGCACGCATGTTGGGTTTTTTGCAGGGACGCGAGGTCTTCGTGCAGGATGTCTACGCCGGGGCCGACGAAGCCTACCGTTTGCCGGTACGCATCGTCACCGAATGGGCCTGGCACAGCATGTTTGTTCGCAATATGTTCGTTTTGCCGCAATCGTTGGAAGAGTACAAGCGCTTCGTGCCAGAGTTCACCATTTTGGCGTTGCCCAGTTTCAAAGCCGCCCCAGCCGCCGATAATACCAACAGCGAAACCTTCATTTCGCTGTCTTTCGAAAAAAAACTGGCAATTATCGGTAACACTGGCTACGCGGGCGAAATCAAAAAATCTGTTTTCACCATTCTTAATTATCTACTCCCGCTTGAAGGCGTGCTTTCGATGCACTGCTCGGCCAACGTCAGCCCGTCGAACCCGAACGATGTTGCCCTGTTTTTTGGCCTTTCCGGCACCGGTAAAACCACCCTTTCCGCCGACCCGACCCGCAGCCTGATCGGTGACGATGAGCATGGCTGGAGCGATGAGGGCGTCTTCAACATCGAAGGCGGCTGCTACGCCAAGGTGATTGGCCTGTCTGAATCTGCCGAGCCGGAGATTTACGCCACGACCCGGCGCTTTGGCACCTTGCTGGAAAATGTTGTCTTCGACCCGATTACGCGCTCGATTGACCTGGACGATGACTCGCTGACGGAGAACACCCGCGCCTCGTATCCGCTGGAGTTCATCGGCAACGCCGTGCCAGAGAAAAAGGCTGGACACCCCAAGAACATCATTCTGCTCACTTGCGATGCCAGCGGTGTCATGCCGCCTATTGCCCGCCTCACGCCGGAGCAGACGCTCTATCAGTTCATCTCTGGCTACACATCCAAGATTGGCGGCACCGAAATTGGCTTGCGTGACGAACCCGAAATCACGTTTTCGGCTTGTTTTGGCGGGCCGTTTATGGTGCATCACCCCTACAAGTACGCTGAATTGCTCAAACGCAAGATTGAGCGCTACGGCGTCACCTGCTGGCTGGTCAATACCGGCTGGGTGGGCGGGCCGTACGGCGTGGGAAAGCGCATCAGCATTCGTCACACGCGCAACCTGCTCAATGCCGCCCTGACGGGAAAACTTGAAAATGTGGAATACTACGCTGACCCGGTTTTTGGTTTCCGTGTGCCAAAAACCTGCCCAGACGTGCCGGAAAACGTCCTCGAACCCTGGTCAAGCTGGCCCAGCCGCACCGAATATGACCGCCGCTACAAGGATTTGGCGATGCGCTTTATTGAAAACTTCAAGAAATTTGAAGACCAGACCCCGCGCGAAGTGACCGAGGCCGGGCCGAAGGCGTAATTTTGACATAGCCAAGAAAAATCCCCGCATGACGCGGGGATTTTTTGTTTCCATGAGCGGCCAGCCCGGAGAGCCGAAATCATTTGTCGTACGTCCGCAGTTCCGGCCACTTCCACACAATCAGCGCGGCGGCCAGAATGGTGCCAATTCCGCCGCTGATGATGGCAAACGGCACGCCGAAAGCGGTTGCCACCAGGCCAGATTCCACCTCGCCCAGCTGCGGCCCGCCTTGAAAGAAAATCTGATTGACGCTGGTCATGCGCCCGCGAATATGGTCGGGCGTTTGTAGTTGGCGGATGGTGTTGCGGATGATGGTGCTGACGGTGTCCGCCGCGCCAACAATCAGCAGCGCCACAAACGCCAGCGCGAAACTGGTCGTCAGCCCGAAAGCCACCGTCGCCACGCCGAAAATCACCACCGCCGTCAGAAAAATGGGCCCCTGGCGGCGCAGCCCCGGCAACTGGCTGATGACGACCCCGGCGGTTACCAAACCGATGCTTTGCGCTGAAACCAGCCAACCGTAGCCGACTTCGCCCACTTGCAAAATATCCTTGGCAATAATCGGCATCATGGTGTTGGCTGAGGCAAAGAAGGTGGCGAAGAAATCCATCACCATCGTCGAGAGGATGATTTTGCGCGAGAAAATAAAGCGCACGCCCTCGCCAATCGCCGCCAGGCTGATTCCGCTGCCTTTTTGCAAATCTTGCGGAATGCTGCCAATCATCAGCAGCGCGGCGATGACCGCCAGAAACGAAGGCGCGTTGAAAAAGTAGGTGTAACTCTGCCCCAGCGTGGCGATGACCACCCCGCTCAGCACCGGGCCGATGACGGCGCCCGCGTTGAAGGCAATCGAGTTCAGGCTGAAAGCGCTCGGCAGGTGTTCGGCGGGGACGAGGTTGGGGACAATCGCCTGGCGCGCCGGGCCGTCGAAGGCGACGGCGGCGGCCTGCAGCGCTGTCAGCGCGTAAATTTGCCAGATTTGAATGCTCCCGCTGAAAGTCAGCCAGGCCAGCCCGGCGGCGGTCAGCGCCATCAGGGTTTGAGTCACCAGAATAATCGTGCGGCGGTTAAACGTATCCGCAAAGGCGCCGCCGAAGAGCGAGAAAACAATCACCGGCAGAATGCGCGCCAGCCCAATCAGGCCGAGCGCCAGCGGGTCGGGTTTGCCGCTCAATTCGCGGATGTGCCAGTGAATGGCGGCCAATTGCATTTGTGAACCGGCAATGGAAATTAACAGCCCGGCCCAGAGCAGAGTGAATTTGGGATGTTTGAAGGCGGGCGGCAGGCGCATTTGCTAGGTTCCCCAATCGCGCAGGTATAAAAAATCATAACCCACGGTGCGGGTGGTGATTTTGGCGATGACCGGCATGACGCGCTTGAAGTGGTTGCGGCGGATGCGGCGGGTGACGGTTTGCACGAATTCGGGCGCGAATCCGGCCTCGACGCATTCTTCCGGGCTGAAGCGTTGGTCCACCAGCAGGTAGAGCAGTTTATCGGCTTCTTCGTAGGTGAAGCCCAATTCCTGCTCGTCGGTTTGTCCGGCCCACAGGTCGGCGGAGGGCGCTTTGTCGAGGATGGGCTGCGTCACGCTCAGCGCGCGCGAAAGTTGGCGCACCTGCGCCTTGTACAGGTCGCCGATGGGGTTGATGGCGTGGGCGCTGTCGCCGAACAAGGTGGAATAGCCCAGCAAAATTTCGGTTTTGTTGCCGGTGCCAATCACCAGGCCGTGAAAATCTTCTGATTGGTCGTAGAGCGTCACCATGCGGCAGCGCGCCATGATGTTGCCTTGGCGCAGTGGCGACATGGCCGGGAATTGTTCAATCAGCGCATCGGCCATGCCGGTGATGGGGATGGTTTTGTGCGGGATGCCGAGCGCTTCGATGACCAGCAGGGCGTGGTCGAGCGATTCTTGCGAGGAGGTGCGGTAGGGCAGGCGCACGCCGAGCACATTTTCCGCGCCGAGCGCTTCGACGGCGAGAAAAGCCACCAGCGCCGAGTCGATGCCGCCGGAGAGGCCAATCACGGCGCGGCTGAGGCCGGTGCGGGTGATTTCGGCGCGGATGAAGCGCGTCAGCAGGTTGCGTACCAGGTCGGGGTTGATGGTCAGGTCAATGTTCATTTTATTTGTAGGGCAAAATTTCCATGTCAATTTTGCCGGTCAAGGCTTCCATTTCCGGGTCTTTATGGACGAGAATAGCTGATTCTTGTTCTGCAATGGCGGCAATCCAGGAATCGGCCACGGAAAGCGGGTAGGCGGCTTTGATGTGCGCTGCTGCCAGGAGCGTTTCTTCGTTTTCCTGCCAGACAATTTTCAGCGGCAGTTGACGCAGGTTGGCGTAGCGTTGTTTCGCCTCCACTTCGCCCGCTGTGCGCAAGGTGAGGTAGTAAATTTCGTATAAAACCATCCAGGGCAAAATAACGTTTCCTTCGGCGGAGCGAATCAGGTCTCTTACCCGTTCTGCGCCAGATTCCAGGCGCAGCATGGCAACAACCGCCGAGGTATCGAGTACGTATTTATTGGCCACGGCTGCGCTCTTCCTTGCGATATTCGGCCAGCGCCAGGTCGAGCGCTTCGTCTTTGGCGCAACCATACAGGGCTTCCAGCGGGTCTTGAGGCAGGGGAATGACGGTAATGGTTTGACCGTTATCCAGCCAGGCCAGCCGGGTGCCTTTTGCCATTTTGTAGCGTTTGCGAATTTCGGCAGGCACCACCGTTTGTCCGCGCTCTGTGATGATTGTCTTCATTTTATTCACCTCGCCTTATTCTACAATGCAAAACAAAGAAAAACAAGTCACTTCTTATTTTTGCATTGTTTTTTCGAGCGTTTTCAGCACGACTTCGAGGCGTTCATCGCGCAGTAGCGGCAGGCGCTGACGGGTGCGGCGTAACTGCGCCAGGTCGAGTTCCGTCAGGGTGACGCCCTGCTCGTCGTAGGGCGCTTGCGCCACCAGCCGCCCATCTGGGTCGAAGACGGTGGAGCCGCCCCAGAAGTTGAGCCCGTCTTCAAAGCCGACGCGGTTGGCGTGGCTGAAAAAGGCGGTGAACAGACCAGAGTAGGCGCGGTTGATGTTTTCCACCCACAGCGCCGAGCCGATAATTTCTTCGGTAACGCCGCGCGCCGGGGAGGCCGATGTCAGCCAGAACAGGTCGGCGCCGTCCATCCACAGGCTGTAGGGCGAGGAAACGTGCCAGAAATCTTCGCAGATGAGAATTCCGGCCCGGCCAAAACGGGTGTCGAAGGCGGAGAACGAATCTCCGGCGGCGAAATAGCGCTTTTCGTCAAAAATGCCGTAGGTCGGCAGGTACACTTTGCGGTGGATGTGGACGACTTCGCCGCGCGAGAGATAGGCGGCTGAAATGTAGTAGCGGTAACGCGCGTCTTCCTCGACGAAGCCGACTACCAGGTCAATGTCGCGCGAGGCCTCCAGCAGGCGGGCGAAGGTCGGGTCGCCCGCATTTGGGCGGCAGGCGATGGTGGCGGCGATGTCCTGCAAAACGTAACCGGTCAGCGAGAGTTCGGGGAAAAGCACCAGTTCCGCGCCTTGTTGGCGCGCCGATTCAATCAGCGCCAGGTGCGTTTCCAGGTTGGCGGGCAAGTCGCCAAGTTTGGTATTGATTTGGGCCAGAGCCAGCGGTAGTTTCATGCCGGCAATCTTACCATAGCGCCGCGCGTTGATTGTCGGCGGCGGCGAAGGCGGCTCGTTTATTTCACCGCGCCGCTTTCGCCCTGTCAGAATTTTTCCGCCGCGAGCTGTACGGCGAGTCATGTCATGCGGCGCAAGTCTGCAGATTGCGCGGTGAAACGGAGTCGAAAGTCTCCCGACTTTCGCACGCGACAGAAATTCCGCTACGCGCGGCGCGGACTGAAGTCCGGCCTGATTGCGCCGTAAAAGTCCGCTTAAGCGGACTTGGTTGGGCTGATGCCGGGCTTCCAGCCCGCCGAAAAAAGAAACTGACACCGTAACGCGAGATTTATCTCGCGCCTGGATCTGAAAAGCTCCGAGAGATTCCGTTAACTCCGCGTCCCAAACCCCGCGATATGAATGTCGCGCCACGCGGCGCGGACTGAAGTCCGGCCTGATTGCGCCGTAAAAGTCCGCTTAAGCGGACTTGGCGGGGTTGAGGCCGGGCTTCCAACCCGCCGAAAAAAGAAACTGACACCGTAACGCGAGATTTATCTCGCGCCTGGATCTGAAAAACTCCGAGAGATTCCGTTAACTCCGCGTCCCAAACCCCGCGATATGAATGTCGCGCCACGCGGCGCGGACTGAAGTTCGGCCTGATTGCGCCGTAAAAGTCCGCTTAAGCGGACTTGGCGGGGTTGAGGCCGGGCTTCCAGCCCGCCGAAAAAAGAAACTGACACCGTAACGCGAGATTTATCTCGCGCCTGGATCTGAAAAACTCCGAGAGATTCCGTTAACTCCGCGTCCCGAACCCTGCGATATGAATGTCGCGCCACGGGTGATTACACATTAAGTTATTCCTTAATTATTGTCTGACAATGATGGCGATGCTATCATTCTCCTATCACAACGGATACACAGTCCGTTGCGCGTGTGGTTGTTTTTTGCCCACTTTTACTTACAAACATCATTTTCAGGAGGCTCGTTATGACGCTCGGTGGTTATGCCAATCGTTTGGCCTGGGTGGATTTAACCGCAGGTAAAGTGGAATTTAAGCCCGTTCCAGAAGACCTGGCACGCAAATATATCGGTGGACGTGGTCTGGGCGTTAAATTCGTTTTTGATAATGGCCCCAAAGTGGACCCGCTCTCGCCCGAAAATTTGCTCTGCTTCATGAACGGCCCGTTGACCGGCTCCGAAGCCAACATGAGCGGGCGCATGGCCGTCGTCACCAAATCGCCGCTGACGGGAACCGTCACCGACAGCCATCACGGCGGCTGGAGCGCGGCGCGCCTGCGCTGGTCGGGCTACGATGGACTCATCTTCAAGGGGAAATCTCCCAAACCGGTTTACGTTTACATCCACGACGATAAATTTGAAATTTTGGACGCCGCCGAAGTGTGGGGCAAGGGCGTGCATGACACCGTCAAACACTTCAAAGAAAAATATGGCGAAAAGGACCTGACGGTCATCACCATTGGCCCGGCGGGTGAAAAACTGGTCAAATTTGCCTGCTGGATGAACGAGAATGACCGCGCCAGCGGACGCGGCGGAACCGGCTGTGTCGGCGGCTCCAAAAATCTCAAGGCCATCGTCATCAAGGCCGAGAAGAAAATCACCAAGGCTGGCAACCGCGAGGCCTGGAAAGCCGCCGGTCAGCGCGCCCTGCAGTGCATCATGGCCCCCGAAAACATCACCAGCCCGCGCAAGGGCGGCCTTTCGGTTTATGGCACCAACGTGCTGATGAACATTACCAGCAGCATCGGCGCTTTGCCTACCAAAAACAGTATGCTCACTTCCTATGGCGAAGACGCCGAAAAAATCAGCGGCGAATACGTCAAGGAAAATTTGTTGGTCAACGACCCGACCTGCCACGCCTGCCCGGTGGCCTGTAAGAAGGAAGTGGAAGTCAAGGATGGCCCCTACAAAGGCCTGCGCATGGAATCTGTGGAGTACGAACCGGCCTGGTCAGTTGGCGCGAACTGCGGCAACAATGACGCCCGCCTGGTCGCCAAGATGATTGACCTGGCCAACGACTACGGCTTTGACGCCATTGAAATCGGCCACCCGCTTTCGATTTGGATGGAAGCCAGCGAAAAGGGCTACACCAAAGGCGAAGGTAAACTGGCCTGGGGCGACCCGGATGGCATGACCCACGCCGCCGAAATGGTTGGCAAGCGCGAAGGTTTTGGTAACCTCATGGCCGAGGGCGCAAATGCCACTGCCGCCTATTTTGGTCATCCCGAACTGGCGATGACCTGCAAGGGCCAGGGCATTCCCGCCTACGACCCGCGCGGACTTAAGGGCGAAGGCCTCGGCTACGCCACCAGCAACCGCGGCGCCTGCCACCTGCGCGCCTACACCCCTGCCGCTGAATTGGGCGTGATGCCCTTTGGCTCGCTCAAGGTGGACCCGATTGCCTGGAAGGGCAAAGGCGGGCTGGTCAAAATCTTCCAGGAAGTACACGCCTTCTCCGACAGCATGGACATCTGCAAATTCAGCGCCTTTGCCCAGGGCGCGGATGAATACGCCGCGCAATATTCTGCCATGGTCGGCGTGCCCTTTACTGCGGCGGATGTGCTCAAGACCGGTGAGCGCATCTACAACCTGGAGCGCTACTTCAACAACCTGGCCGGGTTCGGCGCTGGCAGTGATGTTTTGCCCAAACGCTTCACCACTGAACCGTCCACCATGCCCGGTTCGCTCGGCAACGTCTGCGAGTTGGACGATATGCTGGCCGAATATTACGCCGCGCGCGGCTGGGAAAACGGCGTCGTGCCGCAAGCCAAACTGAAAGAGTTGGAGATTATCTAACGCCAATTGGCAGTGGTCAGTAAACAGTAATTAGCACACAAAAAAGATGGCGCTCCTTTGGGGCGTCATCTTTTTTGTGTGAATTTTCATTCTGCATTCATCATTTCTTCACGCCCCCGCGCGCAGGGTCTTGAGCGCAAAACGCGCCATGAAATCGTCAAAAATCTCCTCACGAATCTCCATCGTCAGCCGGGTTTGGCCGACTTCGAGCGAGCCCAGCCGAAAGGGAGTCATGCGCTCCAGGCGCACGCGCCAGCCCTCGCCAGCGATCAGATTCTCTGCCAGCGCTGTTCCGCCCAATTCCTGCAGGTATTCCTTCAGCAAAAAATAGGGAATTCCGCGCATTTCGCGCACGATGGTTTTCATCCGCCGCCGACCGCCGGAAAAACGTCGAGCTTGTCGGCGCGGGAGACGCGGGTTTCCAGCGTGTCTGCCAGGTAGGGCACGTCGCGGCCATTGACAAAAAAGTGGACGTGCCCGTGCAATTGATTGTCGGCGGTCATCAATTCGGCGCGCAGGGCGGGGAACAGGCCGAAGCAGGTTTCCAGCGTTTCGCGCACGGTAACGCCGTCCGGCAGGTCGAGCATCAGCGTTTTTTTACCGGTAATCTGGCGCAGGGTGGCGTAAAAATTTACGTTCATGGCGGCTCCAATAAAATTATTTGCGAATGGCTTCCAGTAAATGTTTTCCGGCGGCTTCGATGTGCTGGCGCATGGCCTTTTCGGCGGCGGGAGCGTCATGCGCTTCGAGCGCGGCCAAAATGGCGTGATGTTCGTCCGGGTCGGCGGCGGTGCGCGAGTCGAGCGGACGTTTGGCGGTGGAGGCGAAATTGGCCCACAGCATACTCGGCGAGAGCGCCCACAGTTGGTTGAGCGAGCGCACCAGGTAGGGGCGGCGGCTGGCGTTGTAGATGCTCTGATGAAAGCGCAGGTTGATCGCTCGGTAATGCTGAATGTCTTCCGGCGCGAGATGGTTGTTTAGTTCGGCCTCCAGCGCGCGCAGGTCGGTCAATTCTTGCGCAGAAATTTTCTGCGCGGCCTCGCCCGCCGCCCGGCTTTCGAGGTAGGCGCGCACGGCGTAAATATCTTCAATGTCTTGCGCCGAAAATTGAATGACGCGCACGCCGCGGTAGGGCAGATGTTCCAAAATTCCTTCGGCCACCAGCGCTTTAATTGCCTCGCGGAAGGGCGTTGGGCTGACGCCGACCGCCTGCGCCAGATGTTCCTGCCGCAGCCATTCACCCGGCTTGATTTTTCCGTCGTGAATCAGTTCGCGCAGTTTATCGGCGACCTGTTCGTTGAGTTGTTTGTACGGTTGTTCGAGCATGATTTTATTTTAACACGATTGCGCGCGCGTCCAGCGCCAACGCGCCGTGTTCCATCACGCGCAGCGGGTTGATTTCGATTTCGCTGAGCGGCGGCAGGCGATAGGCCAGCCACGAGAGCCGCACCAGCGCCTCGATGACGGCTTCTTTGTCGGCGGGGGCGATGGCGCGGAAGCCAGAAAGTTTGCGCCCGGCCCAGGTTTTTTCCACCATTGCCAGCGCCTCGCGCCGGCTGAGCGGCGCCAGCCCGAAGGCGATATCTTTCAGCCCCTCGACTTCCACGCCGCCCGAGCCGAACATCATCAGCGCGTCGAACTGCGGGTCGCGCACCGCGCCCAGGATGACTTCCTGCCCGGCTTGCGCCTGGCGCTGAAGGGTTACTCCTACGATGCGCGCCTGCGGGCGATTCTTACGCGCGACTGCCAGGATTTGCGCGTAGCCGCTTGAGACCGCTTCCGGCGAGTTCAAATTCAACAGCACGCCGCCGATGTCGGATTTGTGTAAAATATCGGGGCTGGCAATTTTCATCACCAGCGGAAAACCCAATTCGGCGGCGAGGGATGCGGCTTGTTCGGGCGATTCGGCCAGGCGCGGCGCGGCGACCGGAATGCCGATTGCCTCCAGTAAGCGGAAAACGGCCTCGGCGGGGAGATTTTCGCTGGGGGCGGGAATTTGCTCTGGTAACGGGTGCGCGGCGGCAGCGGGGGAAAATCCCATCCGCGCCGCGAGCGCTGCGGCGGCTGGAAAAGCTTCTGGCGCTGATTCAGCCTCCATTTCTTCCAAAAATTGACTGCGCCGCCGCAAAGAACTCAGCGCGGCGACGGCGCGCTCTGGAAAGGTGAAGGTTGGCACGCCCGCCGCGCGGAAGGCGGCGCGGGTGGCTGTCACCAGCCCTGCGCCCATCACAACCGGCAGGATGGGTTTTTGGCTTTCGGTGATGATCGGCAGCAGCGCGGCGGCGATTTGTTCGGTGGGGTAAACCGGCGAGGGCGGCAGAATGACGATGACCGCGTCGCTGTGTGGGTCGGCCAGGCTGGTTTTCAGGCAGTCGGCGTAGAGCGCGGGCGAGGCGGCGGCCAGCATGTCGACCGGGTTGTGGGCGCTGGCGGCGGCGGGTAGCAGGCCGCGCAGGGTGTCGAGCGTGGCGGGCGTCAGGTCGGCCAGGCTCAGGCCGTGCGCTTCGAGCGCGTCGGCGGCCAAAACGCCCGGTCCGCCGGCGTTGGTGAGGATGGTGACGCGCCCGCCCGCTGGTAACGGAAAAGCGGCCAGCGCCAGCGCCGAGTCGAACATTTCTTCCAGGGTGTCGAAGCGCAGCACCCCGGCTTTGGAGAAGGCGGCCTGAAAGGCGTTTTCGCTGCTGGCGAGGGCGCCGGTGTGACTGGCCGCCGCGCGCGCTCCGGCCTGCGAGCGCCCGGTTTTGAGCGCCAGAATGGGCTTGCGCTGCGCGATGGCGCGCGCGGTTTGGATGAATTTTGCCCCGTCGCCCAGGCTTTCCAGGTAGAGGCAGATGACGCGCGTGTGCGGGTCGTCTGCGCAGGTGGGCAGCAGGTCGGTTTCGGTTACGTCGGCCTGGTTGCCGAGCGAGACGATGCGCGAAAAGCCGAAGCCCTGCCCGCGCGCCCAGTCGATGACGGCGGCGGCTAACGCGCCAGAATGGGAAAGCAGGGCCAGGTCGCCTTTTTCGGGCGGCGGCGGGGCCAGGAAGGTTGTGTCGAGCGGCAGATGGGTGTCAATCACGCCGATGCAGTTGGGGCCAATCAGCCGCAGACCGTTTTGCCGGGCGATTTGCAGGCACTCGGCTTCCAGCGCCGCGCCCGCCGCGTCCGTTTCGCGGAATCCGCCGGAGGGGATGATGGCGGCGCGCACGCTTTTGGCGGCGCATTCGCGCAGGGCTTGCGGAGTCGCTGCGGCGGGGACAATCAGCACGGCCAAATCAATTTCGCCGGGGATTTCGCTTAGGCGCGTGAAGATTGGCCGCCCGAACAAAAATCCGCCGCGCGGGTTGACGAGATGCACCTCGCCAGGGAATCCGCCTTCAATCAAATTGCGGGCGACGGCGTAGCCCAACTTTTCCGGGCTGGTGGATGCGCCGAGAACGGCGATGGCGCGAGGGGTAAAAAAAGCGTCCATGACAATCTCCTGAAAATATGGTTCGGACTTGGGCCGATGAAAACAGGCTCATATGGCCGCTGCCTTGTGTTTGATAGCATAAAAAGGTACTTGTTTGAGTGTGCTGGCGATTACCCACACGGCGCCAATTTTCGTCCTGCGGACAAAAGAGACATGAATGTGGCGTTACGTTGAGCGCCGGGTACCAACTACTCCGACTTTCCAGTTTTCTGATTATTCACACCGCTTTTCAGCGTGCTAAAAAATGCCAACAATCGCTTGCGCCATTGCCGCATCTGCTTGCGCAAGGGTAGCGGTTGTACCCTTTCTTCCAATCCATCCCAGGGGTCGAGGTCAAATAATTTTCGCACCACATAACGCCCCAGCAGCTGCAAAGTTGCCAGCATGGGCGCGGCGATGATAATGCCCAGCACGCCCAACAACGTGGCCGCAATTAACGCGGCCACCATCACCGCCGCCGGGTGAACTTTGAGGGCGTCGGCCATGATGCGCGGTGAGACAAGGTTATCGAGGATGCCGTCAATTAGCCAGGCAATCACCAGCACCGTCAGCGTATACGCCAGCGGCGTCCAGCCATCGGGTTTGTAAACCTGAAAATACGAAACCAGCGCCAACACTGTCCATGAAATGGCTGGGCCAACATAAGGCAGAAAACGCGCCAGACCCGCCATTAGCGCCAGGCCAAAGGCGTAACGCACGCCCAGCAGGCTGAGCACCAGCGTGTAAATCAGCGTTGCTAGCGCAACCAGGATAATCTGCCCGCGTAAAAAGGCGTTCCAGATTTGCCCAAGTTTTTCGCCCATGCGGCTCAAGTCAGGACCATAGCCAGGCAGTTCGATGTGGAGGATATCTTTGCGCAGGCCGCCGCTTTCATTCAACATGAAATAAGAAATCAGCACAACAAACGCGCTCCAGCCGAGGATGCCAAATGCGCTCCCAGCCAGTGCGCCGAAAAATTCGCCGGTACGCCCTAGCAGGGTGCGGGCAGTGTCAATGGCCTGGGCGCTGATTTGGGCCAAGTCGAGGCTGGCAAAATCCAACGTAAACGGGCCAAACTGCCAGCGCCAGTCGGCTACGCGTGCCATCAGCGCGGGTAACTCCGTCAGGCTATTTTGTACAATCGTCACCAGGCTTTGCGCCTGATAAATCAGTTCCAGCCCTCCGAGTGCGATCAACCCAACCAAAATAATCAGCAGGAACAAATAGACCAGCGCCACCGACCCGCCCCAGTTCAGCCGTACTTTGCGGCTGACGAAGGCTACCGCCGGCTGAAGCAGGTACACCAACAGAAAGGCTAAAATCAGCGGCGGGAGGATATTTTGGAACTTGATAACCAGCCCGACAGCTAACGCCACCAATGTAAAGCCAATCACCAATTTTGTGGAGGCATTCCAGCGGGGAGAAACGTTTTTTTCATTCATGGTTGGGTTTCCTTACGAAGATGTATTCCAATTCCCCTATGTTAATCCAAAACAGGGAGCGTGGCGCTCCCTGTTTTGGGCAAAAATCATTAACTATGCGCGTTCGACCGTAAACGGTTGGCGGCGAATGCTATATTTTCCAGCCTGCGCCAGCACTTGCGGCACCAGGTTTTCGGGGATGTCCAGGAAGGTTTCGCTCTCTTGCACAAAAATTTTACCAATTACCGTGCCGGGGATGTCGGCGTGGTAGGCAATCGCGCCGACCACGTCGCCGGGGCGAATGCCATGTTGCTTGCCGATGTTCATGGTCATGCGCACCATGCCGATTTCGTGCGAGGCCTTTTCGGGGGCGGAGAAGGGCGGGCGGGCGCCGCGCCGGGGTATTTCACCCTCGCCAGAGCGGAAGCGGCGTTCCGGGCGCGAGTCGCGGAATCTTCCAGCCTGGGGCCGAGTTTGCGGGGCGTCGAAGACTTCGCTCACCTGGGCGATGGGGCGCTGTTTTTCGTCGCCGCGGGCGACTTTCAGGGCGGCGGCGGCCAGTTCGAGCGGGTCAATGCCTTCGGCCACCATCGCGTCTACGATGGCGCGTTCCTGTTTGCAGCGTCCACGCTGTAACCAGGTGTTGACTTTGGCAACCAGTTCGTTCAAGCGCTGGGCGTAAACTTGTTCCACCGTGGGCAATTCAGCGCGGGCAATAGTTTGACGGGTAAGGTGTTCCACGTCGCGCAGGCGGCGCTTTTCGGCAGGGCTGACCAAAGAAATGGCGATGCCCGTATTGCCCGCGCGCCCGGTGCGTCCGATGCGGTGAATATAAATTTCAGCGTCATCCGGCAAATCGTAGTTGAAAACATGGCTGATGCCTTCGATGTCGAGTCCGCGCGCGGCGACATCCGTCGCCACGAGTACCTTGACAGTTCCAGCGCGGAAGCGATTAAGGGTACGCTCGCGGGCGTCCTGGCTCAAATCGCCGTTGAGGGCTTCGGAGGGAAAGCCGCGCGTGCTAAGTTCGTTGGCAAGGTCGCCGGTGCCGAGGCGGGTGCGCACAAAAATCAGCGCGGAAGTAATGTTTTCAACTTCAAACAGGCGAGTTAAGGCGGCGGTTTTATCGCGCTCGTTGACCTGGTAGTAGCGTTGTTCAATGGCGGCTACGGTCATTTGCTCACGGGCAATCGTCACCGACTGCGGCGTGCGCATATATTTTTCGGCCAGGCGGCGAATGGGCGCTGGCAGCGTCGCCGAAAAGAGGGCGGTCTGGCGCTCGGCAGGGGTGGCGGCCAGGATGGTTTCGATGTCTTCGATGAAGCCCATCGAGAGCATTTCATCGGCCTCGTCTAGTACGACGGTGTGGATTTCGCTCAAATCCAACGCGCCACGGTTAATCAGGTCAAGCAAACGGCCCGGTGTGCCGACGACAACATCCACGCCACGGCGCAGTTGATTCATTTGCAGGCTGTAGGACGAGCCGCCATAAATGGCGACAACGCGGGCGTGGCAAAATTGTCCCATGGCGGTAACCGCATCAGAGACCTGCAAGGCCAGTTCGCGGGTAGGGGCCATGACCAACGCCTGCGGGGCGCGGTGATGTGGTTCTAATTTTTGTAAAATGGGGAGGGCAAAAGCGGCGGTTTTGCCGGTACCGGTCTGAGCCTGGCCGATGACATCGGCGCCGGTCAGCATGAGCGGAATCATACCCGCCTGAATGGGAGTCGGCTCGGTGTAACCAAGCGAAACGATGGCCTGCTCCAGCTCGGGGCGCAGGTTAAGTGCAGAAAATTCAGTTGTCATCAAAACTCCAAAAAGATTGCCGCAATGAGATTACGCTCACTACGACGAAATATGGGGATGTTTTGATGACTCCGCTGAGATTCTTCCTGCACCGGCTGGCCCTCACGGGCGAGCCGTCCCAAAGGTGATGCAACAAAAATGCCCGGGGTGGCCTCGGGCAATGCTGCGGATTTCTCAAAACAACGTCCCAATGCTTGCTCTTTTGTTTCCAGAGCGGCGTGAGTATACCACAAAATTAATTTTGCAAAGGTTTTTTTGGCGTGCACATTTTTGGGTTTTACCATGAAGATTCAAAAAGGATCGGTTTTTGCAGTAGACTCGCCTTGCTATGGGAACCACCCCTCAAAAAACACATTCCAAAAAGCCTGCGCACAGTCTGGGCTGTTTTTGTCGTTGCAGTCGTCATTGCTGTTATTTTTGCCAACCTGAAAAGACTTGGCCTTCGTTACGATTCACTGGATTATCCATTCTACGCACAATTCTCGGCCCGATTTTTAGCATCCTGCTGTCGCCGTTTTTCGTTCTATCCACGTTATCCATCATTTACCACCGGCCGTCAGGCGAAATCCGTTTTACAATTGTAGATAAAAACGAGCAGTACAGCATATTTAAAATTATCCATTGAACGCCAGAGAAAGACCATCAACAGGGTGAACACTTATGACAAACTCAAAAATTGGCTACATCATTGGCGGTGGACTGAAAGACTCTTTTTCCGCCCGGCTGACGGTTGATCCGCTTTCGGTGCAGGAAGGTGGATTTGTGGTGATTGACAGCGGCTACACGCGTTTTTACGGGCTGGTAACCGATTTACAGTTGGGCGCAACCGACCCGCGCTTTGCCGATGAACAATCTGAAACGCGCCTGCCACCCGCCATCGCCAAAGCCCTGCACGGGCAAACGCTCTACACCAACCTGGAGATTCTGCCCGCGCTAATGTTGGAGCGCGGCCCCGACCCCAAATCGCCAGAATACGCCGCCTGGCGCAGTGAACACGCCGAAGATGCGCGCCCGATGCCGGTCAAAACCGTTCCTCTGCATCACGCCAACGTTTCGCTGGCCGACGCCACCGATATCGCCGCCATCTTTGGCGACCCGCAAAAAGACGGAAACTTCGTCATCGGCTACACGCGCGAGCAGGGGCATCCCGTCTGCATCAATCTTGATAAATTTATACAACGTTCGGCAGGCGTTTTTGGTGCAACCGGCACGGGAAAATCATTTTTAACGCGCATCATCCTGGCCGGGTTAATGAACCACAACAAAGCCTCGGTGCTGGTGCTGGACATGCACAATGAATACGGCTTCGATGATGTGGCTTCCGACACCAAACAAAACGTAATCGGGCTAAAAACCAAGTTTGGCAACCAGGTACAAATTATCGGGGTCGGGGCCGGCGCCACCATTCGTGGGCGAGCTCCCAGTTTCAACCTGGAGATCCCGATGAGCGAAATCAGCACCAGCGATGTGGAAACCCTCAGCCGCGAGTTAAATCTGAAAGAAACTACGCCGACCACACTCAACGCTCTCTTCACCTCCTTCCGCACCGATTGGTTCGCCCGCTTCCGCGCCATGAATCGCGAAGAAGTGGAAGAGATAGATGAAAAAGGGCGCGTCAGGCGCGTTCCGCACCCCGACAGCGTCGCCTTTTGGGCGCAGGCCAGCGGTGTAAACGTCATGGCCGCCGAAGCCCTGCATGACAAACTGCGCCGCCTGTTCGACAAGCCCTACATCGTCGCCGCCCCCGCCGCCGACAGCGTGGCGCAAGTCATTCAGACGCTGGAAAGTGGCAAACACGTCATCCTTTCCTTTGGCAGCCACGAAAGCGACCTGGATTACCTGTTCGTCTCCAACCTGCTGACGCGCAAAATTCGCGCGGCGTGGGAAGCCAAAACCAACCAATTCCGCTCCCGAGGCGCGAAACTCGTTAATGAACCCCGCCCGCTGATTATTGTGGTGGAGGAAGCCCACAAACTACTCAACCGCGAAATGGCCGCGCAGACAACCTTTGCCACCATTGCCCGCGAATTGCGCAAATATTACGTCACACTGCTGATTGTAGACCAGCGCCCCTCACAAATTTATGATGAGGTCATGTCGCAGCTCGGCACGCGCATTTGCGGCTGGCTGGGCGATGACCTGGATATTCAAGCGGCGCTCTCCGGTCTGGCGGGGCGCGATGCGCTGCGCGGAATGCTGGCGCGGCTTCAGCCCAAGGAAGAGGTCCTGCTGTTAGGCTGGGGCGTTCCCATGCCACTGCCGGTGCACTCGCGCCGTTACGATGCCGTTTTCTGGCAGGATTTGCTGAAAAACAGCCATTTCAAAGACAAAACCATCGCCGAGAAAACCAATCTGCTTTTTGACTCGTAGCGCAAGCCTTTGGCTTCTGGTAATTGCCCACATCACAAAATCCCCCAAAGGTCATCCTGTGGGGGATTTTTCATCCACAAATCTGAAAATCAGCGCACGCTACGTGTAAGGCGCATGTAAGGTTCAGAGGGGTAAAATTTAGTTACACGATATTTAGGAGCGTTTTATGAGCCGAAAACCTTTGGAGTTTATCAGCGGGCTGGCAGTTTTTGCCGTTTTGACCGTCATTTTTTACACCATGATTCGCCTGCAGCTTGTCCCGCGAAGTGTGCTGGCCTGGTTGGTGCAAAGCCGTAACCCGCCCGTTGCCATTATTTTCTTTAGCGCCCTGCTTTCCAGCCTGATTGTGCTCGCCATGCGCATTGGCGTCGCCTTCCCGTGGCTGGATAAAATTATCGTCTCTGAGCGATTACGCACTTACCTGACTGGTTTACCGTTATGGGCAATTTTCATCCTGGGCGTAATTTCCGCTATTGGGCTGTATCGTGTCTTCCCGGCCTGCCGCCCGCCAGAAAGCGTCACCTTCAGCGTAGCCGGACGCCCCAACCCCCTGCTGCCATCCGACACGCTGACAGTGCGCCCAAACGAGGTAATTGTAGTCACAGCCACCACCAGTGAAAAGGATGCCCTGCTTTCATGTCAGTGGCAATACGCCGGAAGCGTCTTCCGACGGTTGGGGAACAGTAACGCCTGTGAAATCAACCTGGAAATTGCCGAAGAACCCGGCGATGGCTACCTGACCCTGCAAACCTCGCAGGATTTTTGCGCCCAAAGCGCCATTTTCTCTTTGCGCGTCATCACCGAAATTCCTTGAGACCTGATGAAAACCCCGCTCTGTTTTCTTTTCTCGCTTTTGCTGGCACTTCTCGCCGCCTGTGCGCCTATCCAACCAGGCGCAAACCTGTCCATTTTGCCGAAATCGTGTCAGGCGCAAACCGGCCAGCAGGTTAATTTGACGCTCAACGGCACGCTGCCACCCAACGTCAGCGTACGCTGGGAAGCCAGCGCGGGTAGCATCGTCTCTACACCACAAGGGCTAAACGCAACCTTCACCGCGCCCGACCAGCCCGGAAGCGCCACCATCTACGTCTACATTTCTTCCGGCACCCCAGGCAGCGAGATTCCACTTACCATCACCTGCCAGGTGACAGATTCCACCTCCCCGCCCGAAGACAGCACGCCTACGCAACAACCTCCGGTCACCACCATCCCTGCCAACACCGTCATCATCAGCGAAGTGATGGGCAACATTTGCGGTGGCGACGAATTCAAAAAGTGGAATCAGTATGTAGAGTTGTATAACTACGGCGACCAACCGGTGGATGTTGGCGGCTGGTGGCTGGCAGATTCACTCTCGCTTCAACCAGATGAAGTGGTTGCCTGGGCGACTCGCAACCCGGACGAACTACTTCCCGCCGGGCTTGTCACCGTCTCGACGGTAATACCGCCCGGCGGGGTGGCCCTGATACTCTCGCCCACCTACGCGCATGGTGAAAACCCATACAACATGCCCTACACCATCCCTGCCGGAACTGTCATCCTGACTGCCGCCGCATCTGACCGGCTGGGAGATAATGCCGAAGGCCTGCAAGTTTACAACAGCGGAAGCGATATTGTCGTCCTCTACCGCGGCGGCGAAAAAATTGCTAATGAAATTCTGTCCACCTACGGCTCACCGTTTCTGACAAATTACCCGCAAGACTGGCGCGATAACCGCAAAGACCAGCTGCCGCTTGATCTGGACGAATGTTCCTCCGCCGAACGCCTGGACCCGCGCGGCGGCGATATTTTTGGCAACTGGCGCAGTGTCACCTACGGCTCGCCCGGCGAAGTGCCATTCCGTTAGCGCCGGTATCAACAATCCGCAATGAGATGGAAACAGACGCCAAAAAGGGGGCTGTGGTAGAATCGGGTTACCATGCAGACGCCTACATCCGAACTTCCTCCACCTCTGCCCGGAGTTATTCCGGCGCTGACAGCCGGATTTAACGCCGTCGCGGCACAGGTAGGGGTTATTTTATTGCCCATCGGTTTTGATATTTTTCTGTGGCTTGGCCCGCGCGTCACCATCACACGGCTGATGGCGCCCGTGCTGAAAGACATGCAAACGCTTTCCACAGATGCCGGTCAAGCCATCGTTGACCCGCAAATCCTGGCAGATTTCTGGCAAAATTTCAACTTGTTCAACCTGGCGCGCACTTTTCCGCTGGGAGTTTTCAGCCTGATGAGCAACAACCTTGCCTCCCAATCTCCGTTAGGCATGCGCACAAGCTGGGAGGCGTCGAGCCCGCTGATAGCGATTGGCATTTGGCTGGCATTGACGCTGTTAGGCTGGTTACTGGGCAGTCTCTACTTCGCTTCCGTGGCGCATGTCGCCGTGCCAGGCAACGCCCCGGTAACCTTCTCGCGTGCCGCCTTGCACGGCATGTTATTTTCAAGCCTGTGGGCGGCGATGGCATTGATAGTAGGCATCCCGTTTATTTTCTTTCTTGGGGTGCTGACGCTCATCAACCCGACAGTTACCTTGCTCGTAATTCTGTTTTTCTTGTTTATCGCCGCCTCGCTCTTCCCGCCAATTTATTTCTCCTCGTATGGCATTTTCAGCGACGGCCAAAATGTTTTGCGCTCCCTGTGGAGTGGCGTGCGGCTGACGCGCTACGGAATGCCAGCCATCACCCTGTTTACCCTGGTAACGCTGGTAATTTCGCAGGGGCTGGATTTTCTTTGGCGCATTCCCCCGGCCAACTCGGGGCTGACGCTGGTCGGGATTTTCGGCCACGCCTTCATCAGTACCGGGCTTTTGGCCGCCAGTTTCATTTACTATCATGAGATGAATGCTTGGATTGAGTCGGCCACGCGCTGGTTCAACAATAAACGCGTGGTCACCAACTAATTCGAAATTATTTTTTCAAGGAGTTCTCAGTGGTTCAACCTGCCAGCTACGATGCAAACAGCATTCAAGTTCTCGAAGGACTTGAAGCCGTCCGCCGCCGCCCCGGAATGTATGTGGGCGGTACTGACTTAAAAGCGCTTCATCACCTGGTGTATGAAGTAGTGGATAACTCCATTGACGAAGCTCTTGCCGGGGCTTGTGACCAGATCGAAATCAGCATCAACGCTGATTCGTCCGTTACCGTTGAAGATAACGGGCGTGGTATCCCGGTAGATATTCACCCTGAAAAGAAAATTTCAGCGCTGACGGTAGTCATGACCGTTCTGCACGCGGGCGGAAAATTTGGCGGCGGCGGCTACAAAGTCTCCGGCGGGTTGCATGGCGTGGGCGTATCGGCAGTTAACGCGCTTTCGGAGTGGATGGAAGTGGAGGTGCGCCGCGATGGCAACGTATATTTTCAACGCTTCGAACGCGGCCACCCCATTGGCGTGGTAAAAATTATCGGCGCAGCCAAAGGCGCTGTCACCGGAACAAAGACCACGTTCAAATACGACCCGACCATTTTCAAAGAAGAGACGGATTTTCGCTTTGACACGTTGATGCAACGCTTCCGTGAGATGGCTTTTGTCACCCGGGGCGTGACCATTCACTTTGCAGATGAACGCTCCGGGCGCGAAATGACTTTTCATTTTGAGGGCGGCATCACCTCGTTTGTGCGCTACCTCAACCGCAATCGGGAGAATCTCCATCCGGTCGTTTTCATGGAAAAGATAGTAGATGGCATCGGCGTCGAGGCGGCGGTGCAATATACTGACGCTTTCACCGAATCGGTTTACTCGTTTGCCAACACCATCAACACCGTTGACGGCGGCACGCACATGACCGGCCTGCGCTCGGCGCTGACACGCGTGATTAACGATTATGCTCGCAAAAGCGGCCTGCTGAAGGATGCTGACCCCAACTTCAGCGGTGATGACACCCGTGAGGGCCTGACCGCTATCGTCAGCATCAAGCACCCCGACCCGCAATTTGAGTCGCAAACCAAAGTAAAGCTGATGAACCCGGAAGTGCAAACCTACGTCACCCAAGTTGTTGGTGAGGCGTTTACCACCTTTCTGGAAGAAAACCCCGGCGCGGCCAAAGGCATCATCGCCAAATGTCTCACGTCATCGCGCGCGCGTGATGCCGCCCGCAAGGCGCGTGATTTGGTTATTCGCAAATCGGCGCTGGAAAGCCTGACTCTGCCCGGCAAACTGGCCGATTGCTCGGAAAAAGACTCGTCCAAGACCGAGCTGTACATCGTCGAGGGAGACTCGGCAGGCGGTTCGGCCAAACAGGGACGCGACCGTCACTTTCAAGCCATTTTGCCCCTGCGTGGCAAAATTCTCAACACCGAACGCGCCCGGTTGGATAAGATTTTGGGCAACAATGAGGTCAAGGCGCTGATTTCGGCGCTGGGAATGGGCATTGGCGACTCGTTTGACATCACCGGCCTGCGCTACGGACGCATCATTATTATGACCGATGCCGATGTAGACGGCAGCCACATTCGCACCTTGTTGCTGACGTTTTTCTTCCGCTACATGCCCAGCCTGATTGAAGACGGGCATCTCTACATTGCCCAACCGCCGCTCTACCGTATCGAACATAAAAAACAAGCGCGTTACGTTTACGCTGATGCCGATAAAGATGCCTATATCAAAGAATTGGGCAAAGATAGTGAAAAGGCCAGCATTCAACGCTATAAAGGCTTGGGCGAAATGAACCCCGAACAATTGTGGGAAACCACCATGGACCCGCAAAACCGCACCCTATTACTGGTGGGCGTGGAGGATGTTGCCGAAGCCGACCGCACGTTTGATATGCTGATGGGCGACGCAGTAGACCCTCGCCGAAAATTTATTCAGACACACGCCAAAAAAGTCCGCAACCTGGATATTTAGTACCCCGCGAGGCCTTATGAAAGAGTCGCCATCACTTATCCAACAAATACAATCTACGCTTACCGGGCTGGCCTTTGTTTACCAAACCCTTGTGGCTGTGGCCTATATTTTTGTGTTGATTGCGGCTTACCAGTTTTACACCACACCGTTCATGGGCGCTTTTTTTGAGCATACGATGCTCATCAATGATATTATCCCGCCCCAACGCGACTGGCAGTTGTATCAAAAGGGCGCCGAATTTGGCGACCAACTGATTGCCATCAACGGAGAGCGGGTACAGAATGCCGCTTTGATGCGCGAAATTCTGCACCGCTATTACCCGGGCGAAAGCGTTACCGTCACCTTACGCGCCCAAAATGGCGCCATCAAAGAACTCGTCGTGGAGTTGAAACAATTCTCCTCCAACGACCTGCTTGCCTACTTCATTATTCCGCTGTTCGTCAGTATCGTCTTCATTGGCGTTAGCCTGTGGATTTACAGCCTGCGGCGCACAGAAACATCCGGGCGGGCCTTCACGGTACTGGGCGCAGCGGTGGCCGCTGTGACCGCGGGCCTATTCGACCTGTACACGACTCATTACCTGACGGCGCTGTGGACTTTTTCGGTGCCGATGGTCGGTGCGGCGATGATTCATTTGGCGCTGGTTTTTCCGCAGGAAGCGCGCATCGTTAACCGTTATCCGCTTTTGCGCTGGGTCGGATACTTGATTGCCGTTGTAATGAGCGTTGCCTCTTTTACCACCCTATACAATTTCAATCAGCCCTATGCTTATCTCAAAGCCTGGCAAAACACCTATCTTTTCACCGCGCTAGGACTTTTGTTTTTCATCTTTGTCATGCTCTATCGTTTACTGCCGAGCGAATCGCCGGTAGTACGCCAACAGGCGCGCACCGTGCTATTTGGGGCGCTCATCGCTTTTGGGCCAATCATCTGGTTTTTGCTCCGCGCGGCATTTACCGTTGTTCTATTTGATACCCGCTATTTCTTGCCAGTGATCACCTTTCCAATCGTCACCGGCTATACGGTTTTGCGCTTCCGCCTGATACGCACAGATTATATTCTGGGGCGCAGCGTGCTATATGCAATTCTAACCATGCTGGCGCTAAGCGGCTACGTTTTACTCTCAATAGGGTTGAGTATGGTTTTTGGTATCACAGTACGACCGGATAACCCGTTGTTGATTGGCCTGATGGTTTTTCTGGTAGTGCTTTTGCTAAACCCGGTACGGGCGCGGTTACAGGAAGTGATTGACAGCATCTTCTTCCGTGGAGAACGAGCCCATCAGGAACGCCTGAAAGCCTTTACCCGCGCGCTGACGTCCGCTGTGGACGCCCCCGACATCTTGCGCATTTTGCGCGAACAAGTGAGTCTAAGTTTGTTGCCGGGAACCTTACACATCTATACCTACGATGTGGTCGGTGACCAGTACATTGCCGCAAGAGATGAAACTGGAAACGCCACCAGCGATATTCGCTTCGTGCCCACCAGCCCATTGGCACAGGAACTGCGCAAAGAACGTCTGCCGCTGTTTGTGGATGAATTACATATGCCTACCAATCTCCAATCAGAACGGGGACGCATGGCATTACTGGGCGCGCAGGTTTTTGCGCCCCTGCCTGGCCGCGACCGGCTGATTGGTTGGCTGGCTATCGGCGAACGTCTTTCGGGTGAATCCTACGCCAACCACGATATCGCTTTTCTAGAATCGCTGGGTAGTCAATCTGCCGTAGCGCTGGAACGCTCACAGGTGGTTTCCAACCTGGAGCGGCGCGTAAGTGAAATGAACGCGCTGGCGCGCATTGCCCAGGGCATCAACATCACACTAAACTTTGACGACATTTTGGAACTGATTTACGCCCAGACTACCCAAATTATTCCAGGCTCTGATTTTCACTTGACGCTGTATAACAAAACCGGGCAAAACTTCTATTACTCGTTTTACCTTGAAAATGATGAGCGCATTCCTGAGCGCGAAAACATTCCGCTCCTGCCCAAAAGCACGCTCGACCAGGAAATTATTTACTCGCGGCGCGCTATTTTGACGCAGGATTTTGCCGGGCAGTGCCAGGTGATGGGCGTAACGCCGCATGTGCGCGGGCTGTACGCTTCCCTCGGCGTCCCCCTCAATACTGGCACTGAGACGCTGGGCGCGTTAAGTATTGCCTCGCGCAACCCAACCACGGCCTATACCGCCGCGCAAATGGAATTACTCCAATCCATCGCCGATCAGGCTTCTGGCGCCATCGTCAAATCGCGCCTGTTGCAAGAGACTGAGCGCCGCGCTCAGCAACTGTCCACATTAAACATCATCACCCGGCAATTAACCTCAACACTGGAATTGCAGCCGCTTTTGAAAAACATCTTGGAAAGCGCCGTCAATATTTTGAACAGTGAAGCCGGTACGCTTTTCCTGGTAGACCAGCAAACCGACGAACTCGTTTTTCAGGTCACGGTTGGTCCGGCAGCGCCCAATCTGGTAGGGCAACGTTTGCCGCCGGGAACGGGCGTCGTCGGCAAAGCAGTTACCACCCGTCAGCCCGTCATCGTCAACGACGTACAGGCAACGGCCACCTGGAACGCGGATACTGATAAACAAACTGGCTTCATCACCCGCGCCATTCTGGTTGTCCCAATGGAAGTGAAAGAACGAGTTATCGGTGTAATCGAAATTATCAACAAAAAAGATGGCCTGCCGTTTGGCGTGGAAGACCAAAATTTGCTATCGGCTTTTGCGGGTCAGGCGGCAGTGGCAATTGAGAACGCCCGCCTGTATACAATGACCGATCAGGAATTGACTGCCCGCGTGGAAGAGCTCTCGGTGATGCAGCGCATTGACCGGGAATTGAATGCCAGCCTGGAAGTGGAGCGCACCATGCGCATTACGTTGGAATGGGCCATGCGCCAATCACAGGCTGAAGCCGGGTTTATCGGCTTTGTGCAGGCCAAAGGCGTTCACATCATGGCGCATCAGGGCTTTTCCAAGGAAATGGAACCTTATCAGGATGATTTTCTTTCGCTGGAACACCCCGCTATCAGCGAGGTGATTACCAGTGGGCAGCCCCGCCGCATTGTCATGGACGATGCCAAAGCTATGGGCGCTTTCCTTAACGGATCCAACAGTCAGCTGGTCATCCCTATTCGACGCGAAGCGACCGTTATCGGCTTGTTCCTGCTCGAAAGCCCGGCGCCAGACCGTTTTCAACAAGATACGCTCGCCTTTCTCAGTCGCCTTTCCGACCATGCCGCCATCGCCATCGCCAACGGGCAGCTGTACGCTGAAGTGCAGGCCGCCAACATCGCCAAAAGCGAATTTGTTTCGTTTGTGGCGCATGAATTAAAAAACCCAATGACTTCCATCAAAGGCTATGCCGAACTGCTGGCTTCGGGCGCAGTTGGACCTATCAGTGAAATGCAGTCGAATTTTCTCAACACCATTCGCTCGAACACCGAGCGCATGAAAACCATCGTGGAAGATTTGAACGATAATTCCAAAATTGAAGCCGGGCGTATGCGCCTCGACTATCGCGCGGTGGATGTGGCCGAACTGGTGGAAGATGCGGTGCGCTCGATTTCCAAGCAAATTGATGAAAAGAAACAAACGGCGGTGGTTAACATTCCAGCCAGCCTGCCAAAAATTTGGGCTGACCGAACACGCATCAGCCAGGTGCTGGTCAACCTGGTGAGCAATGCGTATAAATACACACCTGAGAGCGGCGAATTACTGATCAACGCGGAACGTTCGGACAATATTTGGGATCCACAAGGCTCGCCGCAAGTAGTGCATATCTGGGTTAAGGATAATGGCATCGGCATCAGCCCCGAAGACCAGAAGAAAATCTTCCAGAAGTTCTTCCGCTCGGAAGATGATCAGGCGCGCAAATCACCTGGCACCGGATTAGGGTTAAACATCACCCGTAGCCTGGTGGAAATGCAGGGCGGACGTATCTGGTTTGAGAGCGAGTTCCGCCAAGGAACAACCTTCCACTTTACCGTGCCAATTTCGGAAAGCTAAACGAGGCGGATATGTCTTTGACCGTTGGTATTGGAATAGCCCATGCGCTGGACGCCCGCGAAGCTGGAATGCAGGCCACACACCAGGCGCTTAACCGCATGGAAAATGTTTCGCCGGGGCTGGCAATCATCATCAGCCCGCACCGCTTCGACGCCCAGATGGTAGTAGGCGGCGTTGCCAGTTTGCTTTCCAACGTGCCGTTGATTGGTTTCAGCACATCGGCCACACTTACCGGCCAGGGGCAAAAGTCACATGCGGTGGTGGTGGCGTTACTGGGCGGCGACGATTTTCAGGCGGAAACGCATTGGTTTTCCAGTTACAGTCAGGCCAGTGTAGAAACGGCGGCACGCGTGCGCCAATTGCTGAGCTACGAACACCGTCCCACCCAAAGCATTTTGACTTTTGCGGATGGCCTGAACGGTAACGCCGAAGAGTTTTGTCAGGAACTGACAGCAGAAATTCCACTTTTGGGCGCACTGTCTGCGGGCGACCCACAAAACAACTCCAGCTACCAAATTGCTGGAGCGCAAACCGGTTCGGGGGGCATGGCAACCGCCTTTTTGCGTGGAAATTTCAAGGTTGGCGTAGGCTACCGTCACGGCTGGAATCCGGTCGGCAACCATTTTCGCGTCACACGCTCGCGCGGGTTTTGGTTGCGCACGTTGGATGGTCACCCAGCCTCCGAAGCCTACGCCAGCCTGTTCGGCCACCCGCCACGCGAATGGGCTTTTCCACCACTTAACTACATGACGCGCATCTACCCATTGGGGTACGAGCAAGCCGACTCGACCGAACTGGTTGTGCGCTCGCCCCTGCGCGTGGAAGCCGATGGTAGTTTTCGCCTGAATGCGCCCCTGCGCGACGGGGCTGATGTCTACCTGATGCTGGCTTCGCCCAGCGCCTGCGAGGCCGCCGCCCGCGAAGCCGCGCAGCAAGCCGTGCTGGCGCTGGAAGGCGCGAAGCCTATCTTTGGTCTGGTGTTGGTAGATTCAGCCTGGCAGATGATTTTGCAGGCCCGCCCAGGCGCAGAAATCCGCGCCTTGCAAGAAATTCTGGGTACAGAACTTCCCCTGGCGGGCGGCTACACCCTCGGACAGATTGTTCCACCGCGCCCCGGTCAAAACGAGTCATCACGTTTTCTCAACCAGCACATGCTGGTCATCTTATTTGGCGAGCCGTAGCCAGAATAACCTTGCGCCCAAAAATCAACGCAAAACACACGCCGGGCGGGAGAATATCCCGCCCCGTTTTTTTTTACAAATCTACCAATTTAGGAGTTGCCCATGCCGCGCCGCGAAATCTACCTGCTCTCCTCACGGCAACTTGCGCCTGAAACCATCGCCGTCGCCTTTGCCAAAACATCCCGTTCCCCCGATTCCTTCCGCCAAATCGCCGCTGATCTGACCGACGAAAAAAGCGCCCAATTTCACGAAAAATGGGTCGTCGGCTACGGGCACGCCTCGGTGGCTGAACATGCCGTGCTGCACATCGCGCTTGAAAACGTCTCGCGCGTTGCCGTTGAAGTGATTGAGTCCAACCGGCTGGCCTCCTACACCGAAAAATCCACCCGCTACCAGAAGTGGGACGCTGACAGTTTTGCCACCCCGCCAGAACTGGAAAATTCGCCGCTACGGGCGGCCTTCAGCGCCGCCGCGCAGCGGCTGTTTGACACCTACCTGCGTTCACTCACGCCGGTCAAGGCGCTAGTCATGCGCCAATCGCCGCGCCGCGAAGGTGAAAACGACGAGGCCTACGACCGCCGCATTCGCTCGCAATACGTTGATGTGTGCCGCTTTCTCCTGCCAGCCGCCTCACTCGCCAATTTGGGCATGACCGCCAACGGGCGCATCATCGAAAGCGCCCTGCGCAAACTGCTCTCCCATCCGCTGACCGAAGTGCGTCAGATTGGCGCAGAAATCAAACAGGCCGCCCTGGCCGAAATTCCGACCCTGGTCAAATACGCCGAGCCGGTGCCTTACCTGCGCGAAACCAGCGCCGAATTGACCCGCATCGCCGCCAGCGCCCCGCCAGACGAAACCAAATCGGAAACCTGCCAGCTGGTGGATTACACGCGCGACGGCGAGCAGCGCATTTTAGCTGCGGCGCTGTATCGCTTCGGCAGCATGAGCTACACCCAGGCGCTGGAGGCGGTCGAAACTGCGCCAGAGCCGCTGCGCCGTCAATGGGCCGCCTCGCTGCTCGGGCGGCTGGGGCGATTTGACATTCCCTTGCGCGAGTTGGAATACGCCGCCTACACCTTTGACCTGGTGATGGATCAGGGCGCCTACGCTGAGTTCAAACGTCACCGCATGATGACGCAAACCCCGCAAACGCTGACCTGCCGCCTGGGCTACGCCGTGCCGCGCCGCCTGGTGGAAGCCGGTTTCGAGTCCGACTACCGCGCCGCAATGGAAGCGGCGGGCGCAACCTACGAAAAACTGGTCGCCGAAAATCCGCTGGTGGCGCAATACATCGTGCCAAACGGCTTCAACCGGCGCGTGCTGGCGCGATTTAACCTGCGCGAGGCCTTTGCTTTTTGCCAGTTGCGCGCCGCGCCCAACGCCCACTTCTCCATTCGGCGCGTGGCGCAAAAAATGGCGGATGAAATCCGCCGTGTGCACCCGCTGCTTGCAATGTTTATGTGCATCCCAGACGAAAAAGATGTAGAAACAAAATATTTTTCGCAAACCGCCTGACAGCGCAGAAAACCCATCTCATCACGCCAAAATATCTACACCCAATCACTGATAAAATCATTCCACTATGGCAAACGAATCCCTCGTTATTTACAACATGAACAAGGTCGGGCGCATCCACCCGCCCAACAAACAAGTCCTGCGCGATATTTCGCTCGGCTTTTACTACGGCGCCAAAATCGGTGTGCTCGGCCTGAACGGCGCGGGCAAATCCACCCTGCTGCGCATCATCGCCGGGCTTGACCAAAACTACGTCGGCGAAATCGCCATCAGCAAGGGCTACTCCATCGGCTACCTGCCGCAGGAACCCGAACTTGACCCGAAAAAAACCGTCATCGAAACCATCCGCGAATCCGTTCAGCCGATTGTGACCATGCTGGCGCGCTACGAAGAAGTCAATGCCAAATTCGGCGAACCCGACGCCGATTTTGACGCGCTGATTGTCGAACAGGCCAAGCTGCAGGACGAACTTGACAAACACGACGCCTGGAATCTCGACTCACACCTGGAAGTGGCGATGGACGCCCTGCGCTGTCCGCTAGCCGATGCGGTCATCGAGACGCTTTCCGGCGGCGAAAAAAGGCGCGTCGCGCTCACCCGGCTGCTGCTCACCGAACCCGACATCCTGCTGCTCGACGAGCCGACCAACCACCTCGACGCCGAATCCGTCGCCTGGCTCGAACATCACCTGCGCGAGTACAAAGGTACGGTTATCGCTGTCACCCACGACCGCTACTTCCTCGACAACGTCGCCGGTTGGATTTTGGAACTCGACCGCGGCTACGGCATCCCCTGGAAGGGCAACTATTCCTCATGGCTGGAGCAAAAGCAGGAGCGCATCCGCCTCGAGGAAAAATCCGAATCGAAGCGCCAGAAAACCCTGCAGCGCGAGTTGGAATGGATTCACATGTCGCCCAAGGCGCGCCAATCCAAGGGCCAGGCGCGCGTCACCGCCTACGAATCCCTGCTCAGCCAGGAAATGGAAGAACGCCGCGAAGACCTGGAAATTTATCTGCCGCCCGGCCCACGCCTGGGCGACATTGTGATTGAGTTAAACGGAATCACAAAAAGCTACGGCGAGCGCCTGATTTTGGATAATTTCAGCGCCAAAATAGCGCCCGGCTCCATTGTCGGCGTGGTCGGCCCCAACGGGGCAGGCAAAACCACCCTGCTGAAAATGATTACCGGGCAAGAAAAACCCGACAGCGGCGGCATCCGCATCGGCGAAACGGTCAAACTGGCCTACGCCGACCAAAACCGCAGCCTCGACGCGGAGAAAACCGTCTACGAGGAAATTTCCGGCGGGGCCGAAACGCTGGAATTGGGCAAACGAAAAATCAATGCGCGCGGTTACTGTTCCTCGTTCAATTTTATGGGCGCTGACCAGCAGAAAAAAGTGGGCGTGCTTTCGGGCGGCGAGCGCAACCGCGTGCATCTCGCCAAAACGCTCAAAGAAGGCGCCAACGTCATCCTGCTCGACGAACCGACCAACGACCTGGATGTAAACACGCTGCGGGCGCTGGAAGAGGCGCTGGAAGAATTTGCCGGCTGCGCGCTGGTGGTCAGCCACGACCGCTGGTTTCTCGACCGCATCTGCACGCACATTCTGGCCTTCGAGGGCGATTCGCAGGCGCGGCTTTTCCTCGGCAACTGGAGTGATTACGAAGCCGATTATCTGGAGCGTTACGGCAAGGATGTTCAGCCGCACCGGGTCAAGTACCGCACGCTAAAACGATAGGGATAGGACGTAATTCGCTACCATCTAATGTCCCCGTTCTGCATCAGGATGGCCTGTCAACAAGCGAATGGCATGTTCCAGCACCGGAGCAACCGCCGCAAAATTCTCCAATGCCGCTTTTGGGCTGCCGGGCAGGTTGATAATCAGCGTTGTGCCGCGAATGCCAGAGATGGCGCGCGAAAGCATGGCGTGCGGGGTGACGCGCAAGCTGGCGGCGCGCATGGCTTCGTCGAGGCCGGGTGTCAAGCGTTCAACTACGAGGCGGGTTGCTTCGGGAGTAACGTCGCGTGGGGAAAAGCCTGTGCCGCCGGTTGTCAAAATTACATCAAAAGCGCCTGAATCAGCCCATTCGCTTAACTCGGCATGAAGAATACCCGGCTCATCGGGAAGGACGTTGGTCTGAATCACCTGCCAGCCGCGCGTCTTTACCGCATCTGCCAGCACTGGGCCAGAGACGTCGGGACGCTCACCGCGCGCGGAGCGGTCTGAAAGGGTAAGGATTCCGAACCGAAGCGTGAAATCACTCATAGTTGAGCGCGAATAGCTTGAATCAGGTCATCGGGCATGAAAGGTTTGAGGAGGAAGATATTTGCGCCGGCGGTCAGGCACTCTTCGCGCAAATCCATACCCGACGCCATGATGACGACCAGACGAGTGAAGCGCGAGTCGGCTCGTAACCGGCGCAGGAAATCAATGCCGTTGCCCTGCGTCAGATGAATATCCAACATAAGCACATCGGGGGATTCGCGCTCCAAAGCCGCAAGCAAATCATCATTTTCAAAAAGGGTGACAGTCTGAAAGCCTTCCAGCGCCAGTAAAGTTTTCAGCAAGGAAACCATCATGGCATCATCTTCAGCCAGCATGATTTTAGACATCGGCAATTTCCTTCTTTTTGCGGGGTTTGGCTGGTCGTTTGGGCGCGTGGGGTGTTTCGGGAGCGGCAGGAGCCGGCTCCAGCGCGGCATTCAAGACATCTTCAACGGTATCCGCCAGAATGAAAGTCATTGCTTTTTTGATTTCTTCCGGCACATCTTCCAGATCAAGTTCATTGCGGCGCGGCAGGATGATGGTGTTGAGACCGTTGCGGTGCGCGGCCAGCATCTTCTCTTTAATGCCGCCGACTGGCATGACCTGTCCGCGCAAGGTAATCTCGCCAGTCATGCCCAGGCCTTTTTTGACCATGCGTCCCGAAAGTAGTGAAACGAGGGCGGTTGCCATCGTCACGCCTGCCGATGGGCCATCCTTGGGTTGCGCTCCGGCAGGAACATGCATGTGAATATCGGTCTTATCGAAGAAGTGTGCATCCAGCCCCAGGCTGACGGCGCGCGAGCGCACAAACGAGAGCGCGGCGCGGGCAGATTCTTGCATCACGTTGCCAATCGAGCCTGTGATTTGAAAGCCTTTGCCGCCGGGCATGCGCGTGGCCTCGATAAAAAGCACATCGCCGCCGTAGGGCGTCCAGGCTAGGCCAGCAGCCACACCCGGCTGAGAAATTCGCAAACTCATCTCTTCGTCGCCGCGGAAAATGGGATGTCCCAGCAGCTCGCGCACCAGTTCGGGCGTGGCGGAGAAAATATCGCCTTTGCCTTCAGCGATGCGCGTCCCAATTTTGCGGCAAACCGAGCCAATATTGCGCTCCAGATTGCGCACTCCGGCCTCGCGGGTGTACTCGTGCACGATGGTTTTCAGCGCGTCTTCGGAAAATTCAACTTCACCGGTCTTCAGGCTGTTTTCCCGAATCTGGCGCGGGATGAGGTAGCCGCGCGCGATGGAAATTTTCTCACCCTCGGTGTAGCCAGAAAGCGGGATAATTTCCATTCGGTCGCGCAATGGGCTGGGGATGGTCTCAAGTGTATTGGCGGTGGTGATGAACATCACCTGCGAGAGGTCGTAGGCCACCTCCAGATAGTTATCGCGGAACTCGCCGTTTTGTTCGGGGTCAAGCACTTCGAGCAGGGCTGAAGACGGGTCGCCATGAAAATCGTTGGTGAGCTTATCCACTTCGTCGAGCATAAAAACCGGATTGCGGCTTTCAATACGCCGCAGCGATTGTAAAATACGTCCCGGCATGGCGCCGATGTAGGTACGGCGATGTCCGCGAATTTCGGCTTCGTCGCGCACGCCGCCAAGGGAGATGCGTAAAAATTTGCGCCCCATGGCGCGGGCAATGGATTGCCCCAGCGATGTTTTTCCCACGCCGGGCGGGCCGACAAAGCATAGGATGACACCTTCGCGGTCACGTCGAATCAAATCATCCGACTCGGTAGTTAGTTCGTCACGGCGTTCCAGACGCAATTTGCGGATGGCAAGAAATTCCAGAATGCGTTCTTTGATGTCTTCCAGCCCGTAGTGGTCTTTATCCAGCACCTGACGCGCGTGAGCGATGTCAAGGTTGTCTTCGGTGAATTTCGACCAGGGCAGAGTGGTCAGCCAATCGAGGTAGGTGCGAATCACGCCATATTCAGCGGCGGCAGTTGGCAGGTGCGAAAGACGTTCCAACTCGTGACGCGCCTGTTTTTCGGCTTCTTCCGGCATCTTGGCGTCGTCAATTTTTTTGTGAAACTCATCCACTTCAACTGCTTGCTCGTCTTTTTCGCCAAGTTCTTTTTGGATGGCCTTTAACTGCTCACGCAAAAAGTATTCACGCTGCACTTTGTCAATTTCGGAACGCGCTTCGTTTTGAATTTTTTGTCCCAATTGCAAGACTTCGGCTTCGCGCACCAAAATTCCAATCAGCTTGCGCAGCTTATCCGTCGTCGAATCAAGCTCAAGCAAGGTTTGAGCATCTTGCAACTCAATGCGCTGAAAATTGGCGATGGCATAGGCCGATTGCAGCGGGTCTTCCAGCGCGGCAATGGTGCCAACCAGCTCGCGGGGAAAGGATGGAATCAATTCGGCAATTTGAGCAAACTGGTCACGAGCGTTACGCGCCAGGGCATCCACTTCCAGCCCCGCTTCTATGCTTTCCGGCAGGCGCTGAATTTTCGCCATGAGATACGGCTCAGTCTGAACGTATTCCAAAATACGGATGCGCTCCACGCCCTGCACGAGCAGGCGAATGGTGTCATCCGGCGCGCGAAGCAAGCGATGAATGGTGGCGAGTGTGCCGGTCTGATAGAGGTCACCCGGGCCAGGCATATCCAACTCCGGGTTTTTAGCGGCCACCAGGCCGACAAAGCGGTCGCCGCCGACAACGTCATCCACCAATTTGACGGAGCGCGGCTGACCAATCGTCAGCGGGACGGCAGTTTGGGGATAAACGACCAGCCCGCGCAGGGGCAAAATGGGAATCACCTCAGGGGCAGGCATTTCCGGGGAAACAGAGTCAGGTTCAGGCGTCGTCACTGCGGCGACATCCTTGCGGGGCGCGGGGCGTGCAACAACCGATGGCATGAACATATCCAGCAGTTCGGCGTCATCATCATTCATCCACTTGAACAAATCTACAGGGTTGGAATTCCAACGAGAAGCAGGCATGGAGGCAGGTATTCCTTTATCCGTCCCTAAATAAATCAGGCTTTGGGCAGGGTGATGGTGAGAAAGCCGTCGTAGTATTCAGCAATGGCGCTTTCGGGGTTCACCACGCCCGGCAAAGCGGTGATGACGTTGAACTCGCCCGAGCGAATTTCCATCTGATGGTAGGCACGGCGCTCCGGGGCGTCAGGGCGGATTCCGCGAATGGTGAGCAGGTCATTTTGCAGGCTGACGGAGAAATCCTGCTGGCGCATTCCAGCTACTTCAACGCGGACGATATAGGCGTCTTCGACTTCGTACAGGTCAGCCGGCGGGCTCCAAACCTGAGGATATAAACGCGCCTGAAAACCGATAGATTGGACGATTGTACGGCGTTTTTCGGGCAGAGAATTGCGCGAGCGAAGGATGACAGTTGTCATGGCATTCCACCAACGCGCCCTGGTGGAAACTCTCCGCCAGGGCGCAATTTTTACTTACCCAGCGCTTTTTTTGCAGCAGCGAGGACCTCTTCGTAGGCAGGTTCATCGCCATTGACCGGCATGTAGGCGGCATAAACAACCATGCCTTTTTTATCTACCACGAAGACAGCGCGGCGCAAAAGGCGGACTTCCTTCATCAGGACGCCGTATTTTTTACCAAAATCGGCTTTGACCACGTCAGAGAAGGTTTGCACCTGGGTAACGCCCGCGGCGCCGCACCAGCGCTTTTGGGCAACGGGCAAATCCATGCTGAGGGTGAGAATGGCAACGTCTTTGCCCAGTTGGGCGGCGGCCTCGTTGAAGCGGCGGGTTTCGCGGTCGCAGACCGGGGTGTCAAGCGAGGGAACAGCGGCCAGAATGCGAACTTTTCCGCGCGTTTCTTTGAGGCCTTTGGCTAGCGACCAGTCATTTTTCTGAATGGTAAATTCAGGCGCTTTCTGCCCAACCTGAATATCGTCGCCGATAACAGTTTGTTCCTTACCGGCAAATTTAATCATGCCAAAACGTTCAGTAGTCATATTTCTCCTTATGAAAACCGTTAATCTGATCGTACAGTGCCCCTGGCGGGATTCGAACCCACAACCAACAGCTTAGAAGGCTGCTGCTCTGTCCATTGAGCTACAGGAGCCGAAGCGTTTACTCGCGCGCCGGGCGCAAGCCGCGATAAACGCGCGGGCCAGCGAGCGTGGTAAGAATGGTGTTGGCCGGGCGATTGAGCCGTTCAGCAAGTTCAACGGGTGAGAGCGGGCTGTTGCCATTGGCAAGAAAGGTGCGAAAAACCGCTTCCACCAGCTGCGTCTGGGCGGTGACAAAACCAGGTTGGCGGGCGCAATGCACCAGAATGGTATGTTGCAAGCCATCCATCGGATGAACTTCGGCGGTTTCGGGGTCAACGAAGTCCATCAGTTCAACTCCCTGCCCCGAAAAAGCGCCCTCATGTTCGGGACAAAGCAAACTGCGCAAATGCACATGCCAATCATTTTCGTTTTGGCGCCACCAGTCAAAGTCAATATGAAAACGAGTTTGGAGGCTAGGTTTGACAATGCTCATGGGTTATTCCTCCGAAGCAGAAGCGCTCAGACGAAAATACAAATCGCCAACGTGGGTAATATCAGGGCTGTTTGCCAGCGCAACCAGCAAAGGGGCGGGCGGTACGCGGCGCAAAATATTGACAGCAGAGTACAGTTCCTCAGCATGAACATGCCCCTGCGGCGTTAGTTTGGAAAGTTCCTGCAAGACGTTGTGGATAGTCTGTTCGAGCGTGCGCCGCCCGCGCGCTAGTTGAGCAACGGCCTGGTCAATTCCAGCCACATCAGGAACAACCGTCACCATGCGGGCGTGAAAATCACAGGCTAATTCTTGTTTCAGCAGGGCAAACACCACGCCGCCATCTGATCCGGTCAAAACGGTGCGGACGTAGTCACGGGTGGAACGATGGGTGCGCGGGTCGAGAATGACTTCGCCAGGCGTCTTGGATCGCCGCACAATCACTTGCGCGCCCGGAATGAGTTTGTTCTTCTCAAACCAGGCCTTAAGACCGTAAACGTAGCCTTGCTCGCGCACCACCCAGGCTGGAATTTTTTCGCCGGTACGGGCGTCCACCAAAATAAAACGCACGCGCGCCGACTCATAGGCGGTGGGGAAGAAATTGCGCACGCGCGCCGAAACCGGCAGAGTACCAGCGCGCCAATGCGGGTAAGAGAGAGTCAAGGTCACTTCGTCGGACTTGAGCGGTTTTTGCTCGTTATCGCTCAATTCATCGTCCAATTGAGCTTCCAGCGCCAGCATTTGTGGTGTAAGCGTAGCGCGGTCGTATTCTATCGGCGTGTACTTCAATGGCGCGGGAACGTTTTGAACTTCTTCCGGTTCGAGGCGCTTGAGACACCACAGAACCTGCCCGCGTGGGCCAACTTCATCGAAACGGCCATCTTCCTGTAAGGCGTAGTTGATCGAAAATTCAGTCAGTTTGGCGTTGACGCCACCGGGCAAATCAACTTGTTCCATCAGCGCCGCCACCGAAAGCGGTGCGCCAGCGGCCATTTCCAGCACGGCTTCAGCCAGATTTAAATGTCCCTGCCCAATATCCACCAGCAAGGCGCGCGGAAACCACAACCCGGCTACTTTGACCAGCGTATCATCAGCCTGCAAGACCATTTCCAGATTTTTCGACAAGTTTTCGCCATATTCCAAGCCGATTTGAACCGGGTCGACATGTGGGTCGGGCGTTTCTTCAGGTGGATTATTAAGGGCATGTTCTACCAGACCGGCGGCGAACAAACGGGTGGAACCGTCATCGAAAACCATTTCCAGCACATCAAAAGCGCCAATCTGATGGTTGGCTCCCGCCCGAACAGATTTGACTTCACCTTTACGCCAATTCAGCGCCGGGAAACTTAGTTTTTGTCCGATTGAGTAAGATTCTTTCGGAATATAAATAGCCGCGCCCTCACTTTTTTGCTGTTTCAGCAATGATTCGCGTTCCTGACGAATGCGCTCAACCACCAAAAGGCTGGCCAATTCGCTTTCGTCGAGCGGAATTTCGCTCTCAAAAAGGTAGTTTTGCAGAAATTCAATGTCGCGCTTGCTGATTGAAAAATTAAGCCAGTAATCAGCAGGGAGTTTCAAGGGGACGTTTGTCATAGGCTTGGCATCCAGAGAAAAAAGATTGCGAGTTTCAGGAAAATCGCTTTTTTATTATACCTTAAGGTAACTTTCACGGCTTTGTTAACTGGTGATTACCCACATTTTTTGCATAGCACGATTCGTCGGACTGAAGTTCTGCCTCAGGGCACGAAAAGTCCGCTGGAAACGGACTTTCATGTATTGAGCAGACGGCTTTAGCCCCAACACTGTTTATCTAGCGGTTTCGGAGTCCAACGTCTTCCGACGTTGGTGCCAACGTCGGGAGACGTTGGACTCCTTATCTAAACAGTATTGGCTTTAGCTCCGCGATGCGAGATGGGTAATCACCAGTTAATGACTGGTGATTACCCACAAGTCGCCAATTTTCGTCCTGCGGACTGCAAAATCTCCCGATTTTGCTCGAAAGGCGGGAGATTTTCGCCTCCATCTCTGACACGCTTTGCGTGCACACTGTGTCGCTTTGCAGGGTGGAGCAAAGATGTGGGTAATCACCAGCTAATGAGAGTTGCTGGCTGGCGGCTTCTTTGCCTGACTTCCCCGTGATATAATTCACTTTCCAATTAGAATAGATTAGAAGGAGCAGCATTTTATGTCTGGACATAGCCATTGGGCAACCATTCGCCGTAAAAAAGGCGCAACAGATGCAAAAAAAGGCGCAATTTTCACCCGCCTGGCGAAAGAAGTCGTCATGGCCGCACGCAACGGTGGGGGCGACCCCGGCACCAACGTTCGGCTTTTGATGGCGATTGAAAAAGCGCGCGCGGGCAATATGCCCAAAGATAACATCGAACGCGCCATTCGCCGCGGCGCGGGTGAAGATAAAGATGCCGCCGTCTACGAAGAGTTTACGCTGGAAGGCTACGGCCCGCACGGCTCTGCCATTATGGTGGATTGTGTCACGGAAAACCGCAATCGCACGGTTGCAGATGTGCGTCATGCCTTTAGCAAAAACGGCGGTAACATGGCCGAAGCGGGCGCAGTCGGCTGGCAGTTTGAGCGTAAAGCCTATTTTGTTTGCCCCACCAGCCAGATTTCATTCGACAAAGCCTTTGAACTTGGTATTGAAGCCGGGGCCGATGACGTGCAGGAAGACGATGAAAGCATCGAAATCATCGCGCCGGTGGATGCCTTCAAAACCATTGGCGACGCGCTTGCCGCGGCCAAAGTTCACCCCGAAGAAGGCGGCCTGCGTTTGATTGCCAAGCAGGAACTGGAGCTGGACGTGGAACAAACCCTGCAAGTTTTGAGGGTGGTTGACACCATTGAAGAGTTGGATGATGTGCAGGGTGTCTATCACAACCTGGTGATGTCAGATGAAGTCCTGGCGGCGCTCGAAGAAGAAGAATAAACCAAAATGGGACGGGCAACCGCCCCATTTTTTTTACCAATCTGATGACTCTCGCTCTCGGCATTGACCCTGGAACTGCCACGACCGGTTTTGGCCTGGTGCGCGAACTGCGCGACGGCTCATTTGAAGCCGTTGAGTTTGGCGTGATTCTGACTCCCAAAGAACTGCCCGACGCCGAGCGGCTCGATTTGCTCTACCAGCGTCTGAATGAGATTTTGCGTAATCATCATCCCGTCACCTGCGGCGTGGAAAAACTTTTTTTTCAAAAAAATATTTCCACCGCCATCACCGTCGGCCAGGCGCGCGGAGTCATTTTGCTGGCGTTGGCGCAAGCCGGGTTGGACGTGGGCGAGTACACCCCCAATGAAATCAAGCAGGCCGTCGCTGGCTATGGCTCGGCAGACAAAAAACAAATGCAAGAGATGGTGCGAGTTTTGCTCAACCTGCCGCAAATTCCCAAACCCGACGACGCCGCCGATGCCCTGGCGATTGCCATTTGCCACCTGCTGTTCTACAAGTATCGCGCCCATACTGCCGAACAAAGTTAAACGTAACTGTTCAGACATTTGCCTTGCATCCATGTACCGGCGGGATAAATCCCTGCCTCAGTTCATGGAAGTCGGCTTCAGCCGACTCGGTCTTGTAGCCCGAAGGGCTTTTTTGTACTGAGGAAGGGCTTCCAGCCCGCCGAAAGATGGCGGAAGAATATATGCCTGAGCAGTTACAGTTAAACTTGGTACAATCACGCCATGATAGCCACCTTACGCGGTGAAATTACCCAAGTTGAAGAAAATGCCCTCGTGCTGGAAGTTGGCGGCGTGGGGTTGCGCGTGTTTACGCCCAAACCGCTGCTGACTCAATTCCAGCCCGGCGAAATTGTACTTTTGCATACGCATCTCGTCGTGCGCGAAAATGACCTGGCGCTCTACGGCTTTGAAAGCGCCTCTGAACGTCAACTTTTCACCACCCTGCTCGGCGCGGATGGCGTCGGGCCGAAAATGGCGCTTTCCGTGCTTTCCACGCTCGACCAGGAATCGCTGCAGCGGGCCGTTTTCAGCGAGGAGCCCGATCTGCTCTCGCGCGTGCCCGGCGTCGGCAAAAAAACCGCCCAAAAATTGATGTTTTACCTCAAGGACCGCCTCAAACCAATCAGCGGGTTGGAGCGCATCGCGGCGCTCTCCGATGCAGACGGTGAAGTGTTGGCCGCGCTGACCGCGCTGGGGTACTCCGTCATCGAGGCCCAAACCGCGCTCCAATCCCTGCCCAAAGATGCTCCGCAAGAGGTGGAGACGCGCCTGCGCCTGGCGCTCGGATATTTTCGGTGATTGGTAGAAAAGATCTCTCAGCTGTGTTGACCCTTGCTCTTTTGGCGGGCTGTGGCGGCGGCTTGTGGGGAAATTTGCCGACACCCACGCCGCAGGCAAACGTCACCGCCCCGATCTATGCTCTCGTTCCCACCGCAAGTTCCACGCCGGGAAAAAACCCCCTTGTCGTTTTACCCCAGTTGGGTACAGCCACTCCCGGCTCGCTTCCCACGCCCACCCTCCCGCCGATTAATGTCTCCGGACCGATGCTGGTGCTTCTCGCCAGCGGCGGTGACACCCTCGAAATCATCGCCCGCCGCGCCGGAGTTTCTCCCGCCGAAATCATCTCGGATGTCGTTCTGCCGCCCAGCGGCGAATTGATTCCGCCTGGCACGTTACTGCTGATGCCCGACCGCCTGCCCGCCGAGCGCACTTCGGATACCCCGATTTTGCCAGACAGCGAGTTTGTTTATTCGCCCACCGCCATCGGCTTCAATACGCTGCAATATGTTGGTCAAACCAATGGGTATTTGAGCCAGTACCGCGAGTATTTGATGAGTACAGAGTGGACGAGCGGCGCCGAAGCGGTGCAAGCCATTGCCGACGAAAATTCGCTCAGCCCACGCCTGTTATTGGCTGTCATCGAATATCAGAGCCAATGGGTGCGCGGCACCCCTGAAAATTTTGCCCAGAGCGATTACCCGCTCGGTTATGTGGATTATCACAATCGCGGTTTGTTCCGTCAGATGATGTGGGCCGCCGGTCAACTTTCGCTGGGCTACTACGGCTGGCGCGCCGGAACGCTGACGGAAATCACCTTTCCCGATGGCTCCAGCCTGCCGCTTTCGCCCAAACTCAATGCCGCCACCGCCGGATTGATATATTTTTTTGCGCAATTACATAACCGTCCGCTCTGGCAACAGGATTTGCAACAATTTTCTGCCGTTTATCAGGAGATGTTTGGCGATCCGTGGGCGCGCGCCACTGCTTTTGGCCCGCTGTTGCCCCGAGGCCTGACACAGCCAGTGCTGGATTTACCGTTTGAGCCGGGCGCTGTGTGGAGTTTTTCGGGCGGCCCGCACTCTGCCTGGGAACATGAAGGTGCGTCCGCCGCGCTCGATCTCGCCCCGGCCTCGATGGAGCCCGGTTGTGTCAAATCGGATGCCTGGCTGGTGGCTCCGGCGGCAGGCCTCGTTGTTCGCGTCAATACAGGCATTGTCGTTCTTGACCTGGATGGCGACGGACAGGAACAGACTGGCTGGAATATTCTTTTTTTGCATGTCAGAAGCGATGGCAAAGTGGCGCTTGGCACGCGCCTGCAAAAAGATGACCGTATCGGCCATCCCTCCTGCGAGGGCGGTGTTGCCACCGGTACGCACGTTCATCTTGTGCGCAAATTCAACGGGGAATTTATGCTGGCCGACGGCCCGCTGGCCTTCAACCTGGGCGGCTGGATTTCGCAAAGCGGCGCCGAACCCTACAAAGGCTTTCTGCGCAACGGCGAAAAAACCATCGAAGCCTGCGCCTGCGGTTCCTTTGAAACCCGCATATCCCGCCCCAAAAAATAGATGAAAAATACCCTGACCCGCAGGATTTTTCTGCTCCTGCTGATGATTCTCCCCGCCTGCGCGCCCGCCGCGCAACCCCTCCCGCTGACAGCGGTTTCCGCTGATTCGGCCACATTCACGCCGACCGTCACCGCCACCCCACCGGCGACCCGCCCACCCTACGCCCCCGGTGAACTGGTGGACTACCTCGCCCAGACCGGTGACACCCTGCCCGCCCTGGCCGCGCATTTCAACACCAGCGAAGCCAAAATCCGCGCCGCCAACCCGGTCATTCCGCAAGACGCCACCACCATGCCGCCCGGCTTTCCGATGAAAATTCCCATCTACTACCTGGCGCTGTGGGGCACGCCCTACCAAATGATTCCCGACGCGCTTTTCATCAATGGCCCGGCGCAAAGCGGTTTCGATTTGGCCGCCTTCATCAACAGTCAACCCGGCTGGCTAAAAAATTACAGCGAAGGCCTGCAGGACGGGCGCAAAAGCGCCGCGCAGGTGATTGACCTGGTGGCGCAAAACTTCAGCATCAGCCCGCGCCTGCTGCTGGCGCTGCTCGAATTTCAGGCGGGGGCGCTCTCCGCGCCGACAGCGCCTGCGGATGGCTACTTTCTTCAGTACCGCAATGCCGGTTATCGCGGCTTGTATTTACAACTCGTCTGGGCGGCGAACACGCTCAACAACGGCTACTACGGCTGGCGGCGCGGCGCACTCACCGAATGGAAACACCCCGACGGCAGCCTGGAACGCCCCGATCCCTGGCAAAACGCTGCCAGCGTGGCCCTGCAATTTTATTTTTCCCGCCAATTCTCCGACGTGGACTACGCTGGCAAGGTCAACGCGGATGGCTTTGCCAAAACCTACCTCACCTTGTTTGGCGACCCCTGGCAAACGCCGCCGCACATCTCGGGCAGCCTGAACCAACCGGCGCTGATGCTGCCCTTCGAGCCGGGCAAATCCTGGAATTTCACCGGCGGCCCGCATACCGGCTGGGGCAAGGGTGACCCCTACGCGGCGATTGATTTCGCCCCAACCGGAGTCTCGGCCTGCAGCGCCACCGGCGAATGGGTGGTGGCGATGGCTGACGGTCTGGTCACCCGCTCGGTGGAAGACGGCCTGACGGTGGATTTGGACGGCGACGGCGATGAGCGTACCGGCTGGGTGCTGTTTTACCTGCATCTCGCGCTGGACAGCCGCCCCAAAGTGGGCGAAACCGTCCGCGCCGGTCAAAAAATCGGCCACCCCTCTTGCGAGGGGGGCGAATCAACTGGCACGCACGTTCACATTGCGCGAAAATATAATGGGGAATGGGTTTTGGCCGATGGCCCGCTGGGATTTAATCTGGCGGGCTGGCAGGTTCACAACGGCGCACGCGCCTATGATGGCACGCTGACGCGCTTCTCGCGCACGGTGATTGCCTCAACCTCCGCCGAGGGCAAAAGCGCCATCCGCGCCGACGAGTAGCGCGTCTACTGGGGCTGCCAGACGCCTTGTTTTTCCAGCCGCCCATCGGCGGCGTAGATGAAATAAGTCAATTCCATCGGCACGACTTTGCCGAGCATGGCTTGCGCCGGGCAATATTTCAGCGCTGAAAGTTCAATCGCGCGCCGTACCGCCGCCTCGTCCAGCGCCTCGCCGCCGAGGTGATATTCGATGACGATATGCGTAAAAATGTGCGGATGTTGGTCGGGCTGGTCGGCGTGAACTTTGACTTCAAACTTCTGCACCGCCTGCTGTTTCTTGCGCAAAATGGAAATCACATCCATCGCCGTGCAACCGGCCAGGCTGACGGCCATCAATTCCAGCGGGCGAAAACCGTCGTTGGCGCCACCCACTGCCGGGTCCGCGCCGAGCGGCACGCTGAAGCCCGTCTCGGCGCTGCCGCTGAAAGTCATGCCCTCGCTCCAGGTTACTTTTGCGTCCATAAAAAACTCCTCTACCGTTGCAGCATGGGGGTGACGTATTTTTCCAGCATTTCGCGGCTGATTGCGCCGGTCCACGTCAGGCGCACCGTTCCGGCGCGGTCAATCACAAACGAGGTCGGCAGCGAATCGGTGCGAAAAGCCGTCGTCGCCACCCACTTCGGGTCGGGCCAGACCGGGAACGTCAGCCCGTACTCGGTCACAAATTTGGCAACTTCGTTCACTGGCTCGCCGTCTTCGATGGCGACAATCACAAACCCCTGTTCGCGGTGGGCTTCGTAGTAAGCCTGCAGAGTCGGCATTTCCTGTTTGCAGGGCGGGCACCAGGTGGCCCAGGCGTTGTACAGGATGACCTGACCGGAGAAATCGCTCAGCGCGACGGGCTTGCCCTGCAAGTCCGAAATTTCCACCGCCGGGGCAGGGAAATTCACCTCAGACGGGATGGCCGAGGCCGCCGAAAGGTCGTTGGCCGCTCCGGCAGCGCTCTGCTTCGGCAGGGAGAGAAACGCCGCCAGCGCCACCAAAATCAGCCCGGCGCCAATCACCAGCAAAATGATGTTTTGGGATGAAACACTGCGCGCCCGCTGACGGGCTTCTGCGCGTTTGGAAGGATTCATGGCGAATTCCTTTAAAAAATGGGGGCGGCCAGTTGGCCGCCCCCATTCTAATTTATTTTTCCACGGCCCGGCGAACTTCTGCCAGTAACTGGGCTTCGGGAACGGCGCCCAGCGCGCGCCCGGCGTCGTTGTTGATGACGGTATCTGGCACGCCACTGATGGCGTATTGGTTGGCAAGCGCAGAAAACTCGGTGGCTTCCACGCCTTCGGCCAAAATCATGGCCGGGTTCTCCATGGCAAACTGGTGAGCGAGCAACACGGCTCGCGGGCAATACGGTCAGGTAGGGGTGACAAAAACCTGCAGGTGCAGCGGTTTTTCCAGCGATTTGAGATACTCGCGGGTGGCCGCCGTCAGGCCCGAATCGCGCCCGGAAATCATGAGGATGTCTTGGACGAGGGTGCCAAATTCGTGGCCGGAGGGCAGGCCGAGGAAGCGGATGCCCAGGTCGGTAATCTGACCACCGTCTTTGGCGGCCAGGATGATGGCCGGGGCTTTGCCGGTCACATTGTAGTGAGCGGCCAGGTCGGCTTCGGCTTCGATGTCGTGAACACTCATCTCGATCAACGGAGAGAGTTCGGCAACTTCGCTGAGCAATTGTTGTGTTTCGGCGCAATAGTCACAGTTTTGCTGTGAGGCAAACAGCAGCGCCGCCACCGGGTGCTGGAGTTGACCGAACACCTGGCGAACTTGCTCAACGATTTCTTGCGGGAGCAATTTATCCATGGGAAATCCTTTGGGGTGAATTTCCGCCCACACGGGGCGGGTCTTGCGGGTTATCAGGTGCAGCCGGCGCCTGCGCTGGTACTAAATCCGCAGCGCGGGCATTCCAGTTCCAACATGCCGTTGTAGTCGAGAATGCCCTGCCCGCATTGGGGGCAAACCGCGCCACGTTGAACGGGAGTCGTTTTCGGCGGCGTCTGGGGCGGTTGGGCTGCTTCTTTTGGATGCATTTTTCCCCAAAAAAGTGACAGGCTACTTGAAAAATTCGCTCAGGTCGAGCGCGCTCATCAGGCGTTCCTGCACTTCGCCGGGCAGGGCAATTTTTTCAGCAGATTGGCGGTACAGGTAGAGCGTTTTGGTGGTGGTATCCAGCACGACGCGGCAATTTTCACAGCCGCGAATGTGGCGTTCGATTTCCTGGCAAAGTTCTGGGCTGAGGCTGCCGTCCACATAATCAGAAATGGAGGCGAGCAATTCCTGGCAAGTGAGAGAGTAGGTGTGAGTCATATTAAGATACCTCGCGGACACGCTCACCAAAATAGCTGGAGAGTTTTTCGCGCAGTCGAAGCCGCGCGCGCAAGAGACGGGTTTTAACGGCAGTTTCGCTCAAGTTGAGCGCCTCGACAGTTTCTTTGATGGAGAGGCCTTCGATGTCTCGCAGCAAAAAGACGACACGCAGGCTGTCGGGCAGGTGCTGGATGGCCTGGTCGAGCTGCTTTTTGGCTTCAGCCGAGACAAATTCACTTTCGGGCAGGCAGCACCAGTCGGTGAATTGCATGGGCGCCAACTCTTCGTCGCTGTCGTCGGGGTTTTCATCCACCGGAATTTGCGATTTGCGGCGGCGCAGGGTCATCAGGGCTTCGTTGGCAGCAATGCGATACATCCAGGTGGAAAGCGAGGAGCGTTCTTCAAAACCGTGAATGTGCTGGAGCGCTTTGAGAAAGGTGTTTTGCAAAACATCTTCCGCGTCCGATGGGTCACCGGTCATTTTGAGGGCGAGCCGGTAAATGGGGGTGCTGAAGCTGGCAGCCAGCCGGGCAAATTCGGCGCGGTCGCCCGCTTTGAGGGCGGCGATGGAAATTTCCGGAAATATGGTTTCAGTCATTGGATGTTTCCTGAGGCAAAAGGTTGCAAATGTCACCCAAAGTATACCCGAAATGGTGAATTCACCCACCGCCGGCAGGTTGGGGAAGTTAACGACTTTAATATCTTATCAGTGAAATTCTTGCACAAAAAGCAAGGAAATTAACCACAAAGGGTCACAAAGAGTCACGAAATTTTTTGGTTTTCCTTTGTGTTGTTTCGTGGCCTTCGTGGTCAAATCTCTTTCGGCTTGTCCGAGTTAGAAAAGGCATGGTTTTTTGGCACTATCTTTGCGCGGATCTGTGACCTGGCGCTAAAATGTGTTTCAATCGCTTCCAAGGGCTTTTTCGGCATGGCTACATCCTACGGCATAGTCAGTTTTGCCTCAATTTAAATGTGATTGCCGCGGGAGAATTTGTAAAGTAAAGATGGAAGTTGGCCGGTTGGATGTATAATGACCGAAATGAATTTACCAAATAAGTTTTCACAATAAAGGATGTGTCCCCTTGGTCAAAGTAAACTACAAACATGAGAAACGTCAAAAAGAGTTGGATAAGAAAAAGAAGAAGGAACAAAAAATAAAGGAAAAACAACTCAAAAAAGAGATTCGCCCGACAGAAACTCCCGTTAAAACGTCACAAGAGTAGCCGCAAGCGATTTGCGATAAAAAAGCCCGCCTTGTAAAGGGCAGGCTTTTTTAAAATCCATGTGTCCAGGTTCAATTTTGTTGATGCCATATTCGGCTAACAAATCGTGGCTCATGTGTAAAAAGTGTGCAGGCTACAAGACTTGGTCGCTCAAAGAGCAAAAATCTTAACGCGAATTTTCCGAATGAAGCGAATAACGCGAATTGTTTTTTGCGTTATTCGCCCAATTTGCGTTGAAAGGGTTTGGCTTATTGCACAGGGTCTACCCATGAGCCCAAATCGTTACGCGCAGCGTTAGTTACCGAATTTCCACCACGTCAGGGTCTTTTAGCAGGCTTTCCACCAGGTGATTGTGCTGTTGGAGTGAACCGCGCACCTCCCACTCGCCGCTCAACAGCCCGTTGGTTTTCTTTTTGCGGGTGCGAATAATTTTCAGGCCATGCGCCGGAAAAGCTGCGTCAATTGTATCTAATTTGCCAGGCTTTTCCAGCGAAGTGATTTCGTACATGCGCGTATCGCGCCCCAGTACATCCACCAGCCGGTCGAGACGGGTGAAAAGCCATAGCACAACCAGAACCAGCCCAGCAGAAAAAATTGCCAGACGAAACTCGTCCAGGCCAATTGCCATTCCCAGCGCAGCCGCCACCCAGATGGAGGATGCCGTTGTCAGCCCCTTGACTTTTCCTTCTGAGAGCAGAATCGCTCCCGCGCCGAGAAAGCCCACACCGGTGACGATGTTCGCCACCACGCGGTCATCCACAAAACGGACGGAGAGCATGGTGAACAACGTTGCCCCCAGCGTAATCAGGGTGATGGTGCGCAAACCGGCGGCTTTGGAGTGAATCTCGCGCTCAAAGCCAATCAACCCGCCAATCAACACCGCTAATAACAATTTGTTTAACTCTTCAGGGGAAATAAGCATGGCAACCTCCATTCGGAACGGATATCATACATCAAAAAACCAGTGATGGGATACGGTATAATCCGCGTAGCCATGCTCCCAGACCTGCTCCCCGATGACCTTGTGCGTATGCGGAAACCACATCCCTGTGGCGGCGATGAGTGGATTGTTACCCGTATTGGCGCAGATATTGGCCTGGAATGTCGAACCTGCAGGCATCGCGTTTTGCTGACCCGGCGCGACCTGGCGCGGCGCGCAAAAAGCATCCGTCACACGCAAACTTCCCCCCACTCTTCGGAAACCCCATGAGCCAAAAACCCCATATTCTCTTTCTCTTTTCTGATACCGGCGGCGGGCATCGCTCGGCGGCGGAAGCCATCATCGAGGCGGTTCACCTGCAATTTGGTGATGCGGTCACCACCGAAATGGTGGACGTGTTCAAGGAATACGCTCCGCGTCCGCTCAACCGTATGCCCGATTGGTATCCGTACATGGTGAAGGCGCCGCATTTATGGGGCGCTAGTTTTCGCATCACCGATGGCCGCGCCCGCGCCCGCGCCATCACCGCCACCATCTGGCCGATGGCCGCCCGCGCCGCGCGCCGCATTATTGACAATCACCCCTGTGATTTGGTGGTGACTGTTCATCCGTTTGCCAACTCGTTCATTCTCAAGGCGCTTGGCCCCAAACACCCGCCATTTATTACCGTCGTGACGGATATGGTGACAACCCACGCGCTGTGGTTTGACCAGCGCGCCGATGTGATTTGTGTTCCCACCGAAACCGCCCGTCAAAAAGCCATCGAATACCACATGCCACCCGAAAAAGTGCATGTCGTCGGTCAGCCGATTGCCGCGCGCTACTGCGTGCCGAGCGGCAGTAAAGCCGAATTGCGCGCCCGCCTGGGCTGGCCGCAGGATAAATTCATCGTGCTGGCTGTCGGCGGCGGCGAGGGTATGGGGCCGCTGGCGCAAACCTCCCGCGCCATTGCCGAAGCGGGGCTGGATGTGGCGCTGGTGGTGGTCGCCGGGCGCAATGAACGCCTCAAGCAAAGTTTGGAAGAATTCGCCTGGCAAATTCCCGCCTTCATTTACGGCTTCACCCGCGAAATGCCCGACTTTATGCGCGCCGCGGATGTCATCGTCACCAAAGCCGGGCCGGGGACGATTGCCGAAGCCGTCACCGCCGGGCTGCCCGTCATTCTCTACGCCCGCCTGCCCGGGCAGGAAGATGGCAACGTTACCTTTGTGCGCGAAACCGGCACGGGGGTTTGGGCGCCGACTCCGCAGCGCGTCGTTTCCACCCTCACCAATTGGGTCAAACACCCGGCAGAACGCCAGAAAATCGTCGCCGCCTGCCAGCGCGCCGCCTGCCCCGACGCCTCCAACGCCATCGCCCGGCTGATTGGCGAACAACTTCACCTGACTCAGCCCGCCGCCTAGCGTGAAAACCTCCTTCGTCAGCCACTCCCCCGCCGAAACGCGCGAATTTGGCCGTAAACTGGGCGCGTTGCTGCGTCCCGGTAGTCTGCTCTGCCTGCAAGGCGACCTGGGCGCGGGCAAAACCACCCTGACGCAAGGCGTCGCCGCCGGTTGGGGCAGCGCCGACCCCGTCTCCAGCCCGACCTTCGTCATGGTCAATCTCTACCGCGCCGCCGACGGCACGCCGCTTTATCACATGGACGCCTACCGCATCGAAAATCTGCGCGAAGCCGCCGAACTCGGCTTGGACGAAATGCTGGCCGAAGGCGCGCTCATCGTCGAATGGCCGGAGCGCATCGCCGCGCTTTTGCCCGCTAGCCGCCTGTGGCTGACGATGGAACACCTCGGCGAAACCGAACGCAAAATCACCGTAAATGCTGAATGAAGAATTCATTTATCATTCAGCATAACTGCTCAGGCATATATTCTTCCGCCACCTTGCGGCGGGCTGGAAGCCCTGCCTCAGTACAAAAAAGCCCTTCGGGTTATAAGACCGAGTCGGCTTCAGCCGACTTCCATGAACGGAGGCAGGGATTTATCCCGCCGGTGCATGGATGCAAGGCAAATGTCTGAGTAGTTACCATTCTTCATTCTGCATTTATCACGCCCATGCTGCTCGCCCTCGACACCTCCACCTCCCAACTTGGCCTCGCGCTCTACGACGGCGAGCGCCTGCTGGCTGAGCGCCTGTGGGTCAGCAAGGTGCGCCACACCGTGGAACTCGCCCCGGCAGTTGAGCAAATTCTTCAGCAAAGCGGCCTCGCCCTCAGCGCGCTAACCGCTCTGGGCGTGGCGCTCGGCCCCGGTTCCTTCACCAGTTTGCGGGTCGGGCTGGCTTTTGCGAAGGGATTGGCCTTCAGCCTGACTCTGCCGCTGATTGGAATTTCCACGCTGGCAATTCTCGCCGCCCCACTGACGCCGACCAAAGACTCCGCCCTGGCCTGCCTCCTGTCTGCCGGGCGCGGACGCCTGGCTGTCGGCTGGTACGAGGCTTCCGCAGGCGGCTGGCAGGCTTCAGCGGCGAATCCGCTGGTGACGACCGCCGAGGCGCTGGCCGCCGAAATCACCTCCCCAACTTTTTTAACCGGCGAACTGACCGGCGCCGAACGTCAGATTCTTACCAAAAACGAGAAAATCAGCCTGGCCTCCCCGGCGGCTGCTGCCCGTCGCCCTGGAATGCTGGCCGAACTGGCCTGGCGGCGCTGGCAGGCTGGCGAAAGTGACCCGCTTGCCGCCCTCGCGCCGATTTATTTGCACGTCGGCCCGGCTATCCCCGGGTAACAACTTATCCGAAAATTCATCGAAGCGCGCACGCTCATCTAAAAAAAAATTCCGCGCAAGCCTTGATTGGTAAAATATGCAACCAGACGTGGCGCAAATCTGTGATTTGCGCGGACAAGTCGGAGACTTGTCCCACCTGCCATATTTTTCGGATAGACCCTAAGGTTGGTATGAAAATTCGCCCGATGCTCCCCACCGATATTGTTGCCGTGATAGCGATTGACACCGCCGCCGGAATTTTACTGCCCTGGACGCCCAACCAGTATGCGCGTGAGTTGCTCAAGCGCGAAACGACATTTTGCTGGGTGGCCGAAGTGGACGAGCGTTTGGCGGGTTCGCTCACTTTTTGGAACGTGGCTGGGGAAGGCGAAATCGCCAACCTGGCGGTTCACCCCGATTTCTGGCGGCAGGGTATTGGCCGGGCGCTGATGAAAACTGCGCTGGCGAAGGCCGTTGAATTGGGTTTTCCTTGTGTGCTGCTGGAAGTACGCGCCTGCAATCAACCTGCTCAGCAGTTGTATCGTAGCTTTAGCTTTGCGGAAGATGGCCGCCGGGTTCGTTATTATTCCAACGGTGAGGCGGCGGTCTTGATGTCGCTGAAAATTGGGAAAGAAGAAAATTATGTCTGACCTGGAAAAAATCGCCGTCGAAGTTTCGGTTTGCACAAACTGCGCCCTGCATCAGACCCGCAAAAAATCGGTGCCGGGCGTTGGCCCGGCCGATGCCGAAATCATGCTGATTGGCGAAGGCCCCGGCTTCAACGAAGATGAACAGGGCCTGCCTTTCGTTGGTCAGTCGGGGCAGTTTTTGAGCGAACTGCTGGCGCAGGCCGGGCTGAAGCGCGAAGATGTCTGGATTGGCAACGTGGTCAAATGCCGCCCACCCGGCAACCGCGACCCGCTGCCGGATGAATTATCGGCCTGTGACCGCTACCTGGAGCGGCAGATTGCCGCCATCAACCCGAAAATCATCATCACGTTGGGGCGTTTTTCGATGGCGAAATTTCTGCCGGGTGTAAAAATTTCGCAGATTCACGGGCAAATGAGTCGGATTGGCGAGCGGTTTGTGATTGCCATGTTCCACCCGGCGGCGGCGCTCCATCAGCCGCCGCTCAAACCCGCCATTCTGGCCGATTTCGCCCGTCTGCCCGCTTTGCTGGACGAGGCGCGCGCCAAACTCTCGCCGCCCGCTGCCGCCGAAAAATCGGCGTATACTTCGCCGGTAACGGATGAACCCAAGCAAATGAGTTTGTTTTAACCGAAGTCCAGCGTTTGGAGACGTTGGCGCGCTTTTCTCAACAAAAAGGAAACTATGACTACCAAAGACACGCTCATCAAAAAACTGCAAGACAAAACCGCCAAAATCGGCATTCTCGGTATGGGCTACGTTGGCCTGCCGCTGGCAGTCGTTTTTGCCGAAAAAGGCTTTAACGTGCTCGGCGTTGACCCCGACCAGCGCAAGGTGGACACCTTCGCCAAGGGCATTTCCTACATTCAGGATGTCCCCTCCGAAACGGTGGTCCGCCTGAACGCCGCTGGTCGCTTGAACATGAGCGCCGATTTCGCCTCGCTGGCCGAATTGGACGCCGTTTCGATTTGCGTTCCCACCCCGCTGCGTAAAACCGGCGACCCCGATATGTCTTACATCGTCTCGGCGGTCGAACAACTGGCGAAATACGTCCACAAAGGCATGGTGATTGTGCTGGAATCAACCACCTACCCCGGCACGACCCGCGAACTGATGGCGCCCATGCTGACCGAAAAATCCGGGCTGAAGGTTGGCGAGGACCTCTTCATCTGCTTCTCGCCCGAGCGGGTCGACCCGGGCCGCGAGGACTGGACGACCTACAACACGCCCAAAGTGCTGGGCGGCATGACGCCCGCCTGCGCCGAAGTCGCCACCGCCTGGTACAGCGGCGCGCTCGAAACGGTGGTACCCGTCTCCAGCGTGGAAGCCGCCGAAATGGCGAAACTGCTCGAAAACACCTTCCGCATGATTAATATCGCCATGGTCAACGAACTGGCGCTGATGTGTGAACGCCTGGGCGTGGACGTGTGGGAAGTGATTGACGCCGCCGCCACCAAACCTTTTGGTTTTATGAAGTTCACTCCCGGCCCCGGTCTGGGCGGGCACTGTATTCCGATTGACCCGCTCTATCTCTCCTGGAAAATGAAGGAGATGAACTACAACGCCAAGTTCATCGAACTTGCCAGCGAAATTAATACCAACATGCCGCGGTACGTCGTCAGCCGGGTGATGGAAGCGCTCAACGAGCGCAGCAAAGCCCTCAAGGGCAGCCACGTGCTGGTGCTGGGCGTCGCCTATAAACCCGATATTGACGATGTGCGCGAATCGCCCGCTTTTGATGTGATTGCCTTGATGAAGAAAAAGGGTGCGCTGGTCGAATATCACGACCCGCACATTGCGCACATTCATCACGAACATGAAGGCTGGCAGATGAACAGCGTCCGCGATGCTGATTTGCTGCAAAAAGTGGCCGAAGCCGACGCAGTGGTGATCATCACCAATCACACTTCCTACGATTACAAGGCCATTCTCGCCAAAGCCCAATTCATTTTTGACAGCCGCAACGCGCTGGGCAAAATGGGCAAGGCCAGCGAGAAAGTGGTGCGGTTGTAGCCATGTCTCATTATCTCATTACCGGCGCCGCGGGCTTCATCGGCGCACGAACCAGTGAAATTCTCATTGGGCAGGGGCATACTGTCGTCGGCATTGACAACCTCAACGACGCCTACGACCCGCGCATGAAGGATTATCGCCTGAAAAAGTTACAGGCCATGCCCGGTTTTGCCTTTGTAAAGGCCGATATTTCTGAGCGCGTCATTCTTGACCACCCAACCCTGAACTTGCAACCCTTCGACGGCGTGATTAACCTGGCCGCGCGCGCCGGGGTGCGCTACAGCGTGGAAGACCCCTGGATTTTTCTGCAATCCAACGTCACCGGTACGCTGAATATGCTCGAAGTCGCCCGGCAGAGCAACAGCTGTAAATTCATTCTGGCTTCCACCTCCAGCATTTACGGCGCGAACCCGGCCTATCCGACGCCGGAAACTGAATCGAGCAGTGAGCCGCTTCAGCCGTATGCCGCCAGCAAAAAAGGCGCCGAGGTGCTGACACACAGTTACCACCACCTCTACAACATTGACACCACCATTCTGCGCTTTTTCACCGTCTACGGCCCGGCAGGCCGCCCCGATTTGGCGCTCTTCCGCTTTGTGCAGTGGATTTTGGAGGGCCGCCCCGTCCGCATCAACGGAGACGGCGAACAGTCGCGCGGCTTTACCTACATTGACGACATCGCCCGCGGCATCATCGCCGCGCTCAAACCCGTCGGCTACGAAGTCATCAACCTCGGCGGGCACGAAGTCATCACCATCAACAACCTGGTGACGCTGATTGAAGACATCACCGGCAAAAAAGCCATCGTGCAGCACGGCCCGCCCAACCCGGCAGATATGTTCACCAACTGGGCCGATGTCAGCAAGGCCCGCCGTATGCTCGGCTGGTCGCCCGAATATGACATGCGCCGCGGCACGCAAAAACTGGTCGAATGGTACCTGGCAGAACGCAGCTGGGCGAAGGATGTTCTGACTCCGTGATTCAAAAACTACTTGCCACCTGGCGCAGCGATTCGTTGCTGCGTCAGGTGGCAAAAAACAGTGGCTATCTATTTTCCAGCAGTTCGCTGGGAATTATTTTTAATTTAATCGCCAGCATTTACGCCACGCGCGCGGTTGGCGTCACCGGTTTTGCCATCCTCGGGGCCATCACCACGTTTGCCGCCGTGGCCGACAAACTGCTTTCCTTCCGCATCGGCGAACTGGTCATCAAATACGCGGGCGGCGCCCTAGCGAAAAACGAAACCCGGCGCGCCGCCGCCGTTTTCAAAACCGCCGCGCTGACCGAATTGGCTGTTTCGCTGCTTTCCTACCTGCTGATTGTGGCGCTCGCCCCGCTGGCCGCGCTGTACTTTGCCAAAGATGCTGCCCTCGCGCCCTACTTCATTTTCTACGGGCTGATTGTGCCCGCCGGATTTATCTATGAAAGCGCCAGCGCCCTGCTCCAAATCAGCGGACATTTCCGCTCGCAGGCCGCGCTCAATCTTGCGCAAAGCGTGGTCACCGCGCTGATTGTCGTCTACGCCTACCTGAGCGGCGCAGGGCTGGGCATGGTGCTGGTGGCCTACCTGACGGGAAAAATCATCATCGGATTCGGCTACGCCGCCCTAGCGCTGTGGCGCGCCGGACAGGTTTTCGGCCCCGGCTGGTGGCGCGTCCCGTTTCGAGAACTGCCTCCCGCCCGCGAGTTTTGGGGCTTCGCCCTCTCCAGCAACTTCTCCGGCACGGTCAATTTATTTGTGCGCGACAGCGATATTTTGTGGATTAACGCCCTGGCCGGGCTGGAGCAGGGCGGCTACTACAAACTCGCCATGTCACTGATTGGCTACATGCTCATTCCGGTTGACCCGTTCATCAAAACCAGTTTCCCGGAAATTGCCAAAGCCGTGGCTGAGGGCGCCTGGCTGCGTCTGAAAAATTTACTGCGCCGCCTGACCTTCATCTCCGGCGCAACCACGCTGGCGTTTGGCCTGGCGCTGGTACTTTTTGCCAAACCGCTCATTTTCAACATCATTTATGAGCCGAAATTTCTCCCTGCCCTGCTGCCCGCGCTGATTCTCTTCCTCGGCTACGGGCTGGCCAATACCCTCTTTTGGAATCGCCCGCTCATTTTGGCGCTCGGCCATCCGCTTTTTCCACTGGTGGTCACAAGCCTGGTCGGTTTGGGTAAAATAGCGCTCAGCCTGGCGCTTGTGCCGCGCTTTGGCATGACCGCCCAGGCCGCGCTCATGTCGGCATATCTCATCCTTTCCGTTGGCATTGTCGCCGCGCGCGGCGTGGCCGAAGTGCAGCAATCCAGTTTTCCAACCCCCAATCGCTCACCCCTATGAAAATCATTTCCATTTCCGGCTCGGTCGTTCCGTCCAATGTCGCCAACAGCATTCAGGCCATGAAAGCCTGTCACGCGCTGGCGCAGGTAGGGCATGAAGTCACCCTGATTGTTCCCGCCGACCTTTCGGGCGCGCCTGCCGGGCGCACCTGGGAGATGCTGCGCGCGCAATATGGCCTCGAAACGCGCTTCACCATCGAATGGCTGCCCGCCGCCTCGCGCCGTCTGTTTTTTCTGGCCGCCGTGCGCCGCGCCAAACGTTTGAAGCCCGATTTGCTGTACGCCTGGCCGCTACAGTCGGCGGTGCTGGGATTGCTGCTCGGCTTGCCGGTCATTCTCGAGATGCACGACCTGCCTTCCGGGCGGGTTGGCCCGCTTTGGTATCGCTATTTCCGCGATTCAAAGGGCAAAAAGCGCATCACCGTTATCACCAAAGCCTTGCGCGAGGCGTTGAATGAGCGCTTTGGGGCCTTTTTGCGCCCGGCGGATGTGGTGCTCGCGCCGAACGGCGTGGAATTGGAGCGATTTGCCAACCTGCCCTCGCCGGAAGATGCGCGACGTTTACTCGGCCTGGCCCCAACGCTGACGGTTGCCTGCGCCGGTCACTTGTACGCGGGCCGGGGTGTGGAAACCTTCTTCGAGCTGGCGGCGCGCCTGAGCGGGGCGCATTTCCTGTGGGCGGGTGGCAAACCCGAAGATGTGGAGCGCTGGCGGGGCGAATCTTCCGCACGTGGGCTGTCCAATGTGACCTTTACCGGCTTTATCAACAATTCACAATTGCCGCTCTATCTGGCCGCCGCTGATGTTTTGCTGATGCCTTACGCCCGTCAGATTGCGGTTTCCAGCGGCGAGGGCCATTCGGCGCAAATTTCCAGCCCGATGAAGATGTTTGAATATTTGGCGGCGGGGCGGGCGATTCTCGCCAGCGATTTGCCGGTTTTCCGCGAAGTGCTGAACGAGGAAAACGCGGTTTTTTGCCCGCCGGAAAATCTCAACATGTGGCAGGGCGCGCTGCAATCGCTGCTCGATTCCCCGGTGCGGCGCGGCGCGTTGGCTCAGCAGGCGCGCCAGGACGCGCAAAACTATTCATGGACGGCGCGCGCCCGGCGTATTTTGGATGGATTTTTGGACGATTGATGTTTGGATCAGCATTTCTCCAGCGCGGCGCGCAGGCGTTCCACTTCGTCCAGCGTGTTGTAATGCACGGCGCCGACGCGCACCATGCCACCGCTTTCTTCCACGCCCAGGCGCTCGCTGATGTTGAGCGCGTAGTAATTGCCGTCCCACACGTAAATGCCCGCCGCCGCCAGCTTTTGCGCGGTCTCGCGCGGATGCTGGTCGCGCAGGCGGAAGGAATAGGTGGCGACGCGCTGGTCAAGTGTGCGCGGGTCGGTTTGGCCGTAAATTTTCAGGCCAGGGAGGGTTTGCAGGGCGGCCAGCAGGCTGCGGCTGAGCTCAAATTCGTAGGCGCGCAGGGCGTTCAACCCCTTTTTGAGTTCCAGCCGCCGCCCGTGATAACCTTCCTCAGCCAGGCCCTCGCTCATTTCGGCGCCGAATTGCTGCCCCAGCCAGGCGAAATATTCGACTGCGCCCAGCACCCCGGCGATGCCTTCGTGGTTTTGCGTGCCGGTTTCAAATTTTCCCGGCAGGCTGTCGGTGGCCGGACGCACTTTGTAGGCAAAAAGTTCGGCCAGCAGGCTTTGTTTGCCAAATAAAATTCCGGCGTGGGGGCCAAAATATTTATAAGAAGAAGAAACCAGAAAATCACAATCCAGTTTTTGCACGTCAATTGGGCCGTGTGCGGCGTATTGGACGGCGTCCACATAGACCAGCGCTCCGGCGGCGTGCGCCATGCGGATGATTTTTGCCAGCGGGTTGATGGTGCCGAGTGAGTTGGATGCGTAACCAACCGCCAGCAGGCGCGGTTTGCGTTCCAGCGCGGTTTGTAAACTTTCCAGGTCGAGCGTGCCGTCTTCAAGGTGAAAATCCACCCAGTTGACTTTGACGCCGCGGTCTTGCGCGGCCAGCACCCAGGGGGTGACGTTGGCGTCGTGGTCGAGGCGGGTGACGATGATTTCATCCCCGGCCTGCCAGGTGCGTGCCAGGCTGCGGCTGATGTGCAGGGTGAGCGTGGTCATATTGTTGCCGAAGATGATTTCGCTGGGGCTGGCGGCGTTGTAAAAATCGGCCATGGCGGCGTGGGCTTCGTCCAGCACGGCGTCGGAGGCCTGGCTGGTGGCGAAAACGCCCTCGTGATTGGCGTTGCTCTCCAGCAGGTAGCGGTTGATGCGCTCCAGCGCTTGGCGGGAAATTTGCGTCCCGCCGGGGTTATCGAAGAAAATGGCCGGGCGGTCGAGGCCGGGGAATTGCTGTCGGATGAGATTCAGGTCGAGGGGCATGGGGAACTCCGGGGGAAGTAGGGATTAGGAATTAGAAATTAGGAATGATGGATGGTGACAACTGGACAACTGGACAACTGGACAACTGGACAACTGGACAACTGGACAACTGGATAACTGGATAACTGGATAACTGGATAACTGGATAACTGGATAACTGGATAACCGGATAACCGGACAACCGTTTACCGTTTACTGAATTTCTCCCACTCTTGCGGGGTGTTGACGTTGAAAAAGGCGCGGCCAGCCGGGTCCAGCTGCGCCAGTTCGGCAGTTTCGAGGGTGACGACGCGCACGCGTGGAAACCAGGCGATGACTTTCCATTCGTTTTCCCGCAGGGCTTGTTCGATGGCGGGCAGACAGGTTTCGCGCCGATAGACGGCGTGCAGCGGCTCCAGCCCGGCGGCGCTGCGCGGCAGGGCGACATCTGCCTCGGCGATGAGCGTGACCAGCCGGGTGAAGATATGCGGGCTGGCAAAAGGCATGTCGCAGGCGACCACCGCCACCAGCGGGGAGCGGGCGCTTTTCAGCGCGGTGTACAGCCCGCCCAGCGCGCCGCGCTCCGGGAGAATATCCGCAAAAAGCGGCACGTCCAAAAATTCATACTCCGCCGGGCGGTTGGTGGTGACGAGAATTTCATCGGCCAGCGGCGCCAGGCGCGCAATCACGCGCTCAATCAGCGTTTGGCCGTCCAGTTGCAGCAGGGCTTTGTCGCGCCCCATGCGCGAGGATTTTCCACCGGCTTGAATGACGAGGCTGAACATGGGAATATTATAAACCGAGGTTACCCATCTTGACGCCAGGCCAGCTGGTCTTAGCTCTCATGGTATGATTCGCGCGGTTGGCGCTGGAACGCTATAAAACTGCAAACAGCCGAAACACTGGACAAGCGCATGACCGACGCCAAACAAAAAGTACGCGAATTTTATATTGACGAACAGGCAGAGGTTGACGGGGTATCTTTAAAGACGTAAAATCTAGACAGACTAGACAGATAGGAGCACCCCATGAACGCCATCTGGCAAATTCAGGATGCAAAAAATAAATTAAGTGAAGTGATTTCCTGCGCCCTGACGCAAGGCCCGCAGGTGATTACCAAACATGGTGAAAAAACCGTTGTGGTAGTCTCTTATGCCGAATACGAAAAATTGCGCAAATCGCAGGGCAAACTCTCCGATTTTTTCCGCGCCTCCCCGCTGGCGGGCGCTGAGATTGACCTGTCCCGTGACAAAAGCCTGCCGCGTGAGGGTATCCCGTTATGAAAGCGCTGCTCGATACCTGCGTCATTTCGGAATTTGTCGCCAAACAGCCCAACCCACGGGTTGTGGCGGTTCTCGACGCGCTCGGCCCCGATGATGCTTATTTGAGCGTTATCACGATTGGCGAAATTATCAAAGGCATTGCAAAACTGCCTGATTCACGCCGCAAAACCGAACTAGGCGACTGGCTGCAGCATGATTTACTGGCGCGTTTTCAGGGTAAAATCCTGCCGCTGGATACGGATGTCATCGTTGAGTGGGGCATGTTGACTGCGCATGCCGAAATTGCTGGAAAAACCATGCCTGCCATCGACTCGCTCATCGCAGCCACAGTTTTGGCGAATCAAATGACCCTCATCACGCGCAACGTCAGCGATTTTGAAGCGGCAGGGGTTGAAATTGTCAATCCCTGGAAATGAGATAAGGGGATAAAAAGAGAAAAAGTGGAATCCGTTTTCGCCTCTCTCCTCGTCTCATCTCTCATCATCTGTTCTCTGGAGAATCTATGGACTGGACTAACAAAACTGTACTCATCACCGGCGGCACCGGCTCGTTTGGCAAAAAAATGACCCAAACGCTGCTGGCCGAAAAGAACCCCAAAAAGGTGATTATCTTCAGCCGCGACGAACTCAAACAGCACGAAATGCGCGTGGCGG